>Ga0307379_10000462_pt1 | contig 68859 bp, 120 predicted proteins | sample UN2MG_FD_202237 | JGI IMG/M metagenome (GOLD analysis project Ga0307379, IMG submission 202237) | Soil microbial communities from Risofladan, Vaasa, Finland - UN-2 | ecosystem: Environmental > Terrestrial > Soil > Coastal area > Acid sulfate soil | place: Finland: Risofladan, Vaasa | collected... | reverse complement strand
CCTTCGCGTGCAGTTTTGTATGAAAGAATACTTTAGGGTGAAATTCATTTCACTATAGTGAATTGCGAGGCACTGGTGTGTAAAATCTTTCAGCTCTGTGGCACGTAAATAATTGTTGACAAATAGATATTATACTGATACTACTATACCCAAGTGCGAAGGCAGCACAAAAACTCAGAACGGGAGAAGTAAAAATGTTTAAAGATTTCAAGACAGCAGTAGGTAATCAGTTCCTAAAGATGCAGCCACACAACCTTTTCGTCACAGATGTGGACAAAGACACCCTTTGGGAGACGTATTTGTCCAGTTTCCCCGAAGGAAGCAACCCTGTGTTCCGGGAAAGAACAGAACATGACTGTCAGTGCTGTAAGAGCTTCATCCGAGCAGTCGGTAATGTTGTGGCTATAATTGACGGACGGGTCGAAAGCCTGTGGGATACAACTCTGACAGGAGACTACGGAATTGTTTCTGGTAAGATGGCAGAACTGGTAAAATCCAAGTCAATCAGTAATATCTTCCTGCACACTGAAGGAACTGCCGGTACCGACAAAAACTACCAGGCCCTGGAGTCTGGAGAAACTTTGACATGGGAACATTTCTTTATCAAGATTCCGCCGGAGTATGTGGTCAGAAAAGATGACAAAGGAACAAAACTGTCCGAAGCCAGAAGCACAAGAGGTGTGTTCTTTCGCAGTCTGTCTGAGATAACTGTCGATGCCCTTGAGACTGTTATAGAACTGATCGACCAGAACTCTCTATATCGAGGGGAAGAAAACAGATTTGCAGTGGCGCAGTTCCGGGAAATAAAAAGACTGTTCGACCCTTGCCCTGAACAGGATCTCTTTTGTTGGCTGTCTTTCCAGGACGTTCCTCAGTCAGTGACCAATTTCAGGAATACTGCCATCGGCACCTTGGTGACGGATCTGTCCGAAGGGCGTGAACTCGGGCAAGCGGTCGCTTCCTTCGAGGCTAAAGTGGCCCCGACCAACTACAAACGGCCCACTGCTTTGATCACAAAGGCAATGATCCAACGAGCCCAGGATGAAATTGACGCCCTCGGCTACACATCGGCCCTTGACCGTCGGTACGCAGTGGCCGAAGACATCACAATCAACAATGTGCTGTTCGCCGACAGAACTGCCAGAAAACGGATGAATGTGTTTGATGAACTGGCCAGCCAGGTACCGGAAGATCTTAAAAAACTGGACAAAGTGGAAGAGGTGGGTATTGAATCTTTCATATCCAAGATCATGCCGTCCGCCAGTTCCATCGAACTTATGTTGGAGAACCGGCACACCAGCAATATGGTAAGTCTGATTGCCCCGGTGGACCCCACAGCCAAAGGTATGTTCAAATGGCATAACAATTTCAGTTGGGCATACGCCGGGGAAGTAGCCGACTCATTACGAGAAAAGGTTAAAAAACTTGGAGGAAGGGTCGACGGAGTGTTCCGCTTCACGCATTCGTGGAATCGGTTAGAGCCGAACCGATCTTTGATGGATTTGCATGTATTTATGCCGGGCAACAATCATACTGATGATAAAATACACGACAGATACGGTTCTGGGAGAAGGGTTGGGTGGAATTGTCGGAATGACCACTCCTCTGGAGGGGTGCAAGATGTGGATTATACTGAACAGGCCAAGGAGGGATTTGTCCCTGTCGAAAACATCACTTTTCCATCTCTGTCTAAAATGCCCGAGGGAAAATATATCTGCAAAATTCACAATTGGAATTTTCGGTTGAGTGGGGGCAGGGGTGAAGCAGAAATTGAATTTGATGGGAATATTTTCAAATATGAATACCCCCCCACAAGAAACAAAGAGTGGGTTACCGTCGCTGTTGTTACACTAAAAAATGGGAGATTCACGATAGAACATAAACTGGAGCATGGGCAGACATCCAAAGAAGCATGGGGTGTGAACACACAGAAGTTCCATAACGTGTCGATGGTGATGTACTCCCCGAACCACTGGGACTCGCGCACCACAGGTAACAGGCATTTCTTCTTCATGATCGAAAACTGCCTGAATCCAGGCCAGGCTCGGGGGTTCTTCAATGAATTTCTGACGGATGAACTCCGGGATCACCGAAAAGTGTTCGAGGTCCTTGGGTCCAAGATGAAGACGGAAGAGTCAGACAATCAACTCAGCGGTCTTGGGTTCTCATCAACCCAAAGAAACAGCGTGCTTTGCCGTGTGAACGGGAGTTTTTCCAGAGTCATAAAAATAATTTTCTAAAGGAGAAAGAATCATGTTTGAAAAAGCGAGTAAAATTAAATTACGGTTTGAAACACCCAAAGGATTGCTGACAGTTGAAGATTTGTGGGATATTCCGTTGACCGGAAACGGCGCCAACCTGGACGACATCGCGAAGGGCCTGTACCGGAAGCTGAACACTGATGATGTCGAGAGTTTTGTGGTAAAGGTGAAGTCTCATGATGCACTGACACAGCTTGCCTTTGATATTGTTACCCACATCATCAACGTCCGCCTGGAAGTGGCTGAAAAAGCGGAAAAAGCCGTTGCTCTCCGTGAAAAGAAACAGAAGATCATGTCCATCATGGCCATGAAAGAAGACCAGTCTCTCCAGGAGTCCAGTATGGAAGACCTCCGGAAGATGCTGGACGAATTGTAATACAGTAACCACGTAGTCGTACCGAGCCCACCAGAGATTTATTTTCCTGGTGGGCTTTATTTTTCTTGACAAATAGATATTATACTGATACTACTTGAACAGGATTAAATTTAACGGGAGAACAGATTATGAAACTTAAAAAAGCTTTAGAGATAATCGACGGGCAAGAGACGGAAGGGTACATGGTACATTTTGAGCATAAAAGAGGAGGCATGTTGCACTCAGACTATTTTCCAGAAAAACACGACGGTGAAACTCTCATTAAAACAGAAGAAGAGGCATGGGAACTCGCAATCCGTTTCGCGGAAAAAACAAAGGGTAAATGTTTAAATGTCTATGTGATAGGCAGTAACTTTGTTCCAGTGAAAGGCTATAGAGAAAGAGAAATTGAAAATAGATGATATAGAACCACAAAGGGGGCAAACGTGTACTCACAACTCAACCAAGCAATGACATTCGCCAAAGCAGCCCATTCCGGGCAGTACCGGAAGTATACCAACGAACCCTATATCTGCCACCCCCTGGCCGTAGCCGGGTTGGTTTTCTCAGTATCGAATAGTGAAGAGTTACTGTCAGCGGCAGCACTCCACGACGTGGTGGAAGACACAAGTGTGAACATAATCGATATAGCCCTCACTTTTGGCCACTCAGTGGCTTGTCTGGTAGCTGATCTGACAGACATATCCGCCCCCAGTGACGGTAACAGGTCCAAGCGTAAGGGGATCGACCTCATGCACACCAAAGAAGCCTCTCCGGACGCAAAGACGATCAAACTGGCGGATCTGATAGACAACACGAAAACGATTGTGATTTTGCCAGAGTATACATGCACGAAAAGAAGAGGCTCCTGGCAGTGCTGACGGAAGGTAACGAAGAATTGTACCGGATAGCCGAAGGTCTGGTGGAACGATATTATAAAACGAGGAGATTGTGATGAACAGACACCTGGAAGCAGTCTGCAAAGACAGAGACATCCTGTTATTGATGCGGTTTGGGTCGCATCTCTATGGGACTGACACGCCCGACAGTGATGAAGATTTTAAAGGAATCTTCATGCCCACGAAGGAAGAAATCTTCCTGAACAAGATTCCGAAGACTGTCAGTTACAACAGCGGGAATGATAAGAGCAAGAACACGGCAGAAGATGTGGACATTGAACTGTACTCCTTGCATTATTTCCTTGAACTTGCGTATAAAGGGGAGACAATTGCCATTGATATGCTGCATGTAAACGAGCCGAACCTGATCAAAACCAGCCGGGCATGGGATTTTATCCATGAAAACAGATCCAGATTCTATACCAACAATCTGAAAGGGTTTGTCGGGTACTGCCGGGAACAGGCCGCTAAGTATGGGATCAAAGGCAGCCGGATCTCTGATGCCAGAGTCGTGCTGAATCTTCTTGAATGTTGTGACCCTTACGGAAAGATGGAGTGGATTTGGGACGGCCTTCCAACAGGAGAACACATTCATTTCGTATCCCACAAGACCCACGGTGGAGCGGAAGAAGAGTTCTATCAGGTTTGTGGTAAAAAGATGCAGAAAACAGCACAGATTGGGTACTGTATTGACATCTTGCGGAAATTCATAGATTCCTACGGACACTGGGCGCTACTGGCCGAAAAGAATGAAGGGATCGCCTGGAAGGCAGTATCCCATGCAATCAGATATGCTTTTCAGATATCCAGTATCTTCTCAGACGGAGACATCAAATTCCCGTTGGTGCAGGCTGAAATGATACGAGACGTTAAGCTCGGTAAGAGGGACTATTTGACGGAAGTGGCGCCGTGGCTGGAAGCACTGATGGGCGACATCGAATTATTATCAGAACTGACGAATCTGCCAGCACAGGTAGACCGAAAGTTCTGGGATAAATGGTTGATTGAACAGATTGAGGTGATGATATGAATATAAAGTATAAAGCGCAGCCGAAAGACATGTATTGTTGTGGGCAGTGCTGCGTAGCTATGTTCGCTGGTATATCGCTGCATCAAGCTTTTAAGGCTTTCGGAACTAAAGGTTCTACTAAAACAAAAGATATCTCTAAAGCATTGAGAAAATTAAAAAATAGGTCGGCGACGCGATTAATGCCTATTTATGGAGATTTCAGCAAACTCCCAGAAACGGCTATCCTTAAAGTCAAATTGGATTGGGAAAAATACAATTGGCATTGGGTTTTGAAGTGCGGCGGTAAAATATATGATCCGGGAAAAAACGGGGTTATGCTTTTAAGCGACTATCGGAAGGTTAAAGGATACAACATAACTTCTTATCTGAAAATATCATAAGGAGCCGCCCACCATGAAAAATAAAAACAAAAAGACATTCATCTACGTAGTCCAACCGTCCACCATGACCGCCAGGGTCTACCGGATCAAGGATCTGCTCGGGGCGCCAGCCATACGGTCAGTACTCACAGCGAAGAAAGATGTGGTAAAATGGTTACTGCCTGAGACCGGGCGAGTGGAGGGTGTATAATGGCAGATAACAGGATGTTTTTAGTCCACAGACCTTCTGGGATTGGGATCAGTCTTGGTAAGAAATATGGACTTTCTTGGTTCCGACCACCTGATCCTGAGAGGATGGAAGAATTTTATGAAGTATTAAAGAGGCTCGGTGGCGTAGATGACTTAATACTATTAACTGAGACTGACGGAACTGATTGGAGATATACCGGGGAAAAACAGCACGGTTTCCATGTATTTAACCTGCCTGAGACCGGGCGAGTGGAGGGTGTATGAAATCATTCGGGATAGAAGTCTTATTAAAACTGGCCAGGGTTAAAACACCGTATGTAGCAGGTGGCTACCGGATAGTGAACAAAAAAATCAAAGAGGCTATCGAACGATACCATATTAAATTTATAATCCCAAAGAAACGGAGGGTGCCATGAAAGTAAAATGTAACAAATATGACCAACAGTTCCGTAAATGCTGCCGGTGCCCCCACGGTAAAGACCACGAACCGATAGGGAACTGCCCAGACACTGAGATTAAATGCACTCGGGATCTGAGCGTAAATATAACCGTAATTACCCGATGTGAGGAAGTATGAAACCGGCAGCCATATTATGTGCAGGGGTGTTCTTACTTTGGGCCATCCATGAGGAAGAAGGCACAAGGAATACTATTTTAACTCTCGTAGCGGCAGCAGCATTATCTTTTTTAATACTTAAATATGGAGTGAGTTTGTTATGAAAGTAAAAGACGTAATGACAGAAGTAAAGGCGGAAATCACAGCAGAACGGAAAGAACGCATCAAATACCTGCTGAAAGAAAAACAACTGGAACTGGACGCAGCCCGGAAAGTCCTGGCGAAACTGGAGTCTGACATGACTTCTCTGCTCGACAAAGATGTGGATGACTTCGTGTTCCCGCATGAGACGAGAGAAATGCAGACCCTCACAGGATGGAAGTGGGACAGATGAATAACGCGCTATTCATCATAGATCCTGACGGCTCGCAAATAAACTGCGGGGTCGTCCGGTCTGTGGAACGGGTTGTGTCTCGGGATAGTATTGAGCTGCCGGAAGAACCAGGCCAAGTGTACAGACAGTACGTATGTGGCATGAAGTCTGAGAGTTTTTCATTCTCTTTGCATTGCTCAGGAAAACAGTACCTCAGTCTCCAAAACACCCAGATGTCAGGAGACATGGTCTTATTTAAAGCAACCATTCAAAACGGTGAGACTTTAGATTTTTCAGGTTACGCCACAGGTTTGTCCTGTTCGTACACGTCTGTTGACTTACAGATCCAAGTAACCGGCAGAGTGACCTGCGAGTCTATCAGAGACATAAATAAAATGACGAACTTTGAGATCTTGGAGTTCTTACATAGGAGGTTAGCGCTTGACACAGCAACCGACTAAATGATACATATACTGTATGGCATGGACACGTAAAGATAACCGAGGGTCGGCAAGTTCCAGAGGGTATGGAACAGTGTGGCGGCGTGTGAGACGACTACACCTCGCAGAACATCCACTCTGCGAGGACTGCGCGTCTAAACAGATCCACAAAGCCGCCTGGACGGTCCATCATCTGGATGAGAACCAATATAATAACGCCCCGGAGAACTTATGGTCCCTATGCTTCCTGTGCCATGAGAAGCGCCATGGGAGAATAAAAGACCCGGCTGGCTATGACGAAGAAGGATACCCTCTGCACGACGGGCATCCTTGGAAGAGGTGATTATAAGGAGGTAACACAATGGTTACTGTGCTGGAGAATTCCAGGCCCGAGGTTTCGAGCCCTCGATGTCACCGAACATCAAAAATATGGACAGGTGCGGGTTCGAATCCCGTCCTCCTTTACACGGAGAGAGGAATAATATGAGTACGCAGGGCATCTGCTGGAAAAAGCGTGTACAAGACGCAGAGTATGTTTGCACCTCTGCCTGAATAACGATAGGGGGATGATATGGATTGGATAAAAAGCATTGATAAGCTGCCAGATACCGGGGAAATGGTATTGGGATTTGGTAGATATTGGGGCGAGGATGACATGACTATAGAACTTGGGTTCAGAAGCGAAGTTGATGACCCTAAAAAACCGAAAGATTGGATTGATTTCGCTTATAAAGTAACACACTGGTGTTACGTTGAGCCACCAACTGAATAACACCGGGCGAGTGCAAACAATCAGGGCATCCGCTGGAAGCAGCGTGTACAAGACGCAGAGTATGTTTGCCCCTCTGCCTGAATTAATAGTAGGAGGAGAGTATGGATAAATTAAAACAATCAGATTGCATAGAATGTTCTGATAACAGAGCATCTGGGAATTTTTGCAGAATCTGCGGAAGACCATTGGCTGGAACATGGCAAGACCAGCCTACCGAAGATGGGTATTATTGGTTCGATGATAGCGACCACGGAATTATGTTCGCTGAATTCAGAAAATCAAAACATGCTGGTTTAACAAGGGTTAATTTTCTTGGAAATCTTCACGATTATACGGTAAGTGAAGTGGCCGGAAAATGGTATGGTCCAATAAAACCGCCAGAGGAGGAATAAACCATGGGAAAACGAGGCCCAGTTCCGGAAGGACAAAAGAACGCGATAACAGTATTACCGACAACCACCAGACAGCCCAGGCCGAACCCCCCACACGGCATGACAGCCCGCGCACGCAATTTATTCAAACGAATAGTAGCGGGCCACCCGGAGGGAACATTCGATCCGGAAGCCGTTGTGCTGCTCCGAGGGTTCTGCGATGCGGAAGATATTCACAATCAAGCCAGTAAGGTTCTGGCCAAGGAGGGAGCAGTTGTGGAAATGGTGGTCGGGTTTATGAAACAGGACGTGGAGGGGTATCGAGAGCCACTGATGAAACCCATGAAAAACCCATGGTTCGGCGTGAAGAAAGACTCCCTGGGGTCTATGTGTACCACCAGTCGCCACCTGAAACAGCGGGGCGTCAATACCGACAGCCGGAAGAAACCAGCGGCCACGTCAGGCCGGAAGATGTTTAAGGGGTGATGATATGACACATGCACCAAGACCTTGCCCGAAGAATGCCGTCAAGCCGCCGCCCCCTCCACCTCCACCACCGAAGCGAGTGCTGAAAGAGGATGTAACACTGAGGGATATTTTGAACTTTCTACGCAAGAAGAGGTGAGAGATGTTAGTTTCAGAAAGGTCGCTCGAAACTGCTATACGCGAGTTTTTCCACGAAATGAAAATACCAAGACCATCACATTGGTCTAAGAACATGGATTATCTATTTTTGAAAAAAGCCGTGCCGTCTTTTATTTTGGCTTTAGAAAAAATAGAGCCAATAGATTTCTGCTATGGTTTCGACGCGGACAATGTGATACGTATTGATTAACCGATCCACAGCCATAATAGAGTTCATTGAGACCCTGCGTCTACCAGACGGGACGAACGCAGGGATGCCGTTCGTGCTGCGGGACTGGCAGAAAGATATTATCCGGGCGGTTTATGACCCGGTAAGCGAAACAGGGTTGCGTCTGGTCCGTCAAGCGGTCCTCTCAATTGGACGCAAGAACGGTAAATCAGCTTTTGTAGCGGCGCTCTGCCTCTGCCACCTCTGCGGCCCGGAGGCCGTCCGTAACGGCCAGCTTTACAGCCTCTCGATTGACAGGGAGCAGGCGGCTATCATCTTCAATTATACCAGTGCTATCGTCTACATGGACGAAGAACTCTCTGAACGTCTGAACGTCACTGAATCCCGTAAAAAGATCCAGGACCCAGTGTCCGGATCAGTATTTACCGTATTATCAGGCGAAAAGAAGGGTAAAATGGGGAAGAGTTCGTCATTCATCGCGTTTGATGAGCTGGCGGAGTTCGGGACTGACCGAACTCTGTACGACGCGCTGATGACCTCCACTGATGCCCATGAAGAACCGATGGTGTGGACATTCTCTACCCAGGCACCATCGGACACCGCTCTCCTATCACAGTTGATAGATTACGGTGAGACTAAAGAAGATCCGGCATTCGTGAGTTTCCTATACGCAGTCCCATTGGACGAGGAAGATATCTGGAACGAAGAAGTATGGTACCAAGCTAATCCGGCTCTTGGTGACTTCAGATCTCTCATCGGTATGCGAGATTATGCTAAAAAAGCCAAGAAAATGCCGTCCATGGCGGCTGGTTTTCGGAATCTCTACCTGAATCAGCGGATCTCCGCGTCCGAGCATTTCATCACACCTGAAGTCTGGAAGGAAAATTCAGGTCCGGTAGATGAGAGCGTATTTTATGACCGTAAATGTTACGGAGGTCTTGATCTCTCGGCCAAGAACGACCTCACTGCCCTGGTGTTCACATGTGAAGATGACGACGGGATAATCCACATGATGATGCACTTTTTCACCCCGGCGGACACCCTTGCTTTCAGAGAAGACCGGGATAAAGCCCCATATTCCCTATGGGTAAGTCAAGAGAAATTGACAGCAGTACCCGGAAAAACGATAGATTATCGGTATGTCGCCATAGAGTTGGGTAAAGCCCACGGCAAATACGAAATTGGGGGCATACGGTTCGATAGATGGCGCATAGCGGACCTTCAGCGCGAACTGATAGCAGAAGGTGTGGACGCATGGATAGAGGGCCAGGATGATGAAATTCCGGGCGGTCTGAGGCTCATTCCGCACGGCCAAGGGTATAAAGACATGAGCCCGGCGGTCGAGAGACTGGAGGACGCCCTGGTCGAAGGGCGCATGAGACACGGGAAACACCCTGTGATGCACATGTGCGCAGCGAATACTCGGGTCCAGGCAGATCCAGCCGGAGGTCGTAAGTTCGATAAGATTAAATCAACCGGCAGAATAGACGGAATTGTAGCAGCGGCCATGGCTTTAAGCGCCGCCCACTCCGACGCTATTGCCGAACCATCAGTTTATGAAGGACGGGGGGTATTGGTATTATAATAAATACCACTTGACAAATAAAGATTATACTGATACTACTGTATTAAATTTAACCGGGAGGATATAAAATGTTTTTCTTTAAGACGATCAGAGAGCTAAAGAGTACAGTCGAGGTCTTGAATGACAGGATTGATAACCTGACACGAGACAACGGCGAGCTATACAAAAGACTGAAAATGCTGGAGTGCTATCACAGTAAAACTGATTTTTATTGGGTTGATTATTACGGGTATGGGTATGAGAAATGTAAAACTTGTGAAAAAAAGGTCACTCATTTTAAATCTCAGTACGACATGCTGAAAGCCAAGAACGCCAAAAAGATTGCGGAGGTCGAAGAAAACAAACGTGAACTGGAGAAACTGAAATGAAATTTGATCTGTTCGACGCCATGAAAATGATGAAACACCACTTTGGTGATGATGGGGAGATACTGCTTACTCAAGAAGACTCTTGGTTCAAGATTCGTTTACGAGTTTTCAAGTTCGGAGAATTTCATAATTTTCAGTTCATAATTTCTGAATTGGAAATAGCCGATTCGTATGTCGATCTTATGAATTTGAAGTTCAGAGACGGAATACTGGCTCTGCATAGTTTAATCCATGAATACAAGGAGTCCCACGGTGAATAATACGACAACGAAAGCTGACAGACTTATAACCTTCTGTTCGGAAGTATTGGGTGCAAATCTACGACCCTGGCAGAAGGAGTTGATCAGAAAACTGGACGAAAAAGGGTTATTAAAATCCAAATACTCTGAACAAGAAAAAGAGATAGCCAGGAGAATCGCCGGTGATGTAGGCTTAAAATTACTTCCGTACAGACTGTCTCCGCTCAACACAATTCCAACAGGCTGGCGGTTCTATTCGTGCGATTGGAGCATACAGACTCGCTGTTCCATCGTTCTGAAGAGAACGGAACATGGCCGACAGAAATGGCAGAATTTATCTGAGAAACAGCAGGAAAAGATAGACCTGTTCATCTCAGGGGTCGGGGCGGACTTTGATTCCGCTCTGGTGGCAGTAACTGGTAAATGCACGGAGATATAATATTATGACAGATTTTTTCGGAATTGACAATGCTGTAAAAGGAATGGTCAACGGGTATTTTCAGTCGGCCAGAAGGTCAGGCAGAACTACACGGATGGTGGAAGCAGTAAAGACCGGTGATCGGATTTTGTTTCGCAGCGGCAGAGAGGCTGTTCGTGTCCAAAGGATGTGCAGAGATCTTGGAAAAGATGTCAAATGCTCAGTAGCTTCTGGGCTGAATGAACTTTGTCCAGCTAAAGGCCGTACCTTCTTTGATCATGGATTTATCGAAAATCTTTATCAGAAAAGTATTGAAGACACTGCGAAACATATCGAGAGCATGGAAAAGCACTTGAATTTAATGTGTGCCGATCCAGAACCGCCAGTTCCGTTCAGACGGTTCTAAATTGCCAGATACAGCAAAGAATTTCTGGTCTTGGGCGAAACTGACGAATACTTACCGTCGGTTCGACCCGGGGTGCGCTAAGTACCGGCACAAATATGATCTGATGTTCGGCCCTGGCAGCTTCAGAGGAATGCGGAGATTCACCGACCCACGGACAGGGGAGAAACGAATAACAGTTGAAATAGAGGTGTTAAATGGATTTAAAAGAAACTAAAGAAAAGAAACAGAAACTGGAGTTCGATATTCTCCATCTTCTGACAGAGTTCCAGAAAGAGACCGGAGTGTACGTCGAGAAAGTGTGCCTTCACAGCGAGCTAATCTATGACAAACGCGGAATGCTGACCGGATTAACACCAAAAATAACAGTGGGAGTGAACTATGAGTAAGAAACGAAAAGAACAGACCTGTAAGCGATGCACATGGGTGTGGACTCCACTGGTGGATAATCCCAGGACTTGCCCGCGCTGTAAATCCTATAAGTGGAAGGAACCTAAAGCTGATGACAAAACACGTTCTTAACAGCCCCTGCGCGTTCTGTGGGTTCTCGGGACGTGGGTACTGGCAGCGCGGAACGCACTCACGGGACTGCCCGATGTATTATACTGCCACCAGGCCACTACGGGAGAAGATACTCCGACATGCTATCAGAAAACAGTTCTTATTGCGGGAGAGTTTAAATGACCTCAGAGTTCCAAGGCTTAAATACTGAAATAATCTATATTTGCAAATGTGGCTGTGAGCTTCCAAAATCAGGGATATATCGATCACGTACCGGTCACAGCACCCGCATCCTCTGCCGGGAACACAAACAGCCGGTAACTGGGCGCAAGAAACAGTGTGAGGACTGCCTGGAATGGTACATGCTGAAGCCGACAGGCCCAGGGGGTATCAGATGTCCAGACTGCGCGGCGGAGGCCATGGCAAAGAGACGTAGGGAGAGTTTCAGCCCCCCGCAGAAACCCAGGGTGCCGGCACCGAAGTGGTCGGTTGATAAACGCGGAGATTACTGCCAGTCTCTGCCGGACTGCGAGACTCGTGAGTGTCCCGGATGCCCGGATTTCACGGGTTGGTGGGACCCTGAGAAATGGTGGGTACCGGGGGTTAGATTATAACAGGAGGATATTATGACAGAGTGGAAAGAAGTACCGACAGAAGATGGGTATTGGTTAATGTTGGATGTTTGGAGAGGGTGTCCGGAACTGGTTATTGTCAGTGGTGTAGGAACACTGTCACCAGTTGTTGAACGTACGACTAATGGTAGAAGAGTGGGCAGGCATGGGATGTTAAAAAAAGCTAAATGGATGGGACCTATTTTACTTCCTGCCCCCTAACAGTGCTTGAACCCAATACAACCCCTTGACACCCCCGATAACGTAGTGGTATTTTATACACTAACCGTTAGCGGGGGTATTTTATTTGAAGCGAATAGACATTAGAGACGTACTATTTTTAGGCGGCATCGGAACTCTCGGATATGGTTTGTATCTGAAAGAGCCCTGGATCGCTTTTTCTGTTGTGGGCGCGTTATTTATCATAGCCGGGTATCTCATGGGGAATAAAAGCTGATGGGCCTTATGTCCCGAATGCCTCGCCCAGGAGCGCTGATATCGGCGGCTGCCAGAATAACTGATGAAAAGATGTGGAACTCGGCGCTATGGAACCTTGCGGGACATCAATCCCCTTCAGGTGAAAATATAAATGAGTACACAGCTTTAACCTATTCTGCCGTCTGGAACGCAGTGTCTCTCATTGCGGGCACCATCGGTGCGCTCCCTCTGCACCTTATGCAAGCTCAAGGTAAAAACACCCTTCCTGCGATAACACACCCTTTATACAGAACGATGCACTCCGCCGGTAATCCGCTTATGACGGCCATGGCTGTCCGTGAGTGTTTGCTGTCCCACATCCTTACGTGGGGCAATGGATACGCCGAGAAAGTTTATAATACCAGGGGCCAGATAGTTGAGTTGTGGCCAATCACACCGAACCGTGTGTCACCTAAGATGATCGACGGGGACATGGTTTATGAAATAAATGTCGGTGTTGATGACCCGGTGGTTCTCGGTCGGCGCCAGATCATGCACGTCCCGGGCCTTGGGTTCGATGGGTTTATTGGGTACTCCGTGATACACATGGCGCGCAATGGTATCGGTCTTGCTAAAGCCATGGAGACTTTCGGGAGTAACTACTTCGGGCAAGGGACGCACCCGGGAACGATTGTTAATCACCCTGGTAAACTGTCGGAAATAGCCCATAAAAATCTCAGTAGCTCCCTGAAAGACGCGCACTCAGGACTCGGTAAGAGTCACAAACTCATGCTGCTTGAAGAGGGCATGAAGATTGAAACCCTCGGAATACCACCGAATGACTCACAGTTCATTGAGTCGAGAGCGTGGCAGATATCTGAAATAGCTCGGATGTTTAATATCCCCCCACATAAACTCAAAGACCTCTCGAAGTCATCCTTCAATAACATAGAGTCTGAGCAGACAGCCTTTGTGACAGATTGCTTGTTACCATGGGCTGTCCGTCTTGAGCAGAACTATAACTTGCAGTTACTAACAGTACCTGAGTTCCGTAATGGATTATATTTCAAGCACATTCTCGAAGGTCTGTTACGAGGGAGCAGCAAGGACCGGGCTGATTTTTATACGGTATTGTTGGACAGAGGTGTGTTCAGTATAAATGAGGTCAGAGCAAAAGAAGACATGAACCCAATAGACGATGGGTACGTGCATCACATATCTTTGAACGTACAGAAACTTGAAGATGTTGGTAAGAACCTACAGGAAACCACTGATCCACCCGATACGGACGGATCGGATAACGATGACGAGGAATCATTATGAGAAGCATATTCCAAAGAAACACTCGCAATGCGTACAGGATTGAGAACAAAGCGGACGAAACAACTGTCTACATTTATGACGAGGTGTCTTTTTGGGGTGTAGATGCCAGTGTATTCGTCAAAGATTTTAACAAAATCACATCAAAGCTGATAAATATCCGGGTCAACTCCCCGGGCGGGTCGGTATTTGATGGCACCACCATATTTAATGCTGTCAAGCAGCATCCGGCCCGAGTGGTCGCCCATGTGGACGGTCTGGCGGCTTCCATCGCTTCCGTTATTGTAATGGCTGCGGATGAGGTTGTTATGGCTGAGAACGCTTTCATGATGATCCATGAGCCCTGGTCTATGATGGCCGGGGGCGCTGAGGATTTCAGGAAAGAGGCCGAACTGCTGGACAAAGTGCGTGGCACGATTGCCAAGACTTACATGGATAAATCCGGCAAGTCTGAGGAAGACGTTCTGGCGCTGATGGAAGCTGAAACTTGGTTCACAGCACAGGAAGCTCTCGATGCTGGATTTATCGATAGCATAGCCGGAGAATCGGAAGCGAAAGCCACGATGTTCGACCTGTCAGTATTTGCGAAAGTTCCGGATAAATTGAAATCCGGTGAAGATAAAGATTTAACAGCAAGAGAAGTTGAGCGCATTCTACGGGACGCAGGATGCCCTATTAAACAGGCAAAGGCTATCATATCTGAAGGGCTGGCAGGTGAGAAACGAGATGTTTCCGCCACACCGGAACCGGAACCCATCGAACCTGTGGCCACAGTCGTAGATGAGGTGATTCCTATCGTTGAACCGAAGGAATTTGATAAGAGAATGTCTTCTGCCGCCTTGCTTGCACGAGCGGATAGAGTTTTAAAAAAATTAATTTAAAGGAGTAAATTTACGATGAAGACAATCACTCAGTACCGACAGGAGATCAAAGATCTCACCAATAAAGTAGGCGACCTCGATGCCGCTGCCATTTCTGCGTCCAGAGACTTAACGGGCGAAGAAATTGATTTGAAAAATGACATCCTCGATAAAATTGAAGATGTCGAGAAAATGGTTCTCGCCATGGAACGCCAGGAAGAAATTACGTCAAGACTGGATGCCCCTCTGCCCAGGAAGACTGCTGTAAAAGACGGTTCCAAGTATGAAGTAGGTGTGGACAACCGGACCAAGGATAAGTTCGCTTCTTTCGGCTCTCAGATGGCGGCTGTTATGGTGGCTGGAACCAGAGGCGGGGCAGTAGACCCGCGACTATACAATGCGGCTTCTGGCTTGAACGAAACCACTCCATCCGACGGAGGGTTCCTGGTTCAGACTGAATACTCCGACAGTATTCTGAAGAACGTATGGGACTCAGGAATGATCCTGCCCAAAGTTTCGAAAATCACGTTGTCCGGAAACAAGAACAGTATGGAGCTCAATGGTCTCGATGAGACCTCCAGGGTTAATGGCTCCCGAGCGGGCGGTATCGCAGTTTACACAGCCGCAGAAGCCGCAGCGGTAACAGCGAGTAGACCGAAGTTCAGGCAAATCAGTTTGAAGCTAAACAAACTCATGGGTATTTGCTATGCCACTGATGAGCTTCTTGAAGACACAAACGCTCTGGCGCAGACCATCACTGAAGGGTTCAGAGATGAGTTTGATTTCAAACTCACAGACCATATCATAAATGGAACAGGTGCGGGGGAAGCTCTCGGCATTCTTAACTCAGGGTGTGTCGTTTCTGTCGGTAAAGAGAATGGGCAAGCTGCTGGCACCATCGTTTTTGAGAACATCAACAACATGTGGTCCCGTTTGATGGCAAAATCCCGCCCGAACGCGGTATGGATTATTAATCAGGATTGTGAGCCTCAGTTGAATCAGATGAGTATCGCGGTCGGTACCGGCGGTGTTCCTGTTTACATGCCCGCTGGCGGTGTTTCTGTAAGTCCTTATGGCACCTTGTTTGGCCGCCCTGTAGTTCCGATTGAGCAATGTCAAACCGTAGGTACAACAGGAGACATTATGCTGTGCGATTTCAGCCAGTATAAAGCTATTGACAAAGGTGGGTTGAAAGGTGATGTTTCTGTGCATGTTCAATTCCTGGTAGACGAGAGCACATTCAAATTTACCTACAGATTTGACGGCCAACCGCTTTTAGGATCGCCAATTACGCCTTTCAAGGGCACATCGACCTTAAGTCATTTTATTAAATTGGATACGAGAGCATAATAAAGGCTTTAGGGGATTTTATTGATGCCAAGTAAATACAGAAATAGAGCTTCTCTGGAAACACAAAAAAAGGCTATTGAGTTGTATAAAAATGGTCTAAGTTTTAGCCAAATAGTAGCAGAGATTGGGTTTAGTAAAAACTCCATCGGTAATTGGCTAAAAAAGCACGGTGTGAAAGTTGCGTTGAAGTCCAAGATATTCAATTGCGCCGTTTGTGGCAAAGACGTTTCTGTATTCCCTAAAGATATCAAAAGTAATAAAACCGGAAATTTCTTTTGCGGTAAAAAACATTTCCAGCAATGGAACAGGAAAGCCGCAAAAGAAAGGTTTATGGGCGAGAACAACCCGAAGTATGTCCAGAAGATAAAAACGAAGTGTGCAAGTTGTGGAAAAGCGATGGAAGTAAACCCGTCGAGGATACCCGAGACAGGCAACGTCTATTGCGACAATGCCTGTCAGTACGCGGGTATCAGTAAACATTTTTCTGGCGAGCAAAGCCCTAATTGGGCCGGGGGAAATCAAGTTGCGTCGTATGAAACCTATGCGTCGCAACTATCCTTCGCTGAAAAAGTATCAGAAAATGAAGACGGCTCGCTTTCAGTAGAATGCACGTATTGCGGTAAGGCAGTAGTCCCTACAAGGGAGCAGGTCCAAGACAGAATAAAATCTCTCAATGGCAGAGGATCAATCAGCCAAGAAAGCAGATTTTATTGTGACGAAGGATGCAAGGACGCATGTTCGATCTATCACCGGCGTTCATTCCCAAAAGGTTTTAAAAAAGCCACATCCAGAGAAGTTGTTCCTTTTCTAAGACAACTTGTTTTAAAGCGTGACGGCTACCGTTGTCAGAAATGCGGGTCAGAAAAAACTTTACATTGCCATCATATTTTAAGCTACACTCAGAATAAGATGGTCGGTAATGACCCGGACAACTGCATAACTCTTTGTAAGTTATGTCATAAGGAGCTTCACATGACGGAAGGGTGCACTTACCGCGAATTAATATGCAATGAACAATTAACAATATGAGGTATTAAAAATGAGATTAGCAGAAGAGAAAAAGATTGTCCCGATCCTTAACAGCGCGGACACAGGTGCCGGAGTCTCAATGGACTCCATTAACATGAAAGGTTTTCACCGAGCAGCCATTATCATCACCTTCGGGGCGATGGTGGGCGATGCTGTTCTGACTGTCAATTCTGGCGCCACGGACGGGGCCACCACCAGCGCCCTGACCTTCGACTACGCCTATGGCGGAGCGACTATCGGGTCTGCCAATGCCGACGTTCTAACAGCCAATGTTTCCGCGGCCACCCTCACCATTGCTGCGGCCACCTTTGCCAATAAGATGTTGGTCCTGGAAGTTGATGGAAGTGACATGGATGTGGCCAATGGCGAGAACTGGTTGACGGTTGCAATTTCTGCCGCCGGCACTTCGGCAGTCGTCCATGCAGTAGCAATCCTTGAACCCAGATACACAGGTAATCGGTCATTGACAGCCACTGCCTAAAATAGCAAGGGGGCTTAACGGCCCCCTATAAAAAGGAGAGTGTAAGATGACTATGCACATTTATTTTAAACAAGATAAGGATGGCTACAAAGACGGTCAGTCCTGTTATGTCGAAAGGTCCCTCGCCCGAAGGTTCTGTGAGAATGGGATAGCCGTTCCGTACCAGACCCACCTGGATGAAGTTTATGAAGCGGAACAGGCTGCTAAGGTGAAACCTGAAGTACCTGAAGTACCTGAAGTACCTGAAGTACCTGAAGTACCGGAAGAAGAACCTGAAGTGGAAAAACCGGCAATAACGCCGAAACGAAACACCAAAAGAAGATAGGAGAGCTGACAAATGGCTAACTACGCACCAAGTACAAGAGCAAGAATTGGCGACCTCATTAGAGGTATGCAGGTCGACACTGGAGTTATGTTGAACACGACATACATGGCACAAACCCAAGTAGAGGATTTTAATGTATATGGGCGAATCCTCCTGATGAATTTGATGCTTGAAGTCACAACGAATTTCGCAGCAGACGCGACGTTGTTTCAATACACATACTCGTCTGCCACTCATACCCCCGCAATAGTTTCGACAAAACTGGGCCTCGTAAGTCTTTCTATCGCCAGTATTACTGTCGGTGGAAGAGTTTATTGGACTGGCGGGGCTGTTGGTGGAACAACTCATGTAAGTACCAACACAACCGGCGGTATTTCTGACCTCCCCTGCGTCCAGCCGATGATCGTTGGATACAAGGATGGGGTAGGGACTATCGGGCATTTGACCACAACTGCGAGTCAAACAGCCGGTGCCGGGTATCATTCACTGTTCTATGTCCCCATGAGTGATGGGGCTTATGTAGAAGCAATCAGGTAGGGTGACACCATGACTGTTAAATTGCAAACGGTTATTCATCGGTGGAATGTTCTGTCCTCTGATGCGTGGCCTGAAACTGCGGTGGCAGAAGGGTCCACAATCCACGTAGTAGATACTGGTGAAGAGTATATCTATTATGACGGTGCGTGGGAGCAGGATTTGCGTAGAATTTATGCGTTGAACTATCAATAAAGGGGATTACTAATGTACGGAAAAACAACGGCTGGCGTCGGACAGGCGCCATTGATTAATTCAGACAGGAAATTGGTTACAGTTCCTGGGGGTGGAAAATACGCAGACGCGGCCATTAACGGAAGGCTTTTTTATGCTGCCAACCAAACCCCGGTAAGCACAAGTACAACTTTAAACACAACCTTTACGGGTCTTGGGCTCGCGAACCCAACCGGCAGTGGAAAAATTATTATTGTCCATGAATTTGGATGGGCTTTGGATCAAGCTGCCGCCGGAGATTCTGTTCTCGCTCTGGCCACTACAACTGATTCAGGCTTTGCGGCTGCTATTGTCGCCAGGTGTACCCGGAACGCGTACGCCACATCGGTAGCTTATGTTGATGACGCTGCCACAATAGTTGTCCCTATTATCGTTAAAGTGTTGGGGTCTATCGGGACTAATGCAACTACGGCATTAACTTCCAGAGGGATCATCGATCTTGGAGGTAGCATTATCCTTGCCCCTGGTCGCTCGATTGTGACTGACACCACCCTGGCAACTGGAGCTACTTCTATTCAATTTAGTTTTATGTGGGAAGAAATTTCAGAATAATGTCTGACTCTTTTGAGACAACCATAAAAAACTTCTCGGGGAAGTCAACCGAGACCAAACCGACTATCGCTGCCGGGAATACCGTACCTAACGGCTCCCGGTGGCGGGAAGTTGATACCAGTAAGACGTATTTCTTCAATCTTGCGGACGATGCTTGGTATCTTGTGAGCCCAACAGTGGCACTTGCGTCAGGGACTGAAGTAATTATAACAGATGGTACGAACCAAGCAGCCATAGACGCCGACGGTCAGCTACATGTGATATTAGATGGGAAAATAGATGTTAATAATACAACTATAACACCCCTTGGTATTGCGGAAGTTTTTACCGGAACGGCCACCAATATACTTGGGTATTCTTGTATCGCCACACTGGTTGGATCTGATCAAGCAGGCGAGCTGTCGGTACAGTATTCTTGTAACGGCACAGACTGGCATGAAGGGGAGTGCTATGATATTGTCGCTGGGGCCAATAAGTTCTTCTCGCCTTCCGCCCAGTCAGCTTATTATCGGATGGTTTATACTAACGGGGCAGTTGCGCAAACATCTTTTTATATTCACCCTGTTATTAAAAAAGGCCCAATCAAGTGGTCAAGTCATAACATAGATGACCCTATTGTTAGTCAGGATGACGCCGAGCTTGTGAAAGCTGTTATAACGGGCCAAAGAGCCGATGGAGTTTACGATAATGTTAGCCTGACGAACGGCGCCAATATAAAGGTCAGTCTGGAAGAACTGGAGTCTGGGGTATCTGTAAATTCTAATACTCAGTTGAAAACAACCCAATTCGACTCAACTGGAGCCGAAGTATCAGGTAAGATATACGACACAGTAACCGGAACGTACAAAGGTCTTCAGTTCAACGCGGAGTCTCCGCAGATCTGTTCACAGGATTACCTATTGGCATTGTCGGAGGGTGATATAGCTGGCCACACCCCCTACAGTAAGTTTGGGAGGGTTTCTGGTGTGAACGCCACTGCCGTTGATGTGTGGGAAGGAGAAGGTGGTACTGCGAGCCTGTATGTTTTCCCGGCGGCGGCCCAGCAGTTGAATGTGGTTTCTACCTCTGCCAATGATGATGAGGGCAACACAGGTGTGGAAAAGATGATGCTGTCGGGACTTGACGCAAACTATGCTGAGATTTCGGAGGAAGTTACTCTGAACGGAACAGGAGTTGTGACCACGACGGCGCTGTTTTTACGAATAAATTCCTGTTATGCCACTCAGGTAGGGTCTTCCGGTGGAGCAGTCGGGCGCATAACAGTTAAGAATACTTCAGGCACCCCAAATACGATAACCTACTCTGTAATACCAATAGGGCTTACCGCCTGTAGGCAATTGATTTATACGGTTCCCGCTGGAAAGACTTTACACCTTACAAGTCTGAATGTCGGCAGTGGTGCCGGTGGGAACTCCTTGAAGCTTAACGCTGTAACTTTTACTCCAAAGTATAGATTGTTCGGAAAGACTTTTTTCCTTCCTGCCGGTGAGTTGTTTTCTCTTAACGGGTCGTCATTTAGACCCCTCGAAGTGCCAGGATCTTTTCCAGAGAAGACAGATATCAAAATGACGGCAGTGGGCGACTATTCGGCTGGCGGAACTACATGCACAGCAGCAGTTAGAGGATGGATTGAATGAAAACTAAAATAGTAACAGAACCGACAGGCAACGTGGTCTCTCTGGACGAAGCGATCAAGCATCTAAATGGTGTTCCGAGTGAAGACTACGGGTACGTTCAGTCACTCATATTCTCAGCCGTGGCTTCCGTTGAGAGTATCACCAACCGCAAACTGCTGACCCAGACCTGGACTGCCTACGCAGATGAGTGGCCGGCAGGCGACTGGTTTAATATGCCTTACGGTACGCTCCAATCAGTCGGGAGTGTGAAGTATCTCGATACGGACGGGACCGAGAATACGGTAACTGCCTCAGAGTATATCGTTGATATCGAATCTGACCCGGGCCGAGTGGTCCTTGGGTATAACGAGTCCTGGCCGACAGAGAGCCTGTATCCGAGCAACCCTATCCGGATCGAGTTCACCTGCGGATATGGAACTCATGCTGCAACGGCAATCACCGGAGCATCTTCAGCCTCACCCATTGTGATCCCACAGGTCGGGCATGGGTACCTTACGGGCCGCAGGGTACGCATATCGGATGTCGGCGGGAACACGAACGCCAACGGCACCTGGAATATAACCAAACTGACGGCTGACACCTACAGCCTCGATGGATCATCATATAACGCCGCTTACACCACCGGTGGTGTGGCAGTACCACTCGCAGTTCCGGAACCGATCAGGGTCGCTATTCTGATGATGGTAGGAGATGCTTACGCCAACCGAGAGACTATTGTGATCGGTCAGGGTCAGACAATCCAGGTAATACCGAACTATCTTCAAAATCTGCTCGGAAATTACAGACTCGGGTGGTTCGCATGATACGGGCGGGAGATCTCGATACTGTTGTTCAGTTTCAGTCTTTCTCTACGGGTGTAGACTCGACAGGTTCTCCGACTCAGACATGGGCGGCTATTGCCGGCGCCCCGACTCGGGCAAAGCGAATGCCACTGAAAGGCAATGAACTGATAGAGTCCGGCAAGCTGACGTCCAATGAGATGATAAAACTGAAGATCCGCCGGGACAGTCGGATCGTCACATCGGTAAGAGTAGTGACAGGCGGCAAGAATTATGATATCACATCCACACAAGATTACGGGAGGGATAATGATATGATCTTATGGTGCGAGGTGAAAGCATGACAGCAACAGTGACCTGGAATGTCGAGCCATTCATGGAGGAACTGGAGAGGTTTCTGGATGAGAAATCCGAGATAATAGCAAAGCAGATCGCCCGGGACGCTAAGTCCATGGTGCCCGGCTTCCAGGATAAGACCGGAGCCCTCAGACGGTCTATCCGTGCCAAGAAAAGTAAATTTCCAGATGGCGGATATATTACCAGAGCAGGTGGTAAGGGGGCCATGCAGGCGTTTTTGGTAGAGCATGGACACGGAGGCCCACGACCAGCGCAACCCCATCCGTACCTTGAGCCTGCCAGGATGATGAACATATCGCTTGCTCGGCAACAATTCGGGGTTAAATAACGGGAGGAGATTATGGTAAAAGAATACATTAGGATAAAATGCAGTTCGAACACTCGTGACGCGGAGTTTATATCGTCTGACGGGCGGAAGATTTCCGGAATCACTAAATGTGATATCAGAATGCGGAGAGATGAAATCTGTTCAGCACAGATAAGCTTATATATGGAAGGTCTTGATATTGAAGCAGAGCCACTTCTATCGTTGGAAAATGTTCGTGAAGCCGCAAAACACTATGGGTATGATTTAATCCCATTACAGGCGAAGCAATGAAAGCGATATTAGCCGGAATATACGCAAAATACTCAGGGAGCGCAGCACTGAAAGCCGCTCTGCCCGGAGGGATGTTCAGAGAGCGTGCTCCGCAGGGGGCTACCATGACTTACGCTTTTTTTAATGTTTTCGCTGTCCCGGACTATTGGTTTGCTGGCAAGATGTATGAACTGGTATCAATTCAATTCGACATAATAGCTGCCACATCTGCTCTGAGAGACACTGCTTACGGAGCACTTACGACTCTGTATGACGACGCGAGACCCACTGCTACTGGGTACACTTCGATTATTATGGAACGTGGGTACCAACAGCCTTTACGGGACGGAGAGAACGATGAGTATTTCAGATACATGATAAAATATATGGCGAGGTATTATAAATGAGACCGGGAGTGTCGATAGTTATACCAATTACCAGGACTGAAAAGGTGAACGATTGTCTGAAAGCGATAGCGGCCAACGCCGGTGACATTGAGTACGAGATAATCTCAAAAGTCGATAAATCCGAGACCAGTGTGCTTAAAAAGATAATCCCTATGATAGCGCAAACGAAATACGACCTTGTTTTGTTACTCGGGGATGATTCGGTACCGCAAGCAGGTTTCCTTGAAGAAGCTGTGGCCACAATGGAGACGTTTGAAGACGGGTGGGGTGTCGTAGGGTTGATGACAGAACTGAGAGGGGACTGGATGGACTACGGCCACGTCCTGTCTCACAAGAAAATGCTTGAATTTACGGGTGGAGAATCTTTCTACTCGACAGAATATCATCATTGTTTCAGCGATGATGAGTTGAGAGATATCGCTTCCGAGATGGGGAGGTTTAAAGTTGCTAAAGGCTCTAAGATACTTCACGACCACCCTTTTAACGGAAGAGGGGATTCCGAGGACGCAGCCCTGAAGATTTCATACTCGGATGACGTATTGGCGAAGGACCGCAAGACTTACATCCGCCGGAAACGAGAGAGGTACGGGAATAAAATAGCTATCGGATTTCCGTTGGTAGACCCGACAGTGCCCGTCCAATTCTTCACATCTTATGCCTGTATGGAGAAACCTGAATCATATACTCTTCTGGTCCCGAAATTCCCACACGGGCCGTGGGGGATGTCGATAGCAGACGCGCGGAACTCTCTGGTAGAACAGGCGCAGATGGAAGGCGCAAGATATCTGCTCATGCTCGACACCGATCAGGTCTACCCTCACGATACGCTCACTAAACTGATGTCCCACAAGGTCGACATCTGTGGGGTCAGGGTCCACAGGAGATGGATGCCGTTCGATCCGATATTTCTTCGGGGTGAACTCGGTAAGTACCACAACGTGTCAGATGAGGAAGCATATTCAGGAGACCTAATTGAGATCGATGCTACAGGAACAGGCTGTCTCTTGTTTGATATGCAGATAGGTGATAAAATAGATGGCAAATGGTTCGAGTTCGGCTTTGTGGACGGGAGACACGTGGGCGAAGATATAAATTTTTGCAGTAAGGCCAGATCAGTAGGAGTGAGGATCTTTGTGGATACCTCAATCGAGGTCGGGCACTTAATAACCATGGAGGTCAACAAAACTTTGCACCAAATGTGTAAGGTTCTGACCCCGAAAACTTAGGAGAACAGATTATGGCTATTGTAGGTAAAGATGGCAAGGTCACTCTCGGGGCCAGCACCGTAGCCGGGATGGGCACTTGGAGTTATGACGGAGTTACAGTTGAGGAGTTCGACAGTTCAGCGTTTGGTGATGAGTGGAAAACATTCCTATACGGGATGAAAGACGGAGGGTCTGTTACTTTTAATGGGCATTACGACCCGACCGATACTACGGGCCAGCAGGCGCTACAGCAGGCGAACTTGTATAATTCAGCGCTCACAAGCCTCCGCCTGTACATCAACGACACCAGTTACTACACACCCTGCGCCACCGCCGGGTATTTCAGCCCCACACTGACCACCGGGGCGCCGACGGTCGTAAGCTCCTGCACAATCACCACATTCAACGTTGGTATGGATAAGTCTGGACTCGGAACGACTTCGTTTACGGCTAAAGTATCAGGGCTTTTGGTCCTGGTTTAATGAGTTACCACTGGCCGGGCCATCATGATGGAACAGGGGGTACTCCCGGCCCCCTCCCGGCCATTTTATTAATTACGGGAATAAGGGAGATGTAAAATTATGGCAACTGTTTTTTCACTGAGAGATCCGAACCCTGGCGTATGGTTCAAATTTGATGACACTGATCCTGAATCCGGAGAGATCCGTATCCGGGCCATGAACAACGAGCAGCGCAAGAAGGTTCAGAAAGCATGTAATAAAAAACGTGTGGAATTTAAGCACGGAGGTCGGTGGGATGTTATTGATCCCGATGAGGATAAGTTCTCGGAGATGCTGTGGGACTACTGCATCGTTGAATGGAAGGATCTCACAGAAGATGACGGCACTCCATACATCTGTGACTCCGAAACCAAAACCCGCCTGATGCAAACAAATCCGGGTTTCGCACAGTTCGTAGGCAAGTGTCTTGAAATCCTTGCGGAGCAGGAAGAGGACAGGGTGGCCCGGATCGAAAAAAACTCATTGAGCGAGCCGAAAGGCTCAAAGAAAAGCCAAGCTGCGAAAGGTGCCGTAAGCTAAAAGGGGATAACTTTGATTCTGAACAGTGCAAGATATGTCTGCCAGACTGCCTCCCAGAGAATGAAGACGCTCTGGACGTATACCCACTTGTTCAGGATCAATACATAATGGGGTTCAGCGGACCGGTAGCGCTGAACGAACTGGCGATATACCCCGCCATGGATCTGTGCGAGGTTGAGTTCCGGAAAGACTGTTTCCGGAAGGTAGTGAACTTGGGCAGGCATTTCATATCTAAGATGAGGGAAAGTAAGCCATGACAACTGTAGGGGCGATCGGCAGTATATATGTTCAAGTAAAAGGGGACACCACTCAGTTTGAGAAGGATATGTCTTCACTCCGCACGTTCGCCAAGAAGTCCGGAACTGAAGTCAGCAAAGCCTTGAACAATGCAGTGACCCCCAGAACAGCGTCTAAGGGGATCGAAGATTTGTCTATGGGCTTGTCAAGGCTTGCACAGTCAGCCAAGTCCTCTAGCCAAGGATTCACTCAGTCAGCCCAACAGATCGCTTCCGGTTTATCAGGTGTGGCCAAGCAAGCCGGTATCACCGAAGCTCAGTACGCCTCCATGGTAGAGAAGATGTTACGTAACAGGGCTTTAACGACGGCCACAACCTCGTTAAAGACCCTTTCCAACGCAATGGGGCTGACAGCCCGTGAATCTAAAGCACTCGCCATCCAGATGGGATATTCAAGCACTCAGGCCGATAAGATGGCCGGGTCCGTCAAGAAGATGCAGGGCAATATGTCCGGCGCCCACACAACTGCGGCTAACTTCACGCGCTCTATGGGGATGATGACTGCCGAACTTATAGGGTTCGGATCAGCTATCGCAGCCGCATACACGATCAAAGAACTCGGGATGGCGGTCTTCAAGACCGGGCAGGAAACGCTCGTTGCTGACAATGCTTACAAAGCTATCACCGGCTCTGTGGCTGCTGCCGAGAAGGAAATGGCTTTCTTACGTGACACTTCAGCCTCACTCGGTCTGAACTTCTATACGTTGAGGGACGGCTACAAAGGATTCCTCGCCGCCGCTCAGAGTAGTAAAATTCCGATGAAAGAAGTACAAGCGATCTTCCGTTCAATCTCCAATGCCTCTGCCGTTATGGGGCTTTCGTCTGAAAAGACCAGTTTAGTTTTCCTTGCCTTGGAACAGATGATGTCGAAAGGTAAGGTCAGCATGGAAGAAATTAGGAGGCAAATGGGCGACTCGCTTCCTGGTGCATTTCAAATTGGTGCAAGAGCCATGGGTATGACTGTCGAGGCTTTCGATAAAGCCGTAAGTGCCGGAGAAGTTTACTCAGAAGATTTCCTACCCAAGTTCCGTGTGGCTATGGAAGAGAGTTTCCAGGGGACTATTGCTGATTCTGTTAAAGCCATTAATGAACTGGCTATGGCGTGGGAGGATGCTAAGAATCAAATGGCGCGCGGTGGGTTTATGACGGCCATCGTCGATGGTATGAGAGAACTAACAGTTATGCTGAAAGACCCGAGTTTGACTACAAACTTAACTAATTTTGCTACAGGCATGGGAAGTATCGCAAAGTCATCAGTATGGGTTGCAGGGGGTCTCGGTGCTGTAATGAAGATAGTTGGTGACGCAGGGGCTCAGTTCGGTATGGCGGCTGGCGGAGCGTTATCATGGAATGAAGCTCTGACTCTCGGCACAAGTGATATTCAATTAAAAATGAAAGAGTTGAACGGGGAGATTCTTACTTCAGAAGAGAAAGTTAGACTATTAGAACTTGCCTACGAAAAAGCTGGAAGAGCAGCTATGTGGGTTGGGGACGGCGCCCCCATGAAAGCAAGGCAAGAGGAGATCAAAAAAGAGATAGAACTGGTGAAACAGTTAGCAGAAGCAAACTTAATATACGAAAGCAGTTCAGGCATAGGGTCCTACCGGAGCCCAACAGCCAGCCCCGTTCCTACGAGTCCGTTAACTCAGGCTCTTGAAGCACAGAGAAAAGCTATGAGCGCTGCTGCCGATAAAATTGAAGAAGATGTGATGAAACGCATTGCTAAGACAGATGATGCCAAGCTCACCAGTTACAAAGAAGATCTCGCTGCGTACCAAGCCACTGGCCGAGATAAAAAAGAGATAGAAGACCAGTTGAACGCGGATATCAATAAAATACTCGACAAACGGGCTAAAGCCGCTGAAAAATCTCTCCAGGAGCAGATCAAGGCGGAAAAAGACGCAGTAGATGAGCGTAATAAAATACAGGAAGACTTCCAGTCCGATTACGAAAAGATCACAATGGATTCTGAGGAGTACGACAATCTCATCCTTCAGAGAAAGTACGACACTTACGCCCTGCACGTAGAGGATAAGATAAAGCTGGAGGAGTGGTTCGCCGCTGAATCCGCCCGACTGACAGATGAAATAGTAAATAAAGAGCTTGAAGTCGCTGAAAAGTACGCCAAAAAGGTGGAGGACGTTGACGCGAAGATTCAGGAAGAACTGGAAAAAACAGCACAAGAGACATTCGACTATAAGATGGATCTGCTGGAAAAAGACTTTGCGGAACGTGAGAAATATGCAACGGATGAGGTGTCCCTTGAGCGGTTGAAGCTCCAGAAGATCAAAGCACTGAACGACGAGTTGTCAGCGGCTTCCAGTCCATCATCAGCGCCAAGTTCCGGAGGGGCATCAACCGCTCAGTCTACCTCCTCGGGAGGGTTTGCTAACTTTACTATATATAAGTACGGCGGGCAAGAATTTAGAAGTATGGACGCCGTTAACGCCTATAAAGATATGATATCTGCGCAGGAAGAAGCTAACGAATCTCTGAAGACTCTTACGGAGAATACTGCTAAAGCGAACCAACTGTCAGCCGAGGCTGCACAAAGAGAAATTCAACAAATCATAGATGAAAAGAAGAAGGCGATATCAGGTCAGGGTGACAGGATCATAGAATGGCTCATGGGAAAGCAACGATCCGAATGGGGTGTGGCAGAATGGACAAACCAATTCAATACTGTATCCCAATACGCCAACGGCTTAGACCCGACGGAGGAGGGATTCTATGAAAATGGTCTGGCGGCCCTTGAAAACATGGTTGATATCCTGATGGAAATCGACGCTCTGACCGAGCAGCAATTGAGTGAGCAGAAGGCGCTGGCGGATACTTTATTGGGGAGTATAAATACAATAGATGATGCCATAATATCTTTACAAGGGGGGTCTTTAGCAACCGTTGGAAGTAAGGAGTTTTTTGATAAGGTTTATGGGGAGAAAATGGCTGCGGCTGTTGAATCTCCGGAGAACGTTGGGGATTTGGTTTCTTTTATTGAGCAGAATTTCTTGCCGTTTATGAAGTCTTACTATGCGGATTCAGAAGGGTACTCCACAATATTTGATAACGTCCTCGGAGGCTTAGAAATGCTCAAGGGTGTGTATGGTACTGAATGGGTAACTACCGTCGGGGGTACTAAAATTTCCTATGAATGGGATGACATGGTGTCTTTCCCCTTGCCACTTGATCCCACAAACCCACTTGTCAAGACAATATACACCAAAGACGCGATGTACCAATTGCCAAATGATACAAACACTGAAAATTTTATTACAACCTATTTAAAAAATGAAATTATAGACGTGCCATTACCATCTGATGTTTTAACAACATACACAGAAGGGCAATTATTCTCTGTTCCTGGAAACACGGATGTTTTAACTAAATACAGCGAAGGGCAATTATTCTCTGTCCCTTTGAACACGGATGTTTTAACAACTTATGCTGAAAGTCAGTTATTTAATGTTCCAGCAAATACTGATGTTTTAACAACATACACAGAAGGGCAATTATTCTCTGTTCCTGGAAACAATACGGTCCTTACAATATACTCTAAGGGACAGCTGTTTGACGTACCTATAAATACGGGAGTTTTAACCACATATACAGAAGGACAATTATGGTCATTACCTAGCGTCACAGATCCACTCAATCTAATTACCAAGGAAGAGTACAACTGGATTGATATGGTACAGTTCTTAGACCCCGTAGAGAAAAAGAAGATAGATTGGTCTTCATGGGTTAACTTCAATTTTGCAAGTTTAGGAAATATGGTAAATTCTGCTTTCCTCGGGACAACCATATCTGGAGGAGATAATGCCGGGGGAGCCCCTCCCACTCAATTGAGTGATATGGTTGCTGGCTGGAACCTTACGGCTGTAAATAAAAATATCACGGATATGGCTGAAACATTTGCCAATACAAAAAGCGTCTGGAAGTGGATAGCGGAAGCTGGGCAATGGGCGGTATCATTACCTGACGCAGACGACCTTGGTAAATCATATGCGGAATCTAAGGGGTTTGGTTTCTTGGAGCAGTTAAATAGCGGGGATGGCATTTGGGTAAATTCTGAAACAACCCAAGATCTCGATCTGGGAGTTTCCGCCGGAGGAAACATTGAGAACGCCACTAACGCTCTCTATGACTTTATGACAGCGATCGGGTTGGTACCTGGTTACGCGGATCTGATCATTGCTAAAGTAAAAACAGGAACACCTTTTCAGCAGGCGTTTGATGATGTCGTTACGAACCTTGGGAATCTCGAAACCCCGTTAAAAGATGTGGGCGGTGCTGCGGATATAGCGAAAGGTGATGATACGACAGGGGCGATGGCCCTTTATGCTGCATTATTGAATACAGAAAGCCCCTTTACTGACGCGAATACTGCTATTAATACTTTGAGCGGGAATGTTAAGAGCCAGTTAGAGACGGTTGTTGGATTTTTCAATAGTTTCTCAGAGGGGTTGGGTTTGACTTTTGCAGGATCGGACCTCGGGGGGGCCACTGCCGGGAAAACTATAGAAGCGTATGAAAAAGAAGCCGCGGTAACTTATTCGTGGATTTGGCAAGGTAAAACAATTGCGGACATGTTTGGTCACACCATGGACCGTTGGCTGAAAGTGAATTCATTAGGCCAATCTGTTGGAGGAATAGTGGTTAGTGACGGTATGCCAAAGTACGCTGGAGGGGGGCTAACTACGGGCCCATCGATAGCGGGTGAAGCTGGTCAAGAATGGATTGTGCCCGTATACGGAAGTGATAAAAATGAAAGTTTTCTAAAATCAGTAGGTGCCGATCCGGACGCAATCGGTAAAGCAGTTGCGAAATATGTGGGATCGGGATCTGGGAAAGAAGTAAATCTAACAATAAATCTGAATGTTGATGGTCAGGTGATAAACACCGTAGTTAAAAAAGGACTGAAAGGCGGGGATACTGACCTGATCCAAGCGGTAAGGAGTGTGGCATAATGGCTGCAAAAGAGATGTATGATTATTTAGACACAGTAACACCTGATTACGCCACCACGACTTTTTCTGTCAGCCCTCAGCAGGTAATAATAGAAGACGGGCAGTTCAACCAAGTGATCCACATGGCGGGAGATGGGTCGGAGGAAGTTGTAACGTATAGCTCCAAAAAGATATTCTATGCAACGCTCGTTTTTTCTGTTAAAACGAGTTCTGATATCGGCACAATTATGGACTTTTATTTTGACACTGCCAAAGCCTACGGTATTTCAAAGTCGTTTAAATGGGCACACCCGACCGACACTCACACATATGTGATTAAGTTCAGAGATGCTCTGAGCCGGAGCGACTACCATTTCTATCAGGCTGTAAGCAGCGTAAGGCTAAAAGTTATAGGGAGGATAGCAGATGCTTAGTTACTCGGCACCACAGATTGCGGCGGCGGCGGCAACTTCTAAAACGTTCGCTTGGCTATTAACTATTATCACACGGGGGGCCGTAACACACAGGTGGTCACTGGTCGAAATAACCTACGATGCGGTAGACTATTCTGCAAAGGTTATCGCAGGAACTTTCAGTGGTATATCCCTCTCGGCTTCCGAGTCAGAGTACGGGGTGCAAGCTCCCAATACGCTCAGTTTTCAGGCCAGTAATGCCGGGAGTATTCTGGACGCTTCTGACTTCATAGACGCCTCTGTAAAAGTAGAACTTGTGGTAAATGATTTGATCATGGGAACTTGGAGTTTCAATGTAAAAAGATGCAACTCTGAGTCTCAGAAACTACTCTTTGAGTGCGAAGATTTCGTCCAGCAGTACCTTCAGGGGGACTACCCTAATACAAATTTAGTAAAGGACGCTTTCTTATCCAACGATACTGCGGACACACAACGGTGTGTTCCTGTCCCAATTGGAAACCCTTTTGTACCCCTCCAGAGCATATTGAGCGGCGGTGTTCGGTATTACCTCCTGGGGCCTGCATCCAAAACGTATTCAATCAGTAAGGTTAGGTCCCCCAGAGATATGGGATACAAGCATGACTGGTCATCACCGGGGTTTACATTTACGCAGAGCGACGCTACCGGATTGGACGGGGTAAGCTACAGAGTGTTCCTGGCTTTAATCGCCGCAGGAGGGGCGCACGGTTTATTTCGGAACGGCGACGCTTTCTATCCTATCCCGACACTATTCACTCGCACCGACACCGCGCAGATAAATGGAAGCGAGACAGGGGCGCACACCGGGGCGGACGGGGCAGCAGGTTTGACACATGCCGGGGCCACATGGGTGGTGGACGCCCTCATTGGCTCTTACGTCGTTAATCTAACAGATGGGAGTTATGCTAAAATAACGGACAACGCCGGAACAACTGTGGAGGGGACTTTATCTGGCGGGGCTGACAATGACTGGGATACAGGGGATCTATTCGTGATTGGCGGCCCTGCGTCTTTAATCCGTTGGATTCTGATAGATATGGGGTTCCAGTCCGCAGACATAGATGACGTTTCTTTTGGAGCCACAGAGGTCATCAATGCCGGTCAGAGTTTAGTATGGGACGGTGTGTTCGACGTTAAAATTCCCAGAAAAACTGTGCTGTCGGCGCTGCTGCTCCAATGCAATTCATATATCACAGTTCGTGAAAAAATATGCCTGTTCCCTTATTCGAAAACATCTGTAAAGACTATTACGAATGCTGACATCACCAAACCGCAGGAGATAGGGCCTGACAGTTTCCGTGCTAATCTTCTGGAACGGATAGATACAGACAGTGGATTCATTGAGTGGCAACCTGCCGACGAGATACAGAATATGTGGCAGAAAGTGAGAGTATCATCCAAGTTTTCATCCGGAGCGCACACTGGGGCTGATAACGCCTCCTCACTGACAGATGCCGGGCAGGACTGGCCGGTTGACAGTCTGGTTGGGGGGACGGCCACTAACACAGCTACCGGAGCAACAGCACCAATCACCGCAAACACAGCGACAACAGTTACGGGGACCCTCTCAAGTGACGATTGGGATACAGGAGATACATATGTCATAGATGTGAGCAATAATATTTCAGATGAAACAATCACCACACATTTGGTTCGAGACTCACAGGACGCTCAACGGATCGGAGTTCTCGCCCTGAAGAGAAAACTGCTTGCTAAATCTCAGATAAGTTTCAATTCGAAAGCCACTCTACTTGCCATGGAGCCCAACGATGTGGTAACTATAAGTGGTGACGAATACGGAGGAGTCTTTGACGCACTGATTAAATCAATGCAGATAAAAGAAGATATCAGCATGTCGTTTACAGCCAAAACATACGATAAATAAGAGGGCATTATGGGCTTTTCATTACAAGACTGGGCAGACATAACTCCGGTGGCAAAAACAGTAGGTGAAGACACCCCTATCGGCACATGGGATATGGTTGTGGCCGGACCTGACTCCCAGGACGACGACTCGACTCAGGTGCTAAACACGCTCCCGGGGTTATTAAGAGTTGGAAGCACGGCAGATCATATAAAGATAGACCCTTCCGTCCCTGTCATAAAAGTTGTTGAATCGAGTACCGATATGGTTTTGGTCGGAAATCTTAACGGTGGCTATGGAATAGTTGCTGACAAATATGGGCTTGCTGCCGGGGATTCTACTTTAGCGGCTCACTATATCATTATTAATGGCACAGACGGCACGATAACGATGAAGGGCTCTATAACCCTAACAAATCAAATCACGTCGGCAGATATCTCAGATGTCGGTGCAAATGCAGACCAGACAAGCGCAAATCAATCCGCCACGGTTGCGGCTTTAACCGGTCATACCTTGGACAGTCTTCCTAATGGCGCAACATATGGACGGGCTCAATTGGGGGTGCTTGATGGTGGTTATCTATATTTACTAAGAAAAGCCGCAGGGACAACAAACCAATTCCTTATTACCGCAACCGGAATGGAAGGGTATGCCAATAGCGTAAAGAATTTCGAACTTGCTTCGGGTGTTGCTTACCTTGGAGATCAAGCAAATGAGCACATAAAATTATCTTCAAGTGGTATGCAGATTTATGATGGTGGAACGCTGTACGCCACATACGGGGCCACCACAACCATTGGACAGGTAGGGGCGGGTCAAAATAATATTTACATGACTGGCGGATCTTTAAGTTTACGAAATAACATAACAGATATCATTACTTTAAGCAGCGCGGGCGTGGCAGGCATTAATGTACTGGCAGGTGGGAATATAACCCTGATCGGGGATGATACGAACACGGGTATCTTAAAATGGGATGGAACGAAAGACATATCATTCGGGACAAACACTTCGGGCGGGGTGTTTGGAATTTGGCCAGAGGATACGGGAACGAGTACATTTAATATTGGATGGAAACAGAGTACATCCACAGGGTCTTTATGGCCTTTTCAGACCATCACATTGAGGGCAGATTCCACAATCGGACTTTATATGGACAGCGGGAGTATCGACGCCGCATTGACACTAAATACTTTACGCGCAAGTTTGTCGGCTGATTATGATTCTGGTTTAGGAGAGGCTTCATTCAACGCCTATGGCGCTGCAATAGACAATAGCTATGCGACAATAGTTACGGCGGGTACTGTTCGATTAACAATTGACAAAACAGGTTTGAGTACATTTACTGGAAACATCGGTATTCCTGATTCCGGGTATATCGGTAATACCTCTGATCCCGATCTTCTGCAATGCTCGACAAATCTCCTTGGTGTAAATGGGTCTATTTACTCGACAGGGGATTATAGGCTCACAGACGGTAATTATGTGGGAATAGTGTCAGCCGAACGCCTTGAGTTTTATACGGCTGGGTATGCTGCTTTTGTAGGGTGTGACGTCCACATGGACGGTGATCTCTTGGTAAATGGAGGAAATATAGGCATAACTGCTGATCCCGATCTGTTGGGTTTGGCGAGTGGGGTTTTGACTGTTAATGGGAGATTGGGGGTTACATCCACGTCTACTGCTGACCAAACTGTATATCAGCGTTGGCAGTATCCCGGTGCGACCGCTTATAATTTAGACTTAAAGACCACGATAACTGCTGGGGTCGTAAGGTGGACATTTGACCAAGTAAACGCAGGAACGTCTTATTCAAATGTTTTAACATTAGATAGGGGCAACGTAATAATAGGCGACACCTCCAGCACTTATAAATTAAGAGTTAAGAGTACAGGGACATCACTATTTAATCTTGAGTCCACCGATGCTGGCACTACGGGTATTGTCCAGGAATATTATCATAATTCTGCGAGTCCTGCCGATTCAGACTTTATAGCTGTGAAAAAATACTATGGGAATGATAGTGTGCCAGCTAAAACAGAATACTGGCGGGAAGAATACGGTATTTTGGATATAACAAGTCCCACTCAAGACAGTGCTGTGCAATGGTATGGAATGAATGGGGGAGAGTTTAATTACTGTTTCGGCTTTACCGGTGCCGGTGCCGCATATGCAGATGACGATTGGTATACTTTTTCTCCCGACATCAAAAAACATTCTATTTATAAGGACAAGGCGGAGCTTGTCTCCGAGGATTATTTGAAGTGGGCGTTAGAAGATGCAAAGAAACCTAATAAGCCATTTAAAGGCGCCACAACAAATCCGACTGATGTGACTAAATATGCAAAATCAGCCTGTAAAATTGCTATGGGAACCGCAATATGGGCAGAGGACGCAAATGAACGAATTAAACAACTCGAAAAAGAACTTAAACAACTTAAAACGGGAGCTTAAAAATGAAAATGACAAACGAGCAAATCACAAACACAATGGTGCGTAACCATGCAATCAACCCAGCTATTGAATCAATCAAAACGAAAAAACTGCCAGTTAAAGACCAGTACGCAATACGGAGATGCCTGGCTAAAATAACCGATGATTTTAAGGTACTGGAGGAAGCCAGACAAGCTCTTGTGTCGCATTACGCTGAAAAAGATATCGGCGGAAAAGTTATTGAAGCCGAAGGCGGGGGGATCACAATAAAAAACGTGATGGAGTTCCAGAAGGACATTAAAGAACTGATGGACGCGGAAATTGATCTTGGAATTGAAAAAATAGTTGTTGACTTTGAGGTTTGGGGCGATCCCAGGTATGACGTGCTGACCGGGGACGAAATGGATTTAATTTTACCACTGATTGAGGAGAAAAAGAATGATTGAAGAAGCAATGAAGATTATAGCCAGTATAGCGATAGACTGCCCGAAAATAGCGGCGGCTCTGGAGGCTAATGCCAAAGCTCTTGACGCTTTCAGATGCAGCGAAAAGACGGCAGTGAGCGTAGAGGGGAAGGGTGACCTTTTCGAATTGGTTGCCGGAGTTCTTAAACAAGCGCAAGAGGATTGCCCTGACCACGATGCCGACTTCAAGCGACTCCAGGAGCTGTTGGATGACGCGGGCGATGTAAAGTGTGGTGGTAGCTGATTGGAATTTCTGTTCTATATAATTTTCGGGGTGACAGGGCGTATCTACTCTGTCGCCCCCACTTATCTTGAAACTAAAATTTACCACTCGCTCGGTTTACATTTCTGCATAATCTGTCTACTTGGGTATATTGTGCATCTGGTACCATACCGGAGGTTGAAGTTGAAAGTATTCTGGCTGTATTTTCTAATTTATGAGACGGCTGGGGCCACGTGGTTCTCATGGGTTCAACTCACTGAGGATCACGCAGCCCGGGAAGTTGCTTGGGGCATCAGACATACATCTGGGGCTTTCAGCATCTCATGGGCTGCTGGTCTGGTGGAATCAGCATTTATCCCCGTATTCACAGCTCTGGTAGCTTATCAGATTTACAGGGTGTTAGCACGGTTTGATCCTGATAAATCAGAAGAACTGAACAGCCACGATATCTTCCTGGCCATCACATATCCCAAGAGTATTATCGGTTTGGTATTGTGCGTATGCACACTTGTTAAAGGAAACTCTCTATCCTTGATTTCTGACGGGATTTGGTATAAATTTAACAGGAAGTTCGGGGAGATACGAAAGGATAAATGGATTGCGAGTGAACGGCATTTTTTAATCAACACTGGCATTAAGAACTGCCAGAGACGGAAAGAGCTTCGGGGGATTGTCGGAACCAAATGGGGGATTGGTACCAACTGCCTTACCGAATACCAGAAGGTAATTGGACCACTTAGACAGTATCTATGAGGTGAGTATGGCGACACCACAGCCGGTAAAAGAGCATTGGGGGTTAGTAGCATATAAAACTACAGTTATGGGATTAATAGCATCTATGGTAGCTCTTGGACTGAATATATTATCCGATTTTAAACACGATGTTGGGGTTCTGGTGGAGAGGTCTAACGCCCAGCAGAAAACAATGGATAAATTAGAGTCAGCTATATCAAGTAAAATAACCACAATGTGCCGGGATACTGACAATCTTCGGGTGACGGTTATGAATCACGATTATCGCATAGAGAAACTGGAGGGGGAAATAAATGACACTGATATACATGCGAAACGTAGAGGGCCAACCGGACCATAGGGCTTTGACCGCTCCGTTGGTTTGTGACGATGAATATATCCCGATAGACTTCACATGGGACGGTTCTTCCGTACCTCGGTTGTTCCAGGGGTTCTTCCCGAGGCACAGACACCCTGTCGCCAGTTGTCGCCATGACTTCCGGTGCGGCAGAGCCAAAAACAAAGCAGAACGGGCATACGCCGATAAACAGTTTGAAATTGATGTAGGCAAAACGTCCTGGAAGATAACAAGTAAGGTCGGCTATTTGGGTGTTAGAATAGGGGCATTTTTCGGAATAGGGAGTAATTTTAAATGAAATATCTGTTGATTGTGATAATGCTGGCGGTGCTGTCAGGGTGTTCAACGAAGTACGAAACGGTAGCGAATAAAGACATCAGTGTCAGGGTCCGGTCTATATGGGCTGATGTTGATTATGACTCCAGACGGTGCGAACCTTTACCTCCATTAGATTCTGACGGCCTGGAGCCACTCGACTAACTGTTCTCCGCCCAATCCCGGTGAGCCTTACGTTGCAGGTTGAATATCGGGACGCCATACGCTTCTGCAATTGATATGGCCGTTCCAGTGCCGCCGGTAAATCGAGATCTGTCGGCATGTGAGATACATCCGTCAGGAGTCCAACAGATCATAAATTCAGACGGTTTGTCGAGCCCCGGACCTAAGACCTGGAATGCGTTCCGCGCATGAAGTTTACGAGCATATGAGCTACATCGCCCCCAGGCTGAGTGATACTTCCTGGCCATCTCCATCGCTTCCCACGTCGCATCATTCGCCCGATAAATATCTGCGTTACCACCGGCCCCCCGTTCGAACGCCTTGTCCGCACCGGCAGCCCCTCCGGAACGGAGAGTATATCCGGCCTGAGCGAGACGGAAGGCTATATTGGTCATCAGATCGAGGATATCCCTCGGAGCGGAGGGGCTGCCGGTGCCGGTATAATACCTCATCGTCTGTCCCACCGAGCCGGTCCGCCGGAACGGACATCGATGTGGGTGAATGTCTTGTACCTACCGATACCATATCTGTCAGGATACCTGGTCTCAAGTCGGGTGGCTACTTCATCCGGAGAGACAAGAACCCACGCCTTGCCCTGCTGTCTCTCAACTGTGATATCAGCAGCCTTACCGTCCATATGGGTTGATTTCGATGAGTATGGAACGTAATCTGGGTTCTCTTCGAGTTGAACGGTCTCATTGTGCTCAAGGCACCGACAGCCACTCAGAATTGTCACCCGGACGTTATCTGTCCGGAGGAAGTTGAGGGGGCCGTTAATCAGTTCAGCGTCCACAGTGTCGAATTTGCAACCACATTTGCATTGGAACTCGTCTCTATAAAAGTGATCTGCTAATTGTCCTGTCATTGGTTGTCTCCTATGATTATAAGTCAGACACTTCTTCTTCTTTTTCCCAATCTTCAAGGCGTGATTCTATCTCTGGTTTAATTCTTTTTTTTAGGTCATATAGAATCTGAGTGACATCTGAAAAACGATTAGATATAGTTTTTTCAACTTCTTTTTTCATGAGATCATCTGTTTGCATATCCCATGCTCTGACAAAAGACATGAAAGGAACCGGCATACCATCAACGGTCAACTGGATATCAGAATAAATATCGTCAGATCCCTTCAATTTGTGGTCTGCCCATTTACCCCACTGTTTCAGTGTCATTATTTCTGTCAGGCCGTGAAGAATAATATGTCCTGCCAGCGATTTACTGTTTCTTACCTCTTCAGATATATTGATTTTCATCCCAAATCCTCCCTATAATAAATATGCTGTTATCTTTTTCTATTTAATTCATCTGCCCTGTCTTTTATAGCTTGACAGCTTTTAATTGGGTCTGTGTACAGGAGGCACGATTTAAGCTTTTGCTTTTTCTGCCATTCTTCGTAAAGTTCGATGTTGTATGAAATTTCTGAATGGAGTTCTTGAAGTTCGCAAATATCAACAATCATTATCGGTTTTTTAAATTCGCCTCTCTCATATAGGATAAAATTTTCTTCTGACTGTTTAATTTTTAGCATGATGTTTCTCCTTAACGTATTCGTCCAAATAGGGCGATTAATATAGTCTTTCGTGCAATTCTCTACGGGCCATTGCCTCGTTTTCAGACAAATCAACAAACCCTTTTTTCAGGAGTTGAATCTCCCTATCTTTTTGGTCAAGAACAAGGCGAACAAGTACCGCGGGTGCTGTCCCATTCGGGCCATGTTCTTCAATGGCCGATTCTGATAAATCAAGCTCGTTGACCACATCCTCAAGCATGTTTTCGAGTTCTTCTTTTGTCCAGCAAGACATGGTATCCTCCTTTTTATTCAGCATAGATTGTCCAATCTGTAGTTATTTGTCTTCTGACGGTGTTAAATGGATTGATTTGTCGGCTGAATGAATTTTAAATTTTTTGCTTAACCTTCTTGTAAATCTTGAAAGGTATGCTGTTAATATAAGGCCTCCAATAACCATTCCTGCGGTATAAAATTTTATTGATATTAATACCCAAAACGGCGTAAGTACCGTGATTGGGATAATCTTAAACGACAAATTGAAGGTGTCTTTGTGCATCATAGAACTCGCGTAAACATAGTCTTTACTGCACCCCTCATCCAGGCCATGACAGGATGTTTCATTATACTTTTTGTCTTTGGCGTACCCAAATATTTCACCTCTTTCACTTGGGTCTTTAGCGTGTCTTTCAGCGCAATTATAAACAGGATATTTCCATTTAGATTCAACAAGAGAACCAAGTTTGTTTATTATAAAATTTCTCTTTTCGGGTTTGCTGTCATCTATCCATGCCCACACATATTTCCAAATTTCTGCCGCGATAAAAGAAATAATCCACAAAACAAAGATTATGATACTTACATATCCAGCCACTTGCCATTCGTTAAAATTAAACATTTTATTGTCCTTTTTATATGATTATTTGTTGAGCGTCCTATTCCAGACTATACGTTCTTAACAAACTCATACGCCTTCCCGAGCTTAACACCTGTCAGTCGCATGACCCACTTAGTCATCAGTATCCTATTCGGAGTACCGTCGCGGTAAGGATCTGCCAGTCCTACGCGCCTGACGTACCATCTCAACGGATAATTCCATCTGAAGAGTATTAATTTTCTCATGTTTAGGTCTCCTCGTTTTATGTGTTGTGGTTCGTTCATATATCTGGTAGTCACTGGCAGCACTGATAGTGTGGATATTTTCCAGGGCGGCTCGGTCGTAATATACCGGACTCGGTAGCGCTATCAGGGCTATCAGAATCAGCCACTTCACCCATACCTCTTAATCAGGAATATAACTGATAGATTTAACATGCCGGCGGACAGCCAGTACAGTCCTGACCCCCACCGCCCACGCCAGAGCCGGGAGATTGCCGCCCCGAAAGACTCTATAGCTATGAGCAGTGGTAGTGCGTCGAGGTATGTCATGAGAGGGCCTTTAAGATAGAGGTTACACAGTCCCATAAGACGTGGATCGACCCGTCGTCTTTTCCTTCCAGAGCGTACAGCGCCTGTCGTACCTTACCGAGCTTCCGGACTTCCCGTTCCAGATAGTCTACATATTCCGGATTTAATCTGGCGTCTTTGTATTTCTGTGGAATCATACAATAGCCCCCTGATCTTGTGCGTACCATAAGTCACCTGCGCTCATCTTTACATTACTGAGGACGGCACCTGAGAAATCCGCCCCGAGCAGATAGCCGCTCGATAAGTCAACACCTGCCAGGTTGGACCCTGCAAAAGAAACCTCCGGCGCGTAAATATGGTTGAAGTTGTAGTCCCGTAAGTCCTGTTTGCTGAAATCCTGCCCTTCTACGTCTTGGTAGGAATAATCTTTCATTCTGTTACCCTCACGTTTTTAATTGTAAAATCCAGAGAACCATCTTCAAGTTCGATAACTGTGGCAATCTCAGCAGTACAGAACTCTTTGTCATCCAAGTGGATTGTCAGTGGCGTTCCGACGATCAGTACGTCTCTGAGTTCAGGCTCTGGCATGAAAGACACAGTTCCTGGTATTTTAGACTCGTCCAGTACACCCGATGTGTCTATTGAGCTAACGTAATCACTACAACTACCAAAAGATTTTACACCTGAGCAAAAAGCTGTTTCTTCTGGATTTTCGTACGTCCAAGGTAGGGGGTGTTCTGGATGGTCCGTTTCCACGTAAGAATAATTTTCATATTCTGTATAATCAATCATTTCTTCGTCTGTTACTGTGAATAGATAATTATTATTTTGATCGTAAATAAAAAACATTTGATTACCTCCTGATTAAAGTAAGACAACTGTGAACCCACACTTACCACCAGACCGAACAGATGTCCAATTGTTAAAATCTATAGGTTCTATAGGAACAATCAATTGGACTTTTATGGCTGAGAGATGTAGGTTGAGGCCGTAACTCACAGAACTGGAGAATTTTATATGAAATGTAAAAAATGCAGTGGGATTTTATTTAAAATCCAAGTCATTCCATGTTGTGATGATTGTGATCAGAACGGGGCGTATGATCCAGACATTGAAGAATACACATACGACCTGAAAGTTATTGAAGATAAAGAACTTACCAGAGACCATGTTCAGGAAGAAGGGGAATGCCTAATGGATTCTGCCTGGGGTGCAGGCTGTTATATGTTCATCTGTGAAAAATGTAACCACAAAACAAACCTTGCCGTCATGGAAGGGTGTTAAAAACAAAATATAGCTTGACAAATTAATATTATACTGATACTACTGGTTTATAATTAACATTAACCAACAGAACGGGAGGATTATTATGAAGACAGGAGATAAGGTCAGGGTTATTGACATAAGTTGGATGATTAGAGTTGATAGCTTCCAACCACGGTGCAATACAGGTGCTGGTTGGGAGGAAACTACCTTTCAAATTGTAGGTCATGAGGTCGGTCCGTACCTCTCATCAGCTTCTGGCCACCAGAGGCACGACGTGTTCATCAAGAACACTCGGAACGGGAAGATCTATCTGCATTCAAAAGCGTATCTGGTGCCGGAAACTGTGAAAGAAGTCACAATTAAAGAACTGGAAGACCATTTCGGTTGCCCGGTTAAAATCATTAAATAACAGGAGGTATGGCAGTATGAAGTATTTAAAAATGTTTATCGCAGTTCTGTTACTTGGGGCGCTTATTGGGTGTAGCACGGATGCCGATGTTGCTTCCCACAATCTTTCTAAAGCAGCGGATATGTTCGAGATAAACAGGCGTATAGTCTTTTACAATGGCATCACCGACACCTATATGCTCACGCTGGAAGGAAGATGCTCTATTGAGCCAAGTTCTGGTATTCTGCGAGTTACGTGTAAGACAGGATCAAAAGAGTATAAAAAGCATTATCTGGGACTATCCGATAATGTGACATATTTTGCAGAGCAACTGGACGCTGTTGATGTCAGCACTTATCACTATAAGGTAATATTTAAGCCACAGGTTATCGTACCTGATGTGGATCTTAAAATACAATAACACTCAAATAACAGGAGAAAACTATGAAAGAGATTTTAAGAATTATTGGACGCGCAATGCTCGACATTGCGAGAGTGCTGCCTGACGACGAAAGCCGACAGGATTACGAAAGATTGAAAAAAGAGGAGGAGGTCCGTATTCGTTATGAATCTGAAAAAGGCATCTACGCTTTGGGTAAAAAAGAAAACCCATTAGGTACAGAATGCACTGGCTGTGCTGTAAAACCAGATCCTGAAGTGAAATTAAAACCCATGGAAACCTGGAAGGAAGATCCTCCAGCGCAGGAAGCAATTGAAGAGATCATATCAAGAAGATCTGGAGACGCATCATGTGCTGGGGGAACACCGCCGCAGTCAGGACTCATGAACGAATGGGTTGAAACATCACCCTTATATTCTGCCATGCCTTGCAGTACGGTAGCACCGCCAGTTCCTCCGGTGCAGACGGCACCGCCAGTTCAGGCAGCTACCACCAACGCACCTGAACTCGACTCCGAAGGTATTCCATGGGATAAACGTATCCACAGTTCTGGGAAAACCAAGTACAAACAGACTGTGGGTGACAAGAAGGAAGGGTCCTGGATTCATCGGAAGGGGGTTGATCCGATCCTGCTGGCGCAGGTTAAGACTGAATTGTTCCAGAAATACCACACTGTTGAGCCGGTAGTCGATCAGTTTCAGAAGGTACCGACAGAAACATTCAATGACAGTCATCGTTCCGCAGGCGCGGAAGCGTTAAATCAGTTAGCTCCTACAAATCCCACGACAGAAGGGGGTTTCATCACAGCGTCCGCACCTGTAACAGACCAGTTTCAGTCAGTTCCTCCGGTTCAGACATCGCCCCCGGTTGCCGAAACGACCGCGCCCACCAACAGCCCTGGATACCTTAACACACCAACGAATCAGACCGTTCCGCCAGCACCCCCCGTCCAGCAGGAACTTCCCTTGCCAACAGCCCCCGGCGAACTGCCAGCCTACGGGTCTATCACCAAGTGGGCTCCGTTGATGCGGGAAGCCGCCGGTAAAGGTATCAACCATGTGGCGGCTGACGGTATCCTCGCGGCTGCCGGACTGCCGACAATAGCTGCACTCCAGAACACTCCGAGCAGTATTCCTGCGGCAGCTCTGGCCCTCGGCCTGACGGGTCCGCAGTCATGAAGTTCAACGCTTCCGGGCTATTCCGGGTTATGGGATGCGCCGGTTCGTACCTGGCAGAGAAACAGTATCCTTACGGTGAGCCGAACTGGGAAGGACGGGCGGCGGCTAAAGTGGCAGAGATGTGTCTGCTCGAACGTAAGTTGCCGTCAGAGTTCCTGGGTCAGCAGATCCTGGATGTGTGGGTAGACCAGGAGATGATAACAGCGGTTGAGAAATACACCGCGTTCTGCTACTCTCTGAACGCCGAGCGTGGAGGTGTGGAAGACCGAGGGGAACTGGAAGTCAGTGGGCACACTGTGGTCTGCATACCCGACTTCTGGGCGATCTCAGGGTACACACTGCACATCGTTGACTTTAAGTACGGCCATGGATGGGTGTTCCCTGAAAACAACTGGCAGTGCATAACAGGTGCGATAATTAAAGCCACACCGGGTATTAGGGACGTGCAGATTCATATATGCCAGCCCCGGGCGAACAGACGGTCTGGAGGCCCTGTCTGGTCCTGGGGATTTAGCGCGGAACTGCTCCGGAATTACACCAACCAGATTGACAATCAGGTTAGACTGGCGGTACTGCCGGACGCACCGACCTGTTCTGGCGACCACTGCCGGTACTGTAAGCACATTATAAACTGTCCAACGAACGCCCATGCTGCGGGAGACTGCATGGATGCTGCTGGAATATCAGATAGTTTCGCCCCGACACCAAATGAAGTTGCAATCGAACTGTCCAGGCTGGAGACTGCGGCAGCGAGGATCAAACATAGACTGACAGCACTGGAGGCCCATGGATTGGCACTCATCAAAGGCGGTAAACTACTGCCGGGGTATGAGGCCCGACAGACCATGAGTGCTTTAAAATGGACAGTGGATGCTATTACCGCCGGTGATGAAATGGGTATCGACCTCCGGCAGCCCGAGTCCCCAATCACACCGACTCAGGCGATTGACAGGAAACTGATAGATGACGGCATGATTGACTTCATGGCTAAACGGGAATTACAAGGACATAAACTTAACCTCGTCGATTTAGACGCAATAAGGAGTATTATCAATGGCTGATGAAAGACAGTGGATTGTAGGGCGGTTCGTTGAAGGTAATTTGTTCACACCTTATGACGACAAAGACCAACAGGGAAATATTACAGGGCAACACTACTATGTGGGGGTGGCTGTTCAGAAAACAGACCCCACAGTGAATAATGTGTTGGCCATGCTCAACTCAGTGGCGCAGTTGTCATGGCCAAGAGGTGAGTTCCAGGCGAACAATTTTAGCTGGAAGTATAAAGACGGCGATCAGATCGCTTTCAAGGACAAAGAAGGCTGGCAGGGCTGTTGGGTTTTCTCCATGGGGAGTCTGTACCCCTTCAGCACTTATCGTCAGGAAAACGGACAGGTTTTGCAGATTACGGATAAATCCCAGGTCAAGTGTGGTGATTACGTCAGGGTGCCGTTCGTCATTAAAAGCAACAATGCCGATGTCGGTAAAAGGCAGACTCCTGGAATCAAATTATATCCTGAATTGTTTGAAGTGGTAGGCTATGGGTCCGAGATCAAATCCGGCGGGGCCGATCCTTCTATACTGACAGGTGCTCCAGCAGTTCAACTGCCTGCCGGCGCCAGTGCGACACCTGTTGCCCCGACTGCCGGAATCATGCCCCCCGGCCAGCCCTCGGCGGGACAGCAGTTCCAGGCACCACAGGGCGCTCCTGCCGGTCCGCAGTTCCAGGCACCACAGGGCGCTCCTGCCGGTCCGCAGTTCCAGGCACCACAGGGCGCTCCTGCCGGTCCACAGTTCCAACCCCCACAGGGCGCTCCTGCCGGTCCGCAGTTCCAGGCCCCACAGGGCGGGCCCCAGTTCCAGGCCCCACAGGGCGGGCCCCAGTTCCAGGCCCCACAGGGCGGGCCCCAGTTCCAGGCCCCCGGCCAGCAGTTCCAGGCCCCCGGCCAGCAACAGCCTATCCCGCCGCACTACGGTCCGCTAAATACTGGAGCCCCCACTGACGACATTCCCTATTAATCTAAACCAAGGAGCATAGACGCATGATAATACCCGCAATGGACTTTGAGTGCTACAGTGAAGCAGGTTATGTATTCGACGAAAGTTGCGGGTACTTTAAACCGTTAATGAAAGGTAAACCCGGGATACAATGTGTGAATGCCCCGGTTTACGCGGAACATCCGTCAGCCAGAGTCATCTCCTTAGCGTACAATCTGAATGACGGATGTGGGGTCCGACTCTGGACCCCTGTTAATACGGCAGGTCCCGCCCCATTATTCCATTATCTCCACTCCGGCGGGCTTATAGAGGCGCACAATTCCGGATTCGAGTATTACTTCTGGTTTTACGTCTGCTATCTGCGAATGGGGTGGCCGGAGCTGCCGTTACACCAATTAAGATGTTCTGCGGCCAAGGCCAGAGCATGGGGACTGCCCGGCGCATTGGAGAAGGTGGCCAGTATAGTCACACCTGGTCGGGGTAAAGACCCGAGAGGCAAAAAACTCATTCAGTTGCTGTCAATCCCGAAGAAACCTACCAAAGCCTGTAAAGAACTGTACCGTTCGTTCGAGAAGTACCCTGAGTTACATTACGAGATGTACGAGTATAATGACCAGGATGTTGTGGCCGAACAGGACGTGTCATCACGAATGCCAGAGATGTCGGAATTTGAGACTCAGGTGTGGTTGATCGACCAGGAGATTAACGTACGGGGGGTGGCTATTGACCTGGAAGGACTGGAAGCATGTGTCAGATTATTCCATGCTGCCAGTAATAAATACACCGCTGAATTGCAGCGTATTACTTGGAACCCTGCGCTCGAAAAACCCGATGTTATGACAGTTGATGAGGTGTCCAAGGGGTCCGCCGGGGATAAATGGTTTCAGTCCCGTGGGTTCGCCTTCCCGAGTCTGGACAAACAGACGGTAGTGGACTCCCTGGAACGGGCCGATCTCCCATCTGATGTTCGTCGAGTTCTGGAAATCCGCCAGGCTATTGGCGGGGCGGCGGTTAAGAAACTGTTCGCAATGCAGAGATGTCTCAACAGTGACGGGCGGATCAGAGACTCGTTCGTATACTGCGGGGCTGAACGCACGGGGCGATGGGCGGGGCGGCAAATTCAACCCCAAAATTTTCGGAACGGCGGACCCGAAGAAGATGGTATGGAGTGGGGGAACACCCTGGCCGAACGTGCTCTGGTTGATATCCACACTGGTGATCTGGAACAGATAGAGGGGCGGTGGGGTAGCTCCCTTGACCTGATCGGCTCTTGTATGAGATCTTTACTGGTGGCCGGTCCGGGCAAGGAGTTAATCTGTTCAGATTTCAGTGCTATTGAAGCTGTTGTACTGGCGGCACTGGCGGGCGAGGAGTGGCGTTTAGATGTGTTCCGCACCCATGGGAAGATATACGAGGCGTCCATCAGTATGATTACTGGAGTGCCGTTGGAAGAGATCCTCGCGCACAAGACGGCTACCGGAAAGCACCACCCGTTGCGTAAAAAGGGTAAGGTAAACGAATTAGCGAACGGTTTCGGGGGGTGGATAGACGCTTCTTTACGGTTCGGTGCCGGGGAGTATTGTACAGAAGAAGAAATCAAGCAGAATATCCTTGCGTGGCGGGAAGCATCCCCAGCTATTGTGGAGTTTTGGGGCGGTCAGTGGCGGAAGGTTATGGGCAGATGGGAGTTCTATCGGGAGTTCTATGGCGTTGAGGGTATGACGGTCCTGGCGATCGCAAATCCCGGAACTGAATACTCTTACAGGGATATTAAATTTGGTGTATTTGGGGACGTTCTGTATATCAGATTACCGTCCGGGCGATGCCTGTCTTACCATGAGCCGAGGTTGAGCCATGGGACTGATCCCCGGGGCCAGGAAGTACAGCAGATCTCCTATATGGGGATGGACGGGTACACCCATAAATGGTGCAGGATTCAGACATATGGCTCGAAACTGACGGAAAATCTGTGCCAGTCCGTGGCGCGAGATATCATGGCCTCCGCGTTACTGCGAGTGAACGCCGCCGGGTATCCGCCGGTACTGCATGTCCATGATGAGATTGTGTCTGAGGTGCCGATAGGTTTCGGCAGTGTCGAAGAGTTCGAGCAGTTAATGGAAGTCAGAGAGCCGTGGTTCGCAGACTGGCCGATCAGTGCATCTGGCGGGTGGCGTGGGCATCGGTATAGGAAGTGATGATATGCCACTGTTTATATGTGATTGCTGTGGGGCTGTGGATAATACAGCCCTTGGTGGAAGTAGAGGGCTTTCGGGATGGAAAGAGTATCGAGACGGAAAGGTGCCTGATCTGTGCTGTAAATGCCATACGGGCGTGTGGCACAATGAGTTTCCTTATGAAATTTGCGATCTGAAACTTTTCTTAGAGATAGGTGCTATAAATTTTGTATATTGGATGGAAGGATTAGAGCCGAGACCGGACGCTTACCAAGAGATAGTGTCTGTTCCAAAAACACCGCATGTCCCGAAAGACTATTCTTCTAAGAGTAAACGACAATTGAAACTCTTAAAACGTTCTGGGCGGAAAAAACGACGGTCATAGTCACAATCTATAGACCATATAGCCAAAATCAAAGGAGAGATATGAAAATTTTAAAAATAGAAGACTGTTTGGGCTGCCCGTGTAGAGACGAAACTCCGTCAACCGTTTCAGGTCCGAACTATGTCTCATGGTGTGAGCAAGCAGAGAAAGAAATCTGCTGGTGGGAACCTAAAGCGGGGGAAATACCTGAATGGTGTCCACTACCCGACTACAATTCATAAAACCTATAGATCCTATAGCCAAAATCAATTGGACTTTCAGGGCTGGATATTATACTGATACACTATGAATTAACAGTAACGGGAGAAACGAAATGGAACTTAAAGACGGATATTGGGCAGACGAGCAGGGGAACAGATGGGGCGAAGATTTCTATACAGAACCACAAGCTAAGTCAGCATCGGAAACTCTGACGGACTGCCGGTACTGCACGAACTGCACGGACTGCACGGACTGCCGGTACTGCACGAACTGCACGAACTGCACGGACTGCCGATACTGCACGGACTGCACGGACTGCCGGTACTGCACGAACTGCACGGACTGCACGGACTGCACGGACTGCCGGTACTGCACGGACTGCCGGGGCTTTAAACAAAATCCGAATAGGTACGCGTTCAAAGGTATTGGTGGCAACTACTATAATACCTGCGCCTATTGGGTTCCTTCAGATTCGACCGAACAGATAGTCTGTGGGTGCTTCAGAGGTGATCTTAAAGCATTTGAAAAAGCTGTTAGAAAGAAGTACCTTGATGACCATGGTTATGTGAAAGCTATTCGGATTATACGGACGATTCGGGAGATGGAAAAATGAATCTAATAAGCTGTAAGACCTGCGATAAAGATCGGTTGGAATTTCCAGACCCTTGGGATGAAGAAAATCATGGGTACAGTGACGACTGTTTGTACGATGATGAATTAGGGTTTTTTGCTAAACTGCCATGCCCTGTCTGTAAGGGTGATATACCGGAGAAGGAATGATGAAACACCCAATACAGCCCTTGGAAAAAGATGAACTCGGGACTTTGAGGTTTAAAAAAAATCACATAGTCGAATATTTATTGGATAATGGCGGAATTGATATGAACACTATCGCCAGAAAAAACTTTACAAATGAAGACCGACAGCAATTCGCCCAACTAATCGGATATAGTCTCAGTGGGTATTCCGAACTGCGAGGGTATGTTGATGATTATTCGTACTATACCGCTGAAAAAATGTCTGAATTAAAAATAGACGAAACAACCGCCAGGAATATTTACCTGGAAGGTCTTATAAAAAATTTAAAATTGAGGCTACGGGAGCCGATGGCAGAGTTATTTGAAGTCCATCCGGACGATTTAAAATGACAGATAAATTTAAAGCGGATTACGAACGTCTTGCTTACGGAACTCGCGGTTTTCTCTACCCAAAGAAACTCGCGGACGAAGATATTGAAAAATTCAAACAGATACTCAGAGAGAAGTACACGAAACCGTCAGTTTGGTCGAGATTAAGGGGGTGGTTGGGATTATGAGACAGATAAAACTCAGAGCGATATTCCGAAAGATATCAAATTCAAAAGAATGCTGGCAGAATATGTTGATCCAGCAAGGCCACATTACAAACATGGATAATCTGTCCGGGTATACTCAGATTACTGAATGGGAGATGTTAAGTCCATTCTTCGACAAAACAGGATTTGAAATCTATGAAGGTGACGTTATTCGTTCAAGAAGGAATTGTCTGTGGGATGATGGCGTCCAAGAGCGTCCAGTTACTTTTGAAGACGGGTCTTTCAAGTGTGGAGCCACAGACCTAAAGACTGTAATGCTCTTTGAACCGGAAGTTATTGGAAATATTCACGAATGAAACTCCGACCATACCAACAGAAGATATCAGAAGACATAGACGCCGCATGGGCTGACGGCGCTCAGAACGTATGCGCTACGCTCCCAACAGGATCTGGCAAGACCGTGGTCTTCAGCAATAAACTCCTGCACCACACCGGAGTGTCTTTCACCGTGGCCCACCGGCAGGAACTGGTGTCTCAGATGTCGTTCACCCTCGCTAAATATGGAGTGGTTCACAGTCTGCAAGCCTCGGACAGTCTCTGCAAATATATAATAACGGAGCAGATCCGCAGGTTCGGGCGGCGCTATGAGGACCCTCGGGCCAACTGCATTGTGGCCGGGGTTAAGACCTTGCTGAACCGGCAGAAGGTACTCAAGCCGATGATAGACCGTGCATCACTGTGGGTTACTGATGAGTGTTTCCCGGCGGGCACCCCGGTTGACGGCAGACCGATTGAGCAGATCCGTGTCGGAGATAAGGTCACAGCTTATAACGAGCGGACTGGTGGGTTTGAGTTGCGTCCGATGCTGAGGGTGTTTAAGAATCCGATGCCTGATGTAATGGCACATATAGGGTTTAAGGGTATGGAGTCAGCAAAGGTTACTCTCAATCACCCTTATTTCACTCAACGCGGGTGGGCTAAAGCCGGTGCCCTGTCCAGAAAAGATGTGGTTCTAACCAAGACAGGGGCTTGGGTGCCTGTGTTAAACTCTATGCTGTATGCAACGTCCCCTAACCGGTTCGTTTACAACCTGGAAGTCGAAGAACTCCATACCTACACAGCCAACGGGATAGTCGTTCACAACTGTCACCACGTAGCGGGCGGTAACGAGTGGATGCAGGCTATCGGCCTGTTCCCTGAGTCCTGCCGGGGGCTGGGAGTTACTGCCACCCCGGAACGGGCGGATGGGCAGGGTATCGGGCGGTCTGCCGCCGGCGTATTCGATACACTGGTGAGTGGCCCCGGTATGCGAGAACTGATAAACGCTGGGTATCTCACAGACTACCGGATATTCGGGCCGTACAGTAACGTGGACCTCACAGGTGTCACTGTGGGTCGCTCGGGTGACTACAGCAAGCCGAAACTGACCGCTGCTGTCCGTCGGTCCCCCATCGTTGGAGATGTGGTCAAGAGCTACCTTAAATTTGCTCCTGGTAAGATCGGAGTCACATTCGTTCCTGATGTTCAGACCGCCAAGGATATGGCCGCGTCGTTCTGTGGCGCAGGAGTTCCGGCGCGGGTGGTCCATGCAGGTACCCCGGACCGAGAGCGCTATAAGTCCATTGAGATGCTCGCCCGGGGAGACCTGAAAGAACTGGTAAATGTAGACGTATTCGGAGAGGGGTTCGATCTGCCTGCCATTGAGGTGTGCAGCTTCGCCCGTCCGACAGCTTCTTACCCTCTTTTTGTCCAGCAGTTCGGAAGATCGCTCAGGCTGTTAGACGGCAAGCAACACGCCATTATTATAGATCACGTGGGCAATATCAAACGGCATGGACTTCCGGACCGATACCGCGAGTGGTCCCTGGAAGGCACCCGAGGGTCTAAGAAACGGGATGACGACTTAATCCCAATACGGACATGCCGGGAGTGCCTGGCGGTCTATGAGGCATATGAGAGAGACTGCCCGTACTGCGGATGGCAATATGTTACTCAGGGTAACGTCAGCATTGAGATGGTCGAGGGGGATCTGAGTGAGATAGATCCCGCGGTACTGGCAGCCATGCGGGGAGAGGTTGCCCGGGTGGATGCTCCGGACTACGAGGTAGGTGAGAAACTGAGACACGCCGGGGCGCCACCACAGGCGGTACTGGGAGCAATGAAAAACCACCGTCTGCGACAGGAAGCGCAGACAGAACTGCGGGAGATGATAGCCACATGGTGTGGATACCAACGCGCCGCCGGTCAGTCCGACTCTGTTATTATGATGAGGTTCTACCGCACGTTCGGACTGGATATGGTGTCCGCCCAGTGTTTGGGTCGGACTGAGGCTGCGGGGTTATGTGAGAGAATATGGGAGGGGGTTCGATGAATAAGACCGTATTGTGTGTATTGGCTATGGTGATTATGCTTTCGACGGTTTCTTGCGGGAGAAACCTACAAATTAAAGAGAAAACATATGGGACTTATGGACTTGTAAATAAAACAGAAATGTGTAATCCCGATATCGAATACCGTTTAATAGCAGGCAATCTCGTTTTATCAGTTATTCTCTGCGAAACGGTTGTTATCCCGATATATTTCATCTGTTTTTCTCTTTGGGAGCCGGCGGGAGCTAAAGGCCAAGTTGAGAAGGGGGTTCTTCGTATCTAAAAAACCTATCAGACCTATCAGATTAATCAATTGGACAATTCTGACGGACTGGAATACTATCGGAATTATTTTAACAGTAACTGGGAGGGTGTTATAATGTTTAAAGAACTGATCAACAGAATGTTGCCGAACGAAAATGACCAGAAGACACTGCTGTCCTATATGGCATCTTGCGTTCAAAATCCTGGAAAGAAATTTCAGTGGGCTATGGTGCTGCAAGGGCCGGAAGGTAACGGTAAAACACTTATCGCAAATTTTCTGCGACACGCTGTTGGGTTTGAACGTACTTTCTTGGTATGTGGTACATATGTGGATAGTGTTTTTAACTCCTGGATATCAGGAAAAAAACTTGTGGTTATCGAAGAATTTACAGCCTCAGATACATTAAAACACTACATTGTCAATAACCAGGTCACTGTTCATAGGAAGGGAGAAGATCCTGTAACTGAGGAAAATCAAGCTAATTTCTTCCTATGCACCTGCGATATCAGTACCGAGGAATACGACCGTCGGTTTTGTGTACTCCATACTCATTATTACCCGGTCTATGATTTCCAGAAAATATATGAATGGGCGGAAAACGGTGGGTACGGAGAGGTAACTGAATTTCTTAAATCTTATAACATAACTCCATTCTGACGGACTGGAATACTATCGGAATTATTTTAACTTTAACAGGGAGGGTGTTATCATGAAGAGTTTAGTAATGCAGACGGCGTGCATTGTATTCGCAATTTTTTGGCTATGCAAAGGGAACATAGAGCTTTGCAATACTTTCGTTGCTGCCAGTTTTATAATTGTCGCAGTGAGATAATATCTGAATTAACTGGAGGAACCATGAAATTACTGGATAATGAAAAACGCGGGATGATCGAGAGTAACATCTTCGCCGCAGTAGCGGAAGCCAACGAGCATGTCAAGCAGAACTGTACGCATCTGAACACTGACCAGCGGAACACCGCCTGGAACGTCGCGTACCACAGGGCAATGGACCGGATGTGCAAACTGGATGGGGTGAGGGTATAATGAGTATAGACGCGGTAGGCAATCTGGTGTACCGTAAGTACCTTATCCGTTTGAAAAAACTCAGAGATCTGGCAGACGCCCGGCGTACCATGACACTGGATGAACGCCGGGAGTTATTGATAAACACTATAATTCGGGGGAGATTACGGAATGAATCGAAAAGTCGTAGTTATAATAAGTGATCAAGAATATAAAGCGGACAATATGCCTTTCCCTCCTATCGGGACGGTAGGAGTATCAGTTTCAGGTATGGATGCGGACGGAGAATATGATATTGTCTTTGATGACTTCCCGTGCCCGGTACCACCGGACATCTCATGGGTAGTCCATAGAACAATGATTGCTTTCTTAGACGAAGATCTGTCTGAGTTAGAATGTAACACCACCACGGGGGTACTATTATGATCTTAGAATACTGGATAGAGAAACACGTTAAATGGTCGCAGGAGACCTTCGGACCCGGGTGTGATGATAACGGCATCATTGACCACATTGAGAAGGAACTGGTAGAGATTATCCATGCTCCAGGTGATCTGGAAGAGTGGATCGATGTTATAATCCTGGCGATTGATGGCGCCACCAGGAACGGTCACTCGGCTGCCGATATCACGACGTGCTTGGAGATGAAACGTATTAAGAACGCGCAACGTGAGTGGAATCCTGTGGTTCCTGGCAGGGCCACTGAGCATGTTCGGACTGGAGGGGTTTGATATGAATGACTGGACTGAGAAAGATGGAATCAGTAATAGTTCTGACGAATATAAAAATATTGTCAATGCTGTTGATAATTTAATCAGAGAGTCCGCGCATATGTTGATTGCCGGCCAGACTCAAAAAGTGGCAAGACTGATAGTCTCTCAGCTTACGCGCAAGTGGGATATGCCGCCACAGCCTATTTTGTTTGGTATTGATATGGGTGCGCCGGAAGGTGATAAGGGTTTTCCATCGCCTTGCTTAGACGAAACTGAAAATACAGCAGATGACCGATCTCTTGAAGCGTGGGGAAAAGTTATTCTGAAATCGAGAGAGTGGTTATAATATGAAAACGATATGGAAATATAAATTAAGTCCTGATCTAACAGACCTCGAAATCCCTGGTGGCGCCACAGTTCTCTCCGTCGATGAACAGTTTGGTCACGTCTGTCTTTGGGTTGAAGTTGATCCTTCAAATCAATTGGTTACAAGGTCTTTCCAGACTTTCGGCACCGGGCATCCTATTCATGACTTCGCTGGAATTACACGTAAATTCATCGGCTCCGTCAAACTGATGGACGGGGCTTTAATTTTCCATGTGTACGAGAGGATATAATATGAAAGATATTAAGATTACAATAGATACGTCAGATGTTGAACGTGCAGAGAAATGTTTTGAATCTCTGAGACTTGCAGCCCTTAAAGCGACTGAAGCTATGAAAGAATTTTCTAAGGCTTGCGCGAGTATGAAACTACCTGAACTTGATGATTACCTGTTCGCAAATATTAAAGAAGGTGATTATGTAATGGTGGACGGTATTAAAGGAAAAGTTACCCAAGTTGGATCTGTCTCTTTTTATGTTGAGAGAGTTGGTTGGTTCACTAAAAAAGATGGCCTATCACGTAATGGCCAGTGTCAAGCATACCTATGCTGACACTCGACGCATGGGCAGCACGGTGGGGTCTTCCACCGCAGGCGATCCAGGAACTACAGGACGCACTCACAGTAACTGCCAATCACGCAGACGGTAAGTCTGAGGCGTATGTGCAGCAACAGGTGAGACTGGAGACTTCCCGACGGGGGGCCAGGTTATTCCGGAATAACAATGGGGCCTGTAAGTCAGAGGATGGCCGGATGGTACGGTACGGCCTGGGGAATGACAGCGCCCAGGTCAACTCCCGCTTGAAGTCTTCGGATCTGATTGGGATTACGCCAGTAAGCGTCAACGGGAATCCAGTAGGGGTGTTCACATCTTATGAGATTAAGAAACCTGGATGGCGGTACACCGGAACGCCCCGAGAGGTCGCTCAGTTGCGGTGGCTCGAACTGGTCGTGTCGCTCGGTGGGATAGGTAAGTTTATATCTGACGTGGGGGATTTATAACCACCTTAAAAAAGAAATGGATAAGGTCAATTTTTAAAGGAGAATTATGGAAAAGCTTAAACGGATAATTATAGTGCGCGGAGAAAAATATTATCACGATAGCAATGTGGCCGGGTTGATGTGTTTATCTTTTTTCGTCGGGATGACAACCGGGCCGTTTATCGGGGCAATGTATCTACTGCTTTTTAAATAACCACTGATGAATAGGAGAGCGTTACCATGGAAAGAGTAAAAATAAAAGACGGATCGACCTGGCCGAACCCGGCAGGGGAAAATTATTCCGATCTTGCATGGCGGTTGAGATATGCACAAGATGGTTTGACCAAGGCTGATTTTTATAATGCGGCTTCCGTTATGAATATGTATTCCGATTTAGTCAGAAATCCAGCTTTTACACTCAAGACTGTCCAGGGGAAAATCAGTGGTATCCGCAAGGCAATAACTGAGAGGGAATAGGAGAGCGATATGGACTCAAAAAAATGGATAAAATTAAGAGACGAATGCCCCGCAAGGTTTGAACCATACGACAAAAAAATGGTGGGGTTTTGCAACCTGAAAAATGATGATTCGTATTCCATTTGCAAAAACCAGAAAGATTGCCCATTCATTTATTGGCATGAGGCTTTCAACCCGCCAAAGGAAAAGTGCATAAGCGGTGGCGATTGTTATGAAGGCAAATACTGCCAGTGTGTTGGATGCGAAGGCCCAATAACTGAGAAGGAATAGAAATATGGACGAAATATTAGACGCGATAGAGGCTGCATACTTCGAAGGCTGGAAAGCTGGCGCCAGATGCGGCCAAGGAGATAGCCCAGAATGGAACGCCTCAGAGGATTATGCAGAAAGTGAGGCCAGACAAGAAGTTAAGCGGTTGGAATCAACCAAACCGTAGAATCTAATGAAATAAGGAGAAGATATGGAAGACAAAGCTCTTGAATACTGCATTGAAGTTTATGAACAATATACCAGGGCAGAAATCAACAATTTCCACGGGTCAATTATTCGGTGTTGGAAAGTTGGGAAGAGGGCATCGGCCAAACCAAAATCAGAAACACCATTACTTGATCAACTTGAATCTGGCCCGTGGCCTTCTTTCGTTTCTGATATGAAGAACAATGCCACAAAATTTCATCCAAATTGTTACCACTGCCACCACCAAAGTGCAATTGTGGGCTGTGACTACCGGGTGAATGATGTGTGCGATGGTGAGACTAAATACGAACCCAGGAAAATTAAATAACCGCTTACAAAAAGGAATATGGATCATGAAGGTAAAAAGGAACGGGAAAATTTACAATGTCATTGATCACATCCCACAAACCGGAGAAGTTTGTGTGGAAGATACCTTCGAATACGCAGAGGAACCTCATCAAAGACAGCTCAAAATGTGGTGGAGTCTGGCAGATTGTGAAATCGTAGATGAACAAAATCCACAGAACAAAGTGAAATAAGGAAACGGAATTAATGATAGGGAAATCTATAAGTCAACATTTGACAATAATGATGGGCCTGGCCGCAGCATCGGGCTATGGCTTGCCGTATGCCCTCCGAAAACCAGACAAGCCGTTTAAGATTTGCCTCCTGCATGGATGCACCTCGTGGACAGATCACAATGGTGGTTACTGTTGTGCTGATCACTCCGGCCGGCACAAGATTGTTACGGCTAAACTGAAAAAATTCGGCATAAGGAAATCGGCCGGCCGTTTTATCTTCGATTGGAAATTAAATCATAGACCATAATATAAGGAGAGATTCATGAAAATTCATAAAAACGTAATAAGTGGTCAGTGCAAAGGTAGTCTGGTTAGAATCCAAATCAGGTACACAGCAATATTCCTTGGGGTTGACTGGCTGCCTTGTGGTTGGAGTGGTTTGCAGTTTGGTTTTTTCGCACCAGCTCATAACCCTAAAATTGGATACCGGTGCATAAAATTCTATGGTCATTTTCTACCTGGGTTGCATGGACCAGTTCCGTCATGGCCTAAATGGTATAGGCGGATTTACAAGCAAATGAAGACACGCCGATGTCTAAATCCACATTACATCTAATCAGTAGCCAGACACACTTTAACCGAGGACCGACAATATGATTCCAGCAGCACTGTCCGCTATGGCGGAATACCGACAGTTCCTTACATATACTCTTGTCCCGCAGCCCGACGGGAAGATGGAGGTGAAATGTACGCTCATCAAGTAATTGAAGACCTTAAAGTCATGCGGAAACGGACAGATCTGGTAGACCCTGAGAAAATTGATTTTGTCATTAAAAATATCCGTGACGCACAGCAACAGGGGGTGGTATGAACACACTGTTATACGGTGATTGCCTGGAAGTAATGAAAGATATTCCTGATGGAAGTGTTGACGCCATCATAACGGACCCTCCGTATGGGACAACGGCGTGTAGATGGGATTCTGTTATCCATCTGGATTTGATGTGGTCACAGTTGAAGCGGATTATTAAGCCGAACGGTGCTATTGTATTGTTCGGGGCAGAGCCTTTCAGTAGTGCCTTACGTATGTCTAATATTAAAGAGTATAAGTATGATTGGATATGGGTTAAAAACCTGAAGACTGGGAATCTGAACGCTCGGAAAATGCCAATGGGCGGGCATGAATTAATCTCAGTTTTCTATGAGTCGCCTCCGACATATAATCCTCAAAAAAAGAGCCCGGACAACTGAAGTCAAAAGCGGCAATACCAAGAATAGCAAGACCTCAGTCTATGGCTCTCAGAAAGAAAACTATGTCGATAGACAATCCGACCTTATAAATCCGGACACTGTTATTCAAGGAATAAAATGTGTTCATAATAGTTCAGGGAAAGTTCATCCAACCCAAAAGCCGGTAGCACTGATGGAATACTTGATAAAAACATATACGCTTGAACAGGAAACTGTCCTGGACTTCACGATGGGTTCCGGAACCACAGGAGTAGCTTGCGCCAACCTCAACAGAAACTTCATCGGTATTGAGAAAGACAACGACTATTATATGATAGCGCATAACAGAATCGGTGGTGATATTAAATACTGTCTAAACTCCAATAATATAAGGACAACTAAATGATTCCAGCACCCCTGAAGTATATGTCCCAATTCAAACAGTTCGGTAATTACATACTCGTTCCAAAGGAGAACGGGAAAACAGATAAAATAACAACAAATCCCTTAACAGGGGATGCCTGCGACGCTCACGATTCTTCGGTATGGGTGGACTGTGAGACTGCAAGCGCCTCCGGGCCTTTAGCGTTCACATTCACTGACTCAGATGACCTTTTCTTTTATGACATAGACCATTGCAAGAATCCAGACGGGACTTGGAATGATATTGCTAAATGGTCATGTCAGCAATTCGCGGGTTGTTTCATTGAGGTCTCTCAGTCTGGGGAAGGTCTTCACATTATAGGCAGGAAACCTGTTGATATTCCGCACGGGTGCGACAGTAAACCTTTGAACTCTCAGTTCTACACATCTAAGAGGTTTGTGGCTTTAACCTTAAACGGGGCTACTGGAGACTCCGGATTCACGCCGCCAGAGCATGTGTACCGGCAATTAGTCGAAACGTACTTCCAGCCTACCGCCGGATCTGTTGCATCAGTAGACGCCAACTGGACGACTGCGCCAGACCCTGAGTGGTATGGGCCGGAAGACGACTCGGAACTGATGGCCAAGGCTTTCAAGTCTAAGTCCGCCAAAGCGATATTGGGGGTGGGTGTTACGCTCAAGCAACTGTGGGAGGCGGATGAGGCTGCGCTGGCCGGAGTGTACCCGTCGGACTCTGATACTTTCAACTGGTCTCAGGCGGACTCTGCGCTCTGTTCTCACCTTGCGTTCTGGACAGGCAAAGACTGTGAGCGCATCCAGCGTCTGTGGGAATCTTCAGCACTGGGGCAACGGGATAAATTCCATGACCGGCCGGACTACGTGCAGACCACTATACTCAAGGCTGTCAGCATGTGCAAGGCAGTCTATAAGGGCAAGAAACCACTCCCCGAGCCAGCACCGTATGTGGCGCCTACCGATCAGGCAGTTGGTGAGGTCCGCCTGGGCTATCAGTTCCTGGCGCCGGAGGACCAACTGTCTCTGTTTGAAGGGTGTGTTTATGTTCTGGAAGATCACGCGGCTTTCATACCGAACGGTTCTTTAGTGGAGCCGGGCCAGTTCCGGGCGCTGTATGGAGGTTACAACTTCGCCATAGACTCCGTGAACTCTAAGACCACAAAGAACGCCTGGGAGGTGTTTACTGAGTCTCAAGCGCTTCGATTTCCGAAAGTGGATGCTGTTTGTTTCCGCCCAGAACTGCCCCCTGGAAGTGTTATAAATCTGGAGGGAAAAACTCTATTAAATCAATATGTGCCTATACCTGTCGAATCAACGCCTGGGGACCCGACACCATTTCTCGAATTGGTTGGTAAGATACTGCCTGATCAGATGGACCAGAAAATTCTTTTGACTTATATGGCGGCGTGTGTTCAGTTGATAGGTGAAAAGTTACAGTGGGCGCCGTTACTCCAAGGGGTTCAAGGCAACGGTAAGTCTTTTTTGACAACGTGTTTGACAAAGGCTATTGGAGAGAGGTACACACATCTTGTCAACCCAAAAGATGTCGGGAATGTTTTCAACGCCTGGGTGCAGGGTAAGCTTCTGGCTATTATAGAGGAGGTTTATACCAAAGGTGATGACGACGACCTGATAGAATGTCTGAAACCTCTAATAACAGGGCTGAGAGTTCCTATTCAGGGGAAAGGGGCTAATCAGACTTCCGGAGATAATAGAGCTAATTTTTTTATGAATACAAACCATAAAGACGGGGCGCGAAAAACCAGAGAGGACCGTCGGCTCTGTATATTTTATACCGCTCAGCAAACTGTTGAAGATTTGAAACGGGACGGAATGTGGGGAATGTATTTCCCGAATCTCTATAAGTGGGCCAGAGAAGGTGGATATTCTATCATAACGCATTACCTCCAACACTACCCAATCGCCGCAGCACTGAACCCAGCCGGCGAGTGCCACCGAGCGCCAATCACATCCAGTACCGAAGAAGCGTTTGAGAACTCACTGGGTGTTTGGGAACAGAAAGTCCGGGAGTCTTGTGAGGAAGGTATTCCTGGTTTTATAGGGGGGTGGGTGTCTTCCATGGCTGTCAGTAAACTGTTCGACGGGAAGATCTCAACGGCTAAACGCACGGAGATACTGAAAAACCTCGGCTATGAGGCTGTTGGACGGGCGAACAATGCGATACTATATGAGGGGGGTAAACCTGTCTTATACGTTAAATCCGGCCACCTCGCGCTGAATATCAAGAGTATGGCGGAGAGGGTCCGCGTGTACTGCGAGGCCCAGGGGTATCTCGCAGTACAGGGCGGAGCTGGAGGTCAGAGTGTTGCAAGGTAGTGGTATATGCAGTCTGGGCATTCGGACCAAGCTCCGCGGCAATCCATTATTTTATGCAGAACATTACAGTGGTGGCCCCCGTTGGCAGACTTCGGGACCTTGAACTCTCTGGTGATTGCGAGGGTACAGGGGATTTCTTCCAGGTCTGAAAACAGGCAATACAATCTATGCCCAGTATTATATTCTATTAAAGTGTCTGCTGCTATTGAACCTGGATTTGATACTAAAAATATCTCAAGTCCTGTTTTAATAATTTTACATTCAGGGCCGCTCCCGAAAACCTTCAATGCCGACGGCTTGCCTGGGATCGTTACTTTAATTGTTTTCATCTGTCAGCTCCTAATGCTACTAAGTACTGGTAGATACAGTCTGGACAGTGATGAGCGTCTTTGCACTCCATCTTTCTATTGGTTAAAGCGCAATATGTTCCTGAATCCGATGGGTCCGGGACCTTGAACTCTCGGGTGGTCGGTGGATAACCCGGGGTTTCTTCCAGGTCTTCACGCCTGCAATATACCGAGTGTCTTCTTTCAGTAGTTATCATAGTCGTGAGAGGTTTACCGGGGGTCATAGTGTGGATGTTGTGTCCTGATGATACACTTACACATTCTTCACCAGTGGCTTTAACACACCAGGTACTCTCGGTGCCCGGAATCGTTACTTTAATTGTTTTCATTTTTCCTCCAGATTTATAAATGAACATTCTTTACAATAGCCGACGGTGCAAGGCACGTCATCGACGTAAGGCTCTTGGTTAGGGAAACACGTAGTCGCTTCATACCTCTCGCCGGATTTAATAATCCTCCCGCACCACGAGCATGTGTGGTTTTTACGCGCTGTCCGGGCTTTACTTTTCATCACTATTCCTCCATAAATAATCGTAAATACATTCTGAACATCCGATATGTCCACATTCTGTTCGGGTGGGGGCTTTGCGGCATTTGCCAGCCGTATTACTCACACGCGGCACTTTAAACTCTCGCAGTTCTCCCGGTGATTCGTGGGCTGTCAGTTCTGAGAACCTTACGAGGTATATCAGACCGTCGATTTCCACAGATGTGTCCAGCGGGTAGTCAGATCTGTACTCGCTGTGAGACAGGTTGGTGGCTGTGATCTTTACGGGTGTTCCGTTCAGGCTGTACTGTTTGGGTCCTGGGGTCTGGATCTTAATTATTTTCATGATCTATTCCTCCCAGTAAAAATCTTGTGTATATGTTTTTACCAACACCATGTCCTCATCAAATATAGCGTAGATGATGTGGTAGTGGCCGGGTCGGATTGTTTTCTTAATCTCGACAGTCATGATAATCTTCCTTCGTGTTTGGTTGGGTTTAAAAGTCTTTCTATCATTGCGTCAAAACTTGCCTTCTGAACATTTTCGACCATACTGACAGCGTTTTTACATGCCAGTATGAACTCATCCATTGATTTGTCTTTCTGCACAGCCAATTACCCCTGTGATCTCTCGGCGGAACTTTAAACTCTCGCAGTTCTCCCGGGCCTTCGGCTACGTCCAGATGATCGGAACATACAAGAAAATTATTATTTTCATCCGTGATGTGTCTGTAAGATCCAGCCATGTTATATCTCCTTGTTTAAATAATAATAATTAAGTTAACCGGCAGGTGGGTAAAAACGACACAATTCGCTACAATAGCCGATACCGGCTAAGTGACAATTTTTTGAATCACACTCTCCAGCCTGTCCGTGTTCAACTTCCTGATTGAGCCGCTCCGTATTGGCCACCACAGACTCAACCCCTTTATTAAAATAATATTGTGCCCTCTCTTTCGAGGTCGATTCAAATGGCCACCAAGGTCTTTCGTCCCACAATGTGTCAAAATCCATCATTCCTCCCAGCCTTTGTCGGCTCAATAAGCAGTTATCTGGTTCATGCGCGTTCCGTGCCATTAAATTTCCTCCATCGCTTTATCCAAACATTCCTCTATGCAATCTCCGTACACATGCTGACTTTTGACGGTGAAGAGACAAAAGTAGTATGGATGATTCGTATCCTGTGCGTGGACCGTTGTAAAAGTACATTCATTGGCGTTCATGAATTTCAGGTGCTCGGAGGGTGCATGCTTCGGGACATAAAAATTCCTGGCAGTGTAATGTAATTGCTTTCGTAATTTACACCCTTCATCATAAGAAATAAAACTCCTTAACAACTCTCGATCCGGAAGACTCATATTACACCTCCTCCAGTAATCCCAGTATCAATCGGTTGACGGATATTCCTTCGGCGGCTGCGTGGGCTTTCAGGGCTTTAGCGTGGCCCTTGGGGATGCCGGGGATTAGTTTGGTGTAGCAGTGATTTAGTGGTTTTGGCAGCGGTGCCGATTCTGATGGCAGCCAAGACTCTAAGATATTCAGTATCAGAGAGTTTGCAGAAATACCTTCCGCTGCCGCATACGCTTTAATTGTTTTCAATGTGGTTAAAGGCATTCCGTTTATCAATTTTGACGTTTTCTCGACTTCGGGGGCCTGAGACACTGGACCGATTGGTTGCTTCACTTTTTCAGCTATTTTAGACCTTACGATCTGTGTTGCCGGGAGACTGTAGGACTCCAGTTTTTTAAAAACATGCTCCGGAATACCTGTGACATTTTTCGTAACGACAGGGCCGACAGCTTCTAAAGTTGTCACTGTTATCGTCACATTGCCACATGATATAATCAGAGGGTCTGTCGGTCCTGCGAACATAATGTCCGCCGGCTTCCCGTGTTGTGTTGCGTACAGTAGTTTGTTGATTTGGTCAGATATTACGACCCCTGTTTTGTCGAAAATATCTTCTTTGTGGCTGTAGGTCGTGTCGTACTGCCAGTCCATATCATCCGGAAGGGAGAAGACTGAATCATTCTGGTCTTCCCACTCTTTCAGCAGGAATTTATGCTGTCCCCCTTTAGCTACCTTATAAGTCCCAGGTTCTATCACAGTTGTGTCGGTAGAGAAGACTACAGACACAGTTTGATTGGAAGTTCGTATAACTTCCGGCGTTACATGTATAACTTTTCGTCTACAAACCGATATACATTGTTTGATTTCCAGGAACGCACGAGCGTTGTCATTTACGTTAAGAATCATAATTACCTCTCCTATAGTTAGTGTTGGATGTACTGTATCACCTGTCGGTTCCTTTGTCAAGCGAAAAGTACCCGCAATGGGTTAAATTTTGGGTTGCCCTTAAAGCCTACAGCAATGGGATTCTCCATAAAGCCACCCAATACCCCGAGGGTTTCAAACTCCTATAGACTATTTATATTTTCTATACTTTATTATTCATATCATAATGTAACAAAATAACGTGTGTTATACACATATAGAGAAACTACAGTTTGTTAAGGGTATTTGTATCGGTACCTTCTCTATCTTACTGTTATTACTACATATATTTACTACCCTATACTATAAAGAATATAAAAGAGTATTAAGATAATAAAATATAAAAGAAATCAGTAACTTAAGACCACCCATTTGCAGAAAATATGTTTCGGGGTGGTACAGGGTATTGTAAAACACATGAAACGATTCTATTGTGGTTTTACGGACGTGGGGAACGAGATTGGTATGGTCGTATAGGTTCGGAGGGCAATCGAAGAATTTAAGGCACTGAGCGCTGCGAGAGGGTGTAATTTGGTTGGTCTGACCGCTGGAAAAAATATGAACCGTCTTGAAGGAGCTACGCGAGGCTGAAAAATTATGGACCGTACCGAAAAAGCTACGCGAGAGAAATTTTATGGACCGTCCGATAAAAGCTCCGCGAGGCTGAAAAATGTGAACCGTCTCAAAAAATGTGAACCGTAGAGAAAAAGGTACGCGAGGGTACCCGACCGCCATTCGGGGGCCAAAACGCTGAAAGCCGCGCCCAGAGCGGTTCTCGGCTGAAACCTGCGCCCAGAGCGGTTCTTGAGCGTTTCTCTTGAAACCCTTGACTGGCGTGGCTCTTAGGCTATAGCCTTGCCTGGCGCCGGTCTTCAGCCATAGAATCAGGGTCAAAAGGCTCAAAATAGTGTCTGGTGCGGTTTCCAGGCTTCCAGGCTTCCCTGCCGGACAGAACAAACAGCTCTGGTGTCAATGCGGTCTTATCGCCTGTCAAACAAAACCAACTGATTTAAGATACCACCAGTATACACGAATGACAAAAATTGTCAAGGTAAAACTGGTCTGGAGCTGTATAAGTCTGGAAACCCGCATGGCTGTAGGTTATATTATATATGACATAAATTGGCAGGGTTTGACGTAAATTGTCATTGTAAATTATTTTAATTAAACAGTAAAATAAGTGTTGACATGCTATATATATAGTGAGACATACGGACAGACTTTAAATTTTTAATAAGGAGATAAAGCATGGAATGGGTAGACGATGTTTTGGAAGTAGTAAAAGATATGACAGATGCCGAAAAAAATGAATTTTACCGATTTTACTTTACCGGAGAGACAGAATAATATGAAAAAACTAATCGATATTATAACCTTTCTGGCAATAGCCGTCCTTTTTATTAATTGTTTACTTCAAACAGCACCGGGTTTTTAAACATGAAAATACTCGACGTAATAGCAGTATTAATCGCGCTGCCAGTGCTTTACATACTAACAGTAATTTTTCTATCATTATAAGGGAGACGGGGAACATGAGCTGGACAACAAACAGACAGACCGAAGCAACCCGCCGCGCGGACAGTTACCAAGGGGCCTTTTGGTACATGATGGATTGCAGCGGGTGCTTTATGGCGCATAGACTTAAAAATATTATAAAAATGGGGAGGAAATAAAAATGGCCATAACGAAACCCATTGACTACTTGAAGAACAAAATTAAGAAACAAGAAAAAAAGTTAAAAGATTATAAAAACAGTTTTTTACAAAATGATTTTTGCGAAGGGAAAATTGTTGGTAAACTGGAAGCCTACGAAAATTTATTAGAGCACATAGAATTAATGGAGGAAAAATAACATGGCAACACTTAAAGAAACAATCAAAAACTCAACATTGACCAAAAAACGTATTAAATCTATTATTGATAGGCCGTCGCTGTTCACTGATAGACAACGCGCCAATGCAATCAAACGGGCCGAACTCAAAGAACAGGAAGGACGAGATCAACGCCAGGTATCTAAGATGATAATCAATATTGAATGGAAAAAATCCCGTAACTGGGGAAATAATCCGACGGCCACGGCCAGCGTCACACATATCGACGGACGTTTTACCAGACACACGGCCACCTGTTCCGGGTGTGGATATGACAAAGAGTCAACCGTTATCGCTGACATATTCAATCGAACCATGCTTTACAGATTACATGAGATGGCCAAAACCCGCAAAGTCAAACCTTATGGCGTGTCACTGCCCGGCGAATATTCCCCATATTATCATGGCGGTATCGGTACTTCCTGTTATACAGCCATTGCTAAGTTTATCGGCGGGAAGTTTAAACACGTATCGTCCGGCAGCACCTTTGACGTTTATGAATTGACTATGAAGGCGAAAAAATGAATTTGACTATTGTTAAAAGTATGACAGGTGTTTTATCGCGCCCTAAATATCGTCCGACGTTGAAGCATAGTCAGTGGGTAGTATGGGACAGTGATAGTAAAAAACGCGTTTTTGGTCCGGCAGTCCACGCGGCTTGTATTAAATTTATTGATAATAACAGGAGAAAATAAATTGTATTCACCTATCGCCAGAAAAACCAATGAAGACTTTAAGAATGAGCTGGAAAAAGTTTATAAAGAATATACTGAATATCATGAAATTGGTTTTTCTGGCATGGTTAAACTATTCGCAAATGATGACTTTTACAACCTACATTTTGTAGCAATCGAATATTTAAAAGGGGAATAATTAAAATGAAAGTATCTAATATGACAAGCGCAAAGGGCAATATGGTTCCAAACCAGTTTATCATTGAAGATTGTTTTATTGAGACAGGGAAGACTTATATTTTCAAGGGTCAAATGTTTCAATCCTACAATTCAAATATAGCTTTTATCCCGCACAACAGACATATAGCCTCAGAGGATAATACATTTGACGGGTCAAAAACTCTTTATTCGGCATATCTTGATAAAAACAAATGGGATTATTCCGTAACAACCGGCAAATACCGCAATCAATTCTTAAACGAGACCAAAAAAGAAACCCAGAAAAAGATCGATTCCGGCGAATATAAACTTGTGGATTTAAACCGATGAAAGACACCGATCTATTAAACGAGCTGGACGTGCTGACGATACCTATCACGCGCTTAATGATAGCCCTGTCCGAACGGTTGGGCCGCTGGGTGTCTTATAGGGATATGATGAACATAAACGATTTAAAACGGGAGATTAAAGGATTATGATAATACAAGACAACAACCTATACTATGATACTAAAACCATCTACGGTCTCAAAGGCCCGGCCGCGGCCGCGGCTTTTATAGCTGGCATTTATCGAGTACGCAAGGCTATTGTAAGAGTTACCAGGCAGGCAGTGATTGTGGTTATTAAGGGCGAACGATTTATTATACAGGGGGAAAAATAAAATGATTAAACTAACAGATGGCGGGCAAACACAAACCGTTAATTTTGATTTATATCCGATACACAAGGAAGTTGACCATGATATCCTACTAAGATTTGAAAAAGAAATCCTGTCAATCAAGGGTGTTTATAAAGTCAATGTCGTAATGCATAACTGGTTTGAATGTGATTCAGACATGCAGTGGAAAATTAAAAACGAGATAGCAGCGAACGCCGGGGAATGGGCAAAGGATGAAATTCAAAAGAAAATAAATCATCTACATGAATGCTATTCGGATGACGCCGACGGGAATCTAATTGATTTGATACAGGATCTTGAACGACTAAAATAAACATAGCACCATAAAACACTGACAGCCCGGGCAGATATGCCCGGGCTTTAACAGGGGGAAAAATAAAATGACATATCAAAGTTGTTGGGCATGTGAACAGTCAGATCAATCAGGTATATCTAAGGGGACCAAAGTATTTTTTAAAGGGGCATGGGGCTGGATACCGGGAGGGAACCTTGAGCCTAACCTAATGGCCGCCGAAGGTACGGAACCTGGGCCGACGTTTGATATTGAATTTACAACTGATAAATATATGATACTGGCGGATATATTGGCTGAAGTGGAACAAAGGATGCTGGTAGAAATTAAAAAGCAAGGTGGAAAGGAGATACGATTTTATTTCATAGAATTTATTCTATGGGGCAATAAACATATTGAATTTATGTGGGGCACTTGAAAACATAACAATATAAAACACTGACAGCCCGGGCAGCAACGCCCGGGTTTTTTATTGTCCATCCATCCATCCATCCATCCATCCATCCATCCATCCATCCATCCATCCATCCATTAATGTGATTGACTGGTAGCTGCCCTGCTATCCTGTGGTCCTGTGGTCCTGTGGTCCTGTGGTCCTGCTGTCCTGCTGTCCCGCTGTCCTGCTGTCCCGCTGTCCTGCTGTCCTGCTGTCCTGCTGTCCTGCTGTCCTGCTGTCCTGCTGTCCTGCTGTCCTGCTGTCCTGCTGTCCTGCTGTCCTGCTGTCCTGCTGTC
>Ga0307379_10000459_pt1 | contig 69060 bp, 56 predicted proteins | sample UN2MG_FD_202237 | JGI IMG/M metagenome (GOLD analysis project Ga0307379, IMG submission 202237) | Soil microbial communities from Risofladan, Vaasa, Finland - UN-2 | ecosystem: Environmental > Terrestrial > Soil > Coastal area > Acid sulfate soil | place: Finland: Risofladan, Vaasa | collected... | reverse complement strand
TGCAGAAGGAACCGGGGCTGAATACCCAGGTCCTCGCACTCCCACAGAACGTTCCGCACCTGCTGCGCCATCCAGCCGCCGTGTGGGGAGAAGGTCGCCTCGGCCAATAGGATCGTGCGACTCTTGAGATGCATGACGACGAGCACGAACGCACGCCGAAGGCCGCAGAACGTCCAAATCTCCTTCGTGAACAGGTCCGCACACAGCAGGACATCGGCGTGCCGCGCCAGGAACTCCCGCCACGTCAAGCCCTAGCGTTCCGGTGAGGGCGGCAGGCCGTTGCGCCGCAGGATGTCCGACACGCAGCTCTTCGAGAGCGTGATCCCCAGCTTCCTCAGTTCCCCACTGATGCGCTTGTAGCCCCAGGTGTTCTCGCGCGCCAGGCGGCACACCAGGGCTTCGACCTCGCCAGGCGTCCGCGGACGGCCGGGCCTCCGTTGCCTCCGCTCGGAGTAGTCCCATTTCTTCTGCTCCAGCCGGCGCTGCCAGGCCAGGATGGTCTCGGGCTTCACAATGCTCACCACCGACCGCATCGCCTTCCGTCCCATGGCCAGCGCCGCGTCCACCAACCGTCGCCGATCCTCGTCTGTGAACCGTATCCGGCCAGGAACCTTGGACCGCACGACCTCGTACTGGACCCGGAGATACTCGGCCTCCAGCGTCACCTCGCGGCACAACACACGTGCGACGGTCGCGATCAGGGGAAGCCGAGCCCAATTGAACCGCCGCGAGCCGTCCTGCGCCATGTGATCTCCTCGGGAACGCCCCTCGATTACCCCCGGCGCGGACGATACCATAACTCCAGCAGAGACGCAACGTTACAAATCACGCATGGATATTCGGATAGTACGGGGGCAGACTACGGAGCGACAACTTTCACGATGAATTGCACCGAGGTCGCCTCTCCGGTCTTCGGCGTCCCCTTCACTTGGACACGATACTCGCCAATGGCGGCATCCTTGGCCGCCTCAATCCTGAGTTGCAGCTCCGGCTTGTCGCTCGCCTTGACCGAAACGTCGGTCGGAGCGACGCTGATGCCCTTGGTCGCATTGATCTGCAGCGTCACGTCCTGCTTGAAATTCTTGCCCCTCTGCAGGGAGACGGTGACGGTCTGGACTTCACCCTGTTTGACGCTCGTGTCGAAGAGCGGGACGGCGATCTTGAACCCGTCGTCCGTGAACACGCTCCCGCCTTGGGGGCTCGTCTGGCTCAGCCATCCACACCCGCAGACGGCCGTCAAAGCGAGCGTCATCACCACCGCAATCGCAGTCCTCATCTCTTTTCCCTTTCGTGTATCACGGCAATCGAGCCGGGCTCGGCTGAAAGCCGGTGAGCGACCACCTAAGCCACTCTCTTGCGTCCCGAGACGAGCGACACCACGAAAAGGATGAGGAACACGACGAACAGGACCTTTGCGATCCACGTCGCCGTGCCTTCCAACTGCCAGAACCCGAAGAAGCCGGCGATCAGGGCGATCACCAGGAAAACCACCGTCCAGCGCAGCATGTGAGTCACTCCTGTTCAACACACCGGCCCGGCAGGTGTCACAGACGGCTCCCACCGAAGACGGCGGGCATCATGCGCCTCCCGTAGGGCCACACGGCCAAGGACACCCGACCATGCGCCTCAGCTTCACGCGCTTCACGACCTGCACGCGAACCATGCGCGGCGGGCGCTTTGGCTCCGCGCCAGCCGGGCCGGGCACCGCGCTCTCGGGCAACAGGCCCACGCTCACGAGCGGCCCCTTCGTAGCACGGGCGTGAGAAGCAGGACCACGCCAACCACCAGTGCCCCCACGCCAGCCCAGAGCGGGATGTTGACCGTCTCCTTCTCCTTGATCGAGATCGGGCCGACCTCGTGGGTCGCCTTGGTGTAGGTGAACCCGCCATACGCCAGCCCCAGGATGCCAAGCACGATCAGCAGGATGGCCACGATCTTGAGTCCGTCCATCTCGTTCCTTCCTTCAGAGTCCCCCCGGCGCCCCGCCAGGGGCGGCGCGCCGGGGAGGCACCAGGGATACAGGGTCACCGGGCCTGCTCGGCGGGGTGCATGGCAACCGTCGTGCCCTTCGCGTCGGGCTTGCTGCCCACGTTGATTTTCGTGCCGTTCCAGTACTCGATGGGGTTGAGAACCAACACGTCGGCCAGGCCGCCGATGTAGTAGGCGGGCAGGATCAACAGCCCCCACATGACGACCGACCGCACGAGCTTCTCGTCGCTCACCTCGGCGTTGAACTTGTAGATTGACTTGGTCGCCTGGAAGTTGCCGTAGCACCCCGTGAACACGGGCGCAATGGCCACCAGCAGGGCCAAGACGATCCACGGACGAATTCGGCCACTCTTGGTTCTGAACATCGTGACTTCGCCTTTCTTTCCTCCCGGTCCACCGTGTACTCATCTGGGCTCAGAAACACTCGGATCGTCGCTCGTCGGACTCTCTCTGCCGGTTCCTCCTTTCCGGGGGTCAGATGCGTCCCATGAGAAGCAGGATGACGAGAATGAGCACAACCAGCCCAAGCCCGCCGCTCGGGCCGTAGCCCCAGTTCTTGCTGTGGCGCCACGTGGGCAGGGTGCCCAGTAGCATCACAATCAACACCACGAGCAGAACAGTGCCAAGCATCTCAGATCTCCTTTCGACAAAGGGCCACTTCGGTTGCACTTCTACCAGTCGAAGGACGGGCGTGCCGCCGACGTTTCCGCCAGGCAGGGCCCGCGTCACCCAAGGCCAAAAAAAGCCGACGCGGCGGAACGCCCTGAGACATTCCACCGCGTCGGCTTACTCGTTAACGGGCCTCCGCGGCCGAGCCGGGCTGCCCTTCACCTAGTCGTCCGACAACTCAACCCCAGCAATCACTCATAGGCTCTAGCATATACCTGGGAGCGGGAGATGTCAAGCAAGTTGTTGATCTGCGGCAAGCATGTTCAGTATAGCATGGTGTTCAGCAGGTCGCCGCATGATGAAGGACGCAATTGGCACTACCCACGTCGCAACGGCCTCCGGTGACCCACTGGCCTCGGCCCAGAAGCTGATCGGCGGCGGCATGAAGATCGCCGGCGAGGCGGTCGGCAAGGCGGCCGAGGGGGCCGGCAAGGCCATCGAGGGCGTCGGCGGCGCGCTCAAGAGCATCTTCAGCAAGAAGAAGACCGAGTGACCCGCGGCGTCCGCCGCGGCGGCATCGTCTCGCCCAGGGGCAGGCCTCGCGCCTGCCCCTGTCGCTTGAACTGGGCGTGATCCGCCTCGCACGCCCGCTCCCCACCAGGTGCGATGGCTGTCAGCAGGCGGGCCCGGCGAGCGCCCGCGAGGCCCAAACCTGGCGCTTCGCCGCCGAAAGTGGGGGCTCTGACGATAATTGCACACTTGTACAAGTGTGCAATTATCGTTGTCCAGGCACCACGCCACGCAGGGTGGCTGCTGCGATGCCGAATGTGGACCATCTCTGTTTGAACTCCTCTCCCCGCCGCGGTATGATCTGAGCTCTGTAAGAGCACACCATTCTGGCTCAAGGAGACCGGCAGTGAGCAGCCGAAGGGTCGTGGCGTGGGTTCTGCTTGGGTGGCTAGCGGCGCTGTGGCTTGCGCCCGAGGCGGCCGCGGCGGGGAAGAAGGTGCTCATCTTCGGCAACACGATGGGCTTCCGCCACGGCGACGCCATCAAGGAGGGCAGCCCCATCCTCCAGAAAATCGCCGAGGGCCTCGGCTACGAAGCCGTCGTCAGCGAAGACCCCGCGACCCTCGACCCCGACACGATCAAGCAGTGGGACCTCCTCATCTTCAACAACACCACCGGCGACCCGCTCGCCGAGAAGAAGCTGGTGAAGGAGGACGTTGACAAGCAAGGGAAGAAACGCCCCGTTTACCAGACCATCCCGCACCCCGAGCGCCGGAAGGCCCTCATCGAGCGGGTCAAGGAGGGCGCGGGCTGGATCGGCATCCACTCCGCCGCCGACAGCCTCTACGACTTCCCCGAGTTCAACCAGATGGTCAACGGCTGGTTCTCGGGCCACCCGTGGAGCGGCAAGGTCAAGGTCACCATCGAGGAGCCCGACCACCCGCTGATGAAGCCCTTCGGCAAGGGGCCGTGGGAAGTCAGCGACGAAATCTACCAGTTCCGCAACTACGACCGCACCCGTGCCCGCATCCTGATGAGCATCTATCGGCCCAGCGTCGAGGTCTCGCGCGGCAACCGCAAGGACCGCGACTACGCGACCTGCTGGATCAGCCTCTTCGGCAAGGGCCGCGTGATGTACCAGGCCCACGGCCACGGCGGCAACGCCTTCAAGATGCCCGAATACCAGGAGCACATGAAGCTGGCCATGCAGTGGGCCGTCGGCGACATCGAGGTGCCCGTCGAGCCGAGCAAGGTGGAGGACCCCGCGGTCGTGGCGGCGCGAGCGGTCGAGAAGCTCCGCGCGGCGAAGACCGACGACGAGCGCATCGAGGCCCTCGACCTGGCGGCCATCGCCCCCAGCAAGGAGGCCCTCGCCGCCGTCGTCGCAGCCCTGGAGCCCGCGAGCAAGGCGGCGCCCTTCGCCGCCGACGCCGCCCAGGCCATCGTCGCCGCCTCCCCCGACCTGCCGAAGGACCAGAAGGTCGAGGCCCTCCGCAAGGCCCTGGACTGCTGCGGCAACAAGCGCGACCTCCGCAAGGGCATCCGCGCGCAACTGACCCAGCTCGGCGTCGCCGACCTGCCCATCTACGCGCCTCCAGGCTTCGTCACCCACTGGTTCGTCGCCGGCCCCATCTCGAACAAGGACAGCGCGTTCCTCGGCCAGACCTACCCGCCCGAGGCAGGCGTGGACCTCGAAAGGGGCTTCATCGTCAAGGGCGAGGGCGAGCCGCAGACCTTCGCCTGGAAGAAGGTCACGTGCGACGACGACGGCATCGTGAAGCTCCGCGACCTCGTGTCGAAGGCCGACGCGGTCGGCGGCTATCTCTACGCGGAGATCAGCATCGAGAGGGAGACGCCCGTGCAGGTCCTCCTCGGCGCCCGCGAGCACTTCACCGCCTGGCTCAACGGCGAGAAGCTGGGCGAGCAGATCGGCACCAAGGGCCTGCGGCCCGGGCAGTTCAAGTACAAGGCCACGCTCAAGCCCGGCGCCAACAGGCTCCTCGTCAAGGTGAGCCAGACCAAGGGCGACTGGGGCGCCTGCGCCCAGATCGTGGGGCCGAAGAACGAGAAGATCGCCTTCACCGCCCGCGAGAAGTAGATACCCCTCGTCCTATCGGACCGATAGGACGAATAGGACGGATAGGACCGTTCCCTGAAAGGAGTCGCGCTGTGCACAGGATCGTCTTCGCGTTGGTCTTGGGCGGCTTTGCTGTCGCGCCGGCGGCCGAGAAGAAGAGCGTGCTGATCTTCGGCCTCACGAAGGGCTTCCGGCACGGGGACGCCATCGTCAAGGGCAGCCCGGTCATGAAGGAGATCGCCGAGGGCCTGGGCTACGAGGCCACCGTCAGCGAAGACGTCGCCCTGCTCAACCCCGAGAACGTCAAGAAGTGGAACCTGATCGTCTTCAATAACTGCACGGGCACGCTCTTCAAGGAGCCCGAATGGCGGACAGCCTTCATGGAACACGTCAAGGCCGGGGCCGGCTACATGGGCTTCCACGCCGCGACCGACTGCTTCTACGACTGGCCCGAGTACGGCGAGATGCTCAACGGCTGGTTCAGCGGCCACCCCTGGAGCCAGAAGGTCCGCACCCGCATCGAGGACCCCGACCACCCGCTCATGAAGCCCTTCGGCAAGGGGCCGTTCGAGATTAGCGACGAAATCTACCAGTTCAAGAACTACAAGCGCTCGGCCGCCCGCGTCCTCATGAGCATAGATAACTCGAGCGTGGACGTCACCCGCGGCGGCCGCAAGGACCGCGACTACGCGATCTGCTGGATCCGCCCCTGGGGCAAGGGCCGCGTGTTCTACAACGCCCACGGCCACGGAGCCAACGTGTTCCAGGACAAGGCGTTCCAGGAGCACGTCAAGCTCGCCATGCAGTGGGCCATCGGCGACCTCGAGGTGGACACGACGCCGAGCAAGGAGATTGACCGCACGGAGCTGGTGGCCAAGGCCATCGAAACCCTGAAGAGCGCGCGGAGCGACGACGAGCGCGTCGAGGCCCTTGGCGTCCTCTCCTGGTGCCCGCACAAGGACGCCCTCGACCTCGTGGTCGCCCAGTTCGGCGTGAACCAGAAAGTCGCCGCCGCGGCGGCGGCCGCCGCACAGGGCATCCTCGCCGAGGCTGCCGACGTGCCCAAGGAGCGGCAGATCGAGGTCCTCAAGAAGGCCCTGCTGCTGACCGACAGCCGCGACGTGCGCAAGGCCATCCGCACCCAGCTCGGCAAGCTCGGCGTCACCGACCTGCCGATCAGCGTCCCGCCCGGCTTCCTCGCCCACTGGGCCGTCGCCGGCCCCATCCCGAACCCCAACAAGGCGCTCTTCGAGAAGGGCGCGCCGCCGGAGTCCGAGGTGGACGTGGCAAAGGGCTTCGCCTTCGACGGCAAGGACTACGCCTGGAAGAAAGTGATGAGCGACGACGACGGCCTCGTGGACCTCAACCAGGCCCTCGCCCGCAGCGGCAACTGCATCGGCTACATGTACGCCGAGGTCACCGTCGAGAAGGAGATGGAGGTCGAGGTCCGGCTCGGCAGCGACGACGGGTTCGTCCTATGGCTGAACGGGACGAGGCTTGGCGGCCTGGACACCAGCCGCGGCTGCCAGCCCGGCTCCGACAAGTTCAAGGCCACCCTCAAGGCTGGTGCCAACAAGGTCCTGATGAAGGTCCTCCAGGGCGGGGGCGACTGGAGCGGCTGCCTCCAACTCGTCGGCCTCAAGGGCGAGGCCATCGCGTTCACGGTTGCGAAGTAGCCTCGCCCGCTGTGGCTTGGCTTTCCTCCCACAGTGCCCGCCAGGCTTGCAGGCTTTCGCTGGCCCTGGGCTTCGACGCCGCCGGGGTGCTGCCGTGGAAGCTGGGGGCGATCTCGATGGTCGAGATGCCATCGAAGCCCACCTCGCGCAGCGCCGCGGCGATCTCGGCGAACGCGACCGTTCCGAAGCCGATCGGGCCGTGGCTGTCGCGCTCGCCCTTGTTGTCGTGCACGTGCACCTCGATGATCGGCAGCGGCACGCGGCGGATGTAGTCGGCGGGGGTCATGCTGCGGAAGTAGTCGGCCTGGCGGACACGCAGGTTCAGGTGGCCCAGGTCAATGAGCGTGCCGTACCGCGGGCAGTCGAGCAGGGGGCCGAGGTCGTCGCGGTACCGGTCGAGCGCCAGACGGTCGAGGGGGAAGTCCTCGACGCCGAACCGCAGCGGCGTCCCATCGGTCGCGTCCTCGATCTCCGCGAGGAAGTGCGCCATCTTCTGCCCGTCGTAGAAGTGGCCGCAGGAGTCGGCGGTCATCGCCGCATCCATTGTCAGCGCCACCAGGCGGTCGCCGAGCCGGGCAACGAGCGTCTCCACGTCCGCCGAGGCCATCTGGAAGTTCCCATGCACTGTGGCGACGAGGTCGCGCTCGCGCAGCAGCGATAGGAGTTCTTGGGCCTCGCCATCGGAGCACTGGACGATTTGGCCAGGCAGGAACGAGACGGCATCGAAGCCGGAGTCGGCGAACTCCTCGACCAGCCGCACGAGCGGCACGCCCTCCTCCCTGAAGTTCCACACCGCAATCCCGTACCGCATGGTCTCTGCCTCGTCTGAAGTGATCGCGTGGGCGCTATTCCGCCTCCGGCACGCCCTCGACGCGAAGGGCAAGGGGCGCCAGGGCAGCGCCATCGGCGAGCTTGAAGGGCTTGGCGCCAAAGTTGGCGGTGACGACGACGCCGTTAGCGAAGCGGGTCTCCTGCACGGCGTGGTCGGGGGTGAGCCATTTGTGCGAGAGCATCTCGGAGTAGCCGGTGGCCCGGGCGACGGGCTCGATGGCCTGGTAGCTGCGCACGAAGCGGCCACGATTCGCCTCCCAGAGCTTGCGGTCGAACATGAACATCGGCGGCGTGCCGTAGAGGGCGTTCCACAGGTCGCGGCGGTCCCAGAGGCTGGGGAGCTTGTTGTTGTAGTCGCCCCAGTACCACTGGGCGACGACGCAGTCGTGGTAGACCAGCTCCCAGAGCGGCAGGCGGTAGACGTGGCCAGTCTGGAACTTGGCCACGCGCTCGGGCACGTCGAGCCAAAGCTTCTGCATGGCTCGGCCCGAATCGGGCACGCGGTAGGGGCCGAGGCTGAGCATCCCCTCGAAGTAGTGGACGAACGGCACCGAGGCGTCGTGCCCCGTCTCGCTGCCACAGACGAGTCCGCACTCCTCGCTGACGATGCGAAGGAGTTCCATCTTGCAGCGCTTGCTCTCGGACCGGGTGCAGGGGTGCTTGGGGTCGTAGCATTCGCGCCAGGGCGAGGCGGTGGTGGTGTCGATGAAGCGGCAGCGATAGGGGTGGGTCTTGAGCTCGGCAGGGATGCGGCGGCGGGCGTAGTCGGGCGCGCGCACGTCGCACAGCACGCCGCAGGGGATCATCGAGCCGTCCTTGGCCTTCACCTGCCAGCCGCGAATCCAGTCGCCGCCGGGGCCGCGCATCAGGTCGCCGTTGGCCCAGGCCTCGGAGGTCCAGTCGCCGTGAACCCAGCGGAGTTTGGGGAAGTTGGCGGGGTCCATCGTGTCCTGGTAGATGTCGTAGCGGCTGGTGAGGACGCCGGGCAACTCGTTGAGTGCCTTGAGCTGGGCGGGCGGGCGGGCGTTGCTCCAGAGGATGCGGCGGATGCCGGCGGCCTGAAGCTCGCGGGCGAGGGTCGGCGCGTCGTTCTCCCAACACCAGACGTTTACGGCGCCGATGAGCAGGTCCACATTGGGGTTGGCCTTGCGCTTCTCGTCGAGCGACTTGAACAGGCCGGTCTGCTTCGCGTGCTCGCGATAGCGTTTGGCCATGGCCACGTAGCCGCCTTGGTCGAAGAAGGCGTAGCGGATGACGCGCCTGGGGCCGAACTGGCCTTTCTGCGGCTGCCATTCGGGGGCGAGGCAGAGGAGCCCGTCGAGACGCGGGATGCGGACCGCCGCGTCGTCGGGCGTCTCGACGATGGCCATCAGGCCGCGCTCGCCATCGGTCTGGCCCCACCAGGGCATGCACAGGCCGTGGCCGCCGTAGAGGTGGTAGTGCATGGCGGGCAGGGTTGCGTCGTCGGCCGGGTAGCTGATGCCCTCGTTGACGGGGAGGATGAGGAGCTGGCCCTTGGCCGTGGCGAAGGGAGCGGGGAAGGCCAGGGAACTCGCCAACTCGCCCTTGCCCTCGAGGGCCAGAACAAGCTCGGGGCGGTCGCCGTCGAGGCGCACGGTCGCGGCGATCTCCTGGGTGCTCGTGGGGTCGAGGAGGCGCAGGTCGAAGCCGTTGACGACGATCCTGGCGTCGGCGACAACGAGGGACGCGCCGCCGGCCCGTTGCCGCCACGAGTGGCCCGTGCGGCGGTCGGCCACCGACAGGCGGCCGTCGGCCGTGTGCAGCGTGACGTCGAGCGCGGCGTTCGAGACCTTGAGCGTCTCGGGCAGGTCCTTTGCGCGCAAGTCGTCCATCGTGCCCTCCAGTGTGAGTGAGGTGTCGTCGAGCCACACGGTGGCGGGTCCGTGGCCGATTAGGCGCGGCTGGATGGAGGCGCCGCCTGCGGGGATGAGGAAGCGGGCACGGAGGAGCCGCCAGTCGGCCGCCGCACCCGTCGAGCGGCCGCCGAACGCCCAGTCCAGCACCTCCCCCTTCCTGTCGCGTAGGACGACGCAGAGCTGGGCGTTCCCCTTGCCCTCCAGGCGCAGCCAGGCTCTGAACTCGAAGAGCTGGCCGGGATTGATCGCGAGGAGTTGCTCCTGGCCGAAACTCCAGTCCTGCAACCCCGTGTGCTCGATGCGGATGGCTTGCTTGCCGCCGTGGCGGACCTGGGTGTCGAGCGCCGCGCGGCCCGCATCGGGCACTCGGGTCCAGAGCTTGTGCCAGCCGCGGAAGCCGTCCTCGAGGCCGCCGTTGACGAGCAGGCCCTCGCCCGCACGGAGCGGGCCCGACGCCACCAACAGGAGCACGAGCAAGGCGCGTTGCGGCATGTGCGGTCAACCTGAGAAGGCGAGAGTCACTGCTTTCGGACCTCGACGGGCGCGCCCGGCCGCGCTTTGAGGCGGGCGGCGAGGTCGCCCATGTTGATGGCCAGCTCCAGGTGGCCGTGGCTGCTGACGAGGCACACGGGGCTGCCGCGCGGCACGTCGCCATAGGTGGCTGCCAGAGTGGCCTCGGTGGAGGCGTCGCCGACGCTGACGCGGAGCGTGTCGCCCCTCTTCAGGCCGGCCCGGGCCAGGAGGTCGGCGGGGATGTTCGTCGCGATATTGCCATAGTGGTCCACGCGGAGCACCGAGCCTTTCAGGCGGTCGCCGTCGAGGGCCGGCTCGACGACGGGCAGCATCACCAGCTCGCCCTCGCGGAGGCGCAGCCCCATCCGCCCCAGGGGCATGCCGCCGGCCAGGAGCGCCCCGGCGGGGCCGAACAGGTCGCGGCCGTGAAACGTCCGCGACGGCCTGTGGCCGAGGGGCTGGAGGGCCGAGATGTCGCGGACCTCGACGATGCCCTCGCGGCGCGCGACGAAGGTCAGGAGGCCGTTGTCGGGAGCCACGTAGAAGCGCCCCGCCTCGGTGCGCAGCGCGATGGCCTTCCGCGCCGTGCCCACGCCGGGGTCCACCACGGCCACGAACACGGTGCCGGGCGGAAACTCCTTGGCCGCGAGCGCCAGGGTCACCGCGCCCTCCCAGATGTCGAACGGCGCGATCTCGTGGGTGATGGACTCGATGCGAACGGTGGGGTTGGCTCGGTACGCGGCGCCCTTGACGGCGCCGACGTAGTGGTCGCGCCCGCCGAAGTCGGTCAGCAGCACGAGCAGCCCCGAGCGGCTCGCCTCGCCCCCCAGCGGCGGGGCCGCGCACGACGCGAGGCAGAGAGCCGAGGCGGCCAGCGCCAGGCCCAGTTGCTTCCTCACGGGCGCCCTCCTTGGGGTTCGCAAAGGCCGCCACACGCCACACCACGCATTCTATCGCCGCCGGGGACGCGGGTCAACTGGCCGGCGCTTGAGCTTTTCCCGTCGAGCCGGTATGCTGGTGTGGAACGAATCGGGGCCGAGACCTATCGTTGCGGGATGCACCCCATGCGAGAAGAGCTGCGCCGCCTGGGCGAGCTGCCCGGCATCACCAGCGCCATCCTCCAAACCTACACCGAGCAGGCCGCCATCAACCACATCGGCGTCGTCCCCCTGCCCTCCAAGGGCGAGGCGATCCGCATCCTCGACATCCTGTTCGAAATCCTCTACCCAGGCTACTTCGGCGAGCAGGGGCTGGACGAGTCGAACGTCACCTACGTCGTCGGCCACCGGGTCAACGAGCTCTACGACCTGCTCACCGAGCAGGTCTACCGCGCGATCAAGCACGAGTGCCGCCGCCTGGGCAGCGTGTGCACCCACTGCAAGGTGCGCAGCGAGGACGTGGCGGTGGACTTCCTGCGCTCGCTGCCCGCGGTGCGGGAGCTGCTGGCCGAGGGCGTGCAGGCGGCCTACGACGGCGACCCGGCGGCGAAGAGCACGGGCGAGGTGATCTTCAGCTACCCCGCCACCGTGGCCATCACCACCTACCGCCTCGCGCACCAGCTCCTCGCGCTGGGCGTGCCGCTGCTGCCGCGCATCATGAGCGAGCGCGCCCACTCGGCGACGGGGATTGACATCCACCCCGGCGCGCAGATCGGCCGCCGCTTCTTCATTGACCACGGCACCGGCGTGGTGATCGGCGAGACGACGGTGATCGGGGACGACTGCAAGCTCTACCAGGGCGTGACCCTGGGCGCCATGAGCTTCCCGAAGGACGAGCGCGGCCAGCTCATCCGCGGCCGCAAGCGCCACCCCACCCTCGAGGACCGCGTGACCGTCTACGCCGGCGCCACCATCCTGGGCGGCGACACCGTCGTCGGCCACGACAGCGTCGTCGGCGGAAACGTCTGGCTCACCGACTCCGTGCCCCCCCACAGCAAGGTCGTCATCGAGAACCCGAAGCTGATCTACCAGGACGCGCAGAAGACGCCCTGAGGGTGTGCTGTCACTGGCTTCCCACGCCCTTCACCCGCATTCGCACGGCGTAGAGGGCCTTGCCGGCCGTGATGAAGAGGGTCTGGCGGTCCTTGCCGCCGAAGCACACGTTGGCGGTCCACGGCTCGGGCACGGGGATCTGCTCGACCTGTCGGCCGAGCGGGTCGAACACGGTGACGCCGCGGCCCGTCAGGTAGACGTTTCCCTCGTCGTCAATGGTCATGCCGTCGGAGCCCAGGTCGCAGAAGGGCCGCTTGTTGGCCAGCGGGCCGTCGCTCTGGACCTCGTACACGTAGGTCTTCCCCGCCCCGATGTCGGCCACGTAGAGAGTCTTGCCGTCGGGCGTGCCGATCAGGCCGTTGGGCTGCTTCAGATCGTCGGCCACGCGCAGGAGCTTCTGATGGCTCGGGGACAGGAAGTACACGGCCTGCTGGTCCTGCTCGGCCGGCCCGCGCGCCCAGTAGGGGCGCTTGTAGAAGGGGTCGGTGAAGTACACCCCGCCGTCGGACCGCACCCACACGTCGTTCGGGCCGTTGAGCAGCTTGCCCTGGTAGTCCTTCACCACGACGGTGGCCTTGCCCGCGGGGCTGATGCACCAGAGCTGGTTCTTCTCGTCGGCGCACGCCCAGAGGTTGCCCCGGGCGTCGAAGCACAGGCCGTTCGAGCGGCCCGAGGGCGACCGGAACGTCGAGAGCTTGCCGTCCACGCTCCACTTCAGGATGCGGTCGTTCGGCTGGTCGGTGAAGAACACGTTGCCCGCCGCGTCGGCGGCAGGCCCCTCGGTGAACTTGAAGCCGTCGGCCAGCTTCTCCACCCTGGCGCCGCGCTCCGTCACGGGGCCCTCGCCCCCGAGGCCCGCGACGGCGACCAGGACGGCCAAGGCCACAGGCACTCCGCGCCTCATCATCTCCAGTCCTCCGAGTGCGTGGGAATGGGGCCGATGCGGCCGCGGGCCCGCCCGAAACCGCGGCCCATAAGGTAAGGGCGGGCAGCCTGGACCAGCAAGTGGGGAGGGGACACCTGCGTGAAGTCGCGCGACTGCCCGCCCAGAATCGTCAAACACTTCGTGCCCCCTCTGCTAGGAAAAGTATACCAGCATGGGCGCGGAAGTCAAGTCCAGTTCCCTGCGCGCGAGCGGGCCAAGGCGCGCCGTGGGGGGCGGGCGGCCCCTGGCGCGCGGCGGCGAGTTGCGCTATGCTGAGCGGCCCTGCCGAGGCCGGGAGGGCCACTCCAGGAGGCCCAGTGATGACGCTTGTGACACGCGACAGCCTTGCGGCGACCCTGGACGCCGTGAACGAGGCGTTCTTCTTCGGGCGCTCGCCGTCGAAGACGCGGCGCGAGGAGGCGGCTGGGTGGATTGCCGGCCGCCAGGGGCTGCCCGGCGCCTACGTCGGCATGTTCGCCCCGACCGAGAAGGACAGGCGCGAGGGCATCCGCCTCTTCACCGGCGAGTCGTTCACGACCCGGGCCGGGACGGCTCACGTGCTGGGCGAGGAGGCCTGCCGCGCGCTCATCCTGCTGGACGTGCCGCGGGCGAGCGTGTGCGACGCGCTGGCCCGCGCGACCGAGGGAATGCTCGAGCGCCTCCGCGCCGCCGAGCAGCGCGAGCGGAACATGGGCCGGCCCTGGCTCGGCCAGTACTGCTGCGGCAAGTGCACGGCGGCCCTGTGGCGCCACCTCGCCGCCGGCGGCCTGGAGGACCCGGAGCGCCACCTCGCGGCCGGGATCGAGGCGCTCAGGCTGCACCGCGATGGCTCGGGCAAGTGGCGGCGCTACCCCTTCTACTACACCGTCCTCGCCTTGAGCGAGATGGACGGATCGCTCGCCATTGACGAGTTGCGCTATGCGGCGCCCGCGCTCCAGCGCCTCCTGGGCCGCCTGGCGGCCGCGAGCCGTTTTGCCCAGCGCCGCCGCGCCCTGGCCGAGCGGGTGCTCGGGAAGTGCTGACATGGACCTCGGCAAGATTCTCCACAGGACGCATGCCGCGCGGCGCCCGCCGTTCGAGCAGCAGCTCGCGGCCCTCATGGCCCCGCTGGAGGCACGCGACGGCCCGCGATTCGACGTCGAGGGCGACGCGGCGACCGCCTGGCACGACTTCATTCTCCGCCGCTACACGCCGCCGGAGGGCAAGCGCTTCCTCGTCTTCTTCCAGTGCTCCGTCGGGCGGCCGTTCTACCGCTCGTCGTCCCACGGCACCATTCGGCGGGCGGTCTCGGCGGCGACCGGCTGCGATGCCTACAAGGACTTCGACCGCTGCCCGGTCCACGTGGTCGTCCTCGCCAGCATGATCGGCCCCGTGCCCTATGAGCTCCAGGAGGTCTACCCCGCAAACGTCCCCGGCGGCGGGGTGAAGCACTTCAGCCCCGAGCACTACGAGCAGGTGCGGCCGATCCTCGCCCGGCGGATGGCCGACTACATCACGACCCACGGCAGCCGTTACGAGCGGATCGCCACATTCACCGACGGCCGCTACGGCGAGGTGATGGCCGACGCGGCGCGCCTCGCGGGCGTCGAGTTCCCCATCTTTCCCATCAAGCGCGGCCCGCGAGTGCTGCACATTGACGGTTCGCCGCCGCGGACCTACTGGCAGAAGTACTGGATTCAGCTCTGCCTGGAGATCACGAGCTGGCTCGACCCACCGCAACGCTCGCGCGCGGAAGCCAGGCTTCGCAGGCAACGGGTCGTGTACCGATGAAGGCTTCGGTCCCGGAGGGCCAGGAAGTGAAGATGGATATCATGCCAGCGGCGAAGGCGAGGGCCGAGAAACTCGGCGTGGGAAACGTAGTCGTGGCCACAAACTCGGGCGCCTCCGTGTTGGCCGCGCAGGAGGCATTCGGGCCGGGCTACCAGTTCTTCGCCGTTGGCAATCCCGCGAGCGCACACGACAGAGGCCTGTGCCTGCACACAGGGATCAGCGACGAGACGCGACGCGCCCTCCAGGCCAAGGGCATCACGGTGATCACGCGGGACCAGTCGCTCTTCCAGGCGGATGAGCGGACGGACACGGGGCCATCGCTCCACGACGCGGCTGTCAGGGCCTATGCAGACAGGTTCCACGGCGGCAGGCTGCCGCTCCAGGGCGGCTACGACATCGTGGCCATGACCGGGCACCTCCTCGCGGAGTTCTTCGGCGACGGCCCGAAGGTGTGCCTGGAGGTTGCTCTCATGGCGGCCGATTCGGGCCAGCTCCCGCTCGATGACGATTGCATGGCCATCGCGACGCCCAAGCTCGGCTTCGCTCACGCAGCGATGATCCTTCGCGCTGCAAGGACGCAAGACCTGTTCAGCATGCGGCTCCGCGTCAAGGATCTGCTCCTTGTGCCCGCGCCCGACGACGTGTGGTTCAGCAACGGCCCGCTACCATAGAAGGAGCTTCCCGAGATTGGACCTCTCGACCTACACGGGAGCCGGCCAGTTCGGGCGAGCGTGGCAGTGTGTGCTGGACAACGACCCGCACGCGCCGGGCTCGGTCGATCGGGCGCTGTTCGAGCGCATGGTGCGCATTTGCGCCGAGACGGCCGACTACCTGTACCGGGCCTATGCGCCCACTGAGGTGCAGGATGCGAGCGACGTGTCTGTCGAGCTGACCCGCCACGCGAGGGAGGCCGCGTGCGGGTGCGACACGCCCGAGGACCGTGTGGCTGCCGTCGCTCGATTCACCGCCGGCCTGGCCGTCGGCGTAGACGAGGGGGACCTCGACGGGATGCTCGTTGGGGGAACGGAGGAGCAGATCATTGCCCGCGGCTCCGACTGGTGCGTGGACGTAGCACGCGTTGCGTGTGCCCTGTGCCAGGTCGTCGGCGTGCCTGCCCGCCTCGTCTACCTGTGCAACACCGGGCAGGCGTATTCGGGGCACGCCATCATCGAAGCCCATCGGCAGGGCGCCTGGGGCGCCGTCGACTCCTCCACTGGTGTCGTCTACCGGCGCGCCGACGGCACGCCCGCCACGACCTGGGAGCTCATGAGCGACGCGGCCCTGGTGGACGCGCACCGCGCGCCTCACGCGGCCTACACGCATCCGGCACAGTTCCGGGCCGCGGCCGTGTCGAACTACTTCGTCTGGGAGCGGCCGCGCTACGACTACACGGTGAGCGGCCTCAATGACTACTATCGCTCGATCCTGGAGATGTCGAACCGGCGCTGGCCGGGAGGCCTGAGGTGGCTCCACGGCGAAGACAGGCTCTGACGCCGCGGCCGCAGGACGAGGGAGCGTGAACGTGGACATGTCGGTGCTGACAGTCTCGGCGACGAAGCCGAAGGGGAAACCGGCGAAGCGGCTCGCCGAGATGGGCATCCGCATCGCGCCCATCGAGGAGGACGAGGGGGACGTGGACCGCTACGTGCTCTCGAAACGCCTCGCCATCGAGCGCCGCACGGGCGCTGGCTTCCTCAAGGGCATCATGGACAAGACGCTTTTCACAAGCGCCATCTACCTCCGCGAGCACTTCCAGATCCCGGTCCTCATTGTCGAGGGCGAGTTGAACTACCAGTACTCGATGTTCGACCCCCAGGCCATTCGCGGCGCGCTCTCCTCGATGATGATCCTCTACGGCCTGAACGTGCTCTCGACGCCGGACGTCGAGGAGACGGCGGCGCTGATCGCGATGATGGCGCGGCAGGAGCAGATCGGCATCCCCGAGATCTCGCTCATCCCGAAGCGCAAGGCGGCCGACCTCGCCGACCAGCAGCGCCGCATCGTCGAGATGCTGCCCGGCTGCGGCATGGTGATGGCCCGCGATCTGCTCCAGCACTTCGGCAGCGTGCGGCGAGTCCTCGAGGCCACCGAGGGCGAGCTTCGCACCCTCCGCGGCATCGGCGCGAAGAAGGCCAGGGAGATGGTGAAGGTCCTCAACGCCGACTACGAGGCGGTGGACACCGAACGGAACCTCGAGGACGCCATCGCGGCCGCGCCCGAGCTGCTCCTCGCCCAGCCCGTCGCGCTCCTCGCCCGCCAGCACTACATCTTCAGCGACGCCGAGCGGCGGCACTTCGTTGACCTCGTGTTCCTGGCGCAGGATGCCAACGAACTGATCCTCGTCGAGCTGAAACGCGGCCGGCTCGCGCCCGATCACTATCGCCAGCTTCGGCAGTACATGGACCTGGCCCACAGGTCGAGCCCGCTGCGCGGCTTCCTCGACAAGGGCGCGCGGCTCCGCGGCGTCCTGGCGACCGTGGAGCACGGTGATTTCGAGCCCGACGACCCCGACGTGTGTGCGTGCATCGTGGACAGGCAGGAGGCCATCGAGGTGCTGAAGGAGTTGCGGCGGCTACGCCTCGAATCGGAGGAAACACGTGAGCGTTGACTGGTGCAAGGCCAACTACGAGAAGAGCATCACCAGCCGCGCCTGGGGCGCCACGCCCTACGACGCCGGCTGGGACGGCAGCCGCAGGCACGGCGAGGACCTGCCCGCCTCGGCGGAGCTGCGCGCCATCTTCGACGAGGAGATGGCCCTCGGTACCGTGCCCCCGTGGGCAGAGGAGATCATCCGCCGCATGATCGGCCCGCTGCCGATGTGCGGCCACTACGCCTTTCCGCTGCCGCTTGTCGAGATCTGCGAGGCCATCGGCCGCGGGCAGGCCCCCGCGACGGTGCACGGCTGCTACACGGCCGACGCGGCGCGGAAGACGCGGATGGCCTTCACTGTCTTTTGTCTCGACGCGTGGCTCCAGGGCGCGCCGCTCGACGCCGCGCAGGCCGAGCTAGCCCTGCGCGACGACCAGGGCAAGGACTGGCCGCGAATCGCCGCCGCCGTCTACCAGGCCCTCGGCGCCCCGACGCCGCCGAAGCGCCTGGCCGTCCGCCGGCTCGTTCACCGGCTGCGCTGGTGGATCAAGACGCTCGTGTGGGACGATGATCGCCGCAACCGTTTCCAGCTCGACGCCTACCTGGGCGACGCCCGCGGCGATGAGGCGCACTTCAGCGCCTACGGCAACTCGCCCTTCGGCGACCCCTATTTCGAAGAGCGGAAACCGCCCGAGGTGAAGCAGCTCGACGCCGACCTGTGCCGCGCCGTGCCGCACGGCAACGCGCTGCTCGACCGCATCGAGAGCACGTGGCTGTGCGCGCCCAAGGCATTCCGCTACGTCGAGCGCATCATCATCGAGATCGGCGCCCTCGGCACCGGCAGGCCGCCGAAGACGAACGTCTCGCTCCTCGACTGCGAGGACACCTATCCCGACGCCGCGTCGCACAAGGCCTGGTACGACAGCTTCACCGCGTCGCTCACGGCGTGGCTCGATGGCGACGGCGCCGCGCGCCCTGAGTTGGGCGAGCCGACGCCCGTGACGCACTGGCTCGTGCGCCTCCTTCGCCACAAACTGCGGCTCTTCGAGACCCACGACCCCTTTGGCAACCTCGTCGGCGCCAAGTCGTCAGGCAAGCGCGGCACAAGGACCATCTGAGGAAAGGGGCACCACCGATGGGCGATGGGATGCAATGGTCGAAGGCGACCTATGAGGCGAGCGTGTCGAGCCGGTGCTGGTGGTATACGCCCTACGATGACGGGTGGGACAAGTGTCCCTCAATGGCCGAGGACGCGGAGCTTCGGGGAATCGTGGAGATGGAGCGCGCGCTCGGCGACGTGCCCGCCTGGGCGCGGCAGATTGTCGAGCGGAGCATCCAGTTCGCTTGCCCGTGCGGCCACTACCTGTTCCCGCGGCCCTACCTGGAGGCGCTCGACGCCATCGGCGCCGAAACGCCGGCGACGTTCGTCCACGGCTGCTTCACGGTCGCCCGCGAGCGCAAGCGGGCGATGATGGACTACGTGCTCTGCCTCGACGCCTGGCTCGCCGGCGCGGCCGCGGAGGACGTGGCCCGCGAGTTGGCCGCCCTGGGCTCCCGCCGAATCGCGTGGGACGCGGTCTGCGCGGAACTGTGGCGGGTCCTCGGCGAGCGCACGGAGCTGAAGGAGTTGCTCGTCGAGCGCCTCATTCACTCGCAGCGCTGCAAGATCAAGTGGAGCCCCTGGGATGACGACCTCGCCTCCGAGTTCGGTCGCGACCTGTTCCTCGGACCTATCGGCAAGGTAAGGAACCCCGCGAAGATCCACTGCTACATCGAGCAAGCCGTCCCCGGCTTCGACGAGGGGGCGTCGCCGCGCGTCCGGCGGCTGGAGGCCCGCCTTGCCGAGCTGTGTCCCGACTGGAAGCAGATGCAGTTCCATACCCACTACGGTTGGCTCTGCGCGCCGAAGGCATTCCGGTTCCTCGAGCGGCTGGTCTGGGCCATCGGCCAGGAGCGGCCACCGAGGCCCGAGGACAGGGTGCCCGGCTTCCTCCAGATCGAGGACACCCATCCCAACCAGGACGAGGCTCGTGAGTGGTGGAAGGCATTCGTCGCCGCCCTCGATGCCTGGTGGCAGGGCCAGCCCGCGACGGGCCCCGTCGCGGACGACGTGGCGCGGCGCCTCGGCGCGGCCACGCCGGTCAAGCGGTGGCTCGTGCGTCTCTTCCGCCGCAAGCTGCGCTTCTACGCGAGCTACGAGGAGGGCCTCGACCGCCTCATCAACCCCCGGCCCAACGCCGCACGCGGCTCGCGCAGCATCGGCGCGCAGGAGCCCAAATGAGCAAGCACTTCATCGGCGAGGCGATCGAGCCGATTGCGGAGGCGATGGACACGCGCCGCATGGCCGCGGGCGAGCCGGGGCTGCCCATGCGCTTCCGCTGGCGCGGCGCCGAGCACGAGGTCGCCGAGGTGCTCCAACAATGGCGCGAGACCGGGCCCTGCAAGTCGGGCAGCAATGAGCAGTATGTGCGCAAGCACTGGTACCGCGTGCGAACCATGAGGGGCGAGGAGATGAAGCTTTACTTCGAGCGCCAGCCCCGCTCGGCCCGGGAGCGCAAGGCCAGGTGGTGGTTGCACTCGGCCACGATGGCAGAGGAGGAAGACCCTTGAGCGACATCGTCGTGCGCGATCTTCGGCCCGAGGACGTGGAGGCGGCCGTGGACATCGCGGTCGCCGCGTGGGCTCCCATCTTCGGCCAGTTCCGCAGGATCCTCGGCGACGAGCTCTTCGCGGCGCGCTGCCCGCGCTGGCAGGAGGACAAGGCCGGCCAGGTGCGCCGGGCCTGCGCGCCGGGGAGCAAGGCCAGCGTGTGCGTCGCCGAGAGGGAGGGCCGGGTCGTGGGGTTCATCACCTACTACCTGGACGTTCCGCGCGGCATCGGCGAGATTGGGAACAACGCGGTGCACCCTGACTTCCAAGGGCAGGGGATCGCCTCGCGCATGTACCAGTGCGTCCTCGACCGCTTCCGGGCGCAGGGCATGCGGTTCGCCAAAGTGTGCACGGGCCTGGACCCGTCCCACGCCCCGGCACGACGGGCGTACGAGAAGGCCGGGTTCTCGATTCAGCTCCCCAGCGTCGAGTATTACCGCAAGCTGTGACCGCAGGGGCGGCGAGCGCCGCGCGCGGTGGCGGCCGCACGGGAGCGCGCTCCGTGCGTCCCGTTGGCCCCGGCCAGATTGTCAACGGGCGTCAGCGGCCGCTGGCCGCGCGCGCGGGACTGCGGCGGCTCGAGCCACGGCGTTGGCCCCGCCGCCGAGAGGGGCGTCCGCCCTCTGCCACGCGCGGGGAGTGCCCGCCCGTGACGGGGCTGGGCGTCAGAGGCAAGGGGGTGCCGACCAGGCGCTCGAGGGCGGGGAGGAAGCGCCGCTCGGCCCGCGTGACGAAGCTGGTGGCCAGCCCGGTCGCGTCCACCCGGGCCGTGCGGCCGATGCGGTGGACGTAGTCGTCGGGGGACTGGGGGAAGTCGTAGTTGATGACGTGCTCGATGTCGGCGATGTCGAGGCCGCGGGCCGCCACGTCGGTGGCGATGAGGATGCGGTAGCGCCCCTCGCGGAAGCCGGCGAGCGCCTCGTCCCGCTCCGCCTGCGCGCGGTTCGAGTGCAACCGCGCCACGCCCCGGTGCCGAGGGCTCACCGCGCGGGCCAGGCGGTCCACGCCGAGCTTGGTCCGCACGAAGACGAGCACCCGGCCCTGTGTCTCGCGGAGGAGCGACAGGAGGAGCGGCGTCTTGTCGCTCTCGTGGGTGTCGAAGAGCTGTTGCTGGGCGCGCTCGGCCGGGGCGCTTCGCCGCCCCACCGACAGGATGAGGGGCGAGCGCATGTTCCGCTGCACGATCTGCTCGACATCCTGGGGCATCGTGGCCGTGAACATCAGGGTCTGCCGCTCGCGCGGCAGCTCGCGCAGGATGCGCTCGATCTGCGGCAGAAAGCCCATGTCGTGCATCCGGTCCGCCTCGTCTATCACCAGGACCTTGATGTCCTTGAGCGACACGTTGCCCGACTGGATGTGGTCAATGAGCCGGCCGGGCGTGGCGACGAGGACGTTGGGCCACGAGACCAGGGCCTTCCAGTCCTTCTCGATCGGGATGCCGCCGACCACGGTGGCCACTCGGATGCCGCTGGAGCGCCCGAGCTCGGCGAACATGCCCGAGACCTGTTGCGCCAGCTCGCGCGTGGGCGTGAGCACCAAGGCGCCCATCTCCGCCGTCGCGGCCACCCGCTCGATGATCGGCAGCGCGAAGGCCGCGGTCTTGCCCGTGCCCGTCTGGGCCAGGCCGATGAGGTCCTTGCCCTCGAGCGCGTGCGGGATGCACGCCGCCTGGATCGGCAGCGGCGTCTCGTAGCCGGCCGCCTGGATGTCCTTGAGGAGACTCCCGCGAAACGGGTAGTCCGCAAACCTTGCCGTCACTTCACCTTCCGACGTTTCCGACACTTCCGACACACTCACGGTTTCCTGCAAAGCAATCCCCTGCAAAGTGCGGGGCCGCTTTGCCCCGCGTCTGTCACGTGCTCGCCCGACTGTCCTGTCGGGCGGCTTGCGCCTGCCGCGCATCGTGCGCCGGCGCACCGTCGCTCATCGCGAAGAACTCGGAGAGCGAGCCAGTAGGGAGGGTCGGCTGGGCGGGCTTCGACGCATCACGCCCGAACTGGACAGGTCTCTTGCCATCACCTCAACGAGCGGCGACTTCTTTCGTACTTCTATAATAACCCAAACGCCCGCCCACTGCAAGTCCTTCTCGCCACCGAGCCGCGAGGGCCGCATCCCGGGGCAGGCGTTCCCCCGCGCCCGGGCCTCACAACTCCCGAACCTTCATCCCCCGCAGCCACAGGGGCACGCCGTGGTCCTGGAAGCCGATGTAGCCCGACTTCGGGCGATTCTTGATCCTGGGATTCGTGAGGTCCACCTCGTTCACCACCTCGCCGTTGAGCTTCACCGTGAGCTTCTCGCCCTGGCACAGGACGCCCACGAGGTTCCACTCCCCCGCCGGCTTGCACGTGTTCTTCGCCGGCGGGATGCCCGGGATGATGCCGCAGGCGTCGTGGTCCGACAGCTTCGCATCGGGCTTCTTCGAGCCGGAGTCGTAGAGCTGCACCTCGATCCCCGTGGCGACGGGGCTCTTCAGGTTCCCCACGTGGAAGTAGAACCCGCTGTTGCCCCCCTTGTTCACCTTGAACTCGAACTCGAACTCGAAGTCCTGGTACTGCTTGTCCTTGAGCCACAGATAGGCATCGTAGCGGGTCCAGCCCCCTTCGCCGGGCCGCGGCTGGAGTTGCACCACTCCGTCGGCCAGCGACCAGTTGCCCGTGGTGGTCCAGAACTGCGTCAGGTCGCCGCCCTTCAACAGGTCCACCCACTCCTTCGGCTTGGCCTCCGCGTCGCCCTTCTCCCCTGCTTCGCCTGCCGAGGCCGGCGGCGGAAGCAGCGAAAGGACCAGGCCGCAGAGAGCCATCGCGCCAACGCACCGAGTCGCAGGTTTCATCGAGAGCCTCCGTCAAATGGGGTTGTCCGATGCTCCACTGATTATACTCATCGCCATCCGCAAGTCCAGCGGCGGCCTTCGAGCGGCTCAGGCCGCGGGGGGGGTGGACATCTTGAAAGGCCCTGTCAGGCCGAGGCTGGGGCCGCGGTCTGAGCCACATGTCATTGCAGGATATGGGCTTATAGCCGTGGGCCGCGCGGCGGAGGCCGCCGTTCAAGATGGCCACCTGGTATTGCGCGCACGTGGCCATCTTGAGCAGGTTGGAAGGGCGAGGACGGGGGGGCGGGGCTGCACGCCGCCGAGCGGGGAAACCAGGGGCGCGTCAGGCGTCGGCGCGCTTGACGGCGCGGTGCGCCGTTGCGATAATGCAGCCACCTCTCGGAAGGAGACAGCTTCATGGCACGCAGCAGACCGGCGGTTCGCCGCATCGGCATCCTGACGGGCGGGGGCGACTGCCCCGGCCTCAACGCGGTCATCCGCGCGGTGGCGAAGACGGCGATGAACGTCCACGGCATCGAGGTGTTCGGCATCCGCGACGCCTTCCGCGGCTTCGTGGAGGGCGACGGCAAGCTGCTCGACTACCGCGACGTCTCGGGCATCCTCACCCAGGGCGGCACCATTCTCGGCGCGTCCAACAAGCACGACCCCTTCCACTTTCCCGTGGTCCGGAACGGGAAGCGGGTGTTCCGCGACATGACGCGGGCGCTGCGGGCCAACGCGCGCCGCTGGCGGCTCGACGCCTGCGTGCTCCTGGGCGGCGACGGCACGATGCACATCGGCACCCGGCTCAGCACGCTCGGCCTGCCCGTCGTCGGGGTGCCGAAGACGATTGACAACGATCTGGCTGGCACCGACGTGACGTTCGGCTACGACACGGCCGTGGCCTGCGTGACCGACGCGATTGACCGCCTCCACTCGACGGCGATGTCGCACCATCGGGTGATGGTGATCGAGACGATGGGCCGCTACGCCGGCTGGATCGCGCTGAAGGCGGGCGTGGCAGGGGGCGGCGACATCATTCTGATCCCCGAGATCCCCTACGACCTGGGCACGGTGGTGCACAAGGTGGTCGAGCGGAGCCGCACGGGGCGGCGCTTCAGCATCGTGGTGGTGGCCGAGGGCGCCCGGCCGAAGAAGGGCACGATGACCGTCGAGCGCGTCCTCACCGACAGCCACGACCCCATCCGCCTGGGCGGAGTGGGGGCCAAGCTGGCCAACGACATCGAGAAGGCCAGCGGCCTCGAGACCCGCTACACCATCCTCGGCCACCTCCAGCGCGGCGGCTGCCCCACCGCCTCCGACCGCGCGCTCGCCACCCGCTTCGGCTACCACGCCATGCAGCTCGTCGCCGCAGGGCGCTTCGGGCGCATGGTGCGCCTCAAGGGCGACACGGTCGGCTCGATCCCCCTCGCCACGGCCGTGGCCAGGCTCAAACTCGTGCCCCGGAACCACCCGCTCATCCAGGCCGCCAAGGCCCTGGGCACGTCGTTCGGGGTTTGAAATCCGCCGCGGCATCCCGTATAATGCCGGGGCGTAGCGAAGGCGCGCGATTCCCTCCCCGCTGTCTGAAGGGAGCCACTGATGCAACTGCGTGCGACCGGCCGTCGGGTGCTTCTCGTCGGTGTCCTGGGGGCGGCGCTTCTGGCCGGAGCGGTTGGCCCGGCCCGCGGCGGCGAGGCCGTGGTGCTGGGCTGTGCGAGCGCGGCCGACCTCAAGGGCCTGTTCGGCAAGCTGGGCAAGCTCGCCGAGAAGTTCGTCCCAGGCACCGGCCCGCAGGCGCTGGGCCTGGGCGCCATGCTCACCCAGGCGCCCGAGTGGGCGGGGGTGGACTGGTCGAAGCCGGCCACGATCGTGCTCTTCGGCGGCAAGGCGTTCGGCAAGGCGGAGCCGGTGCCGGTCGTCGTCGTGACGCTGGCCGACGCCGCGCTCTTTCGCCAGGCCCACCCCGAGGGCGCCCCGGTCGCCTTCGAGGTCCGCGGCGACCTGGCCGTCGTGAGCCCGGAGAGGGCCGCCCTCGCCGCGATGACCCCGCAGCGCCTCGAGATCTACGGCACGCTCCCGAAGATCGCCGGCACGGCCGACGTCTACGCCACCGTCTACGCCGCCCAGGCCGTCGCGGAGTACCAGGGCGAGATTGATGCCGCGCTCAAGGAGATCGAGCAGCAGGCCGGCCAGATGATGATGCCCGGCCCGATGGCGAACATCGGCAAGATCTTCAAGTGCCTCGGCCCCCTCGTCAACCTAGCCGGCAAGCAGGTGCGGCGCGCCAGCCTCACCGTCGAACTGAAGGACGACTCCGTGGAGCTCTGGGGCCGCCTCTACGCGGGCGACGACACGGAGCTGGGGACCTTCTTCAGCGGCCAGCCGGGCGAACTGACCGACCTCGTGAAGTACCTGCCGGCCGAGGCGGCGATGGCCATGGCCGCGAAGCTCGACCTGGCGAAGGGCAAGCCGCTCTTCGAGGCCATCCTCAAGGCCATCGCCACCCCCCTCGATCTCACCACCGAGGACCAGGTCACGCTGCGCGAGCTGGTGTTCGGCTCCACCCAGACCGGCGAGTTCGCCGTCGCCCTCGCCGGGGGCGCCGCCCACCCCGGCATCCAGAGCGCCCAAGTCGTCCGCATCGCCGACGCCGAGAAGTTCCGCACGGCGAGCAAGAACGGCACCGAGTGGTTCACCCGGAGCGGCCTGGGCGCCCTGATGGAGGCCGCCGGCGTAAAGATGAGCATCGAGTACAAGCCGGGCGTCCGCGAGTACAAGGGCGCCCCGGTGGACCGCATCACGGTGACCATGGCCCAGGCGCCCGATGCCCCGCCCAACCCGATGATGGGCCAGCAGCAGCCCCAGGTCACCGAATTCGCCGCCATCGGCACCCTCGGCGCCGCCGTCGGCGGCAACCCGGGCGGCGAGCTCCTCAACGGCATCCTCGACCGCATCAAGGGCGAAGGCGCCCCGGGCCTCGACACGGCCGCCGCGTGGAAGGCCGCCGTTGCCGCGGCGCCCAACGGCTCCAGCGTCGTCGTCAGCTTCTCCTTCAACAACCTCCTGGCCAAGGCCATCGAGGAGGCGGCGAAGCAGCAGCCCGCCATCGCCCTGATGGCCGGCGCCATCATCAAGGCCGACCCCACGGAGGAGCCGATCACCACCTACGCCGGCTTCGGCGCGAACATGGTCGAGTTCCGCACCCGCGTGCCCCATCAGCCCATCCTCTCCCTCGTCACCCGCGTTCGCATGCTGATCGAGCAGCAGCCCGGCAGGAAGCCCGGCCCGAAGCCGAAGGAAGAGGACGACTTCTGAGAGGCGATGGGCGCTTGACTTATCGCCCCGGCCGGCGCTATAGTACACGGGTAACTGAAACGGCAGGACCTGGCTCCCTTTGAGGTGAACCCGCATGCTGAGCAACGTTCCGCTTGCCCTGTTCCAGAACCTCGGGATGCCCGAGCTCATCGTCATCGGCATCATCACGCTGCTGATCTTCGGGCCGAGGCTGCCCTCGGTGATGCGCTCGATCGGCAAGGGCATCGTCGAGTTCAAGAAGGGCCTGCGCGACACGGGCGAAGAGGTCCGCAAGGAAATCGAGTCCTCGCCCGAGCCGCCGCCCAAGAAGCAACTCGACAACAAGTCCTGATGCCGGCGTCCTTTGCGGGGGGGGGGGGCGAAGCTCCCGGGGAGCCGTGTCGGGCGCGTACGTTCCCGGCGGCGTAGCCAAGTGGCCCAAGGCGAGTGATTGCAAATCACTTATCCGTCGGTTCGAATCCGACCGCCGCCTCCATCCCCCGCAGGCGTGATGCCGCCATGATGAGTCGCCGCGAGTTCCTCGAGGCCGCGGGCGCCGGCGTCGCCCTCCTGCCCCTCGCGCCGCGGGCCCACGCGCGAGAGGGCGTCGCGGAACGGCCCTCGACGCCCAACGTCGTCCTCGTCATGGCCGACGACCTGGGCTGGGGCGACGTGGGGTTCAACGGCAGCAAGGTGGTCCACACGCCCCACCTGGACCGCCTGGCCGCCGAGGGCCTGCGGTTCACCCGCTTCTACGCCCACGCCCCCGTGTGCTCGCCCACGCGCGGCAGTTGTCTCACGGGGCGCCACCCCTACCGCTACGGCATCACGTTCGCCAACGTGGGCCACCTGCCGAAGCAGGAGTTCACCCTCGCCGAGGCCCTGAAGACCCTGGGCTACACGACGGGACACTTCGGCAAGTGGCACCTCGGCACCCTCACCAAGACCGTGCGCGACGGCAACCGCGGCGGCCGGGGCGACGCCGCCTACGCCCCGCCCTGGGACCACGGGTTCGACGTCTGCTTCTCCACCGAGTCGAAGGTCCCCACCTGGAACCCGATGCTCGTGCCGGGCTCGGCCGACAAGCCCTACGGCACGCGCTACTGGACCGGCCCCGAGACGCCGGCCACGGAGAACCTCGAGGGCGACGACTCGCGGGTCATCGCGGACCGCGTGGTCCCGTTCGTCCGCGACGCCGTGCGGGCGGGGAAGCCGTTCCTCGCCGTCGTGTGGTTCCACACGCCGCACCTGCCGGTGCTCTCGAGCGGCAAGTACCTGGAGATGTACAAGGACAAGCCGCCGCAGCAGGCCCACTACTACGGCGCGATCACGGCGATGGACGAACAGGTCGGCCGCCTGCGCGACGAGTTGCGCGCCCTCGGCGTCGCCAACGACACGATGCTCTGGTTCGCGAGCGACAACGGCCCCGAGGTGGGCACCCCCGGCTCCCCCGGCCCCTTCCGCGGCCGCAAGCGCAGCCTCTATGAGGGCGGGGTGCGCGAGCCCGCGTTCCTCGTCTGGCCCGCACGCGTCCGCCAGGCCCGGTCGGTGGACGTGCCGTGCTGCACGAGCGACTACCTTCCCACGGTGCTCGCGGCGCTCGGCTTCGAGAGGAAGGGGCAGCCCGAGCCCCTCGACGGCGTGAGCCTGCTGCCGCTCGTGGACGGTGCGATGGCCGAGCGTCCCCGGCCGATCGCCTTCGAGTCCGGGGGCCAGCTCGCCCTCAGCGACAACCGCTTCAAGCTTTACAGCCCGGCGCCGCGCGGCGGCCGCAAGGGCCGCGAACAGGGGGCCGAGCAGCGAACCTGGGAGCTTTACGACCTCGTCGCCGACCCCGCCGAGACGAAGGACCTGGCCGCGCAGCAGCCCCAGGTCGTCGAGCGCATGCGCCAGACCCTCGACCAGTGGCGCGCCTCGTGCCGCTCCAGCCTCGCAGGCGACGACTACCGCCGCCCGTCCCCCACGCCCTGAACCCGCGGGCCAGAGGCTCTTGCATCGAGCGGCCCTGCGACGTATCCTACATGTATGCGCGGGACGCCAGGCGCCGCGCACGATCCGAGCGAACCGCGACCGAGAAGGAGATGCGGCCATGGCCAGTTGCCGAACCTGTCCGCGCTCACGGGGAATCAGCCGCAGGCACTTCCTCGCCGCCGCAGGGGCCGCCGCGGCGGCGACGAAGATGGGGGTGTTCGACTTCGCTTCGTCGCTCTTCGCGCAGGAGGCGACGAAGCCCGCGGGCGGGCCGGTCGTCCGCGTCGTCTACGTGCGGCCCGAAAAGGAGCCCATCGTGAGTTGGCCCGGCGGCAACTGCGACGTGCCGGCTCAGCAGGCCCTCTTCACGAAGACCCTCCAGGACGCCGCGAAGACGCTCGGCATCGAGCTTCAGGTCCGCAACGAGCCGCTCTACAAGCCCGAGGACGTGGCGGCGTTGCTCGAGGACCTCAAGAAGTCGCCGCCCGACGGCCTGATCGTGGGCGCGATGAGCCTCTTCCTCTGGAAGCCGGTGAACGAGATCGTGGCGAAGCGCGGCGACGTGCCGACCATCGTCTACAGCCACGTCAGCGGCTTCACCAGCCACCTGCAGCTCGCACGCAACACCGCGAAGACCTATCTGGGCGCCACGCAGGACATCGGGTGGCTCGCCTTCGCCCTCCGCATGTTCCACACCACCTGGCGGTTGAGGAACACCCGCATCCTGGTGCTCCGCCAGCCCGGCCCCGATGCCACGCTCAAGGCCTGGGGCACCACGCTCCACCCTATCGCCAAGGCCCGCTTCCCCGAGGAGCTTAAGAAGGTCGAGGAGAGCGACGAGGTGCGCGCGATGGCCGACCTCTACGCGAAGCAGGCCGACAAGGTCGTGGAGCCGACCAAGGAGGAAATCCTCACCGCCGCGAAGAACTACATCACCTGCCGCCGCCTCATGGAGGCCGAGAAGTGCCAGGCCATTTCCATTGACTGCCTGGGCTGGAAGGACCCCGTGTGCCTCGCCTTCTCGCGGCTCCTCGACGACGGAATCCCGGCTGTCTGCGAGTGCGACCAGAACGCGATGATCGGCGAGCTGCTGACGATCTCGCTCTTCAACCGGGCCGGCTTCATCCAGGACCCCTCGCCGAACACCGTGAACAACACGCTGATCGGCGCCCACTGCACCTCGCCGCTCAAGCTGGAGGGGATTGACAAGGACTACCGCGCCCCCTACATGCTCCGCAGCTACCACACGCGCACCGGCTGCTCCGTGCAGGCGCTTTGGCCCGTGGGCAGAGAGGTCACGGTCCTCCACGCCAACGCGGGAGGCCCCTCGATGTGGGTGGGCACGGGCAAGGTTCGCTCGAACATCGCCCAGCCGCCGACCGGCTGCTGCCGCACGGCGGTCGAGCTGGAGCTGGACCGCTGCAACGACAGCCGCGACGTGAAGGGCTTCCACCAGCTCTTCATCCTGGGCAACCACGAGCGCATGTTCCGTGCCTACGCCCAGCTCGCGGGCCTCCAGGTCGCCCCCATCGCGTGAGGCGAAGAATGGCAAGAATCCAATGGTCCGAAACCCTTGCCGAGGAGCGCACAGGCCGATTCGCGGTCAAGGACAGTGGCTGAAAGAGGAATTGCATAGTTGTTCAAGTATGCAATTCTCTCCCGCAGGCAGGCGCAGACACACCGGCGCGAGGGCACAGTCTCTGAAACGGGCTAGGCCGAGATGAGAGACGCAAGCTCCGCCCCAACGCTGCGGATGATCGCGTGGGAACTCACGCGCGCGTGCAACCTGGCGTGCCGCCACTGCCGGGCGTCGGCCCTCTCGTGCGCGCCGCCGGGCGAGCTGACGACCCAGGAGGCCCTCGCGCTGCTCGACGACATCGCGTCGTTCGCCCAGCCGACGATCATCCTCACGGGCGGCGAGCCGCTTCTGCGGGCCGACCTGTTCGACATCGCGCGCCACACGACGGCGTTGGGCCTGCGGCCCGTGGTCGCCACGAATGGCTCGCTCCTCGACGCCGACACGGCCCGGCGGCTCGTCGAGACAGGCGTCCGCCGCATCAGCGTGAGCCTCGACGGCGCCGACGCGGCCCACCACGACGCGCTCCGCGGCGTGCCCGGCGCCTTCGACGCCTCGCTCCGCGGCCTGGCCGCCGCGCGCGAGGCCGGCCTGCCCTTCCAGCTCAACACCACGGTCACCACGGACAACGCCGACCAGCTCCCCGCCATCTACGAGCTGGCCATCCGCCTCGGCGCCGTCGCCCACCACATCTTCCTCCTCGTGCCCACGGGGCGGGCCGCGGCGCTCCGCGGGATGGAGCTGGACGCCCCTGGCTACGAGGCCATCCTCAACTGGCTGGCCGACCAGTACGCCCGCTCGCCTATCGAAATCCGCGCCACGTGCGCCCCGCACTTCTACCGCATCCTGCGCCAGCGCGGCATCCCCACCCAGGCCCGCGGCTGCCTCGCGGGGCAGAGCTTCTGCTTCATCTCCCACGTTGGCGACGTGCAGCCCTGCGGCTACTTCGACCAGCAGGTCGGCAACGTCCGCCAGCAGAGCCTGCGGGAAATCTGGGAGAACGCCGCGCTGTTCCGCGACCTGCGCGACCACTCGGCCTACGGCGGCAAGTGCGGCTCGTGCGAGTTCCTGCGCGTCTGTGGCGGCTGCCGTGCCCGCGCCTACGAGGCCACGGGCGACCCCCTGGCCCCCGAGCCCCTCTGCGCCCACCGCCCCGGCTCCCTTGTCTGAGCCCTACCGTCGCTCGATGAACACGATCTTGTAGATGCGCGTCTTGGGCAGTGTGAGCTGCACGGCGCCATCCTTCACTGTGCAGGGAAGCGCGACCACCTCGGCGTCGGGGTCGAAGCAGGTGGCCCGAACGGCCCGCCAGTCAGGGGGAACCGGCACCCTGACCTCGGCCGGCTCCACCTCCAGCACCTTCTTCCCCGGGTCGAGCAGGCAGACGTTGTAGTTGACGGCGTGCACGGCGACCCGACCGCCCTTGCTGTAGAGCGCGAAGCGGAGGTCCGTGCGCAGACCATCATCGCTGGCGATGGGTTGCGTGGGGACCAATTGCTGTCGCGCGAGCCATCGCAGGCCGGCCTCGGTATCGTCCTTCGCTGGACCTAGCTCTTGCCTCGCCAACCGCCAGTCCCAGACTGGAGGAGGCAACGCCTCGATCCACGGCTCCTTGCCGGGAACCGCGATAGCGTCGGCGGTCAGCTTCACCTCACGCGTCAGGAGCCGGACACAGGCCTGTCCATTGATAGTCACCTGGTCGTCAACCAGCACGATCTCGCCGCCTTCGCGGAAATGCTCCCGCAGGGCGGCGAGCTGTGCCTCCGACATTTCGTAGGCCCGCGAAGGGAGGTAGATGACGCGGAAGCGGGCGAGCCCTCCGGCCTTCTCCGGCAGGTCTCGATCCACGAGGGTGACGAAGGGGCGATGGGTGGCGCCGAGGTAGTCGGCAATGGTCGGCGTGGGCAGGGGCTTGTAGGCGTTGAGCGGGTTGGGGCCCCAGTAGGAGTAGAGGACGGCGGCGGCGGCGGTCAGCTCCCAACCATCGAAGAGGTCGGGGTGTTTCCTGAAGAAGGCTCGGTACTTGGCCTGCGGCTCGCCGCGGCCGGCGAAGCCGCCGCCTCCGCTGAACGCCGCCATCTCGGCGAGGGCAAGCTCCTGGACGTTCTCGAAGCCTTTCCTCGCCGCCTCGTAGCCGAGGTAGATGGGCTTGGCCTGCATGTGCCGGGCGAACAGCAGGTTCGCCATGTGCGTGCGGCACACCGTTCCCCACGTCAGCTTGTCGAGGCGCGGGCGGAGGCGGGTCTCCTTGTGGCTGTCGTCGGTGTAGCGGAAGCCGAAACTGATGGTGTAGCGGCCGGGCTTGTTGGGCGTCCACATCGCGGCGAGCGTGGCGGGCGGCTGCTTGGGCTTCCGAGACGAGCCTGTGCCGCCGAGGGCGCCTTTCGGCTCGAGGTCAACTCGCGCCTCATCGTCGCCGCAGCGCAGAAGGAGGTGGAAGTCCTCCGCCGCGTCCTCATCCTGCAAGCTGGAGCCAACGCTTGCGAGCCTGACCTCGAGGCGGGTGGCCTTGCCCGCCTTGGCCTTCGTGGGCAGCACGATCTCCGCCTGCATCTCCATCCACGTCGCAGGGTCGTTCAGCTCGTAACGATGAACGATGGTCTTGGCCTCGACGGAGTCGGCGGAGACCGCGATGGCGATGTCCTCGCTCTCCGGCGGCTCATCGGCGCAGGCGATGCCGGGCGAGTAGGTGCTCTCGAACATCAGGCGGTCGCACTGGCCGCCGACCTGGAGGCACTCGTCAATCCGCCCGCTGTTGGGGAAGATGGTGAAGGCGGGCTTCACCTTGCGCCCCTCGTCGCGGAGCATGCCCAGGTGCTCGCCGGTGCTAAGCACCCGCCAGCGGCGGACAAGCTCCTTTGGCGCCTCGGGCGAGTCGAGGGTGAGCTTCCCGAAATCGAGGCCCTCCGTCATCCGCTTCACCCATGCCACCTCGGGGTTGGCGTCGAGGAACTTGCGGAACGCCTCCTTGCAGTAGCGGCAGAAACAGGGGTCGGGGTGGGCGTTGTCCACGAAGCAGCCGTCGTAGCCGACCTGGGCGATCATGCGGATGAGCCGGCGGTGCCACTCCGCCCAGTCGGGATGACTTATGCAGGCGCGGTAGCGATGGAGCGGGGCGAAGTAGTCGGGCGAGTAGCCCCCGCACGAGCCTGGGAGGAACTTCCCCTTGATGTCCACCGCCAGCCAGGCGAAGGGATCGCGGAGCGGCTTCGGGCCGGCCCATTTCGCATAGGCGTCCCACTTGTCGTAGAACTCCCAGAAGCCCTTTCGCTTCTCGTGGTCGCCGGCGAGGGTGTGGTAGGAGATGTAGGGCGTGATTTCGGCGATGCCGATCGCGTGGTAGCGGCGGAGGGTCTCGCAGATGGTCTCGATGCGTTTCGCCAGTGCGTCGGGCGAGAGGAGGGCGATGTTCTCCCAGCTCAGCGTGTGCTTCGGCCCGCCCGTGTATTGGTTTTCGCCCTGGTAGAGGCGAATCGGCCCCCAGAGGTGGGTGATTGGCGTGGCCTTGCCCACGTGGAGCAGGTCGGGCGGCGCGGCCTTGAACTGCTCGATGTACTCTGGCTTCTCGAAGTAGTCGCCCGAGTAGTTGATCGTGTAGACGATCGGCGGGGTGGTGGCACGCAGCATGGGGGCTTGCTCGGCCGCCAGAGCAGCGTAGAGGGCCGCGTGAGTCGAGAGGACGATGCTTCCCCATCGCGGCGGCTTCATCGCGGTTCTCCCTGCTTGGCCCATTGGACGGCTCGGCGGACGAAGGCATCGAGCCCCGCGGTGCGCTCCGGGTGGACGCTGATGACGAAGACGCGTCCCTTGCCCCAGGCGCCGCAGGCCATGGCCGGCGTGCCCAGCATCACGCCCTGCGGGGCGTTGTTCTTGTTGATCTCGCTCCGGAAGAGGGCAAGGACGGTGAAGTCCGGGATGTCCGGGCGGCTGGCCGGCGCCATCAGGGGGCCGTTGGCATACCAGATGCCGATCAGCCCCGTGCGGTCGCCGAGGATGCGGCAGCCGTCTGCCGTCAGCTCGATCTTCACGTTGCCCGTGCCGCGCTGCCAGTGCTTGGTGTCCACGGCCCGGGCATCGAGGATTGCGAGCGACCAGGCGTAGCCGCAGGTCGCCAGGTAGGCCCCTGCGCACACGCCGACGTAGCCGCCGCCGTCAGCGACGAACTTGCGGATCGCCTCCCTGCCCTCGGGGGTGATCGCCGTCGCCTGCCGGCTCGCGCCGCCGCCCGGGATGACCAGGACGTCGAACTGTTCGAGGGCGCCTGCGAGAATCTCCGGCGGGCCCACGCGCTCGACCCGCGCCTTGGCCATCCCTGCGATCTTCCCCTCAAGGGCGTCCGCGCTGGAGCTTGCGCCGCCGGCGTCGTAGAGCGCCACTCGCACCTCTCCCTCGGACCGCTTGGGCGGGAGGAGCACGTCGGGGCTGCCGGCAAGCATCTCGAGGTCCGTGAGGAAGCGATAGACCATCAGGCGGTGCTGCCGGGTGCGGAGCGAGAGGGGCTGGCCCTTCCAGGTGGTCTCGAGGATCAGGGTGAGAGCGTTGAGCTGCTCGGCAGCGGCGCGGGCCAGCGCGCCCCGTGCTGCGCCGCGCAGAAGGACGAACTTGCGCCCCGCGTCGGCGACGGTGGCATTGACGGCTTCGAGCACGCGCGCCGCCTGGGCCGCCGTGGCGGCCCTGCGGTCGTGGATGATGCTGCTTCCGGTGGTCTTCGCGTCCTGCTGGCGGGCGCCGATGCCCTCGTGGAGGTCGAGCAGCCACGCCGGGCGCACCTTGCCGACGAAGGTCCAGAGCGCCTTGGCCAGCTCGCCCCTGGGCTCTTCGCCGGCCTCCTGGGGGAAGTTGCGGTTCAGGTCGCGGTCCTCGCCGCCGGGCAGCAGCCGAGTGCCCTCGCGGAGACCCAGCTCGTTGGCTCGCGGGATGACGACCAGCTTGCCCCGGGCGATGGGCCAGTGGCGGACCTGCGCGGCAGCGCGTGCGCCGGCGGGCTCGTTGCCGTGGACGCCGCCCACGATCAGCACCGTCGGCCCAGGCTGCCCGCTGTCCTGAGCGAACCATGCCGTCGCCCATGGCGTCCCCTCCGCGATCGTGCCGCTCTGTTGCTCCGCGGCCAGCGCGAGCACGCTGGCGGCGAACGACAGGAGCCACATTCTCAGGCCGCGCCGAAGCATCGCATTTCCTCTGGACGGCTATTCCGCTTCAGCAGTTCGGCAGGAAGGCGCCGAGCTTCTTGAGCCGGGCCTGGAGCTCGGGCACGGGCACGCCGCGGGTGTCGGCGCCCTTCTCGATAGCGATGGCGGCCGCCACGCCCGCCGCCTGGCCGGTGATGAAGCAGCCGGGCATCACGCGAATCGAGCCCTGAATGTAGCGGTCCGAGCTGACGCAACGCCCGGCGACCAGCACGTTCGAGAGCTTCTGCGGCACGAGGACGCGGTAGGGGATGCCGTAGCTCTCGCCCTTCTTGTAGCGCAGGGTCTTGAATTCCTCGGCGAACTGCTTGTAGTTCGCCTCGTCGGGCTTCGAGGCGTGAATGTCCACGGGATAGCAGTAGCGGCCGATCTCGTCGGGGAAGACGGCTCGCTTGTTGAAGTCCTCCAGGTTCAGCACGTAGTCGCCCGTGATGCGCCGCGACTCGCGGATGCCGAGGAGCGAGCCGGTGGCGACGAGGGTCATTTTCTCGAAGCCCTTGAGATATTGCTTGTAGTAGCGCTCGTATTCGAGGATCGCCTTGCGGCCCCAGATGAGAGCCTTGGTGACCGAGCGCTCGTCGGTGTTGTCCACGCCGAAGGTGTGGCCGATGTTGCCGCCGCCGATGTCGTCGCCCACCTGCCACATGCCGGGCAGGTGGCGATCGTTGATGGTAAAGACCTTGTCCTTGAAGGCGGCTTCGAGTCGGCTCTCGCCGGCGCCGAGGCCGCTCTTGCGGACCGCCGGCCAGTCCACGTTTGCCCACAGCGAGCAGAGGGTGCCGGGCATGAGGCCGCCGTCCTTGTCGCCCTTCTCGAAGGGCGCGCCCGCCCACGCCGCCAGGTCGCCGTCGCCCGTGCCGTCCACGAACACCTTGGCCTTGACGGCGAACGGGCCGCTCTTGGCCGCGAGGACGGCGTGCCCGACGCGGTCGGGTGCGTCCTTCTCGACCCCGACGAGCAGCGTCTCGAACGTGAAGTCCACGCCGGCCTCCAGGAGCAGGGCGTCGTAGAGGCGTTTGAGGACTTCGGCCTTGATGGGCAGGCAGTCACGGACCGGGAAGCCGCTGGCCTTGGCGGATTTCTCGGCGATCTCGTGGCCGATGCCGCCGGCCAGGAAGTTCACGCCGTCGGTGAACTGCATGAAGGCGGGCACCATGCCCGCCGTGCCCATGCCGCCGAGGCAGGTGTGGCGTTCGGCGAGGAACACCTTTCGCCCCTGGCGCGCGGCGGTCACGGCCGCCGCGATGCCCGCCGGCCCGCCGCCGGCCACAAACACATCCACCTCGTGGCGAACGGGGACACGACGCGTGAAGTCGATCATGGGTTCTCCTTTGGGGGCCTCGGCGGCATACGACGGCACAGCGAGTCCGCTGCCGAGCCCGGCAGCGGCGATGGACGCCTTGAGGAACGTTCGGCGGTCGCACGACATGTGTTCGCCTCTGCCGGCAAGGGGGCTACGGGGTTGGCGGCCAGCCTTGCGGGAGGCGGCCGTAGACGCTGTGGTACGCAGCGACGGTTTCCGGAGGCGGCTGGTCGGCCGCCCGCTCGACGGCCTCGCGGTACCCCTCGTCGAGTTGGTCGCGCAGGCGCTGAACCCCGGCATCGTGCTCGCGCTGTTCCTGCTCCGCGGCCAGGGACTTGGAGGGGTCGTAGGAGGCCCACTCGGGCTCTTGGTCCTCGCCTTCCTTGAGCGCCTCGCGCAGCGGGCGCATATCCACCGCGTAGAGGCGTGGGAAGCTGTAGACCCAATCGAGACCCTGCGACCTGAGGCGGCGGAAGATCATCTCGTAGGCCGGCGTCAGGTCGGCGCGGCCGCCCACGTGGAACGTGCCCAGATAGAAATCTATGTAGTCGTACCGAGGCGCTTCGGCGTGCTGATTCACGAAGTCCGCCAGCGTCCCCGCCGCGCCGCGGAAGGAGCCAAGGTCCACGAGCCGGCCATCGGCGGCGATGACCTCGTGGCTGTCCGAGAACACGTCCCACAGGCACATTGCGACCAGTTCCTGGCATTCGGTCGTGGGCTCGACGGGCCGTTCAAGGTGCGACTCGCGGACGCTCTCCAGCGTGGGCTCGGGCCGCTCGGACTGCCCTTCGCGCCGGGAGAGCCGCTGCGCATTCCGGAAGAAGGCCAAGGCTTCCTCAAGGAGCCGCTCGGCGGAGGGATGGAACACGGCGAACAGAGGCGAGCCGGCCCAGCCGTCTGGCGCCAGTTCGCGGAGGATGTCCTCGCTGCCGAGCCCGGCGGGGAACATGCGCTCCGGCACGGCCTGGCATTCCTGCTCCGTGTAGCGGCCGCGCTCCGAGCCTTCACCGAATCTGGCGGAAGCCATGGCAGCCTCTCAGCATGTCTCCCTCCGACATCCCTCCTCCAGCATCGCCAGGAAGTTCCCGACGGGCACGTAGTTGGCCACGGAGTTGCCGGTGCCGAGGGCCCAGCCGCCGCCGGGGGCGCAGCGCTCGATGAGGAAGCGAGTGTGCCGCCGCACCTCGCGGACGCTCATGCGACAGAGCTTGTCCATGTCGAAGCCGCCGAGGAGCGCGATGCGGTCGCCCCAGCGCGCCTTCGCCTCCCAGACCGGCTCGATGGCGTCCTCGAACGAGTGCCGGGCGTCCCAGCCGCAGGCGATGAGGTCCTCCATCACCTCGCTGACGTTCCCGCAGGCGTGCAGGATGGCTGGCTTGCCGCAGGCGTGGACCGCCGCGACGATGCGCTTGTGCCAGGGGAAGACGTATCGGCGGAGCGCGGCGGGCGAGATGAGGGTCTGGGTGCGGAAGCCCAGGTCGTCGCCGAGCTGCACGGCGCCGACGACGTCGAAGGCCGCGGCCTTGCCCAGGTATGCCTCGATGCGCGAGCCGACCGCGTCGAACATGTCGGCCGCGAGCCGCTCGTCGTCGTGGAGCAGGTAGCTGATCCCCTCGTAGCCGAGGAGCCACATCACGTTCTCCAGCACGCCCGAGGAGCCGGGGATCACCTTCATCCCGTCGGGCAGGAACGCCTTGATCCGCTCGAGCGACGAGTAGTCCACCTTCGACATGTCGGGCCACGGGTACTTCTCGAAGTCCGCGCGAGTGGCGATGGTGTGCGAGCTTGCCAGAAAGTAGGCGCGTTCGCCCTGGGCGGTCATTGTCTTGGGCGTCTCGCCGTGGGGGAAGCCGAAGCCGTAGGCGCCGCAGTTCGCGTAATCGTAGCCGAGGGCGAGCTGATAGGCGATGTGCTGCCGCCAGGCGTGCGCCTCGCGGTCCGCGGCCGGCGCGTCGGCTGGCGGCGGCTCCTCGAACCGCCCGATCGCCCTCAGCACCTCGGGCTGGATGTTCGAGAACAGCTCGTAGAACGGCACCCTGTCCGGCTCGCCCTTCCTGCGCAGCGCCTTCTCCAAGCGACCGAAATCGGGCGCCCCCGCGACCCCCGGCTTCCACGCAGTCATCGCTTCCTCCGATGCAGGTGCGGTTTCCTGCCTTTCAACCTTGCTCCCGAGGGCCTTGCGGCGGTATTATAGGCGGCGCGAGCACCAGATAGCAAACCTATCAGGAGGCCGGCACATGCGTGCACCCGCCAGGTCGTGGCTTCTGTGGCTCCTCCTAGGCATCTCGGCGGCCCTGGCCGGGGAAGCCGACCCGCTCGACGAGGCGTGCTGGATCTGGAGCGACAAGGATACGAACGCGATCGGCCCGCCGCTGCGGACCGCCGAGTTCTCGTTCTCCCGCGACTACGAGGTCAAGGGCGAGGTGAAGAGCGCCACGCTGCGGGTCACAGCCGAGAGCGTCTACACGCTCCTCGTGAATGACAAGCAGGTCGGCGCCGACGACTTCTGGCTCACCCTCGATTCGCACGACATCAAGCCCTTCCTCGTCCAGGGCAAGAACCGCATTCTCATCAAGGCGCAGACGAAGACCTGGTTCGCCGGCCTCTTCGTCGTGGGGACCGTGGAACTGGCCGATGGGCGGAAGCTGGCGATTCGGTCGGACGCGACGTGGGACTGCACGAACGACCTGGACGGCAAGACGGCCAGGGCCGAGGTCGTCATCCAGGGCCTCAACGGCGGCTGGTGGAACAACTGCAACCGCCTGATGGTGATGCCCGACCAGTGGTACCGCCTGAACACGGAGCTGGTCACGCCCTGCATCCCCTGGGCGAAGCCCCTCGCGGGCGGGCGGCTCAAGCTCCTCATCATCCAGCCGCGCGTCACCCAGCGCGACACGGTCGAGCTGCTCCAGCGGGCCGACGTGGATGCGACGGTCGTCTTCAGCGACTTCCACGTGTTCACCCGCGACCAGCTTCGCCAGCCCTTCTTCCCGCTCACCAAGGGGCAGCGGCGCGAGGACATCGTGGCCGACCTCACGAAGGCGCTCCAGGGCTCCTACGACGCCATCGTCCTCGGGCCGGTCGAGGAGAGCGTCTTCTATGAGGTCGTCGCCGACAAGCTGAAGGCGATGGTCCAGGGCGGCACCGGCCTGATCTACACGGCGATCCCCCCTCGCAAGGTGGTCAAGGAGGGGGAGAAGAAGCCCGTATCGGACCCCACCTTTGAGAAGGAACTCACCGCGGCGCCTGTCGCCGCTCCGCCGCCGCTTCTTGCCCAAGGTGTTCCCTACGCGGCGCTGCCCGGGTTCCGCCTGGGCGAGAAGGACAAGGAGAAGGACTACCGCAAGGTGGCCGCGCTCTTCCAGTTCGGCAAGGGCCGCGTGATGCGCCTCGGCCTCGCGAGCGGCTGGGGGCTCTTCGCCAATGCTCCCGACCGCAACGACCTGCACTACGAGTATTACCAGGCATTCGCCCTCAAGGCGATGCTTTGGGTGGTGGGGCGCGAACCGTCGGTGCAGTTCCAGGAGTTCCCCGCTACGGTGCAGGCCGAGCGCGGGACGGCTGGCGAGCCCTCGACTCCGCTCGGGCCAGGGCTGGCCTTCCGCCTCGCGGGGAAAGGCGACTACACAGTCTCCCTCGCCGTTCGCTGCCCCGAGCGCCTGCTCGTCGCGCCCGGCCAGCCCATCGCGGCGCCGGGGCCAAGTCAGAACGAGGCGATCCTCCGCCCGCTCCACGAGGCCAGGCAGGAGGTGAAGCTGGACGGCGCGGCAGCGGTGCGGTTCCCGCTGCCCACGCTGCCCGCCGGCTCGTACTTCCTCGATGTCATCGTGAGCGACGGCAAGGGGAACACGAACTGGGCAACGGCGGCCCTCGAGGTCGCCTCGCCCCTCCGCATCCGCGAGATCAAGCTTGCGCCGCCCTGGATTGACGTGGCCGACGGCAAGGCCGCCGAGCTGAAGGCCACGGCGGCGCTCTCGGCCCCGGCGCCCGACGGCGCGAGCGTGCGATTCGGCCTGCTCGACAACTGCGACCGCCTCCTCGACCAGGCCGAGGCGAAGCTGGCCAAGGGCGCCGAAGCGGCGGAGGCCACCTTCCGGCTCAAGTCCTTCGCCACAACCCTCGGCCGCGTGCGGGCCGAGCTGCGCGTCGCCAACGCGACGGCCGATGTGGCCATCGCCCGCTTCACCGCCGTGCGGCGCGACTGGGACCGCTTCTTCTTCGTTGGCTGGGCGGGTTCCCCCGCCAACCACGCCGGCAACGTCTACGCGCGCGTCCTCGCCAGCCTGGGCTTCGACGCGGGCCGCGGCATGCGCGTGACCCACGACACCCTCGAGGCGGCCGACACCGTGGCCCTGCCCGGCTACTCGGGCCTGCCGCGCCGCGCCTTCGACATCACGCCCGAGCAGCTCAAGCGCGCCCAGGAGGCCACCGAGAAGCTCAAGGAACAGCGCCCCTTCGACCCCGTGGCCTACTACTGCGGCGACGAGATTGACTACGGCGGCGGCGACGAGCTGCCCGGCCGCATCGTCGAGTTCCGCAGCTTCCTCCGCGACCGCTACCGCACCATCGCCGCGCTCAACGAGCAGTGGGGCACGAGCTACGCCTCGTTCGACAAGGTCTACCCCATCGCCCGGCGCGCCCAGCTCCAGGAGAGCGAGAAGGGCAAGCTCATCCTCCAGAAGGACTATCACGAGCAGGCCACGGCCACCGGCAACTACAGCCGATGGATTGACCAGTGGCTGAGCAACTACAAGGCGTTCAACGACATGGCCCGCCGCCCCCGTCGGGTCATCAGGCTCTTCGACCCCCACGCCCGCGTGGGCGTGGACTGCCCGATGTGGCCCTTCGCAAGCTGCGGACACGACTGGTATACGTTCATGCAGGAGTTCGAGATGTTCGCCCCCTACGGCAAGGAGGGCGAGGTCCTGCCCTACGAGGACGCCCGCTCCTTCGCCCGGCCGGGGGCGTTCCTCGGACTCGAATACGGCGGCTACATCTACAACGCCTTCGTGCGCGGCGAGGAACTCACCGACATCGAGTGGCACCACTGGCGGATCTGGCACGGCCTGCTGCGCGGCTTCACGAGCACCTGGTTCTACCAGCTCACGCCGCCGGGCAACGAGTCGTGCATCAGCCCCGGGCTGACCCCCGTGCCCACCCTCGAGCAGTATGCCCGCGACCTGGCGGCGATTCGCGGCGGCTACTACACGCTCTTCACGCGCGCCCGGCGCGACTATGGCGGCATCGCGCTCCACTACTCCGTGCCCAGCCGCCTGCTGTGCCCGATCCTGCCCGACCTGGGCGCCGAGCGGGCGTTCACCTTCCACTACCTCCTCCAGATCCTGCGCGACCAGGTGGGCCAGCCCTACACGATGCTGGCGAACGAGCAGATCAAGCGCGGCGGCCTGAGCGGCTATCGCGTGCTCATCATGCCCCTGTCGCTGGCCATCGGCGAGGAGGAGGCGCGGGAGCTGACCCGCTTCGTGCGCCGCGGCGGCCTGCTCATCGCCGACGCCCGGCCCGGCCTCGCCGACGAGAGCGGACGCGTGGGCCACAACGCCGCCATCTCCGCCCTCTTCGGCCTCACGTGGAAGAAGGAGCTGGGCCGCAAGATGCTCACTGGCTCGATCAGCGGCGACTACAAGGGCGTCGCCATCGAGACCCCCGTGCAGAAGTTCCCCGCCGACCCCGCGGTCGTCCTCAACGGGGCCAGGGCCCTTTGCGAGGTGGACGGCATTCCGCTCGTCACCTGCCACGACGTCGGGGCCGGCAGCGCCGTGTGCCTCAACATCCCGTTCAACTACTACCGCGGCTACCCGACGCCCGAGCACCTTTACGCCTACATCGGCGAGCCGGGCCACAACCGCCTCGTCGGCACACTCCTCGCCGCCATCCTGCGGGCACACCAGGTCGCCCCGCCCGTGCGCGTGGACTGCCCTGGTGACCGCTGGCTGCCGGGCCTCGACGCCTCGGCTCACGCCGATGGGCGCGCCACCTACGTCGGCCTCACCAAGCAGCGCAAGGCCAAGCTCGAGGGCGAGAGCGAGGTCGTCGTCCACGCACCGACACGGGGCCACGTCTACGACATGCTCAACGGCCGCTACGTTGGTCAGGAGCCCACTTGGCGGGTCAAGCTCGCGGCGGCCGACGTGCAGCTCTTCAGCATGCTGCCGTACACGGTGAAGGCCCTGCGGGTCACGCTGCGGCGGGATCCGGCGGCCCGCGGCGCCGCCATCGAGGGGCGGGTGCGCATCGAGAGGACCGGCGGGCTGTTCAGCCGATCGGCCCGCCACTTCATCGGCCTCCAGGTCGCACGCCCCGACGGGCAGACGGTTCGCTACCTGGCGCGCACCCTCGAGACGCGCGGGGGCAGCGCCGACTTCGTCCTGCCCCTGGCCCTCAACGAGCCGACGGGCGTCTACACCCTCACCTTCCGCGACATCGCCACCGGCGCCACCGCCACCGTGCAGGCGCGCGTCGAGTGAGGGGACGCCGGGACGGCCTTGCACGCCTTGACTCGCCGGCGGGCACTTGGTATAGTTCGATCTGAACAACGACCCGCGCTCGCGCCCGTAGCTCAATTGGACAGAGTGGAGGCCTTCGAAGCCTACGGTTGCAGGTTCGAGTCCTGCCGGGCGCGCCAGGGGCTGAACATGCGTGTTCCCGCCGCAGCCATCCCGCTCCCCATCCTGCTGTTCCTCGCCCACGCGGCGGCGGGGGCGGACTGGCCGGAGTTCCGCGGCCCCCGGGGCGACGGCCACGCGGCGGCCGCAGCCGACGCGAAGCCGCTTGGCCTGCCGCTGCGCTGGAGCGAGAAGGACAACGTGGCGTGGAAGACGGCGGTCCCGCATCGCGGCTGGTCCACGCCCGTCGTCCTCGGCGGCCAGGTGTGGCTCACGACGGCGACGACCGACGGCCACGACTTCTTCGCGCTCTGCGTGGACGCCGCGACGGGCAAAATCCTCTTCAACGAGCGGCTCTTCCACGCCGACAACCCCGAGCCGCTCGGCAACAACGTGAACTGCTACGGTTCGCCCTCGCCCGCCATCGAGCCCGGCCGCGTCTACATCCACTTCGGCAGCTACGGCACGGCCTGCCTCGACACCGCGACCTTCAAGGTGCTCTGGGAGCGCAAGGACCTCTCGTGCCGTCACTACCGCGGCCCAGGCTCGTCCGTCGTCCTCTTCGAGAACCTCGTGATCCTGACGTTCGACGGAGTAGACGTGCAGTACCTGACCGCGCTTGACAAGAAGACGGGGCAGACCGTGTGGAAGACCGACCGCACGACCGACTTCAACGACCTGGACGGTCAGGGCAAGCCGACGCGCGAGGGGGATTTCCGCAAGGCGTTCTCGACGCCGCTCGTCTTCGACGCCGGCGGCAAGCCGCAGATGATCAGCCCCGGCTCGAAGGCGTGCTACTCCTACGACCCGCGCACGGGCAAGGAGCTGTGGAAGGTGCGGCACACGGCCCACACCGCCGTCGTGCGGCCGCTCTTCAGCCACGGCTTGGCCATCTTCTGCACGGGGTTGGGCGGGCCGGCTCTGTGGGCCGTCCGCCCCGACGGCGAGGGCGACGTGACCAAGACCCACGTGGCCTGGAAATTCGCCGAGGGCGCGCCACGCACGCCCTCCCCCATCGTCGTGGGCGACCTGCTCTACATGGTCGACGATGGCGGCCAGGCGACCTGTCTCGAGGTGGTCACGGGCAAGGCCGTGTGGAAGGAGCGGATCGGCGGCAACTACGCCGCGTCGCCCATCCACGCCGATGGCCGGCTCTACTTCTCCAGCCAACAGGGCAAGACCACCGTGCTCAAGCCCGGCCGCACCTTCGAGGTGCTGGCGACGAACACCCTCGACGGCGGCTTCATGGCCTCGCCCGCCGTCGCGGGCAAGGCGCTGATCCTGCGGACGAAGACGCACCTCTACCGCATCGAGGAGAAGTGACTCTCCGCCCGCCCCAGCCCGAGCCGCCGAAGGAGGAGTTCGTCGGCGACCCCGATGCCAACCGCCTCCGCACCCGCGCCCTGCGCGCCCCGTGGAGCCTCTAAGGCGCCGCCAGGCCGGCGAGAACATACGGCCCATCGGGAATGGCGACCACGCGCGCGCCCGGGCGCCGCCGCAGGAGCTCGTCGAGCGCGCCCTGGAGCTGCGTCTCCGGCTCCGCCGCGTCGCACAGGGCCGCCGCGGGCGTGACCGACAGGCGGCGCAGCGTGCCCGGCTCGATGCCCGCCGCGCTCACCACCAAGCCCTCCACGCCCACGCGGGCCAGCACCTTGCACTGCTCCTCGAACTCCCACTGGTCCTGCTGCACCTCGTCCCGCGCGAGGATGTCGCGCAGGAACGCCTCGTGGCGGCCGTCGTAGCGGAACATCAGCTCGGCGTACTCGCGGTTGCCGATGCCCTCGCTGCACTCGGAGGCGATCAGGATGGCCCCGCCCCGGCGGACGGCCGGCAGCGCGCCGACCATGCCCTTCACGGTCTGGTAAAACGTCTTGTCGAGCGGGTAGCCGCCGCCCGAGGTCACCACGATGTCGGCCGCTTCGGCCACCGCGGCGCGGCAATAGCTGTCCGCCTTGGCCACCGCGGCCTCGAACGCGGCGTCGAGGCCGCCGGCGAACACGCCGACCACCCGCCGCTCGAGGTCGAGCGCCACGTTGACCGTGAACTCCGCCCCGGCGATGTGGGCCACCTCGCGGGCCTCGCGATGGCACGGGTTGCCCTCGAGCACGCCGCTCGCGGCCCGCGCGTCCTCGAGGAACCCGGGGCCGTGGAACTTCTGAATCGTCCGCAGGTCCGCGAGCCCGGGGCACACGGCCTTGCGGCCGCCCGAGTAGCCCGCCATGAAGTGCGGCTCCACCAGGCCCGTCAGAATCCTGAGATCGGCCTCCATGTACACGCGGTTCACCCGCGCCTGCGTGCCGCTCGCCGTGAGCCGGCCCAGCGGCACGAGCTGTGAGGGATCGCGCGAATCGTGGTCCACGACCGGCCAGCGCGCGACGGCCTCGTGCCCGAACATCTCGCGCTTCTCCGCCGCGGTGCTCGGGCGATGGGTGCCCGTGGCGACGAGCAGCGTGACCCGCTCCACCACGCCCTCGAGCTCCGCCAGCAGCGGCGGCAGGAGGATCCGGTACGGCACCGGCCGCGTGATGTCGGACACCACGATGCAGGCGTGGCCCCGCCCCGCCGCCAGCTCCCGCAGCGGCGCGCTGCCCACCGGGCGCCGCAGGGCCGCGAGCACCGCCTCCCCCGGCCTGGCCAGCGGCGGGGCCGCCCCGCCGCGCAACGCGCGCGCACCCGCCGGCAGCCGAAGCTCCAGTCGGCGCCGCCCGTACGCAATCGCCGTTCTCATGGGGGTCAATGCCCGTACAGCAGCCGCTGCCCGAGGACCGCGGGCAGGCCCGCCGCCAGGATCTTCTGCACCGCCGCCTCGACGTTGTACGACAGGCGACGCAGCGTCACCGTGCGCCGAGCGCTGTCGTAGAGCGCGTACGACGCGCGCGGATCGCCGTCCCGCGGCTGGCCCACGCTGCCCACGTTCACGATGGCCTTCGACGAGCTGTCGAGCTCGATCTCCGGGTCCTTCGTGTACAGCACCTGCTTCTTGCCGATCTCGTAGAAGAACGCGACCGGCACGTGCGAGTGGCCGACAAAGGCCACGCCTCCCGACATGGCGTCGAACGACCGCCGCGCCGACGCGTCGCACTCGATGTAGCCGAACTCCTCCGGCCGATCGAGCGTCGCGTGGGCCACCGTCAGCTCCTCCATCTCCAACGTGAGCCGAAGCTCGCGCAGGAACGCCTTGTCGCTCGGCGAGAGCTGCGAGCGCGTCCACACCACCGCGTCCCGGGCGTAGCGGTTGAAATACTCCAGCTCCGTCCGCCCCACCGCCGCGCAATCATGGTTCCCCGCCACGATCTGGGTCGTGAGCCCTTGCACCCGGTCCGCGCACTCGGCCGGGTTGGCGCCGTAGCCCACGATGTCGCCCACGCACACGTAGCGCTCCGCCCCCAGGCGCTTGGCGTCGGCCACCACGGCCTCCAGCGCCTCGAGGTTCCCGTGGATGTCGCCGAATACGCAGTACCGCAATTCTGGCCACCCCCGTCCGACGCAGGAGCCTTTCGTCCTCACGACCGCGCCGCGTGGGGCGCTTGCCTCGGCGCCGACACGCCGGTCACCACCCGTGTCGCACCCCGAACCCCGCGAACTCGCCCGTTGCTGCCTCCCAGTGCAGCTCTCGACGGCGGATGTACGGCGCCATCTCCTCGCTCACCGCGTTGACGAACGCCGCCACCTCCTCCCGCTCTCCCTCGGCCACCAGCTCCACCGAGCCGTCCGGCTCGTTGCGCACGTAGCCGCTCACTGCATACGACGCCGCAAGGTGCCGGGTCGTATACCGAAAGCCCACTCCCTGCACGTGGCCGTGGAAGGCCACGCGACCGCGCACAGGCTCCCCATCGGCCATGCATCGGCCTCCCTTGTTGCCTCGCCACACGTGATTATACCCACCCCCTGCCGAAAATCAAACGCTGTCTCCCTCGCTGCTCACTCGCCCTGGATCCGAACGCTCCACAGGAACGCCGGACAGCCGACCACCGGACTCACCGACTGCGTCAGCCCCCCCGCCTCCCCCGACGGGCGCTCCACCCCCAGTTCGCCTGGCACAGCTCGCCGCTCTCGCCGCCCAGGGCCCGCCACCCCACGGCACCGTGCACCACCATCCGGTCAGCCCGTTCACCCGCCCCATCCTCTCGCCTCCTGACCGGCCCCTCCCAAGCGCGCCGAAAAGAATGGCTCATCCGACCCAAGCGATCGCCCTCGCGGCCTTCGACGCACGGCTCGCCCATCAGGCGCTCACCTGTGCGCCACGGGGGGTGAGCGCCTAGCGCGGGGCGGCGGAACAAGTGCCATGGTAACCGTAAGCGCTTAATCTACAGTTGGTTACGGCTCACGGAGAGTGCGCGGCAGCCGGCCTGTTGCGCTAGGCGCTCACGTGTGCGCCACGGGGGGTGAGCGCCTAGTGGGGGGCGCCTGGGTGGGCCGCTCCCGGCGATCGCTTCAGTCGGATGAGCCCCCTTTTCTGCCACCCGGAGGGTTCATTTTTCGCCATCCCGAGCGCCCTCGGGTGCTTTGCCCCCGCGCCCCCAGGATTTTCCGCCTTCGGGCCACGGCACCAGCCGCTCCTGCCAGCCGCGGGCCGATCTCTCGTGGCGCTGCCGTTGGCCCCAAAGCGATAAATCCCAGGGGGGACCGGGGGACTGGTCCCCCCGCCTGGCGCAGTGGCACGACGCAGGCCGCAAAGAGCGTCGCCCCCTTCGCATCAGGCCCCGACCCGTCCCCGCGCCGTCCGGCGGCAAGCTGCCCGAAGCGGCTCATCCGATTCAAGCGATCATGGGGGCTCAGGAGGCCCTTGCCTCCATTCTCGCGCCGCTCTGCGAGGCGGAAGTGGCCAACAACGGCCCCAAGCTGCGGGGGATCGTCATTCTATCAATCCTGCGCCCCCTCCGAGGGGGCGCAAGGATGGAAACGCGCCCACATTCCGCGGAGAATCGCCCTTCCATCAATCTTGCGCCCCTCGTGGGGGCAGAGGGGCGCAAGATTGGGGCCGGCGCAACAAAGCCTCCCAGGACCAATGGCGTGAAGTCCAGCCCAGTCGCCTGAAGGCCGAACTGCCACTGGCTTTGCCTCCCTGGCATGGAGGCCCCATGATCGCTTGAGGCGGATGAGCCATAATTGAGACACCCCCTTCCGAATGGCGTGAAGGTAAGGGCATTCTGCCTGAAGGCAGGACTACGAACGAGTGCATAACCTGTTGGGAGTCTTGCCTTTAGGATGCCGCCCCCTGGAAACCGGGGGCGTGTCAGGCATTCGGAGGCTTGACAAGCGTGAGCGCCCTGGAGATAATGGGAAGGGGGATGTGGCAGGCGGATCCAAGGCTGAGGCGGGCGGAAACGCACGTGTCTCCCAATGTGTTGGTGTTGCTGGTCGCGGCCACAGTCCTCTACGGACTGAGGGGGGCCACGGCCCTGGGCGGACTTCTCGGCCGCCGCGTGCGACCGGCGCTAGACCGCGCGACGCTGCTCGGCGCGGTGGGGTGCCACGCGGCGTTCCTTGTGGTGCGGGCCATCGAGGGCGGGGGGATTCAGGCCGGTTCGCGGCTGGATTCGGTGGCGTTCTTCCTCTGGCTGACGGCGGTGGTGTTTCTCCTTGCGGCTCGGCCGTACAGGATTCAGGCCATCGCGCCGGTGTTCTGGCCCTGTCTGGCGGCGGGGATGGTGGCGATGTGGGCGCTGGCGGGGCGCGAGGCGGCGGAGCCGGCGTCGTTCGGCAAGCTGTGGCTGACGCTTCACTTGGTGCCCGTCTACCTGGGCTACGCGGGGTTTGCCATCGCCGCCGGAGCAGGGGGGGCCTATCTGGTGCAGGAGCGCCTCCTGCGGCGGAAGGGCGCGGGCGCGCCCTGGCGGCTGCTGCCCTCGCTCGAGACGCTTCAGCGGGTCGAGTGGGCGGCGCTGTCGCTGGGCTACCCCGTGTTCACGGTGGGCCTGGTTGCAGGTATCCTCTGGGCGTACCAGACCCGCTCGCCGCTGGGCGGCGCCTGGTATGCGGATCCCAAGGTGCTGGGCGGGCTCGTCGTGTGGTTGTTCTACACCGCCGCGCTGCACCTGAGGCTGTTCCTGCGCCTCCGGGGGCGTCGGGCGGCGCTGCTCACCGTGGTCGGGTTCCTCTTCACGCTGCTGAGTTTCGGCACCGCACATCTCTATGGCGACGGCGGACGGGGCGAGGGCACAGGGGCGTCGCGTGGCTCGACAAGCTCGCCACGCCCCGAGCCCGTCGAGGGGCGGGCGCGGCCCGAGGCGGGACCATGATCATCCAGGTGACCGGCCTGAACCATCGGACGGCTCCCGTGCAGGTGCGGGAGGCGCTGGCGTTCAGTGCGGCGCGGCTGCCCGAGGCCCTGGGCGCCCTCGCGGCAGTCGAGGGCGTGGACGAGGGGGTGATCCTCTCGACGTGCAACCGCGTGGAGGTCTACACCGGCTCGGCGGAGGCCCCGCCGCCCGATCTGGTGTCGCGGTTCTTCGCCTCCTTCCACGGCGTGTGGCCCGAGACGTTCGAGGCTCACCTCTTCCGCCACGACGGCCGCGCGGCGGCGCGCCACCTGTTCCGCGTGGCGTGCGGGCTCGACAGCATGGTGGTGGGCGAGGCCCAGGTGACGGGGCAGGTGCGGGCGGCCTACGAGGCGGCCTCGGGCGCCGGCACGGTCGGCCGCGTGCTCCATCACCTCTTCCAGCAGGCCCTGGCCGTGGCCAAGCGGGTGCGGACGGCCACGGAGATCGGGGCGGGCCGGGCCTCCGTGGGCTCGGTCGCCGTCGAGCTGGCGCAGCGGATCTTCGAGTCGCTTGGCGGCAAGACCGTGCTCGTCATCGGCGCCGGCGAGATGGGGGCGAGCGTGGTGGCGAGCCTGCGGGCCGCCGGCGCCCAGGCCACGCTCGTGGCCAACCGCACCTACGGGCGAGCCGTCGAGCTGGCCGCCACCTGGGGCGGCAAAGCCGTGCCCTTCGACGCCCTCGCCGAGCACCTGGCCACCGCCGACATCGTCATCTCGTCCACCGACGCGCCGCACCACGTCGTCACGCGGGCCCGGGTCGAGCAGGCCCTGGCGCAGCGCCGCGGCCGCTCGCTGTTCCTGGTGGACATCGCGGTGCCGCGGGACATCGAGCCGTCGGTGGCCCAGCTCGAGGGCTGCTACCTCTACAACATAGACGACCTCGAGGCGGTCGTGCACGAGACCCTCGCGCAGCGCCAGCAGGAGATCGGCCGGTGCGACGCGATCGTCGAGGAGGAGTGCGACGCGTACATGGCGTGGGTCAAGCGCCTCGCCGTGGCGCCGACGATTGCCGAGCTGGCCGCCCAGCTCCACGAGTTGAAGCGTGCGGAGCTCGAGACCCTGCTCGGGCGGCTGCCCGAGCTGCCGGCCGAGGCGCGTGCCGAGGTCGAGCGCATGGCGGACCGCTTGGTCAACAAGATCCTTCACCAGCCGATCCGCGCCCTGCGCGAGGCCCCCGCCGACGAGCGCCCGGAGGGCCTCCTGGGCGCCGCACTGCGGCTGTTCGGCCTGCGCCCTTCGACGCGCTCAGGGCGCGGCACAGAGGAGCCGCCAGGCTCGGCGCCGAGGTGACACATGGCTGCCACGAACACGAAAAACTCGCGACAGGACCGGCTGCCCCGCGCCCGAGCCGCGTGGCTGGTCGGCGCGGCCGCTCTGGCCGTGGGGGTCGCGTACGCGCTCGTGGCGAGCCGGGCGCACTACCTCGAGCTGGCGGTGGTCATCCTGGCCATCGTCACCGCCGCCGGCGTGGCCATCGTGCTGCTCTCCCGGATCAACAAGGGTCTCGACCGCAGGGTGAGGGAGAGGACGCGACAGCTCGAGGAGTCCGAGGGGCGGCTCCGCGACACCCTGGGACAGGTCGAGGCGTCGGAGCGGAACCTGGCCGCGGCGACCACCAAGGTCTCCGAGCTGATTGACACGGCGGCCCGCGAGCAGGCGCTCACCACCTACTACGAAAACCCCCACTTGGCCACCTGCTGGAAGGTGCGCGACTGCAAGAACACCTGGTGCCCCGTCCACGGCCGCGAAGGCGTGCGCTGCTGGCAGGTGGAGGGCACCTACTGCGACCGGGAGAGCGCGGCGCCCTTCACCGAGAAGGTGCTCACGTGCCGCACCTGCGAGGTCTTTCGCCGGAGCTGCCCGGACCGCCTCATCGAGCTGGCCGAGGGCTTCAACAACATGATGTGCCTGCTCGCGCGCAAGGCCGAGGAGCTGCGCCACGTGCGCTACCAGGCCATCGAGCGCGAACGCATGGCCACGATCGGCCAGATGGCGGCCGGCATCGCGCACGAGATCAGCAACCCCATGGCCTCGCTGTTCTCGCTCGTGCAGGTGCTCCGTGTGGCCCCCCTCGACGAGCAGGCCCGGGGCAACGTGGCGCTCATGCAGTCGTGCATCGAGCGCGTGGCCAAAATCGTCCGCGAGATTGTGGACTTCGGCCGCCCTGCCGCCAAGGAGGAGTGGACCCACACCAGCGTGGAGCGGATCGTGCGCGACACGGCGAAGCTCCTCCGCTACGACCGCCGCGCGCGCAAGCTCGACATCTCGGTGGACTTCGAGCCTGGCCTGCCCGACACCCTGCTCATCGAGCACCAGCTCCAGCAGGTCTTCACGAACCTGATGGTGAACGCCTTCGACGCCATGGCAGGGCAGGGGAACCTGGCGATCCGGGGCCGGCGCAACGGTGAGGCCATCGAGGTGGCCATCACCGACACCGGCAAGGGAATGCGCCCCGAGGAGATCCGCCACATCTTCGAGCCCTTCTACACCACCAAGGCCGGCCAGAAGGGCACGGGCCTCGGCCTCGCCCTCAGCTACAGCATCATGCAGCGCCACGGCGGCGCCATCCGCGTCGGAAGCGAGCCGGGCAAGGGCTCCACCTTCACCGTCTCCATCCCCATTCGCTCGGCCCCCGACAAGGGCGAAGAACAGAACAGGCAAAATGGCAAGACTTCAGCCGTCTGAAGCTCCTGCCCCCACCGACCTCGTGTCGGTGGGGCAAGGGATTGACAACTACGTGGCACGGCCTCACCCCCCATTCCCCCCTCCATCCCTCTCCCTTCCAGGGAGAGGGATGGGTGAGGGTGGAACCTCGGATGGTGGGTACACCCTCCCCCTGCCCCCTCCCTCTGAGAGGGAGGGGGTCGGGGCGAGGGAGGGGGGGAGGGCAGCTCGGCGTAGTGGGCAATCCTTCGCCCCACCGACGCAAGGTCGGTGGGGGCGTGGACTTTGCTCGGCTGAAGTCCGACGCTGTTTCGCCATTGGTCATTGGTCATTTGGGAGTTCAAGATGCCTCACGCCCGTATCCTGGTCGTTGACGACGAGCAGCCCTTCTGCAACGTCCTGTGCGGCGTCCTGCGCCAGCGGGGCCATCTCGTGACCGGCGTCGAGCGGGCCGAGGATGCGCTGCCCGCGCTCGAGAAGGGGGCCTTCGACCTCGTGGTCTGCGACCTGCGCCTGCCCGGCATGAGCGGGCTCGACTGCCTGCGCTGGACGCGCGAGCACGTGCCCGACACCCGCTTCCTCATGGTCACGGCCTACGGCGACATCGAGACGGCGGTCGAGGCGATGAAGCTGGGCGCCGCCGACTACCTGACCAAGCCCTTCCTCTTCGACGACCTGCTGATGCGCATAGACCGCCTGATGGAGCACGTGGCCCTGGTCCACGACCACGAGGCCCTCCAGGACGAGTTGGACGCGCGCTACGAGCCGCGCGGCCTCATCGGCCAGAGCGCGCCCATGGAGAAGGTGCGCGACCTCATCCGCCGCGTGGCCCGCACGGCCAGCAACGTCCTCATCGTGGGCGAGAGCGGCACGGGCAAGGAGGTCGTCGCCCGCGCCATCCACCGCCTCTCCGACCGCCGCGAGCGCCGCATGGTGACCGTGAACTGCGCGGCGCTGCCCGAGACCCTGCTCGAGAGCGAGCTGTTCGGCCACACCAAGGGCGCCTTCACCGGCGCGTCGCAGACCAAGGAAGGGATGTTCGAGGCCGCCGACGGCGGCACGCTCTTTCTCGACGAAATCGGCGCCATGCCCCCCGCCCTCCAGAGCAAAATCCTCCGCGCCGTGGAGTCCAAGGAAATCGTCCCCATCGGCACCACGGTCTCCCGCAAGGCCGACGCGCGCCTCCTGGCCGCGACGAGCACCGACCTGGAGGCCGAGGTCAAGGCCGGGCGCTTCCTCGACGCGCTGTTCTACCGCCTCAACGTCTTCCAGATCCGCATGCCCCCCCTCCGCGAGCGCCGCAGCGACATCCCCAACCTCGTCCAGCACTTCGTCGAGCGCCTGGGCCAGGAGCTGAAGAAGCCCGCCGTCAAGATCAGCCACGACGCCATGGCCGTCCTCATGGCCTACGAGTGGGCGGGCAACGTCCGCGAGCTGGAGAACGCCATCGAGCGGGCGCTGATCCTCTGCGACAGCGGGGTGGTGACCGTGGACGACCTGCCGGTGAGCCTCCAGGCCCAGCCCCACGGCCCCAGCGGCCGGCCGCTCGACCTGCGCAGCTATCTCCGCCGCTGCGAGCTGGAGCACATCCAGGCCGTCCTCTCGCTCTCCGAGCAGGACAAGGTGAAGGCGGCCAAGATGATGGGCATCAGCCTCTCCAGCCTCTACCGCAAGCTCGAAGAGCGCGAGCCGGCCGAGCCGACGCCCCCGACGGCCTCCGAGGGGCCCTCGCCCGAGCCCGCCGCCCCCACGCCTGCCGAGGCCCCGCCGCCACCCGCCAAGGACGTGCCGCCCGACGCCCCCGAGCGCCACCAGTGGCGGAGGGCCAAGCCCCCGTTCTGAGGGGGGCAAAGCGCGCACGAGGCACGACCGAGAGACCCTTCTGTCCCTTGAGTCCCTGTGGTCCCTGGCTTGGGGCCGCGGGATGGCCAAAGGGACCACAGGGACTCAAGGGACAGAAGGGACCAAAGGGACCAATGGGACCTTGACATTACCCCCCGCTCTCCCTATCATCGGGGCCTCTCGCTGACCGCGCGATGCCATCTGCTCAGGAGAGGGTCATGCCCCCCGACCAGCCGTTCGACCTCCAGGCGAAGTTCCGAGCCGTCAGCCGCGCGCTGCGCGCCAGCTACGAGGCCGACAGCGTCGGCGGCAGCCACCATGGCGAGAAGGGCCTGCGACGCGACAGCGTCCTGGGCCAGTTCCTCGCCCGCCACCTGCCGCCCTGCTACGGCGTCGCGCGGGGCGAAGTCGTCGCCGCCGACGGCGCGATCAGCCGCCAGGTGGACGTGGTGGTCTACGACGCCCTCCACGCGCCCCTGCTCCAAGGCTCGGAGGCATCGCGCGTCTTCCCCGCCGAGAGCGTGTATGCGGCGATCGAGGTCAAGGACCACCTCGACCAGGCCGCACTGGCCAGGGCGGTGGCCAACATCGCCTCGGTCAAGCGGCTCGACCGCTCGGCCATCGTCGAGCAGCACGGCGGCCACCGCATCGTCCACGGCCCGAAGCAGAACCCGCCCATCTTCGGCGCCGTCTTCGCCCTCGACGCCAGCGACGTGGCCAAGACCATCGTCCCCCTCCTCGCCCAGCACCAGCGCGACATGCCGATCGGGTCGTGGGTGGACTGCGTGTGCATCCTCGACCGGGCGCTCATCTACCATTTCGGCTACTTTGTCAACCGGGTGGGCGAGGCCATGTGGGTTCCCTCCCTGCTCGACCCCGACACCCGCCTCGGCCACTACGAGTCCCAGGAAGACACCCTGTTCCTCTTCTACCTCTACCTGCTCTACCAGCTCAACGCGAAGGACCTCTTCCCGCCCGACCTGATACGCTACGCCCGCGGCACCCCCGTGCCCGACCCCATCATCTACCGCGGCGCGCCGCCGCCGCCGTAGCAGCCCTCCTCACGGCCTCCGCGCCCCGAAGGTCTCCTGCCCTGGCCCGTCGCCAAGCGTCGGGGGCCATGCAGGTTAAAACCGCGTTAATCACCCACACGCTCCAGGACGCGTCGCGCGGCCCGGACGGGGCCGAGAGGCCCCTCGCCACAAGTGTAGAACCTGCCTGCCCTTATGGCCCCGGGGCGCTCTGCCCGGACGCCTCAACGACCCACAGGTCTAATGCCCCCTCCGGAACGCAAGGAAGGGCCGTTTCTGTGCGTTTTTTCGGAGAGCCGCAAGTAGATGTGGCGTCAATACTTAGCCTGCGGCGTAGGAGTGGAGGCTCGGGAGGAGGTAGTTGACGCCGAAGTAGGTGAAGAGGGTGGCGGCAAAGCCGACGATGGCGAACACGCTGTTGAGCATGGGCAGGCGCTCGCGCCCCGCGCCCTTCGAGCCGGCGATGAGCCGGTAGTGCAGGTAGATGCCGTAGATGAACCAGGTGATGAGCGACCAGGTTTCCTTGGGGTCCCAGCCCCAGTAGCGGCCCCAGGCCTGGCGAGCCCAGATGGCGCCGCTCACGATGCCCACGGTGAGCAGGAGGAAGCCGAAGGCCATCGTCTGGTACGACAGGGCATCCACCACGGCCCCCGCCTCGCGCGTGCGCCACACGAGAAGCCACAACAGCGCGAGGAGGAACGCGGCGAAGAAGGCGCCATACGAGACCATGCACGTGAGCACGTGGAACACCAGCCAGTTGCTCTGGAGCGCCGGCATCAGCGGCCGGGGCGCCATGTCGAACCGCGAAGTGGCGGCGAGAATAGCCACCACGCCCAGGCACGCGGCCGCCTCGAGGCCCGGGAAGCGCACGAAGAGCCGCGAGACGAAGTAGACGAGGCAGAGGCCCCAGGCCATCCAGGAGAGGGACTCCGGCATGTTGGAGAAGGGCGGGTAGCCCGACTCGCGCCAGCGGGCGATGATGAAGGCGCTGAGCGCCGCGAAGCCCGCCACGATCACCAGGTTCACCAGCCAGCGCAGGCCCGTGAGCCAGCGGGGCGAGTCCTCGCGCCCCGCCCGGCGGCGCGCAGTGGTGATGATGGCGTGGGCCGCCGCCAGCGGCAGCCCGCCGAGGAAGATGGCGAAGGCGACTCGCCAGAAGGTCTCATGCATTCTGAGTCCATCCAAAGATTAGCCACAGAGGCACAGAGGGCACAGAGCGGAGAGTCATCGGGTCTTGAAACCCTGGCATCCCTTCCGTCCTTCTCTGTGGTCTCTGTGTCTCTGTGGCCACGCTAGTCCTTCTTCCTCGCCTTGCGGCGGAAGAGCGGCTGGATGTAGAAGACGAAGGCGATGCCGAGGGGCATCAGCACGAAGCCCGTGAAGACCAGCGGCACGCCGGGGTCGCTCACGACCTCGAGGGTCGAGCTGCGCTCGGTCTCGGGGTCGTAGCCCGACTGGTAGACCGTGAAGCGGCCGACCTCGAGGGGCTCGTTGACGCGGATGACGGCCTGACGCGTCTCGTTGCCCTCGGCGTCGAGAATGGTCACGTGGCTGGCGAAGGACTTCACGGGGCCGGGCATGCGAATGTAGCGGAGTTGGGGGCCTTCGCTCGACGCGCCGTGGCCGTGCATGCTCATGTCGGGGAATCTCGCGAAGAGCCAGCGGGTCGTCTCCCCCTCGGCGGTCTTCACCCGCACCTGGATGGCGGGGTTCACGGGCTGGTCGGAGGCGGAGATGACCTTCTTGTCCTCGAGGGAGAAGACGAAGTGGGGCACGTAGCGGAGCACCTCGACGGTCGCGCCATCGGCGCCGACGGGGAATGAGTGGCCGACGCGCACGGGCTCCTCGCGGGGCCGCTGGCCGGGGGCCGGGGCGACGAGGAGCACCTCGCGGGGCGCCTCGTAGCGCTCGATGGCGAAATCGTCGAGCCGCAGGCCGAAGCCGAGCGACACGGCGCCGCCGTCCGTCTGAAAACTCTCCACCGTCTGGCCCTCGGGCACGCCGACCATGCCCTCCTGGCCGACGATGCCCTTGACCAGGGCGCCGGCCACGATGAACACGATGCTCAGGTGCACGGCGGCGGAGCCGAGGCTGCGGAGCCGCAGGCGCAGGCGCGGTACCGTGCACGCCACCGTGCTCGCCACGAAGAGCGAGAGCAGGGCGAGGAACCACCAGGTGTGGTAGAGCTGGCTGAGGCCCAGCAGCCCGACAAGGAGGCCGAGCGGCCGGCCGTAGTGGGCGATGGCCTTCGTGGGGTCGTAGGGCTCCTGCTTCACCAGGGTGCCCACGATGCAGGCCACGGCGATGAGGGCCATGAGCACGAGGGCGAAGCGGAGCGAACGCAGTGTGCGCCACCACCGCGCGAGCAGGGGCTTCTGGGGCGACTGGGCGGCGGCCGCCGAAAGGCCGATGGAGGTATCCGCAGTGCTCACTTCGCCTCCGTGGGCGTACCGCCCTGTTGCTTGATGACCTCGGCGGCGGCGCGGACGGTCTTGAGCACCGCCTTGGCGTAGTCGAGGTTATGGACTGCTTTGCCGTAGCGGACGAGGCTGAGGTTGTGGCGGGCGTCGTCAAGGCGGGCCTGGGCGGCCAAGCGTGCCTTCTCGTCGGGGATCGCCTTGACCACCGCCTCGGCCTTTGCGAAGTCGTCGGCAGCCTGCGTCACCGCCGCGTCGGCTTCCTTCTTCCAGTCGGCCAGCATCCCCTCCACGTCGGTGCCGTGGCACTGGATGCAGGACTTCTCGCCGGCCTCGTAGGTGGACATGGGGCTGTGGCCCGGCAGGCCGCCGAGAATCTGGTGGCAGGCGATGCACTGGACCTTCGCGACCGACATCGCGCTCGGCTGGTCCTTCACGCCGCGGGCGCCGGTGCCGCGGTAGAGCTCGGTCGTGTAGTCGTGCTTGGCGGTGTGGCAGCGGCTGCACGTGGCGTCCATCGGCTCCGGCTCGGGGGCGCGGCCGTGGCGGATCTCGTTGTGGCAGTGGAAGCATTCGACCTTGTGTTTGGTGACGTGGTTCTCGTGCATGAACTCGTGGTCGTCGAACCGCGCCAAGTGGCTCGGCTCGCTGTGGCAACCGATGCAGACCTGCCTGGGCACGCGCCCGTCGCCCTCGACGGAGTCGAAGTGGCACTTGTAGCAGGCCACCTTGGGGTAGTCGGCGTGGTTGTACTCGTTGCCATTGGCCAGCTTGAGAGGCTTCTTCGGCACGTCGTGGCAGCCGGTGCAGCCGGCCACGGGCTCCTCGATGCGGCCCTTCTTGAGGTCCTTGAAGTGGCAGGTGAAGCAGACGGATTCGGTGACGGTGATGTGGGAGCCTTGGACGATCTGAGAGTGACAGGTCTGGCACCGGAGCTTCTTGCCGCGGCGCATGTCGGTCAGGTGCGGCTTGTGGTCGAAGTGCACACCCTTGAACTCGACTTTGCCCTCGAGGAGGCGCGTGTCGTGGCAGCCGGAGCGGAGGCAGGAGGCGTCCTGGACCTCGGCCCGCGCCTGGGTGGAGTAGGTGCCGGTGATGTAGGAGACGAGCATCGAGGCGGCCCGGATCTTGGCGGCGACGGCGTTCTGGAAGCCCGGCGGGAAGTGGCATTCGATGCACTCGACGCCCTTCTTCCCGTGGGAGGACTCCTTCCACGACTTGTAGTAGGGCTTCATGATGTGGCAGGTCTTGCAGAACCAGGCCTTGGTGCTCACCCAGAGGAAGGTGCCGCTGCCGACGAGCATGAAGAGCAGGACAAGGAGCACCCAGCCGCGGCGACGGAGGCGGAAGCCGAGGCGGTGCTTCCTGTCCAGGTCCACGCCGAGGAATGACAGGATTTTGCGGAACATCAGCGGGCCTCACTCCTCGTCGTCGCCGCCCTTGGGCCTCGGGTGCGCGATCTTTGGCCACATCTGCTCGTAGTCGAAGCCTGCCTTCTTCCCGTCCTTCGTCGTGTAGCGGTCAGGCTTCCAGGAGGGGGCAGTGTCGTTGTGGCAGCCGAGACAGGTCTCCTCGTCGCCGATGACGAGGCCGAGCGAGAGGGCCTTCGCCTTGTCCTTCATCGTCTCCTTGCCCTTGTAGCCGTCGCCCGGGCCGTGGCACGACTCGCACTGCACGCCGTCCTCGGCCGAGAAGCTCTCGGCCCGCCACTCGTCGGCCACGTCGAAGGCGGTCGCGTGGCACTTCAGGCATTTGGGGCTCTTCTCCGGCGCATCAATGCCCAGCTTCTTCGCCGTCTCCTTCGCCGCGTCGGTCAGCAGCGTCTTGTAGGCCTCTGCGTGCTTCGACTTTTCCCACAAGCCGAGCTGCTTGCCCTGCTTCGTCGTCTTGTGGCAGAGCTTGGCGCACTTGCCGACGCCGATGTACTTGTGCTTCGGCTCCGTGGCGGCGACGGCCAGCAGCGCGGCGCCCCCAACGGCCAACGCCAGCGTCACGACACGACTCACTCTCAACTTCACGGCCACATCCCCTAATCACAATGAGAGCGCAGGATCGTCCCTGATCCACTTGCCAGAGCAAACGGCGTGCCGTGTCCCTCCCCCCCTCTACGGGCCGACTTCTGCCGCGCGCGCACCGCTTTGGGACCGGCCCTCGCTCCTGTCGTTCCTACACTTGCGAATATCGCGGATCGATCATCGCCCCGGGCGGGAACCGGCCGCGGGGGCGCGGCGGCGTACCGTGCGATGGCATCCGTCGGTGCGCCGGCACGGGGTTTGCTCCCCTCCCTGGCGACATTGTGGGACGAATGCCTCGTCCACGCCGCGGGGGATTGCCAGGAATGATCGGGTTCACCAAGCTTCTCTGCGGGAGCGCCACGGCTGCCGAAGCCGCCCGGCAACAGGCGTCGGGCCACGTCGAGCCCGGTCTCCTCCACTTCTCGACCGACGAGCGGCCGCTCGTGGTGTGGAACGTCACGCACCGCTGTAACCTGCGGTGCGTGCACTGCTACCTCGACGCCGACAGGCGCGCCTTCGATGCTGAGCTGAACTCAGAGGAGGCCATCCACCTGATCAACGACTTGGCGGCGCTGCGCGTCCCGGTGCTGCTTCTCTCCGGGGGCGAGCCGCTGTTGCGCAAGGACACCCTCGGCTTGGCGCACTACGCGAGGGAGAAGGGCATCCGCCCCGTGCTATCGAGCAACGGCACCCTCATCACCCACGAGCTGGCCGCGCGCATCAGGGCGGCGGGCATCCAGTACGTCGGCGTGAGCCTTGACGGCCTCGAGGCGACGCACGACCGCTTCCGCTGCAAGCCCGGCGCCTTCCGCGACGCCGTCGCGGGCATCCAGGCCTGCCATGCCGCCGGGGTCAAGGCCGGCATCCGCTTCACCCTCAACGCCCACAACCTCGCCGACCTGGCGGGCGTCCTCAACCTCGTCGAGGAACTGCGTGTGTCGCGCTTCTGCCTCTACCACCTCGTCTATGCAGGACGCGGCGACCACCTGAAGGACCACGATGTCACGCCGACCCAGCGGCGCCAGGCGGTCCAGCTCCTCGTGGACCGCGTGCTGGACTGGGACCGCCGCCGCGTCCCCATCGAGGTGCTGACGACCGATCAGCACGCTGATGGGGTGTTCCTGCACGCCTGTCTGGCCGAGCGCGCGCCCAAGCGGGCAGCGGAGGTGCGCCGCCTGCTCCAGCGGCAGGGCGGCTGCTCGGCGGGTTGCAAGATCGCCAGCATAGATCCCCTCGGCAACGTCCACGCCTGCCAGTTCTGGGGCCACGCCACGCTGGGCAACGTGCGGGAGCGGCGGTTCAGCGACATCTGGCGCGACCCTGCCGACCCCTTGCTGTGCCAGCTCCGCAGCAAGCTCCACCGCGTCAAGGGCAAGTGCGCGCGCTGCGTCCACAAGGACATCTGCGGCGGCTGCCGCATCCGCGCGGAAGCCGTCTACGGCGACCTCTGGGCCGAGGACCCCGCCTGCTACCTCACCGAACAGGAGCGCACCGGCAACGGAGTGGGCGGCACAGGCGTGCAGCCTGAGTCGCTGGCGCCCCAGCCGGAGCGGCTCTTGAGGTAGTCTCTTGCCCCGCCGTCTTCCGCGCCTTGCGAAAACGCGGATCGAAACCTTGCCGCTGGCGCGAAGGGGCGGGCCGATGGCCAGCGGCGTCGCCCGCGGGGGGAACGGCCCAGCGCCCGCCGCATCCGCCCGCAGGGGCGGATCGCCGGGGGCTCGATCCCGCCCTCCGGTGACCGCTGGCACGGATTGTGCATGTAGGCGTTCCCTGTTGGTTAGTCCGCAGGCGCGTTTTGTGGGGGCCGTGGGCTCGTGAGGAACCGACTCGCTACGTTTCCTGCCGAGGCTCTACAGCACCTCGGTCTGCTCATCGCGTTCATCCTTCTGCTGGCCGGGAGCGGCTTCGCGACGGCGCAGCCGGGCCTCGCCGCCGGCCTGGTCTTCGTCTTCTCGTGCTTCTACCTCGTGGCGTCCATCGCCACCCTCCGCCCGCACTTCCTCTATCCCACGATGCTCCTGGGCGCGGCGTCCTACTTCCTCACCTGCCATGCGCTCGGTGCCCCGGGCGACGTGTTCCCCCTCCTCTCCGTGCCGCTGGTGGTGGCGCTGTGGTTCGTGGGGCGGCGGTTATCAGCGGCGCGGCCGGCCTTTGCCTGCGCTGTCTTCCGGGCGATGCACATCACCGTGGCCGTGTTCGCGGTCTGGGCGCTGGCGCAGGCCCCCCGCCTGATTTCGAGTGCCGGCATCGTGCGGTTCGTCGCCGGCGCCACGCTCCTTGGCTATGCCATTCTCTACCTTGCCCACTGCTTCGCCCTGGGGCGGGCCCGTTACATCTATATATTCTCCACCTTCCTGCTGTTCGGCAGCATGATGGTGGTGGCGGCGGCTGCGTCGTCCGCGTTCTCGTGGTTGCCCGCCGTGGCGTCGGCGGGGGCGATGCTCTTCGCGGGCGCGCAGGGACGCCGCGCCAGGGCATTCGCGGGGCCGCGTGGCTTCTACCTCTGTGCCGCGGCGGCGCTTTTCGTGTCGCTGGTATTCGCCGTGTCGCGCTGGGGGTTCTTCCTGCTCGACTTGGCGCTGGCCGCGCTGACGCTGTGGCTGGCCTATCGGTGGCTGGCCGACGCCGTGGGCGACGTGCGGCGGGCGACGCTGGCCGACCGTTCGCTGGCCAAATGGCTCTTCCTCGGCTCGATGGCGCTGTGCCTGCCGCTCGTGCCCGTGCTCTTCGCGGCCCCCGGGGCGCGCGACGTGCCGCTGGCCGCCCTGGCGTTCGGCCTGCTCTTCGCCTGGATCGCCTTCGAGCGCCGGCGCGAGTCGGGGCCGCGGAACATCTACATTCTCCCTGCGATGTTCTTCCTGTCGGCGGGGGCGCTGGGCCTCGGCCGCCTGCTGCCTGGACAGGCGGGGGCCGGGTGGGCCTGGGCCGCGCCGCTGGCCATCTTCGCCGGTATATCGCTCCTGGCGGCGTGGCTTGCGAAGGCCCAGGAGGGGAGGGCACTGCGGGCGCTGGCCGAGGGCTTCGCGTTCCCTGCTCTGTTCGCATGGCTGGTGCCGCTGTTGGCGGGCCTTCCCGCGGCGGCGCTCGCGGGCGGGGTGGCGGGCGTGGTCTTCGCGGCGGCGAATGGCAGCCGGCGTGAGGCGCGTGAGTTCCTCTACGCGTTGGGGACGGGTCTGGCGGGCGTGCTGGCCGCCGCGGCGGTGCTGACGCCTGCTCGTGGGGTCTCGGTGTGGCTCGTCTGTTGGGTGGGCGCCTCAGCGGCGGCGGGCCTGATGGCGTGGGCGCAGGGCTCGGGGCGCAGCGTCGCCCGCGGGGCCGCGTGCCTCGCGTGGGCCGTGCTGTCGGTCGCGGCGGTGGCCTTCGCCGGCGGGTCGGGCGCTCGTGCCGTGCTGTGCGCGCTCACGGGCACGGGCGCCGTAGCGCTGCTCCTGGGCGGCTTCGTATGTAGCCCCGCCTTTAGGCGGTCTTCCCTTGAGCCAGGAGCCGGGCGCGACCTGTTCCGCACCCTTGTGTCGGCAGGGGCCTGGGTGGGCGTGGTCGCCACCGTGGTGTGGGGGCCGTTCAGCGGCTTCAGCTCGCCGAGCGCCGGGGCCTCGGTGCTTGTGCTGGCCGCCGCGTGTGCCGTGGCCTGGGTCTATGGGCGGCTGACGCGCCACGCGCGGACGGCCGCCGTGCTCTTCTCGCTCGGCTCGCTGCTGGTGATCTTCGGCCTGGTGCCCGCGGCCCACTGGCAGCTCGTCGCCTGCGCGGGTGTGGTGGCCATGCTGTTCGCTCTCGCGGTGGGCGCGCGGAGCCGCCTGCCCGCCGAGTCGCGCGCGTGGGCGGTTGTGGGCCACCTGACGAGCATCGCCGCCGGCGTGGCGGCCCTGGCGCTGGCGTGGCGGGGCAACGGCCCCGCGCTGGCGCTGAGCAGCCTGGCCTTCGTCGTCCTCTACGCCGCGAAAGTGCAGCTCAACGGCGCCGCGGGCGTTCGCGTGGGGCTGGTGTGCTGGGCCACGCTGGCCGCGCTCCTGGGCGTCGCCGCGTGGGCGGGCACGCCATATCGCCAGCATGCCTACGTGCTGGCGGGTCTGGCGCTGGTGTGGCTCGCGGCCGGCTATGGGCTGCACAGCGCGAAGCGGCCCGCCTGGCCTCCGGCCCTCTACGTGTGCGCGGCGCTCCTGGCCTCCTTCTGCGGGGCGGTGAGCGTGTTCTCGCCCGTCGCGCAAGGCTCGTGGCACGTGTTCCTGGTCTGCGGCATCGTGTTCGCCGCGCTCTTCCTGATCCTGCGGCAGGACGTGTTTGCGTTCCTCCTCACCCTGTCGTTCGCCCTGCTGACCTACGACTGGGTGAAGGCGAGCACGAGCCGGTTCACGCAGGACGTGCTGTTCTACCTGGTGATCGGCACGGCCGTGCTGGGGGTCTTCTTCCTATTGCCGTATGTGAAGCGGCTGGTGGACCGGTTGGGCACGCTGCCGATGATCTCGATCTTCACGTGGCGGGGCGCGGCGCTCGTGGCGGTGCCGGTGTTCGGCCTCGGCACGCTCACGCTGGGCGCCTACTCGGTGAAGCTCACCGAGCACCCGAAGTTCTGCACGTCCTGCCACTACATGGGCGAGTACTACGAGAGCTGGCAGCACTCGTCGCACCGCGACGTGGCCTGCGTGCAGTGCCACTACGAGCCGGGCGTGGGCGCGGAGCTGGAGGGGAAGATGGCCGGCCTCATCCAGCTCGTCAAGTACATCTCCCACGCCTATGACAACAAGCCCCACGCGATGATCAGCAACGCCTCGTGCATGCGCGCCGGCTGCCACGCGGGCATGGACCACGACAAGCAGACGGTGCTCTTCCACGGCAAGGTGAAGTTCAACCACGAGCGCCACCTCAGCGGCCACCCGCGGGGCAAGGAGCTGAACTGCGTGAGCTGCCACGGCCAGATGGTCGAGGGCCAGCACATCAGCGTGGCCGAGACGACGTGCCTCACCTGCCACTTCTACGGCCGCGGCGCCAAGCCCGTGGCCGCGGGCGAGTGCCTCACCTGCCACGTCGTGCCCGAGAAGCCCGTGAAGTTCATGGGCCAGGCCTTCAACCACAAGGACTTCCTCAAGGGGAAGACGGACGCCCGCTGCGAGCACTGCCACAGCCAGATCACCCAGGGCACCGGCGCCGTGTCGTCCACTCGCTGCCAGAGCTGCCACCTGCGCCGCACGCCCGAGGTCAAGGACCAGGCCCAGTTCCACCTCACCCACGTGTCGAAGGGCCACTTCGACTGTCTCCAGTGCCACGACGAGATTCGCCACGGCGACGGGATGAAGCCGCACCAGATGATGGCCTCGGCCAAGTGCGGCACCTGCCACGGCGGCGGCCGCCATTCGGTGCAGGAGCAGATCTACGCGGGCAAGGCCGTGGCCGACCTGGCTGCGGAGCCCGACGTGATGTACAAGGCCGGCGTCGCCTGCGACGGCTGCCACATCGAGGACAAGCGGGTGGACGTCGGCACCGCGACCTACACCACCCGCGCCTCCAGCGCCCGCCAGTGCGCCGGCTGCCACGGCGATAAGGACTACGGCGACATGCTCGCCGACTGGCAGAAGGAGACGCGGGGGCGCGTGGCGAAGCTCGAGCCCCTGTTCGTGGCGCTCGACGAGACCCTTCAGAAGGCCGGCGCGCCGCAGGGCGCAGCCGACGAAGCGCGCAAGCTCCTCGTTGCCGCCAGGGGACGCGTCTCGTGCATCGTCCGCGACGGCAGCTACGGCGCCCACAACTACGCCTACATCTCCACCCTGCTCGACCGCGCCGAGGCCGAGGCGAAGAAGGTATCGGCCCTGCTCTCGCGCGCCGAGGCGTCCGAGAGGGACAGAGGACAGGCAGGATTGCCACAGAGACACGGAGACCACCGAGAAGAGAAGGAGGGGCGATAGGGTACGGAACCCAAGCAGCTTTCTGCTCTGTGTTCTCTGTGTCTCTGTGGCTAGTCTGCTCTGAAAGGAAGAGGCAAGCCGTGAAGTGGGATCTGTCCGACAAAGCGCTCAACTCCGAATTCCGCCACGCCGTCGAGGCGCGCAGCGGCCAGGGCCTCAGCACCTGCTGCCAATGCGGCAAGTGCTCCGGCGGCTGCCCCGTGATGCCCGATCTCGATCTCTCGCCCAACCGCGTCCTGCGCCTCGTCCAGCTCGGCCTTGAGGACGAAGCCCTCCGCAACGAAACCGTCTGGTGCTGTGTCGCCTGCGGCACCTGCAACACCCGCTGCCCGATGAACGTGGACATTGTGCGGGTGATGGACACGCTGCGGGCGATGGCCCACCGGCGGGGCGTCGAGCCGCCCGCCACGGCGGCCCGCGTGTGGGCCTTCTACCGCTCGTTCCTCGACTGCGTCGAGGAGTTCGGCCGCCTGGGCGAGATCGCCCTCATGGGCAGCTACAACATCAACTCCGGCCGCCTCCTCACCAACATGGTCAAGGCCCCCTGGTTCTTCCTCAAGGGCAAGGTGGCCCTGTCGCCCCACAAGATCAAGAAGATTGACAGGCTTCAGCGCGTCTTCCGGCGCGTTGCGGAGATCGAGAGCCGATGAAGTACGGCTATTTCCCCGGGTGTTCGCTGCTGTCGAGCGCCGTCGAGTACGACCGCCCGGCGCGGGCGCTGCTCGGCGCCCTCGGCGTCGAGCTGGAAGAGGTCGAGGACTGGGTGTGCTGCGGGGCCACGCCGGCCCACGCCACGAGCCACCTCCTGTCGCTCGCGCTGCCCGGCATCTCGCTGGCCGCGGCCGAGCGCCAGGGCCTCGACGTGCTCACCTGCTGCTCCGCCTGCTACAGCCGCCTCAAGCAGGCCAACCACGAGCTGGTCCACGAGCCGAAGCTCCTGGCCCAGGTCAACGAGATCATCGAGGAGCAGTATCAGGGCAAGAGCCGCGTGCTCCACATCGTCGAGCTGCTCGCGCACGAGATCGGCTTCGAGGCCATTCGCGCCCGCGTCACGCGGCCCCTCGCCGGCCTCAAGGTGGCCGCCTACTACGGCTGCCTCCTCACGCGGTTCCCCGAGGAGCTGCGGATTGACAAGCTCGAATACCCCACGCTCCTCGACGACCTGCTGGCCGCCGCGGGCGCTGAGCCGGTGGACTGGCCTCTCAAGACCGAGTGCTGCGGCGCTGCGCTCACGCTCGCGCGGCAGGACACCGTGATCCGCCTCAGCGGCCAGCTCCTCCAGGTGGCCAAGGAGTGCGGGGCCGACGTCGTCGCCGTCGCTTGCCCCCTGTGCCAGGCGAACATGGACATGTACCAGTCCGACGCCGAGGGCCAGCTCGGCCAGCAGCTTGGGCTCCCGGTGCTCTACTTCACCCAGCTCATGGCGCTGGCGATAGGCCTGGCGCCCGAGGACGTGTGTCTCGACAAGCAGATCGTGGACCCAACCCCTCTCCTGGTCGAGAAGGGGCTGGTGGAAACAGGAGTGTATCTGTAGGGCTCAAGGCATGACGCGTGACGCGTCACGGCTCACGCGTCCGGCGCAGCCCTGGTGACTGGCGCGGGCGCTGAGACGACCCAACCCGTCGGAGTACGACCCGTGGCACGAGTGGGCGTGTTCATCTGCTGGTGCGGCGCGAACATCGCGGAGACGGTGGACTCCGGCGCGGTGGCCCGCTACGCCGGCACGCTGCCCGGCGTGGTGGTCGCCCGCGACTACAAGTACATGTGCTCCGACCCCGGGCAGCGGCTGATCACCGACGCGATCAAGGAGCACCGCCTGTCGGGCGTCGTCGTCGCCTCCTGCTCGCCGCGGATGCACGAGACCACGTTCCGCCGCACCGTGGCCGGCGTGGGCCTCAACCCGTACATGTTCGAGATGGCCAACATCCGCGAGCACTGCTCGTGGGTGCACCACGACCGCCGCGAGGCGACCGAGAAGGCCAAGGACCTGGTCCGCCTGATGGTCATGAAGGTGCGGCGCAACGCCCCGCTCGCCGAGATCGAGGTGCCCGTGACCCAGCGGGTCATGGTCATCGGCGCCGGCATCGCCGGCATCCAGGCCGCCCTCGACGTGGCCCAGGCCGGCTACGAGGTGGTGCTCGTCGAGCGCAAGCCCAGCATCGGCGGCCACATGTCCATGCTCGACGAGACCTTCCCCACCCTCGACTGCTCGCAGTGCATCCTCACGCCCCGCATGGTCGAGATCATGCAGAGCCAGAAGATCAAGCTCCTCACCTACTCCGAAGTCGAGCAGGTGGACGGCTATGTGGGCAACTTCGAGGTCAAGGTGCGCCAGAAGGCCCGCAGCGTGGATATGAAGAAGTGCACGGGCTGCGGCGATTGCTGGAACAACTGCCTCTCGCGCAACCGCATCCGCATCCCCACGCCCCGCTCCGTCGCGGCCCAGACCCCGCCCGACGTGGCGGCGAAGGTGGATGCCATTCTCGAGGAGTACACCGACCGCGCCGGCATGGTTATCGGCATGCTCCAGGACGTGCAGGAGGCGTTCAACTACCTCCGCCAGGACGCCCTGCTCTACCTCGCCGAGAAGTCGGGCGTGCCGCTGAGCCGCCTCTACGCCGTCGCCCGCTTCTACCACGCCTTCAGCCTCACGCCGCGGGGGCGGAACATCATCCGCGTGTGCCTGGGCACGGCCTGCCACCTGCGCGGCGGCGGCCACGTCGCCGACGCGATCACCCGCGAGCTGGGCATCGCCCACGGCGAGACGACCAAGGACATGCAGTTCACCTTCGAGCGCGTCAACTGTCTCGGCGCCTGCGCCCTGGCGCCCGTGGTGACCGTGAACAACAAGTACTACGGCCAGATGACCGTGGGGAAGATGGTGGACCTCATTGGCACGCTGGCCGCCCAGCCGCAGCCGTCACGGGAGCCCGCAACGGCGGCCGGCTAGAGATGAACGCATGACGCGTGACCCGTGACGCGTGACAGGAGAAAGCGACATGGCTCTCTTCTCACGCCTCACGCGTCGGGGGTCGCGTATCATTTGACGAGGGACTCATGGCAGTAGCCACACGACTCGCATCGCCACACGACCTCGCGGAGTTCCGCGAGCACCTCCTCGCCCGCCGCGAGGAGAACGCGGTCTCCGTCGCCATCTGCGGCGGCACGGGGTGCCGGGCCAACGGCGCGATGGAGCTGTTCGAGGAGTTCCGCCGCCAGCTCGAGGGCAATGGCCACGCCCAGGTGGTCGTCCGCGCCACGGGCTGCCACGGCTTCTGCGAGAAAGGCCCCCTCGTCGTCCTCCATCCCAGCGGCCTGCTCTACCACGGCGTGAAGCCCGACGACGTGACGGAGATCATCGAAAAGACCCTCGGCAAGGGCGAGACGATCGAGCGGCTCCTCTACCGCGACCCCGTGTCGAAGCAGAAGTGCCGCTGCGAGCACGAGGTGCCCTTCTACGCGAAGCAGCAGCGCATCGTCTTCCGCCACAACGGCCTCATTGACCCCGCCGACATCGAGGACTACATCGCCGTCGGCGGCTACGCGGCCCTCGGCAAGGCGCTCACGGCGATGACGCCCGAGGGTATCGTGGACGAGGTGACGCGCGCCGGCCTCCGCGGCCGTGGCGGCGGCGGCTTCCCCACGGGCAAGAAGTGGGCCATCTGCCGCGCCCAGCCCGGTGACGAAAAGTACGTCATCTGCAACGGCGACGAGGGCGACCCCGGGGCCTTCATGGACCGCAGCATCATGGAGGGCGACCCGCACGCCGTGCTCGAGGGCATGGCCATCGGCGCCTACGCCATCGGCGCCCACCAGGGCTACCTCTACGTCCGCGCCGAATACCCCCTCGCCGTGGCCAACCTCGCCATCGCCATCGAGCAGGCGCGCGAGCTGGGCCTGCTCGGCGACGACATCTTCGGCTCCGGCTTCTCCTTCAGCGTCGAGATCGTCCGCGGCGCCGGCGCCTTCGTCTGCGGCGAGGAAACGGGCATGATCGCGTCCATGCAGGGTGACATCGGCAGTCCTCGGCAGCGCCCGCCATACCCGGCCCAGGCGGGCCTCTGGGGGCTGCCGACGAATATCAACAACGTCGAGACCTGGGCCAACGTGCCCGTCATCATCGAACGCGGCGCCGCCTGGTTCGCCGCCACGGGCCCC
>Ga0307379_10000458_pt1 | contig 69076 bp, 56 predicted proteins | sample UN2MG_FD_202237 | JGI IMG/M metagenome (GOLD analysis project Ga0307379, IMG submission 202237) | Soil microbial communities from Risofladan, Vaasa, Finland - UN-2 | ecosystem: Environmental > Terrestrial > Soil > Coastal area > Acid sulfate soil | place: Finland: Risofladan, Vaasa | collected... | reverse complement strand
AGGCTCGACGGGCGGCGCGCGTTCGTGTTCGCGACCTCCGGCGGCGGGCCCGGACGCGTGCTTTACGACCTGGCGGACGCGCTCCGGCAAAAGGGCGCGGACGTGGCCGGGGGCATCGTCATCCGCGGCGAGTGCTTCCATCCGTTCCCGGAGATTTACGGGCGCTTCCCGGGCCGGCCGGACGCAAAGGACCTGGAGGAGGCCCGGCGCTTCGCGCGCTCCGTGTTCGAGCACGTCTCGGCCGGCACTCCCGGCCCGCTCCCGGGAACGCGGCCGGACGTTTTCCGGGCCGGCGGTTTTTACAACTACGTGGCCTTCATGAACCGCGACGACTACCTGCGCAAAATCCTGAAAGCGCCCGAGGCGGACCCTGATAAGTGCACCCGGTGCCGCTGGTGCGAGTACGACTGCCCGGTGAACAACATCACGCTCGATCCTTACCCTGTCCTCGGCGGCCGCTGCATCCGCTGCTACCGCTGCTTTTCCGGCTGTCCGGAACACGCCTTCAGCGCGGACCTGAGGCTCGGCAACCTCATGGCCGTCATGTTCTATAACACGTTGTTCGAGAGATACCTGGGGGACGTGAGAAAGGGGGAGAGGTTTTATTGAAATAGGTTTTTACAGCCATCAGCCGGCGTGGGAGCGCCCTTCCGGGCGCGATCCTCATGGGACTGTGAAATAAAGAATCGCGCCCGGAAGGGCGCTCCCACGTCAAGGTTGCCGGTTTTGCAAGACGCTCCTTTAAGAGAGATTCGCGACTAAAGTCGCTCCCACATTAAAGGGGCCGCGACTAAAGTCCATCCTCCATCAGGTCCGCGAACAGCGCCAGACGGTTCATCTCGTTGGTGCCTTCATAAATCCGGGTGACGCGGGCGTCGCGGAGCGCCTTTTCCACGCCGGCGGAGTGGAGATAGGAGTGGTCGGACATGAGGCTGAGCGCGCGGGAGGAGATCTCGGCGGCGGTGTCGGAGGCAAAGACCTTGGCCGCGGCGGAGGCGCCGGGAAGAGGCGGGAGGTAGCGGAGCGCCGTGTTCCAGACCAGCGCCCGCGCGGCCATGATCCGGGTCATCATCTCCGCGAGCTCCAACTGGACCTCCTGGAACTCGACCAGCCGGCGGCTTCCCTGCCGCGCCGTGCAACAGAACGCGAGGCATCGCTCGAACGCCCCGCGCGCCACTCCCAGCGCCACTCCTCCCACCACCGGCCGCGAGGCCGTGAGCGTCAACTGATTGATGGCCCAGCCCGCTCGCTCCGGGCCCACCCGGTTCACCTCCGGCACGAACACGTCGTCCAGAACAAGCTCCGCCGCGTCGCACGCCTTCTGGCCCATCTTTTTCTCCACGCGCCCCACGGAAAAGCCCTTCATGCCTTTCTCGACCACGAAGCAGGTCCAGCTTTCCAGACCCTCGTCTCCCAGGCACGCGAACAGCGTCACGTAATCGGCGACGGCCCCGCCCGAGATGAAGACCTTGCGCCCGCTGATCCTGTATCCTGCCGCGACCTTCCGCGCCCGCGTCACCACCCGCGCCTTCATCGCGCCGTTCGGGTCCTCCACGTCCGAGCCCGCGCCCGGCTCCGTGATCGCGAACGCCCACACGCACTTCTCGCCGCGCCGGAGGCGCCGGTAGGTCGGCAGGACCCAGCGCCGGAGCGCGTCCCACGACCCGCTCACCAGGAGCGGGCCCATGCCCAGATCGTGCGCGCCCACCATCACCGTGAGCCCCGGGCACGCCGCGGCCAGCTCCTCCGTCTTGAGCATGGACGCGATCAGGCCGCCTTGCCGCACCGCTCCCCACTTCATGGTCCCGAGCGGCCAGGGCAACAGCTCGGTGGCCAGGCCGCGCGCCGCGTACTCCCTGAACAGCCGCTCCTTGTCGAGCGATGCCGGGTCGCGGTCAACCGCGAGCGCGAGGGGCCGGAAGAGCTCGTCGGCGAACTTCTTGTAGCGCCGCCGGAGACGCCTCAGGCCCCGCGGCAGCGTCCGCGTCTCCTCCTCCCAGAAATCGCCGTGGCGCCGCCGCACCATGAGCCGGCCGATGAGCGCGAGCTTGTCCTTGGCCACGTCCAGGTGGGTCGGCGGCTTTTCCATTTTTTTCGCGAATAAGGCCATGACGTCCATCTCCGTGCGCGGCGCTTGAATCAAGCTCAAGCCTATGGCACGTTAAACACAATGTAAAGAGTTCCAGTAGGCCGACAGGGTCTTGATCAAGGAGGAAAAAACGATGCAAGTGCTGGTCCTTTATTTTTCCAAGAGCGGCAATACGAAGAAGCTGGCCCAGGAGGTCGTCAAGGGCGTGGAGTCGGTGAAAGGCGTCAAGGCGGTGATGAAGAACACATCGGAAGTGACCAAGCAGGATTTCCTGGACTGCGCCGGCATCATCGCGGGTTCGCCCACCTACTTCGGCGTGATGGCCTGGGACCTGAAGCGCATCTTCGACGAATTCGTGGGCACCAGGAAAAAGATGGAGGGCAAGGTGGGCGCGGCCTTCGCCACCTCCGCCGACCCCTCCGGCGGCAAGGAGACCGTGATGATGTCCATCATCCAGTGCCTGCTCATCTACGGCATGGCGGTGGTCGGCGACCCCATGAGCGCCACCGGCCATTACGGCACCGCCTGCGTCGGCGCGCCGGACGCGGCCACGGCCGAGAACGCCCGGAAGCTGGGCGCCCGCGTGGCCGAGCTCTGCCTCAAGCTGGGGTAGGGGCAGGCCCCCGTGCCTGCCCGGGCCGGAGCGCCTGCGGGGGCGCCCCGGCGGCAAGTATTTTTTACCTCCCTATATTTTCCCTCGCTTGAAACTTTTTCCGCGCCGGGACGTTCATAAGCTAACAAGCCCCGAGTCTGATGGAAAAAGGAGACGACCCATGAAGATTTTTCGAACGCTCACGGTAATGATGGTATTGGCCGCGGTCTGGCTCGCGTCCGGCCTGGCCCGCGCGCAGGAGATGGAGGGCGGCGACAAGACCCTGTCGCCCTACTTCCTGGTGCAGGGCGACGCGGACGTGGACCAGTTCTCTTTAAAGTCCACCACCGCGCAAGTCAACATCGCCGGCGTGATCGCCGACGTCCTGGTCACCCAGGTCTACAAGAACGACGGCAAGAAGCCGATCGAAGCCATTTACGTGTTCCCGGCCTCCACCCGCGCCGCGGTTTACGGCATGAAGATGACCATCGGAAAGCGCGTGATTGTCGCCAGGATCGAGGAGAAGCAGAAGGCCCGCGCCGATTATGAGGAGGCGAAGCAGCAGGGCAAGAGCGCGTCGCTTTTGGAGCAGCAGCGGCCGAACGTGTTCCAGATGAACGTGGCCAACATCCTTCCCGGCGACGAGATCAAGGTGGAGCTGCAATACACGGAGCTGCTCATCCCGGAGGACGGGGTTTATGAGTTCGTGTACCCGACGGTGGTCGGGCCGCGTTACACCAATAAGCCGGAAGCCGGGGCCGCCGAGTCCGACAAGTGGGTGCAGAACCCGTATCTCAAAGAGGGTGAGGCCGCGCCCTACACCTTTGACATCAGCGTGGAGCTTTCCGCGGGCCTGCCCATCCAGGACATCACCTGCGGCACGCACAAAGTGGACGTGGCCTACGACGGGCCCGCGCTGGCCACGGTCAAGCTCGACCGGTCCGAAAAGGCCGGCGGCAACCGCGACTACATCTTGAAGTACCGCTTGGCCGGCGGCAAGATCCAGTCCGGGCTCTTGCTGTACCAGGGCGACAAGGAGAACTTCTTCCTGCTCATGATGCAGCCGCCCGCGCGCGTCACCGACGCCGACATCCCTCCCCGCGAGTACATCTTCATCGTGGACGTGTCCGGCTCCATGCACGGCTTCCCGCTGGACATCTCCAAGAAGCTGCTCTCGGACCTGATCGGGAACCTCCGGTCCACCGACACCTTCAACGTCATCTTGTTCGCCGGCGGATCGTCGGTCATGTCCGAGAAGTCGCTCGCCGCCACCGACGAGAACGTGGCCCGCGCCATCAACATGATTGACAACCAGCAGGGCGGCGGCGGCACCGAGCTGCTTCCGGCCTTGAAGCGCGCGCTGGCGCTGCCCCGCACCCGGGGCGTGTCCCGCACCGTGGTCATCGCCACCGACGGCTACGTGGACGTGGAAAAGGAATCGTTCGATCTCATCCGCGACAACCTGAACGACGCCAACATGTTCGCGTTCGGCATCGGCTCGAGCGTCAACCGCTTCCTGATCGAGGGCATGGCCCGCGCCGGACAGGGCGAGCCGTTCGTGGTCACCGACCCCAAAGAGGCGCCCGACCAGGCCGCCAAGCTCCGCAAGCTGGTCCAGTCGCCCGTGCTCACCAACGTCAAGCTCGACTACGGCAAGTTCGGCGCCTACGACGTTCAGCCGAAGAGCGTGCCCGACGTCCTGGCCCAGCGCCCCGTGATCGTCTTCGGAAAATTCAAAGGCAATCCGGCCGGCGAGATCACCGTCTCCGGCGTCACCGGGAAAAGGACGTACAAGGAAACGTTCACCGTCTCCGACGTGAAGCCGCTTCCCGCGAACTCCGCTCTGCGCTACCTCTGGGCCCGCGACCGCATCGCCACCCTCGATGATTACAATGCCGTGAGCCCGGACGACGAGCGGGTGAAGGAGGTCACCAATTTGGGACTCACCTATAACCTGCTCACCGCCTACACCTCGTTCGTCGCCATTGACTCCGAGGTCCGCTTGAAAGACGGCCAGGCCGTCACCGTCAAGCAGCCGCTGCCGCTGCCGCAAGGCGTGTCGAATTACGCGGTGGGCGGTTCGATGATGGCCGGTTCGGCAGTACTGCCTTCCATGACGATGAGGGCCAAGGCGGGTAAGTCCTTGTCCATGCCCGCCGCCAAGCCGGAGGAAGCCGAGACCTCCCCGGACTACGGCCTGCACGAGAATGACAAGCTGAAGGACGCGGAAAAGGAGCAGTCGGCGCGGGTGAGCCATGAAAAGCTCAGCGTCAAGGGCGGCATAACCAAGGCCGACGTGGAAACGGTCGTGAAGCAGGGGCTGGGCGCCATCGAGGCCTGCTACGGCGTCATCCTGCGCGGCCAGCCGGGCCTTTCCGGCAAGATCGTGCTTCGGATCGAGATCAAGCCGGACGGGTCGGTGGACAAGGTCACCGTGGTCTCGGACGGCCTCAACAACGCCGACCTGGAAAAATGCATCATCAAGACCATCAAGAAATGGCAATTCAGCCCGACCGCGGACAACGCCAAGGCCTCCGCCGCTTTCACACTCATTCTGAGGCCATAAGCTCTGCCGGAACAAATAAAAGGCGGGAGGAGCCTGAAAACTCCTCCCGCCTTTTCTCGGCTCATTTTTTTAAAAAATATCTCTGCGTTCTCTGCGCCTCTGCGGTAAGCTCACCCTTGACTCGCCCGCCTCGCTGAGATTTTAAAGATCGCGCTCACCGCGTCCTGTGTCGTGTTGAACACGGGCAGCCCCGCCGCCCGGAAGGCCTTGAAGGCCATGAGCCGCAGATGTTCGAGCCGCGGCACGTCTTCGGCCGACCGGGAGATGATGGGGACCACGAGCTTTTCCGTGTCGCGGGCCGCGGCCACGATCCCTGCCAGGCCCTGCTCGATCGTCTCGTCCTTGAACATGCTCGCGAAGTCGAGCGAGAAATAGGGCACGATCACGTCAATGTTCTCGTCGTGGCTGATGGCGCGGGCGGCCAGCTCCATGATGCGGAAGTCCACGCCGAAGGCGCCCAGGTCCACCGGGTTTAGCGTGCTCGTGTTCACGTTCGGGATCTTCGCGGCGATCAGCGCCTGCGACTTTTCCGCGAGCGGAGGGAGCGTGAGCCCGGCGGCCACCGCGAGGTCCGTGAACAGCACCGAGGTGCCGCCGCCCGCTCCCAGGAACGCCACTCTCGGCCCGCGCGCCGGCCTCTCCGCCGTGGCCAGCATCACCACGTCCAGCATCTCTTCCGGCGTCGAAACCTCGATGCACCCGGTCTGGCGCATGACCGCGGCAAAGACCTCGCGCCGGCCCGAGAGCGCCCCGGTGTGGCTCATCGCCGCCCGGGCGCCCGCCTCGGTGGACCCGCCCTTGAGCACCACCACCGGCTTCTTGGCCGTGGCCTTCTTGAGCGCCTTGATAAAGGCCGGCCCGTCCTTCACATCCTCGATGTACGCCGCCACCACCTTGATTGCGGCGTCGTCCGCGAAATATTCCAGGAAGTCCTCGACCCGTAAATCAATCTGGTTGCCGTACGACACGGCCTTGTTCAGGTCCACCTTGCGGGCCTGGGCCGCGCGCGCGAAATTATTGGTCACGCCGCCGGACTGGCCCAGGAACGCGACGTTGCCGGGCGGCCGGGGACGGACCGAGGGGTCAAAGGTGAGGCGCGACTCGGTGCAGTGGGCCCCGATGCAGTTCGGCCCCAGGATGCGCGTGCCGCCCTGCCGCGCGGCGCGGACCAGCTCCTCCTCCGCACCGCGGTTCCCGGCCTCTGAAAAACCGGAGGTGAAGAAGTGAACGAACCCGATGCGCTTTTTCACCGCCGCTTGCAGGGTGGAAAGCGCGTGGCGCGCGGGAACGGAGACGATGGCGAGGTCAACGCCGTCGGGCACGGCCTCGAGCGACGGCAGCACGGGCACGCCGTGGATTTCCCGGTGCGCCGGGTTCACCGGGTACAGCTCGCCCTGATAGCCCACGCCGCGCAGGATCTGGTACCACGGGATCTTGCCGTCGCCCATGTGCGGCGACGCTCCCACCACGGCGATGGAACGAGGATAAAACAGCCTGGTCAGGTCCATAATTCTAATCCGTAAAATTATTTCGCTTCAGGGACGGAAGATAACGCCAAGACGCCAAGACCGCCAAGAAAAATCATGTTTTTATTTCTTGGCGTCTTGGCGTTAAGTCTTGGCCCCGCTATTCGGGTTTAATCGTTATCGCCTCCGCGGTCTGACCCTCCGGGCGGGCGGCTTCTGGGCTAGCCGCGGTCCTTCCCTCCGCGTCCTCCGCGGTCGGGACGGTTTGGGCGGTCGCCTCCCCGGTCCGGGCCGCGGTCGCCGCGATAGGGACGGGCGCCGGGCGGCGGGCCGTCGGCGTCACGCGGCCGCTCCTCCTGGGCCGGCTGCTGGTCGAGCACGGCCTTTCGTGAGAGCCCGACCTTGCCGTCAGGGTCAACGCGCAGGCACTTGACCGTCACCTGGTCGCCCTCGTGCAGCACGTCGGTGACCTTCTCGATCCGGCGGTTCTCGATCTCGGAGATGTGCAAGAGCCCGTCGCGGCCGGGCATGATCTCGACAAAGGCCCCGAAGTCCGTGATCCGGACCACGGTGCCCGTATAGATGGCCCCGACCTCCGGCTCCGCGGTCAGGTCCTTGATCATCTTGATGGCGCGGTCGTTCACGTCCTGGTCCGGAGACGCCACGTGAACCGTGCCGTCGTCCTCCACGTCTATCGTGGCGCCGGTCTGCTCGATGATCCCGCGGATCACCTTGCCGCCCGGACCGATCACGTCGCGGATCTTGTCCACCGGGATCTTCAGCGTCACGATGCGCGGCGCGTACGTGGACAATTCCGTGCGCGGCTCTCGCAGGGCCTCGTTCATCTTGCCCAGGATGTGCAGCCGGGCCTCCCTGGCTTGCGAGAGGGCCTTGCCCATGATCTCGCGGTTCAGGCCGGAGGTCTTGATGTCCATCTGCACCGCGGTCACGCCCTCGCTCGTTCCCGCCACCTTGAAGTCCATGTCGCCGCAGTGGTCCTCGTCGCCCATGATGTCGGTGAGAACGTGGAACTTGCCCTCGTCCTCCTTGATGAGCCCCATGGCCACGCCCGCCACCTGCGCCTTCACCGGCACACCCGCGTCCATCAGCGACAGGCTCGCGCCGCACACCGTGGCCATCGAGCTCGAGCCGTTGGACTCGGTGATCTCGGACACGATGCGGATGGTGTACGGGAAACCGTCGTGCTCGGGCAACACCCGGGCGATGGCGCGCTCGGCCAGGTTGCCGTGGCCGATCTCGCGCCGGCCGGGGCCCAGCATGCGCTTGGTCTCGCCCACCGAATAGGGCGGGAAGTTGTAATGGAGGAAGAAGGTCTTGAAGTACTCGTCCTCGAGCCGCTCGATCTTGCGCTCGTCCTTCCTGGTGCCCAGCGTGATCACGACCATGGCCTGGGTCTCGCCGCGGGTGAAGAGGGCGGAGCCATGCGCGCGGGGCAGGATCCCGGTCTCGCAGGTCACGGGCCGCACCTGGTCCAGATGCCGCCCGTCCGCCCGCACGCCTTCCTTCAAGATCAGGTTGCGCAGGACCTCGGTGTCCAGGTGCTCCTTGACGTTCACGAAGTGGATCAGGTTCGGGCCCAGCTCCACTTCCTCGGCTTTGAGCTTCGCCAGGGCCGTCTTCCAGACATCCCGCAGCCGGTCATGGCGCTCGGTCTTGCCCGGAATGCGCCAGCCCGCTTCCACGTCCGACCGCACCATGTCCTCGATCTTCGCGATAAGCTCCGGCGGCGCGATGAACGGCTCGATCTCGGTCTTGGGCACGCCCACGGCCTGGCGGAGCTCGTCCTGCAGATCGAGGAGCGGGATCAGCGCCTCGTAGCCCCGGAAGATGCCTTCCAATATCTCCTCTTCCGGCACCACGTTGGCCCCGCCTTCAACCATGGTGATGCCCAACCGGTTGCCCGCGACCACCAGCTCCAGGTCGCTCTCCTCGGCCTGCGCATAGGTCGGGTTGATGATCCACTCGCCGGCGATCCGGCCCACCTGCACCGCCGCCACCGGTCCCTCGAACGGGATCGGCGAGATCTCCAGCGCCGCCGACACCCCGATCAGCGACAGGATGCCCGGGTTGTTCTCCAGGTCGGCGGAGAGCACGGTCGGGATGATCTGGGTCTCGTACATCCAGCTTTTGGGGAAGAGCGGCCGAATGGGCCGGTCAATGAGGCGGGAGGTCAGGGTCTCGGTGTCGGTGGACCGGGATTCCCTTTTGAAAAAACCGCCGGGGATCTTGCCGGCGGAATAAAATTTTTCCTGGTAGTTGACGGTGAGGGGCACGAAGTCGCCCGGCTCGTTGGGGTTCTTTTCCGCCACCACGGTGGCCAGGACCACGGTGTCGCCGTAGCGCGCCACCACCGATCCTGATGCCTGTTTCGCGATCTTGCCGGTCTCGAGGCTTAATTCGCGGCCTTGGAACATTACGCTGACCTTTTTGTACATGAAGTTACTCCTTTGGTTGCCAGGCCGCGCAAGCTATTAGCCCCGACGCACATCCCGAGCCCGTCCCGCTCTTTAGGAGCGCCGATGAAAACGGACCATAAAATTTACGGCTTGCCCTTTCGTCGGCGGGGACGGAATCCGGATGTGACCCGGGTCTTTTCGTTTGCGCGGCGCTGAGTTTATCCCGCGCGGCCCCGCGTCAAACGGGGCCGCGCGGAATCTTATTTCCGTAGTCCCAGCTTATTGATCAAAGCCCGGTAGCGGTCATTGCTTGCTTTCTGCAGGTAGTTGAGAAGACGCCTTCTCTGGCCCACCATCTTGAGCAGACCGCGCCGGGAGTGATGATCCTTGGAATGGGTCTTGAAATGTTCGGTCAAATAGTTGATCCGCTCCGTGAGCAGCGCCACCTGCACCTCCGGAGAACCCGTATCCGTGTCGGTCAGCCGAAACTCCTTGATGATCTCACTCTTCCTTTCCGTTGCCAGCCCCAATTGACATCACCTCCCTTTAGCCGGCCCCTGGGATGTCACCCAGAGAACATTAGCATTAGTGCCGCAAGATAGCACGAATCGAGCGCGGTGTAAAGTATCATTGAAAATTTTCCCGTAGCGATCAACCATTACACGGGGCGACGCGGGGCGTGTCGCGGAGAGCCGCTTGGTAACCTATTTTGGGTTATCGAAAAGGTATGGCCGATTCTATGTAAAGACTGTTTTTGCTGAGTGGAGGCAAGCCAGTAATGTCTGAATCCGTCTTTACCTCAGGTTACGACCAACTGCGGGCATTATTAGTGGAAACGCGGAGGTCTTCAGGCCTGACTCAACAAGAATTGGCTCGAAGGCTTAAGAAGCCGCAGTCCTTCGTGTCCAAATATGAGTTGGGGGAGCGGCGTCTCGACGTTATTGAATTCCTTCAGGTCGCCGCCGCATTGGAAACCGACCCCCGGGCGATGATGGGCCTATTGTTAAATCCGAAAAAACCAGCAATCGCTGGGGGCCGGCCGGAAAACATCTTGCAAAAGTGGGGCATCAATGAAACAGAGCTTACTCGGGTCGTGCATGAAAATCCCAGCCTCCGCGGAATTCTTCTTGGCTATGTCGCTGAACTGAAATTCGAGGAGACCATGAAAGGACATCCCGGGATTACTTATATCACTAAACATGACGATCATAACCGAAAGAGAAAAGGAGATAGGTTTATAACCTATAAGGGGAAAGACTTCATTGTGGAAGTCAAATCCCTACAAACCAACTCCATTGCGCGCGCGGGGAACAAATGGGTCGGCAAGGCGCAAGTGGATGCGAGTGACCGGCGTGACGTCAAATTGCCGGATGGATCAACCTTGAATACGACTTGTCTCTTGACGGGAGAATTTGATTTGCTGGCCGTCAACCTTTTTGCTTTCGAGGAAAAATGGAGGTTCGTTTTCGCCAGGAACCAGGATTTGCCGCGCAGCGGTTTCAAGAAATATTCGCTCAACCAGCGGAAATGGCTGCTGGCGACACTGGTAACGGTGACTTGGCCGCCGGCTCCGCCTTTTTACGAAGATCCTTTTGTGGTCTTGGATTTGATGGCGCGTGGGCGGAAACGATGATTTCTTTTCCCCGCGGGTACTTTTACGAAAACCAGAAAGTAAGAATGGTTCTTCCGGGTGTGGACCTGCTTTTTCAGGCGGCTGATTCCAGGGCGGTTCTGGCGCATGACCACGATTAAGTCCTTGGTGTAAAATCCCATCCGCTCATACTCATTGATTATTTCCACGTGGGTGAGATGTTGGCGATTGGCGCTGACTTCATCCTGGCATTTGACGATCAGCACCCCTTCATCCTTCAATACTCGATGTGCCTCTTTCCCGCCTTTGATATAAAGGTCCAGGACCGCCGCATGATACTTGGGACCGCCTATGGTCGCTTCGCCGTTGGAATAATACTCCCGGAAAGCGACATGGGTGCCCGCGCCGGCAAGATGAGCAGCGGATTTGCGGAAGAGCCCTTCCATGTAAGGCGGATCGAAAACCACGCAATCAATGCTGCGGTCCTTGTAAGGCAGCTTTCTGCAATCCACGCCGGCACAAATATCCGACGCTTTGAGCTGGTATTTTCCTCGGGGCACATGTTTCCAGAACACGCCTTTCCCGTAGGTAACATCGGCCACGATGGAACCTTCGGGCACGTGCAACTGCAGAATACCAGGGAACACTTCTTCATTCGGAGCAACATAGGCGGAAACAACGACATCGGAAGTCGCAATCCCTCCCTGGACCCTTTTCCTGGCGGGCGCCTCCGGAAAGCCTTCGAAAAGCGGGAGATGGGTTAGATTCTGCTTCGCCATACGTCATTCCTCAAACCAGATGTTATCCCAATTTAGGTTTTTGTCAACCCCGCTGCCGGCCCCGCTGCCGGCCAGTGTCACCTTAAGCGCTTCCAACCTCAAGTTTATAACGAACTAGCGGGGTTTGACAAATATAATCTAGAATAGTTAGCTTGACTCCATCTCGGGGCTGTGAGGTAGAAATGGGAAATCCAAATGAAATAAGGATGCGAGCTGTTGGTATAGCCGCGGTTGTTGCGGCACTTGTATTGATGACCGGCGCGGCAGCGGCGGGGTCTCCGGACGCGCCCTCCTTCGGCTCCGGCATCTTCGGGCATTGGATCACTGAGGAGAACGGCATGCCCGCGTACCTTTACACCATGCGCCATGACGACCCCCGCGCCGTCTGGGACCCCAAGACCTGGGCCCCGAACAATCTCCAGTGGCACCAGCTCGGCAACGACCGTGTCGTGGCCAACGCCTACAACCTGGGATTCGTCAAGCTCTTCTACGGCGAGTCCGGCGCCATCTGGCTCAATGAGTATGAACCGGAAAAGGGCGAGCATGCGGGCGGCTTCGGCTGGATCATTGACGGCGCCACCGTGCTGGTGGACCGAGATGAAATGGTTCCGCAAGGAGCGCAGTGGGAGAGGGTCTTCGGGGCCGGATATTTCTCGAAACGTCTGCGCGTCCCCGGCCTCGATTTTGAGCGGACGGTGTGGGCGCCGGTGGGCAACCTTACCATCCTTGTTTCCGAAGTCACCATTAAGAACACCTCCAGTAGCTCCAAGGATCTTTGCTACATAGAGTATTGGGACGTGAACATGAAGCTCAAGAAAGACTTCCTTGTCCTCCGACCGACCCCAAAGGCAATCCGGAATGAAAAAGTAAGGATGATTATCGACCAGGATGGGCGGCTCCTCAAGGCTGAACCTAAACGGATCTTTGGCCCGCTCGGGGGATTTCCTGATAAACCTATGTCAGTGGACCCTGAGTTGCCGGCCCTTTTCGTCTCAAGTCCGGATCAACAGCCGGAAACATGGATCACGGATCCGAACCAGCTTTTTCATCAGGGTTCGCCTATCATGGGGCCTGCCGCGCAATTGATCCGCGCCGGCGAGAAGGTCCCCGATCCGACGCCTCGCCCTCAGATTCGCGCATGCCTCGCTCCCAAAGTGCATGTGCAGGTCCCGGCTAACTCGAACCTTACCATGCGCTTCATCTATGGCTACATCAAGGGTATGGACGCAATTGATTATGATGACCTTGCGGTATTTTTCCACCAGATGACCGAAGAGCAATGGAATTCGAATAAAAATTATTGGAAAAACCAGTCTCCAAGCCTCGTTACAAACGATGATAAATTTGTAGGCAGAGAACTGGTCTGGGATTATTATTACTTCCTGAGCTCTTCCCTCTACGACGCCTATTACCAGGAGTATTTCATCCCCCAGGGATCAAACTATCTCTATTTTTCCGGAGGCAACGGCGCCACCCGCGACTATGCGGCCTTCGCCATGACGCTTGCTTATTACAAGCCGGAGCGGGCGCGAGACGTGCTCACGTTCATGACGCGCTGCCAGGACCCGGACGGCCGGCTCTTCTACGACCTGGAAGGCTACGGCAAGCGCTACTCCGTGCCCTACCGACCCGGCGACCTCGACCTCTGGTTCTTGTGGGCGCTGTCCGAATATGTTTCCGCCACCCGCGACTTCGCGTTCCTGGACCAGGTCGAGCCGTATTACCCGCTTGCCCGTGACGAATCCGGCACGGTCTGGGACCACGCGCAGCGCTCGCTCAACCACCTCGTCAACATCGTCGGCACCGGTCCCCGCGGGAACCCCAGGCTCAAGCTCTCCGACTGGAACGACGAGATGACTTTGCTCACCGCCGGCTCGAACCCGCTGGACATCATCATGACCTACAAGCGCGGCGAGTCCATCATGAACACCGCCATGGCCTGTTACATCATGCCCCAGGTGCGCGACCTCGCTTCCGCCCGCGGCGACGCCGCCACCGCCCGCACCGCGAACGATTACCTCGACCGCATGCGCGTAGCGCTCAACGCCGCCTGGGCCGGCGACCACCTCATCCGCTCCTGGTCCGGCCTGGGCAAGCCCTACGGCGACGACGTGATCTTCCTGGAGCCGCAGGCCTGGGCGCTGCTGGCTCAGGGCACGCTCCCCCCGGAGCGCGAAAAGGTCATGGTGGACACGATCGTCAAGCGCCTCAAGGAGCCGTCCGTGCTCGGCATGATCATCTCGAACTCCGTCTCCGGCTCGCTCACCACCAGGAAGGGCGAGCAGGAGGAGGGAGGAATCTGGTTCGCCATCAACGGACCCGCCGCCGTCGCCCTCTCCCGTTTTGACCAGCAGCTCGGCTGGGACGAGGTCAAGCGCAACACGCTCGCCTGGCACGCCTCCGTCTATCCCGGGACCTGGTACGGCATCTGGAGCGGACCCGACGCCTGGAACTCCGCCGTCTCCGACCGGCCCGCCGAGACCTGGTACATGAAAAACCCCATCATGAACACCGGGCCCCAGATGTACCCCATCCAGAACGCCCACGCCCACTGCCAGACCCTCTGGGCCATAGCCCGCCTCGCCGGAATCACCCCCACGCCCGGCGGATGGATCGTCGAGCCCCGCATCCCCATGTCCCCTTACTCCTTCTCCTGCGCCCTCTACGGCATCGAGGTCGGGCCGCAAAAGATCAGCGGGTACGTGGACCTGCCGGCGAGAGCCGTTTTAACCCTGAACATAAAAATTCCGGAGGGATGGGAGATAAATAAGATTAATGCCTGGGTTGGCGGTGAAAAAGTTGATATAATATTCTCACAAGATTTTGCGATTCTAACGGTTGGGGCGGAATCAAATCAAAAAGTCAACTGGGAGATTACAAGAAACTGAACCGCCTGGATGCCGGCAACGACATTTTCAGCCCCGGCAGGGGCGGCGGATAGTAGCCCAGAGATTCATCGCTGGGTGGGCCGGCTGTCATCATCATTCGAGTCCCGGAGGGACGATGGAAATCTCGGCCGTCCCTCCGGGACTTGGCGGTTGATTGACGCCCGGGTTCCCGGGAATAAATTCCTGGGCTAATATCGAGATGTCCCCCCGGGACAAAAACACCTGGAATCCGGCATGAGGAAAAGATGAGTAAGGAGGCCGGTTCACCGGCCTTGCTCTCGTAATAGGCCCGTGCTTCAGCGCGGGTGTAGCGGCGGCGCCGCATATCTTGAAGACCCCGTTTCAACCGGGTTCTCGAAATAAAGGATTTATCCATCAGGAGCGCGGGAACGGCTGAAGCCCATGGAACGATAAGGACGTTGAAACGCCCCTCCTCATCGCTCCGGCGCCTCGTACCCGCCATGAATGGCGGGGATGCTTTACATGCCTTGATGGAGTTGCTATGCTGTCGCCGGAAACGGGAGGAGCGACGAAGATGAAAAAATTATCGCGGGCATTTTGCGTTATTATTCTGTTTGGCATCCTGCATCTGGTCCTGGCCTCGTGCCGATTCAGCGGTGAGGATGAGGCTTGGGAAGCGGTGGCGGTCATGCCTTCGGCGGACTATTTGTCGCGGAAGGCGCAGTACCTGGCCCATTGCAATGAGAACAGCGGTCCCGGGAGCAACTCGGTTTACGGGCAGGTGTGCCGGGCCTATGTCAACGCCGGCCCGTTTGACGAGACCGCCCTTTACAACAGCATGACCAAGCTTGGCAACCGGGAGGACTGTTCCGACTTCCAGATGAACGCTCTGCTCCGCATCCTTTTCATTGACCGTAGCAACCACTGTCTGCCCGACGCCCTGCGCGACGACCTCAAGGCCACGGTGCTGAATTTCAAATACTGGCTGGACGAGCCGGGTCCGGACGACATGGTGTGGTGGTCGGAGAACCACCAGGTGCTTTTTCACACGGCGGAGCTTCTGGCGGGTCTCTTGTATCCGGACGAGGTGTTCCCCAACTCGGGGATGACGGGAAGACAGCACGCGGAGCACGCGCGGCCGATGCTTCACGAGTGGCTGGATTACCGCGGCCGGTTCGGCTTTTCGGAGTGGCACTCGAACGTCTATTTCAACGAGGACATGCCGCCGCTCGTGAACCTCGCGGATTACGCGGACGAGGAGGCCATCCGGACCAAGGCCGCCATGGTGCTCGATATCATGGCCTTTGATATGGCCTGCAATTATTATAAAGGGCTATACGCGACCACGCACGGCCGGACCTATCCGGACCACCTGGTGAACGGGCTTACGGACTCGACCCGGACGGCGGCGTGGATCATGGCCGACTTGGTCCCGCTCGGGTCCGTCACCCAGCTCGGGGCCGGCGACTTCACCGGCTCCTTCCTCGCCACCAGCGACGGTTACTTCACGCCGGACCTGATCGAACAGGCCGCGGACGACGCCAAGGATAATTTCGAGCACCGCCAGCGCGACAGCATCACGCTGGAGCAAGGGGCGGATTACGGGATCGGGTTCAGCGATTTTGACGACGTGATGTTCTGGTGGGGCATGACCGGGTACATGGCGCCGGAGATCGTGGAGGGCACGTTCAACCTGGTTGACTATTATGATATGTGGGCGGGCAACACCTGGAGTGACCTGACTCTGATCCGGCCGTTCGTGGGGACGCAGGAGCTGATCGGGGTCGTGACCGACGTGGCGCCGATGACCCGCGGGGCGGCGCTGGAAGCCGTCAACACCTACACCTATCGCACGCCCTATTATCAGCTCTCCGGGGCGCAGGACTGGAAGCCGTTCAACTGGACCGGCCAGAGCTTGCAGTGGAAAGCGGTGATTGACAAGGACTGCTTCGTGGTGACCGCTTTCCCGGGCGCGTTCCCGCTGGTCGCGGACTTCGGGAGCGACTGGACCGGCGGCTTCGTGCCCCGCGCCACCATGCATAAGAACGTGGGGGTGTTCCAGTATCATCTGCCGGCGCTGGGCACGCTCGAGCAATACCTGCCCGCTCCGATTGCTCCGATTGACTGGGGCTCCATTCTGCCGGATTACACTCACGCCTATTTTCCGCGGTCTAAATTCGACGAATACACCCAGACCGAGAACTGGACCATCGGCCGCAAGGGCGACGCCTACCTGGCGCTCTACTCGCAGGCCGCGCCGGTGTGGGCGGACACGGTGGATTTGATCGCGTACAACACCGACAACGTCTGGATCGTGGAAATGGGCGACGTGGAGCACAACGGCGCGTTCGCCGACTTCGTGACGGCGATGAAGAACGCCGTGGTGGACATCGGGTCGTCGGTGCATTACGAGTCGCCGAGCCAGGGCGTGATCCAGGTCGGCTGGTCCGGGCCCATGCTCGTTAACGGCGAGGCCGTGGACCTCGGCCCCTACCGCCGCTGGGACAACCCCTACGCGCGCCAGGAATTCGGGACCATGGTGACCCGCATCAACTTCCGGAGAAAAACCCTGGTCCTCAATTTCGGGGCGCCAAGTCTCACCTGCGTGCGGCGCTAGGGCCGTGTCCCAAAAACGGTTTTACAATGAGCTATGTTATTTAATATTTAAGAGTTGCCGCAGATGAACGCGGATGGACGCAGATGAAAACGGAAAAAATAATTTATGTTATCCGCGTTCATCCGCGTTCATCCGCGGCCTCTTATAAGCAGGCCGGAGCTTGTAAGATATTGCCGGGACACCAAGGCAATGATACCCGCCGCTTTCCCGGCCAATCCCGATGATGTACAATATGTCCATGAGCGATGAGACGCTTATATTTTCGAGCTGGGCGGAGCGGCTGCGCGAAGGCTACTTGTCGGGGGAGGCGAGCCAGTTTTTGCTGCATTCCAACACCGGTGACCTGGTGCCGTGGGAGGAAGGCGGGAAGCTCGAGTACGTGACGCTGATCGAGTTCCTGACCCGGTTTTTGAGCCGGACCAAGGAGCTCGTGGTTTTTTACAATTTGTCGGAGGGCCTGCGGTTCACCAAGGCGGAGATGCGGGAGACGTTCATCCGTCGGATCACGATTCACCGCCGGGCGAAGCGGGAGGAGGACTGGAGCGGCGTGATCCCGGCTTCGCCGAGCCGGGTGCTGGGTCTGCTGGGCGAGTTCATCGGGGTGCAGTCGCAGCGGGCGGCGGTGATCATAGATTATCTGGAGACGCTGACGCCGGAGGGCGACATCGGTTATTTGTCGTCGGAGGACCGGGCGTGCCTGGTGGCGGTTCAGGACTGGTCGCGCGACCCGGTGCTGCTGACGTCGGACAACATCGTGGTTCTGATCGCGGAGAACCTGATGGAGGTGAACCGCAAGATCCGGAGCATGCCGCAGCTCATGACCATCGAGGTCGGGCTGCCGGATTACGGGGAGCGGCTGAAGTTCATCAACCACGTGGCGTCGCGCTTCCCGGTGCAGGGCCTCGCGCCGAACCTGATGGCCGAGATGACCGCGGGGCTCACCCGCATTCAGATCGAGGGCATTTTCAAGCAGGCCAAGGAGTCGCGGACGGCGGTGAGCATGGAGGGCGTGGGCCGGAAGAAGAAGGAAGTGATCGAGCGGGAGTGCATGGGGCTGGTGGAGGTGATCGAGCCGCGGCACGGGTTCGAGGCGCTGGGCGGAATGCCCGAGATCAAGCGGACGCTGGCGGGCGTGGCGGACGCGATCCGGAAGGGCGAGTCCCGGCGGGCGCCGATGGGGATCCTGCTGGTGGGGCCCATGGGCACGGGCAAGAGCTTTCTGGCCGAGGCCTTCGCGCGGGAGAGCGGGCTCACCTATATCAAGTTCAAGAGCTTCCGCGAGAAGTGGGTGGGCGCCACCGAGGCGAACCTGGAGCGCATCCTGTCCATCGTGCAGGCGCTGGGTTACGTGCTGGTGGTGATTGACGAGGCCGACCGCAACCTGGGCACCGGCGACCGGGAGGGAGACTCGGGAACGGAGAGCCGCGTGATCGCGCGCTTGAAGGAATTCATGAGCGACGGCGGCCACCGCGGCAAGATCGTGTTCATGGTGCTCACCAACCGGCCCGACAAGCTGGACACCGACCTCAAGCGCCCCGGCCGGCTCGACCTCAAAATCCCCATGTTCTATCCGGAGACCCCGGAGCAGCGCCGCGAGATCGTGGAGGCGGTGGCCCGGAAGAACGGGTTCGTGCTCGACCGCGCGGCTGAGGCCTTGGCCGCGGCCGCGGAGCGCACCAAGGGCTACTCCGGCGCGGACCTGGAAGGCCTGATGGTGGCGGCCGACCGGCTGGCCTCCGAGTCCGGCAGCGCCGCCATCTCCGGCGCGCACCTCGAACGCGCGCTCGGCGACTTCATCCCGTCGCGCGACAACTACTACATCGAATACATGGAGGTCCTCTCCGTGTTCGAAGCCAGCTCCAAGAACCTCCTGCCCGAGCGCTACCGCAACATCGGGAACCAGGAGCTCCAGGAACGCATCCAGTTCCTCCGGGCGCGGATGGAAAAGTAGTAGCCAGTAGCCAGCAGCCAGTAGCCAGGGAAACTCCCCGTTGATTCCCACTCCTCGCTCTTCAGCCCCTTTCATGATTTCCGACGCCCACCGCTACATCCATGAGAGAAAAACCCGGGGCCAGGCCGTCCTGACCATGTGATAAAATATCGCCCGGCGCCCGATTAATTCAAGCAACCATAGAACGGCCGGTAAATTAATTTATTATTATTTTCATGCGCGGCCGCATGGCGGCGGAGGGCGGCTTAACCGTTCGGTAAACGCACCCGCAAAATATTATTTACCGCCCGGTGAAGCAGCGAAGCCGCTAATATATTTGTATTAAACCGCTTAGGCTGCCTTGATTTTCAGAGAACGTCCCGTTAATCTTCTTATTACTTCCCGCCCGTTGCCCGGCCTCCTGCTCGCGCGCGCCCTTTAAATAACGGCACCGTTCCAATGCCGGGCCGGGGGCCGCTTGCGGGAAAATCCACCTCCGGCCTAACAATTGATAGGAATAAATGCGGCGAGAAAAGGCGCATGGCTGAAATAATTATCATTGACTTTTCGCTCCGGCGCTGATAAAATATAAAGATCATTTCATCCTTATCCGCTGAATTCCGGGGGCGATGCCTTCGGACCGGGCGATTTAACAGGCATGGAACTTTCCCTCATATAGCGGGTATCAATCATACGGCGGGCGGCCATTTTCGCCGGCCGTTTTATCAGTTGCGGGCGTGCCGACGGAACGGGCATGGCCCATGAAACAAGGAGGCGGAATTGAACGGAAAACCCCGCGTGCTGTTGACCGCGAACTACGGCCCCAGTGATCTGGCCGGGGGCGAGGACTTGTACAACCTGATGAGCACCCGCTGGACCCGCGGCCACGGGGCCTTCCGGCTCGACATGTACGGCCATTACTTCGCGCTCTACCTGATCGCGGAGAACATCTCCAACCCATGCACGGTGCTGGAGAACCCGCACTGGGACGAGTTCGACCGCGAGCTGGAGAACGGCTACGACTACGTGTGTTTCCAATTGAAGAGCGTACACACCGCGAAGATCGCGCGGATGATGAAGCGGGTGCGCGAGAAATGCCCGGGCGCGAAGATCGTGGTCGGCGGCTACGGGGTGGGCACGCTGGACAGCCCGGTGCCCGGCGACGTGGACGGCGACGCCGCCTACATCCGCGGCCACGCCGACCACCTCTGCCGGGAGGAAGGCGTGCGCTTCATGCGCCGGGTCCTGGGCGATGAGCCGGTGGGGCGCGAGATCACGCAGTACCACATCCCCATGTTCTCCCTGGGCGGGTTCATCGGCGCGAACGGCGTGCACATGCGCATCCCCACGATCCTGGTGAGCCTGGGCTGCCCCAACGGCTGCGACTTCTGCAACACCAGCGCCTTTTACCATAAGAAGAAAATTTACGTGGCCGAGCCGGAGCAGGTGTACCGTTACATCCGGAACTACCAGAAGCGGATGGGTTTCCGCGAGATCATCGTGATGCTGTGGGACGAGGACTTCTTTTTGAACCCGGAGTACGTGCGCGAGCTGGGCCGCCTGCTGCGGAGCCACAAGAGCACCTGGAGCGTTCGCTATTACACGTTCGGCTCCATCCGCTCGCTCTCGCAATACACGCCGGAGGAGCTGCGCGACAACGGCTGCCAGATGGTGTGGATCGGGGTGGAGAGCTTCTTGTGCGGCAACGGCAACGACCGCTACGGCAAGCGCCAGGGCACTTCGGTGCAGGAGATGTTCGACGGCCTGCGCCAGCACGGCATCCAGCCCACCGGCTCGCTCGTGCTCGGACTGGACTTCCACACCAAAGAGAACCTGAAAGCCGACGTGGACCAGTTCGTCGCGCTCAAGCCGATGTTCTACCAGGTCTCCCACGTCCTGCCCTGCCCCGGAACCGCCCTCTATGACCGCATGATCGAGGAGGGACGCATCAGCAACGATTACAAATGGCAGGACCTCCATTTCTGGAGCGACCACGTTTATAAATATCAGAACTGCACCCGCGACGACATCAAGGAAACCTTCCAATACGTCCACGACCGGCTGCGCGACGTGAACGGCCCGCCCACCCTGCAGATGATGGAGAGCGTCATGGACTCCTACGCCCTCTACAAGGACGACCCCGACCCCTTCCGCCAGGCCCTGGCCAAGCGCGACCGCCTGATCGCCGGAGGCTTCCACTCTTTCCTCCACTCGATCAAGACCTATCATCCCAGCGAAGCCGTCCGCGGCCGCGCCCGCATGCTCGAGCAGCGCTACGAAAGCGAGATCGGCCGGCCCAGCGTGATCAGCCGCGCGCTCGCCCGCTACATCTCGCGCAACATCAGGAAAAAGTCCCGCGCGCCCGAAGCCACGCCCGTCTCCGACCCGCCGCCGCGCTGGACCTATTACCACACCTATGGCGACGGCGTCTGGGTGCGGAAGGGCCGCGAGGCCAAAAAGCCGGCGCCGTACCAGGACGACAGCATCCTGGCCGGCGTCGGCCTCACCGGAATCACCCGCCTGATCGGCAAGGGCAAAAAGGGGCTGAAATTTCCGAAAGGCATGTAGCGGTCCAGCGCCGCTGTTCGCCCCGAAAGAGAAAGGAGACAATCATGCCGATGATCCGCACTCCGGAGGAGCGTTTTCAGAACCTGCCCGGTTTCCCGTTCAAGCCGCACTACGTGGAGCTCAACGGGATGCGGGTGCATTACGTGGACGAGGGCTCGGGTGAGCCGGTGCTGTGCCTGCACGGCGAGCCGTCGTGGAGCTATCTTTACCGCAAGATGATTCCGCTGCTGGCCCGGGAGCGCCGCGTGGTGGCGCCGGACTTCATCGGCTTCGGCCGCTCCGACAAGTTCACTGAGCTAAGCGAATACACCTACAAGATGCACCGCGACACCATCATGGGCCTGATCGAGGCGCTCGGCCTCGACCGCATCACGCTGGTGGTCCAGGACTGGGGCGGGTTGATCGGACTCCGCGTGGCGAGCCTGATGCCGGAGCGCTTTTCGCGCCTGGTCATCATGAACACCGGCCTGCCTACCGGCGAAGGCCCGCTGCCCGAGGGCTTCATCCATTGGCAAAATTACGTGAAGGCCACGCCGGACCTGCCCGTCGGTCAGATATTGCGCCACGGCTTTTTTGACCTCGATCCGCAAAACCCCGTCGGCAAAGGCGACTCCATGCCGGCGGAGGTGATGGCGGCCTACGACGCGCCTTTCCCCGGACCCGAATACAAGGCCGGCGCGCGCGCCTTTCCGCTGCTGGTCCCGGCCAAGACCACCGACCCCGCCGCGCCCGAGCTCAAGGCCGCCCAGCAATTCCTCAAGACCTGGACCCGGCCCACCCTCATCATGTTCTCCGACCACGACCCCATCACCCGCGGCGGCAACCTCTACTTCCGCTTCATCGTGCCCGGGGCCAAGGACCACCCCGAAATCCCTATCACCGGCGCCGGCCACTTCCTCCAAGAAGAAAAAGGCGAGGAACTGGCCGCCCACGTTCTCGCCTTCATGGCCCGCACTCCCTAAACATATGGCCGGCCACGGCCAATCCCGCCGCCTTTTTCCCGGGTGGCCCTTGACAGGTTCCCGACCCGGCCCGGGCGGCGCCGCGGGATTTGGCGGCCAACGCCTGAATATTACTGCCGAATTTACAAAGCTGGCATAATTTATTCGCATCCGGCCATTTTTTTCTTGACAAATATATCTGGATTTGATATAAATATCTTCCGCGGCAAGCTATGGGGCGGGAGCGGGAGATGCCCGATCCTTTCATCGCTAGGTTTGTCGCCTCGATGGTTTGCCCCTCATGTCCGCAGCGGTTCGTTGCATTTTCATGATTTAGGTTCAGGCCAACCCTTTCAAGGGATAGGAGGAACCAAAATGGACGCGAACGACAAGCCCTTAATTGCCCTCCAGAAAAAATGCCGGATTGCCGGCTGCCTTAAAAGGCAGGCGCAAGACTCCTCCCCTATTGGTAACCAGAAATTAAAGTCGAGCAAGGTTATGGAGTTGACCTGTTTATCCAACCATCAAACCAAAGGAGGTCTCAGATGACGATCGCGCTTAAACCAGAGGACAAAGTACTGGTAAAGGTAACCATCGGAGGAAATACCAGGATCACGTGGCGGATTTACATGCGACAGGCCGGTGGCGCCGATTTCGCAGTCTATGACTCGACGGTGCACAGCAACGTGGAACCAACCACCTGCGTTGACGTGACCGGATACCTGGTCCAAGGCGAAAATTCCATCCGGGTGGAGTTCGTAAACTATTTGCCAACTCCCGACCGGAAATATTTCGACAAGGCGGAGTTCTATGTGGGCCAGGAATGCAAAGAAACGGAGCTCAAAGGCAGCTATGAAAGATCGAGCCAGCAAGGCCACTATCCGGTATTTTCGACATCATATTTTCATGTTCAAAAGCCATCAGCCAATCCCGACAGCATTTCAAAAGGAGAAGAATAATGAAAAATACTTGCTTGATTCTATTCGCCGTAATTTTCGCGCTGCTGATGAGTGAGAAGTCAAAAGCGCAGAATGCTTCCGGTGATCAGGAAGTTATGGATTACGTAACAAACAATTGTTTAGGCAACGGTATTGTCGCTAATGATTGTTTTAAAAATGCGCCTCCGGAACTTAAAAAGCGGAAAGATGTTTTAAAGCAGGAAATTTACGACCAGTATCTTGAAAAAGATCATATAGATATATTTATTGTGGATTATGGCTGTAACGGAGGCAAAATATCCATGAAAGAGTGCTACGGAAAACTTAGTTCGAGTTCGAAATCTTCCAAAGATGAAATCGCGCGTGAAGTCTATATCTTTTATTCAAACAACCTTGAATATGTGGCCAAGGAAAAAAAAGAGGCAAAAAAGAAAATAGAACCGGAAGTCGAAGAGAAAGCCGACGAACAGGAAGCAAAAGACGTTGTCCGGAATCGGGTCAATTCTTCCTCAGGCAGCGATACAGGGGATGGCACGGCGGAGAAAGCGGAAACCACTCGTTCCATAGCCGCTGGCCTGGGCTATTCGAACGAAGGCCAGCATATTACTATCAGTATTAATCCCTACGGCCTGCTTTCCGGCGATACGGCTGACAATTTCGCCTCATATTATAAATTGAGTTGCAGCACCTACCTCAAAGAGTGTCCAGCGGGTTGGCCCGGTCCCATACCCTACTTCCTTTCCAGGACGCAGATTTCGTTTTCCGTTCCCACCCGTAAGGATCAGCCGGACGTTACCAACCTGAGCGCGGCCATCAAATTCACCATATATGGCGACCGGGATCCGAGAAACGCAAATATTGATAAGATTCTCCTTGACAATCCCCCCCAATATGACTCCCAACTTGGTCAAACAGTTGAAGAACGACTTGACAACGCGCTGAATGCTCGCAAGGTTTGGATAGAAGGAAAATATACTGACAGGATGGAAGATATTGCCAATAGTTGGCTCATAACCTTGTCCTTCAACCGCTTCCCGCTCTCCTCGATTTACGACGGCGATTCCGCCACCGTTGATCTCAACGAGCCGATGTGGATGGCGGTGCTGACCGCGGATAAAGGATTAGGTATTAAAAAAAGTGAGAGCCTCCTCGAACCCGAATGTAACCTCACCGGCAACCTTAAGTACCAGATCAGCGAGTACCCGGAAAGGTCTCACGGCGACGGCATCGTGCAAAACAACCAGCGCCTGCTGGTGGACGCCTCCATGACGGCGCAATGGCCGAGGCTCTTGTTAAGCGTTGACCTTGAAGGCGATTGGGACATGGAATCGGACGATGACACCTATACCATCTCCGAGGTGTTTACGGCCCCCATCAACGATAATACCAAAGCCATGTTGACCTTTAAACAGAAAGAGGGAGAGCCGAACCAGACGATTATCGGATTGGAAATGGACGCCAAAAAATATCAACTGCCTATTAAATAACGCCGGCGGAGAAGCATTGCAGTTGGGCATTAAGAATTCCGATTATCATAATAAACATGCGCGGGACCATAGATCACGAAGGCTGAGGGCTGATCTGCAACGCTCACTATGAATATTATCGGCGACGAACATGGATCCCCGCTTTGCGGGAACTCACCTCCCCGTTGCAATCTCCGCGATCTTCCAGCCCGCGCCGGCCGGGACGAGAGAGATGAAGCGCGTGTTCTCGCCCAGGTCCCAGCCGCCCGACTGGTCGCCGGACTTGGGCACCGCGTAGATCACCGCCTTGAACAGGGGCCGGCCCTCGGTCCACTTTCTCGGGTCTTCCTGGAAGACCGACACCGCCCGCACCGCCGAAAGCCCCTTGAAGCTCTGCTTCCACATGTCCCGCGTCTGCTTGTTGCCCGCGAGCGCGGGGTCCATCATGGAAAGGCCCGCGTCATACTTGCCCTGGTCCATGGCCTCGAAAAACCCGAAAATGAACCGGGCCATCTTGAAACGCTCGCTGTTCTTGGCCAGCGGCCGCCCTCTCGCCGCCTCCGGCGCGATCTCCGTGCCCTTATAATCCCGGATGCTGATGACCTTGCCGCTCAAGCCGTCCACCGTGAAGAGCGTCTGGGTGGAGGCCGCCAGGCAATCCCACGTTGCCTGGCCCCGGAAACGCTGGTAGCTGTTCTCCACGATGTAAACGCACAGCGGCGTCTCCCACTCCGAACCGCCCGATTTATGGATGGCGCGGGCCGCGTCCTGAAGCGTCACCTTCGGCGCCTTGGCCGGAAGGTCGTCGGGCACCGGGATCTCGCGGACCACGTGGGTCTGCTCCTTGGCCTCCGTGATCCGGCCGTACTTGATGAGCGCGATAAAGGTCTTGTCGTCGCCGGGGTTCGCGTAGATCAAGCTCCAGGACCACGCCAGGTCGTTGTCCCCTGCGCGCAGGTCCGGGCTCGTCGGCATGATGTACCACAGCACCGCGTCCGAGCGCCATTTCCTGGCCTCCTTGTACGCCAGGGCCGCGGCCTCCCCCGTGGTCAGCTCCGGCAAATCGCCGCGGTCCCGGCCCGCGGACTCGGCCCTGCTATTATCGCCCCGGTCCGGCGCCGCCGCCTCGGTGGATTCGTCCCCCGCCTCCTCCGCATCCTGTTTGGTGCAGCCGGACAGGATCAGGGCAAAAATGAAAATGAAGGCGAGGACGGTCTTTCTGAAGACGGGAGTACTGATACACATCTTCTTTCCCTCCTTGGAACTGCTATTTCAGGAAGTAAAGCAAGCAGCGGATTACTGAATTGATTATATCATGGCCCATCGCGCTCGCCAGCCGCGGCCGACAAAGTCGCATGGGCCGGGTTTCATGATAAAATGATGGGGCAATGAGTTCAGGGCGGCCAGACGGCGCGGCGCCGGGCGTTTCCGAGTATGTATCGTTGGCGCACGGGAGCTTGGCGGGCTGGTTCCGGGACGCGATGATTGACGCGGCGTCGTGGGTGCCGGGGCTTGCCGGCATCGGTTTGCGCGCGGCGTGGGACCGGCTGTGGATCAAGGGCTCGGGCCGGTTCGCCATGGAGCGCGGGGTGCGGGTGCGGGGGGCGGAATACATCACGATTCACGGCGGCGTGTACCTGGACCAGGGCGTATATCTGCACGGGCGGCCGGGCGGGCTTGAGATCGGCGCCGGGACCAGGGTGATGCGGGGCGCGGTTCTTCACGTATATAATTTCCGGGGGCTGCCGAACGCCGGCATCCGGATCGGCGGGAGATGCGTGATCGGGTTGAACTGCGTGATCACCGGTCAGGGCGGGGTGGAGCTGGGCGACGACGTGATCCTGGCGCCGGGCGCGATGGTCCTGCCGGTGGACCACGTTCATGAAGACGCCGGGCGTCCCATCCGGGAGCAGGGTCTCAGCGCGCGCGGGATCAAGATCGAGAGCGGCGCGTGGATCGGCGCGGGCGCCATCATCCTCGACGGCGTGACCGTGGGCTCGAACGCGGTGGTGGGCGCGGGGTCGGTGGTGACGCGCGACGTCGAGGCGGGAACGGTGGTTGCGGGCAACCCGGCGCGGCCGGTCAAGGAAATTTAGGCCAGCAGGCCTCGTTTCGCGGTCCACGCCATCCTTTCCAGCCAATGCCTATGTTCCATCGCTCCGTATCCTCCATCCCTTGACATCCCACGACCGGAATGCTATTGATTATTGCATAGTATATGAGACAAGCGCTGGCAGGCCCGGAACCCGGCGCCGGGCCCAGGATAGACTCGCCCCATGGAGGAAAGGATAATATGAGGACAATGGCGCGGCTGGCCTTGCTGTTTTTTCTCTGTGCCCTCCCCTTGACCCTGCATGCCCAGGAGCCCCTTTCCGGAGACACGCTGCAGAAATTGAAGGCGGCCACGGTCTATCTGGAACTGGACTCCATGGGATTTCAGGGCAGCGGCTCCGGGTTTTTATTTTATAAAGACGGCTATACCGGTTACGTGGTGACGAACGCTCACGTGATTTTTGATCCCTCCCCGGAGCTCCGGCGCGTCAATGTTATTTTCAACAGCGGCGAGTCCAACGAGCTCACGATCGAGAACGCCAAGGTCCTGTGCGAGGACCGGGTTACGGACCTCGCGGTTCTGGAGATCAGGGCGCGCGGCCTGCCCGAGCCGATCAATTATCTGGCCCCTGTAAACATCCAGGAGACCATGCCCGTTTACATCCTGGGATTCCCCTTCGGCGAGATGCTTTCGCTCAATGAGCGCAATCCCTCGATCACGATCAGCCGCGGCTCGGTCTCCAGTATCCGCACCGATGACCATGGCCGCACCATCGCGGTGCAGATAGACGGCGACCTCAACCCCGGCAATTCGGGAGGGCCCATTGTGGACCAGCGCGGAGCTTTGATCGGCATCGCCGCCGCCAAGGTGGCAACCACGCAGATCGGATTCGCCATCCCCGCGCCAGAGCTGGCCACCCTGATGCAGGGCCGGGTGAAGGGGATCGGCATCAACGAGGTCAGCCGTGAGCCGGGCCGCGTGATCTTGAAGGCCGAGATAAAGCTGCTCGATCCGATGCACCAGTTGTCCCAGGTCTCCATTTTCATCGGGCGCAAGGACGAATTCGGCCCCGGCCTCAGCATTTCCGAACCTGACTCGAGACCCGAGCTCGCCGCGCGGATGGAGGAGTTTCACGCAACCATCGCCGACCAATCCGCGGACGTGAACCTCATACTGAGTGCGGACCCGGAAATCGGCCAGGACATCAATTATATGTTCATGATCAAATACACCCGCAAGGACGGCTCGTTCATCTATACGGAACCGTCCGACTATCAGGCCTCATTTCAGGCGGAATCGAAAATTCCGATGAAGGCCGATCTGGACAACAACATCAAGGCCCATAAACCTTTCGACGGAATGATTACCTACACCCTCCCCTCCACCATCAACGACCTTACGGAGGGAGCGGGCGGCCGTTACCTGGTGCTCCATCTCAACAAAATCCGCAAGCTGGCCGTCTTTGACGTGAACGAGCTCAAGATTGTGCGCTACATCCCCTTGGCCCAGGACAATGTCCTGTTCGCGGCCGGCGCCACCAAACTGGTGGTGATCTCGGTGGACAACAACATCATCCAGCGCTTCGACCTGGCCAGCGGTAAAAAGGAATTAACGGCCAAGCTGCCTATAAACGGAGTGGTCAAGAACATTGCGATGGGCTCCCTCACTGATGGCCCTATGCTGATGCTCAGGGCTCGGGGAACGGAACCTCTCGACAATACCACATTCAACTTCTTTGATATCGTGCGCAACAGAATTGCCGGCAAGGACATCAAAACGTATTACAGCAGTTACCGCGACTTCGTGCATATTCGAGCCTCCGCTGACGGCCTTACCTACGGCCTGTGGCACACCAGCGGATCTCCATCCGGACTGGCTACCATTTTCCTGGCCGGAGGAAAAGCCTATGTTTATTATGAACACGACTCCGTGGGCACCGTGGTCCCTGGACCCGACGGCCGTTTTATTTACACCTGGAGCGGCATTTTTACTCCGGAATTGAAAAATATCATGCCCGGCCTGGAAAAGAACCGCATGTATCTGCCCGCCAATTCGGGCAATTTTTTCTTGGGACTAAAAGGCCCGGAGAGGGGATCAAAAGATCCAGACTTCGACCTCTCATTCTATGTCAATGGAGACGAGAGGCCGCTCACCCAAATCAAGGTCAGCGAAAAGTTCCCTAATGCCAACATGTGGATCAAGACCTACTTCACGCTGGATAAAAGATTTCATTTTGTTCCGGACGCCAACCTGATCTTAATGGTCCCCGAATCCAACGATAAAATCGTGATCCAATACTTTAACATCATGGACAGCCTGGAGGCATCCGGCTTGGATTACTTGTTCGTGGCCTCCGCTCCACAGCCGGACGCTAAGAGGGGTGAAAAGTATGAGTATAATCTCGACGTCAAATCCAAGAGAGGGGGCGTCACATATTCGCTGGACTCCGGTCCGGAGGGCATGAAAATCTCCAAGAAGGGAATGATCTCATGGCCGGTACCCAAAGATTACGAAGCCCCCGGAGAAGAATTCATTATCATCTCAATCTCCGATACTTCCGAGCAGCAGATTTTTCATACCTTTAAAATCGCTGTCAGGTAGAATTCCCGCCAGGCCAGGCAGTTCCCGGAGATGCAGCTTAACCTCAATGGAAGCGGGAGAGTAACCTCAATGCAAAGGATTGTCAGGACACTATGGCCTACGCTGCTGGCGCTGGCGCTGCTGGCGGCAGGGCTTGGGTGTCATGGCCAGAACAGCTCTTCGGAGCAGGCCGCTCCGATTGCAGCAGAGCGAGCCGGAGAGTCCGCGACGGCGGCGCCCATCAACCTCACCATCCTTTTCTTCAACGACCTGCACGGGCACCTCATGCCGTTCACGGTGAAGAAGGACGACGGGAGCAGGGCGGAGGTCGGAGGCATCGCGCGCATCGCCGCGCTCGCAAATATGATCCGGGCGGAGAACGAGAAGAAGGGCGCGAAGACGCTCACGCTGGTGGCGGGCGACATCCTGCAGGGCACGCCCATGTCCACGGTTTTCCACGGCCGGCCGGACGTGGAGGCGCTGAACATGATGGGCGTCGGGGCCATGACCGTGGGCAACCACGAGTTCGACTTCGGGCTCGACAACTTCCTGGCCCGTAAGGACCAGGCCAAATTCCCGTTCATCAGCTCGAACATTGTCTGGCGCGACACCGGCAAGCTGGTCTGCGCTCCGTCGGCGTCATTCCCGCTCGGCCCCGGCCTCGAGCTCACCGTGATCGGCGCCACCACCATGCAGCTCCTTTATACCACCAAGCCCGAGAACGTCGAGAAGCTGAACGTCATTGACACGGTGAAGAGCGTGAAGCACGAATACGACAAGGCCGGCGCCAAGGGCCCGGTCCTGCTGCTCTCGCACAACCGCGCGGCGGACGACGAGGCCATCGCCCGGGCCGTGCCCGGCCTGATCGCCGTGATCGGCGGCCACGACCAGATCCTGCTCACCCCGAAAAAGATGGTCGGCGACGTGCCCGTGTTCCAGGCGTTCGAGAAGGGCAAGTACCTGGGCCGGGCGGAATTCGCGATAGATCCGGCCACGAAGAAGGCGGCGCTCCTTGACTGGAGCTACATCGCGATCACGGCGGAGCTGGCGGAGGACCCGGCGGTGGCCAAAATGATCGAGACCTATCGCTCCCAGCTCGACGCGCGGTTCAAGGAGGTCATCGGCGCCTCGGCGGTGTTCATGGACGGCGAGCGCGAGCGCATCCGCTACGAGGAGACGAACCTCGGCGATTTCGCGGCCGACATCATGCGCGAGCACACGGGCGCCCAGGTGGCGCTGCTGAACGCGGGATCGCTCCGGGCGAGCATTGACGAGGGGCCGGTCACGGTGGAGACCGTGTTCAAGGTCATGCCCTACGAGAACGAGGTGGTGAAAATCGTCCTCAGCGGCGGCGAGATCAAGTCCGTGCTCGCCCGCGCGGTCATGGGCACGCGCGCGGACGAGGACGGCGGGTTCCTCCACGTCTCCGGCCTCTCCTTCAAAATCCGCGGCAAAACGCCCGAAGACATCATGATCGGCGGCGCTCCCCTCGATCCGGCCAAGACCTACTCCGTCGCCATCACCGACTTCATGGCCGCGGGCGGCGACGGCTATAAAATATTCACCGCCAGGCCCGCGCTCAAGACCGGCTCGCCGCTGCGGGAGCTGATCGTGGACACCATCCGGTCGCGGGGCACGGTGGACGCGAAGAAGGACGGGAGGATTACGAGGATGGCTGATTAGCTCAAGGATTCGGTTATTCTGTCCGCGACTATCTCTTTGCAATGTGCCTGAATGAAAATAATGCTGCTCGATGATGCCTGCCTAAATCCACCGCCTAGAACAAGAAAAAAACAGGCGACTCTCGCTAATAAAATCAGCGGACGACGCGGAGGCCGCGGTTGTCGGGGAGGAGGATGCGGGTGTTGCCTTGGTTGCCGGAATGGATGAGGGCTTCGAGCATGGCCTGGGCGGCGGACTCGGCGGTGAACTCGTCGGCCACCGCGATGATGGTTGATCCGGAGCCGGAGAGGAAGGCGCCGAAGGCTCCGGCTTGCTCCGCGGCGCGGATGACGGAGGAAAGGAATGGCACGAGCCGTTCGCGGGATGGCTGGTGCAGCCGGTCCTGGAAGACGCCGCGCAGTGATTCGGGGCGGCCGTTGGCGATGGCGTTGACCAGCCAGATGGCGCGCTGCATGTTGAAGACGGCGTCGTGGCGGGTCACGGATTCGGGCAGGACCGCGCGGGCTTTTTCGGTCTCCATCTCCTGCTCCGGGATGAGCGCCACGAAGCGGAAGCGCTCCGGGACCGGGTAGTGGACGTAATGCACGCGGCCGTCCATCCATCCTGACACGGTGAGCCCGCCCACCATGCAGGGCGTGACGTTGTCCGTGTGCCGCTCCAGGCCCGCCGCGAGGTCCAGGATTTCCGGCTCGTTGAGCGCGGCCCCCGCGAGCTGGTTCACCGCGGCCAGGGTCCCCAGCCGGTAGGCCGCCGAGCTTCCCAGGCCCCGGGCCAGCGGAATATCGCCGGCCATCATGAGCCGCACCCCGCCGGCGCCCTGCCCGCTCTTTTTCTCCCACTCCCGGACGGCGGCGGCGCAGAGCTCGCGGAGCGGGCCCTCCCCCACCGGCGGCCCGAAGCCGGAGAGACTGATTTGCAGGTCCGCTCCCTCGCGGGAGGCGCTCACCTGGAGGGGCCAGTCGAGCGCCAGTCCCAGGCAGTCGAATCCCGGCCCCAGGTTCGAGGTGGAGGCGGGGACGATGAGCTTGACTTCATTCATGGTCGGTAAACCTCAGCGTAAGCCGGGGGATGCGCCCGGCGGCTCCCGGCGGCGGGGCATGGCGCTCCGCGCCGGGCGTTGCGGCCTGGGTCACTCGGTTTCTTTGAATTCGTCGAGATATTCCTTGGGGGAGAGGATTCCCTTTTTGGCCAGGAGCTTGAGCAGGGCCTTGAGCTCGCGGGTAAGCTTGGGTTTGTCATCATCCTTGTTTTTAGCCGCGCCGTTATCATCGGGAGGCGGCATGAGCATCTCCGGGTCCTCCGGCTCGGCCACCCGCGCGTGCTCGATGTGGAACTCCTGGGTCTCCATGGACGGACTGGGGGCTTCCGCGTCCAGGTCCACGCGCATGCGATACGAGCCCTTGCCGCCGCCATGATAATAATAGTCATTGATGACGTACCGGATGGTGCTCTCCAGCGCCAGTACCGGCTCGACCTTGCACCCGGTGGTGAAGCGGATCTCGTCCTGGATCTGCACGTTGGTGGGGTCGGACATGGCCAGCACCAGCGAGTTGCCCTGCGGCGAGCGCTTGACCGCCACCGGAAAGACCACGTGCTTTTCCGCGAGCTCCTGCGGCAGGATCTTGATGACGGCTTCGGGGATGGTGCTCTTGGTGAAGTCTATGGCCGGGATGTTGAGCTGCGATGACAGGGCGTGGAAGAACTCGCGTTCGGTGATGAAGCGGCGTTCGAGCAGGATCATGCCCAGCTTGCCGCCGTAGCGTTTCTGCTCTTCCAGGGCTTGGGCCAGTTGCGATGGCGTTATCACCCTGGCGTCGAGCAGGATCTCGCCGAGCCTTTTCTTTCTCATGGGCCGCCTTCCGGCTCTGCCGGCCATGGAATGTTCTGAACCGATTTCATAACCAGGACAACCATCTCGGATGAAAAAATTATTAACAAGAATATTCAGGATTACCAGGATGGTTTCCGGTTTTTTTGATCCTGAACATCCTGAATATCCTTGTTAAAAAATTCTTGTCGGGGTTATGAAACCGCCTCTATTCTCCCTCGACCTCTTTTGGCAGCACGCCTTTTCGCCACTGCTGGTAATGCTTGTTGCAGTATCCCTTGCTCCGGTGCTTGTTGCCGCACCCCTTGACCTTGCACTTCTTGGCCGCCGCCGGCCGCTCCGCTTTTTTCTTTGCGGTCTTCCGTGAGGACGGGGCCCGCGGCCGGGCCGCGGCCGGGGCCGGCCGGGCCGGCTTGGGGGCCGCCGCTTTTCCGGCGGGGCCTGACTTCAGGTCCTGCCCGGAATCTTTTGCCGCGGCCTGCCGGCGCGGCCCTTCCGGTGTATTTATTTCCTCTCCGGCGGAGGGACCGGGCTTTTCCGGGAGCGATGCCCCGGCATCCGCCTTGCGCGCCTTCTGTCCAGGCGGGGGCCGGTCGGCGGGGTCCGGGGCTTTGCGGGCGGGCGGGTCGCGCCGCGGCCCTTCCGGCGCGCCGGTCCCGGCCTCTTTCCCTCCCGGTCGCGCAACGCTCGCGGCCCGGGCCGAGAGATTGCGGATGACGCGGTCAATCTCCGCGCTCATTTTGTGTTCCAGCTGCCGCTGCCTGATCCTCCACATCAGCCACACGAACAGCAGAAAAAGGAACGCGGGGACCAGGACGCTTGGGCCCAGATCCGGGTTCCTCACGATCCATTGGGCCGGCGTCTCGCCGAAACCATAGAGGGTCAGCTCCCGGAGGTAAGGGATGATGGCGTTGACGCCGAACACGCGGGCGTCGCTCTTGGCGAGCTCCGTGTCCGCCGCGGCGAGCAGCTCGCGCATCCTCTTGACCCGGGCCTGCAGCTCGTCGTGCCCGGCGTTGATTCCTTGAAGCTCGCGCTGCACGGTCCCGATCTGCTGCTGGATCAACTGCTGTCTCTTGGCCTCTTCCTGGTCCGCGCACGCGGACCAAGAGAGGATGAGAAGCATCAGCCCGGAGGCTATGGCGGCCCGTCTCGCCAATACCGTCGCCTCATTCCTTGGCCCGGCCACGCACCATGTAGCGGTAGAGGATCCAGATGATGAAGAGGAACAGCGCGATCCACAGGACGTTGGTCCAGGTCCAGGCCGGCTCGCGCAGGGTGGACTCGGCCGCCGACTCGCCGAACCCGATGGTGGTGAGGTCCTTGAGATACCCCACCGCGCTCCCGGCCGCGCGCAGCCGCGGAGCTTCCTGGTTCAGCTCTTCCTGCATCGCGTCAAGCTCTTTCCGCATCTGCTTGATCATGGCCCGCATGGATTCCTGGTGGGCCTCGACCGCCTTCATCTCCTTCTCCACGATCTGGATCTGGCCCTGGATCTGGCGGTTCAGCTCATCCTTCTCCGGGTCATGGCAGCCGCCAATGCCCGCCGCGGCCGCCACCGCCAAGACCAACAAGAACACCATCATTGCCTTTCTCATGGATGGTTCCTCTCTCCTTTGACTGTCTGCAAATAAAAATTATTCATGCCGCGTCCGACCTTGCCGCTGATTACGGCTCATTTATAGCCGATTGCCCGCCGCCAGTCAACCCGGCGCCCGCCGCGCGCCCGCCGCCGGCGTCACCAGGCTCCCGCCTCCCAAGACACCCCCCGGTTGGCGCCGGCAACCTTACCAGGATAATATGTCCTTATGCGCCTGACCCTCCAGATCAAGCTGCTCCTTATCGTCATTTTGGGCGTGTTCGTCCCCATGGAACTCTGCGTCATCTACGTCCTCCATCAGAACCGCGAGAACCTCAAGGAGGTCTTCGTCAGACAGGGAAGAGTGATGTTCAACCAGATCCTCATCACCCGCCGCTGGCTCTCACTTCACGGCGGGGTCTACGTGATCAAATACCCCTTCGTCAAAACCAGCCCCTTTATCGAAAACGCCGACACCTCGACGTTACAGGGAGTCCCCATCACCCTGCGCACCCCCGACCTCGTCACCCGCGAGATCTCAATGCTCTCCGGCCAGGAGAACGCCTCCCATTTCCGCATCGTGAGCCTTCTCCCCATCAACCCCGCCAACCGGCCCGACCCCTGGGAAGCCCAGTCCCTGGCATCCTTCGAGCAAAAAGCCCCCGAAGCCTGGACCATGAGCGGACAAGGCCCCGCCACCAGGTTCCGCTACATCGCCCCCATCTTCACCGAGGCCTCATGCCTCAAGTGCCACCAGGAACTCGGTCACCGCGTCGGAGACGTCCGCGGCGCCATCAGCCTCGATTTCCCCGTCGGCGGCCTCATCATCCAAGCCGAAAAGGACAGCCGCGACTTCGGACTCATCGCCACCGGCCTGGGACTCTCCGCCATGTTCCTCCTTTGGCTCGCGGCCAGGCGCTTCGTCCTGACTCCCGTCTCCAGGGTGGCCGCCGCCGTCGCCGCCATGGGAAAGGGCGATTATGAAACGCCGCTGGGCCGCGTGGCCCGGGACGAGCTCGGAGACCTGGCCGAGACCGTCATCGAGATGCGCGGCTTGATCCGCGACTACGGCAAGAACCTGGAAGGACAAGTCGCGGCCAGGACCAAAGAACTCCTCGAGATCAATCAGAGCCTTGAAGCCAAGGTCAAACAGCAGACCGCGGCGCTGCTCGAACAGGAAAAGCTCGCCGCGTTGGGAGAGGTCAGCGCCGGACTCGCCCATGAGATCAGGAACCCGCTCTCCGCCATTCTCTCCGGCATCTCGCTGCTCGAATCCGGAAAAAGAACCGAGGCCGAGCGCTCACACATCATCAAGTTGATCCGCCGCGAGGCCGGAAGACTCAACACCAGCTTGACCGACTTCCTCCTCTTCGCCCGGCCCCAGCAGCCAACCATGGTGCGCATTGACTTGAACGGCATCATCCGCGAGATCGTCCACCTCATCGAGGATGATCCCGAAATCAAGGGCGAGGCCGACGTCCGCCTCGAGCTCGCCAACCTGCCCCCCATCTGGTTCGATGACGACCAGCTCCGCCAGATGATATGGAACATCGTCCTCAACGCCCTCCAAGCCATGGACGGAAGAGGACTCCTGAACATCCGCACCGTCCGCGAAGGCGAAACCTGGCGCCTCGAAGTCTCCGACACCGGGCCCGGCATCCCCGACGAAATCCGCGGCCGCGTCTATGACCCCTTCTTCTCCACCAAAAGGGACGGGACCGGACTCGGACTCTCCATCGTCCGCCGCATCGTCGCCGCCCACCACGGGACCATCTCCTTCGACTGTACGCCCGGCAACGGCTGTACCTTCATCATCACCGCCCCTCTCGCCGCGGGTGAGCAAAATGCCGCGACCTGACGTCCGCGGACCTTTGCCGCCGGTGTTTTTTGGCGCCACGGCCGGGAGTATGATATTGATGCCCGCAGGCGGACGGGTGAGCGCCCGATGATCCAGGAGGCCCCGGATGTCCGATGAAAAAATCCTGCTGGTCGAGGACCAGGAAACCACCCGCGAGTTCGTCGGCATGATCCTCTCCGACGCCGGCTACCACGTGGACCAGGCCGTGGACGGAGAAGAGGCCCTCGCCAGGCTCGACGAGGAGGGCTATGACCTCGTGCTGTCCGACCTCAAGCTCGGCGAGCTCTCCGGCATTGACGTGCTCAAAAAGGCCATCGCGCTGCCCGACCCGCCAGCCATCATCATCATCACCGCCCACGGCACCATCGAGAACGCCGTCGAGGCCATCAAGATCGGCGCCTACGACTACCTCACCAAGCCCGTGAGCTCCGACGAGCTGCTCCATTCCATCCGCCGCGGCATCGAGCGCCACCTCCTCTCGTCCCGCATCAGAAAGCTCGAGTCCCAGCTCGAACGCGACTTCCGCTTCGACAACATCGTGGCCAAAAGCCCCCGCATGAGGCAGGTCATCGAGGCCGTCCGCCAGGTCGCCAAGTCCGACGCCACCGTCCTGATCGAAGGCGATTCCGGCACCGGCAAGGAGCTGGTGGCCCGCGCCATTCACGCCAACTCCCGCCGCCGCGACCAGGCCTTCGTCGCCATCAACTGCGGCGCCATGCCCGAGACCCTGCTCGAATCCGAGCTCTTCGGCTACGTCAAGGGAGCGTTCACCGGAGCGCAGGAGACCAGAAAAGGACTGTTCGAGGAGGCGCATGAAGGGTCGCTGTTCCTGGACGAGATCGGCGAGACCTCGCCCGCCTTCCAGGTCAAGCTCCTCCGCGCCCTCCAGGAAGGAGAGATCAGGAGGGTAGGAGACAACAAGCCCATCACCGTGGACGTCCGCATCATCGCCGCCTCCAACCAGGACATCAAGGCCATGGTCGAGGCCGGACGCTTCCGCACCGACCTCTATTACCGCATCAACGTCATCCCCATCAAGCTCCCGCCCCTCCGCGAACGACGCGACGACATCGCGCCGCTCGCCGAGTTCATGATCAACCGCCACGCCGTAAAACGACCCGGGACCCTGCCCCGACTCGGACACGACACCATCGCGCTGCTCGAATCATACCCCTGGCCCGGAAACGTCCGCGAGCTCGAAAACGCCATCGAGCGAGCCCTCGTCCTCGCCCGCTCCGAAACCATCGAGCCCCGCGACCTCCCCCCCGAAATCCAGTCCTTCGCCGCAAACGCCGACGCCCCCCTCCCCAAAACCGCCCTCTCCATGAAGGACGTCGAAATGCAGCACATCATCCGCACCCTCGAAAACACCCGCTGGAACCAGACCGAAGCCGCCCGCATCCTCGGAATCGGATACAACACCCTCTGGCGAAAACTCAAGGAGTACAACATCAAAAAGCCCTCATGAGCCGCGCCAAGCCGCCGGTGAAAATTACAGCAAGGAGCGCGCGGCCGGCGGCCGGGGAGCAAGAATGCGGGGGTTGAAACAGGATGGACAAGCGAAGAGCGGGGACCCGGGAAAATTTCCCGATCCCCGCTCCCCGTTCCTCGCCCCTTTTATTCAGGATGATCCGGTCCTTGACATCCTGAACACCCCTGTTAACGGGCTCTTTGCAAGCCGGCTAGGTGTGGGAGGCCGACGCCGCCTCGGATTGAGCGCGCTGGTCGTCGGCCACGAGCGCCGGCATGACCCAGTTGACCTTGATCTCGTAGCCCGCGGCGTTGCGGATCGCAGTGGTCACCGGGAACCTTCCTCCCGCCTGCCGGACCAGCTCCTCGAGCTGGCCCGCTATGTGGTGGGCAAAGGCCGTGAGCATCTCCTCGTTGGTCTCCCCGTCCGGCTTGACGATCTGAAACTGGAGCCAGTCGCGGCCGGACCCGTTCACCCTGGCGTCGCCGCCGCCGTGTATGAAAATCCGGGTGAGCAGCGCCAGCCGGCCAATGCTCGCGGCCGGATCGCCCTTCACCAGGATGCTGTCCTTGTATACGGCCAGCACGCCTTTCATGTTGAAGGCCCCGAACCCGCGCGCCGTGTCCAGGTTGGAATTCGCAACCAGCTTGAACACCGCGAAAGCGATGCGCCGGTAGGAGTCGTAAGAATACATGTTGCTGTTGAACAGGCGGCTGTTGACGATCTCCCAATCCTCCGCCTTGAGGTAGCGGTTCCAATCCTTGTCCGGGTTCGTGCGGATGATCCGCACGAAATCTATCAGCATGATCGCCTTCACTTTAATCATGGTAATGATCCCTCCTGATGTACATGTCCCTTACTTTCCGCGACCCGGCCAAGCTCATCACCCGCTACTCTCGCGCCGTAACCGCTCTTGGCCTTCATCGCCCCAAGCCATGTCACCATTAACAAGCAAGCGCCATGCCGGATCGCCCCGGAGAAAATTGCATTTAAACTACAAGGGGTTAGCAAGACACGGAAATGCGGCAGGGGTCATGAAGAATGACCATGGTGCATTTTTGATGTTAAATAATGAGGTCTTTGATCAGAGCAGAGTCAACCACCGGGGGCGGGGTCAGACCCTTGCTTGATTGCTTGACCGCCCCCTACTTGACAGAGCGGAGTCGGCATGGTTGAGAACGGCGCGGGGCAGGAGTGTCCCGCCTACCAGCGCCCTTGTTCCTGTTTGATCGCAATCAACGGGACGGGGTCAGACCCTTGTTTAACTACTTGACTGAGCGGAGTCGGCATCGTTGAGATCGGGACGGGACAGCAGTTCCCGCATGCCATTGCGCCCTTGTCTCTCTTTGATCGCAATCAAATCCTCCTCTTCTTGGTGTCTCTTCCGTTCCTGGCGCCTTGGTGGTTTCTTCCCTTCCCCGTCTCCCGCTGGAAACAGGGTCCTGACCGCTGTTTGATCGCCGGGGGGCGGCGGGGGGCGGGGTCAGACCCTTGCTTGATTGCTTGACCGCCCCCTACTTGACTGAGCGTAGTCGGCATGGTTGGAGTCGGGGCGGGGGCGGGGTCAGACCCTTGCTTGACTACTTGACCGCTCCTTACTTAACTGAGCGGAGTCGGTATGGTTGAGACCGGGGCGGGACAGGAGTGTCCCGCCTACCAGCGCCCTTGTCCCTCTTTGATCGCAATCAAAACCTCATCTTCCTGGTGTCTCTTCCATTCCTGGTGACTTGGTGGTTTCTTCCCTCCCGCCATTATAACGGTTCCCATGTCAAACACCAGTGGATTGAATCGGTAAAAATTACCGGTTGGGGTGCGACATTTGTACATATATAGAGGGGCTGTAATTGGGTTTGAGGTTTGTGGTTACAGATGGGAGGACGGCGATTTTGTGCAGAGGCGCTCTACAAAAAGTGGTCCGGGTTCATCAGCGGCCATTGTCTTTCCTGGTTTTTTTCCTGGCTACCGGCTACGGGCTGCCGGCTACTCTCTGCCTCATTTCCGCGGCCGGAGCGGGAAGGGTCCGGGGCTTGTCTTTTCTTGCGGTTCCTGCAACCTCAAACCACAAACCTCAAACCTCATGCCTTCGCCGTATTTTCCGTGGCCTGGTTCGTGGTCTGGATTTCAGGACGCGGGAGGCCGGATTTCAGGCCACGGAGTCATTTTCGCGGCCTATTTTTCAGGCCGGGGTGGCCTGGATTTCAGGCCGCGGGCGGCCCATGGGGGGCCGGTTTCAGGCCAGGCTAAGTGGAGGCGCGGGATGGAAGTGATGGAAAAGATTGGGGCGGGTTTCGCGAAAATCGCGGCCCGGGCGTTCCGTGGCCTGGTTCCCGGGCCAGGTAAGGGCCGGCCGGGAGCGGCCTTCGGGCGCGGCCGGGGCCAGGCGCGGGCGTTACGGCGGCGGGGCGCAATGTCAGGATTTTTACTTGGTGGGCCTTGTGAGCGCGGCGGCTTCGCTCGAGGCGAGATGGCGCCATTCGCCGGGAACTTAAGTCAGGGTCCGGGCGCTGAGTGCCTACCTGGACATCACCACCCTCCTCACCCCGGTGAGCTGGCGGAACATGGCGCCCTCCGTGATTTGCCTGAGCGTGAGCTCGACGTCGGTGACGATAGTTCCGGCGGCGGCGGTGACGCCGTGAGAGAGGAGGGTTGGGGAGAGTGGGGTTGTGGGTCCGAGGACGAGGACGTATTTGCCCGTTGCCATGCGCAGCATGGGCTCGATGGTGCGGTTGGAGAAGGCGGAGCCGGTGATGGCGACGACGTCGGCTTCGGGGATGATGCGCTCGGTGGCGGAGGCGGGGAGGTCGCCTTCGCGGGGGTCGAGTTCGAGGACCACGGTGGAGTGGGTGAGGGGGGTGATGTCGTGGATGAAGTTGAAGTGGCCGACCACGACGAGGTTGAGGTCGGAGGCCTTGTCCCGGAGCAGGGCCGCGCCGTTTTTCTCGGGGAGATCCGGGGGCGGCCGGATCCCGGCGTTGATCGCGGCCATGGCGAGGCTTGCCTCCAGCGGCAGCTTCGAGTCAACCATGCGCGCGAGCTCGATGAGCGGCCGGCCCGCCAGCGTTCCCGGGTCCCTGATCTGCGGCGCGGCGTGGCCGCCCTTGACCGGCATGGTCGTGGCCAGTCCGCACCGCCCGCCCGCCTTCACCGCCGTCAAAAACGGCCCGATCACCACGGCCTCGGCGACCAGGCCCGGCTCCATCTCCGCCATCAGTTTTTCGTAAATCCCCACCTTCTCCTCCCCGGCAAGAGTTTTATTAACAAGGATGCACAGGATTCACAGGATAATTTATCCCAGATTCGGAATTGGAACCAGCGGGGCCGGAAACATCACGATGAAGCGCCGGGTGTGGTGGCGGCATTTGCCGTTGGGGGGCCGGATATTCTAGAATGGTCGGGGAGGCGGAAGATGGCGGGACTTTTCCCGGTATTGCTTAACGTGAAGGACAGGCTTTGCGTGGTGGTGGGCGGCGGCGAGGTGGCGCTGCGCAAGGTGATGACGCTTTTGGAGCGGGGCGCGATCGTCAAGGTTGTGAGCCCGGAGCTTCGGCCGGAGTTCCGGGAGCTGGTGGAGCAGAGCCTGATCGAGTGGGAGTCGCGGGCGTACCGGCAGGGCGACCTGGAGGGGGCTTTTTTGGGAGTGGCCGCGGCGGACGACGCTGAGGTGAACGCCCAGGTCCGGCACGAGGGCTGGACCAGGCACGTGCTGGTGAACGTTGTTGACGACCCGGCCGGCTCGGACTACCAGGTGCCGAGCTTTTTCGAGGACGGGGATCTCCTGGTGGCGGTGAGCACGTCGGGGGCGAGCCCGGCGGTGGCGCGGACGCTGCGGCGGATGGTGCAGGGCTACCTGGGCGGATCGTTTGGCGAGGCGCTCAAGCTGATCTCTGATTTCCGCGAGCGGGTGAAGGGCGAGGTGGCGGACGGAAAGGACCGGGTGCGGTTCTGGGAGCAGGCGGTTACGCCGGAGCTCCTGGAAAAGGTGCGGAAGGGGGCGCTGGGCGAGGTGAGGGCGATGCTGGAGCAGGCGCTGGTGAAGTTCAAGGAGGAAGCGAGAAGATAGAATATAGGGTGAAGAAGCGGCGGGTTCGAGGCCATTTTATTTTACATTCTATCTTCTATCACTTTTGTCCAAAAATAGGCCGTAAGAAAACCGCCAAGACGCCAAGAGCGCCAAGGATCGCCAAGTAAATCATGATGTTTCTTTGCGGCCCGGCAAAGAACAGCTCGGGAGCGTTGGCCCCAACCGGCTTGGCGAACCGGCCGACGGGAGCGCCAAGCAAGAAATATTCGCACCCAAGCCCTTGTAAAATCGTGTTGAAAAATAATCCTTGGCGCTCTTGGCGTCTTGGCGGTTCTCCGGTCCGTTTATTTTGGACAGCACTGATCTTCTATCTTGTTATCCTGCTCTTCCCGCGCTCGGGGCTTTTCAGGCCCGGCGAGCAGCTCGACCAGGCTGAATCCCATGACGGCGAAGATCGTGCCCGTGACCCACGGGTTTTTGCTCATGGCTCAGGCGCCGTGGCAGCCGATGAAGTAGCTGTAAAGGAAGCCGAGCCCGAAGCCGGCTACGGCCCCCATCCATTTCCATCCTTTCCATTTATTCATTGCTGGTCCTTGTTATGGTGGGTGGGACACTCCTGTCCCGCACGCTTCCTAATCATGGTGACGCCGCCCGACAAGAGTGTCGGGCTCCACCTACCTTAATGTCCATATTCGTCGCCCCTGTTATTAAATAAAGGACCCGGCCATCAGATATCCGATGGCGGCGAAGATCGCGCCCGTGAACCACGGATTGGCGTAGGCCGGTCAACCGATCTTGCAGCCCACCAGTTTGCTGAAGGCAAAGCCGGCGCCAAAACCCGCGACCAGTCCCATAGCGTGTATCAACATGGCCTCATCAATTCCTTGAGTCATTAGGATAGCACATGTGGGCGGAATCCGCGGCTCATCCGCCGCTCTTCATCCATTCCACGGTCTGGCGCAGTCCGTCCTTCAGGGAAGTTCGGGGTTCCCAGGCGAGGAGTTCGCGGGCCAGGGACACGTCGGCGCGGGAGTTCTTGACCTCTCCCTGGCGCGGCTCGGCGTGTACCGCCTCGACTTTGGCGGCGCAGAGGTCGCGGATGATGTTCCAGAGGTCGAGGACGCTGGTTTCGCCGGCGGCGGCGATGTTGATAAAGCGGCCGGCGGCGGCCGGTGACTCGGCGGCGGCTATGTTGGCGGCCACGCAGTCGGCGACGAAGGTGAAGTCGCGGGTCTGGCGGCCGTTGCCGAAGATGACGGGGCTTTTGCCGGCGAGGGCGGCACGGATGAAACGGGGGACCACGGCGGCGTATTGCGAGTCCGGGTCCTGGCGCGGGCCGTAGATGTTGAAGTAGCGGAGGGCCACGGTGTCGAGGCCATAAGAGGCGTGGAAGGCCATGCAATATTGCTCCTGGGCGAGCTTGGACACGGCGTAGGGCGAGAGCGGCATCTGGGCCATGTTCTCTTTTTTGGGGAGCGCGGGGTTGGCGCCGTAAATGGATGATGAGCTGGCGCACACGAAGCGCTGGACCTGGGCGTTGCGGGCGGCGATCAAGAGATAGAGGGTGGCGGTGACGTTGGACTCGTGGGTGGCGGTGGGGTCTTCGATGCTGCGGGGCACGGAGCCGAGCGCGGCCTGGTGGAGGACGACGTCTATTCCTTTGGCGGCGGCGCGGCAGATTCCGGGCTCTCTGAGGTCGCCCCTGATCAGCTCGATGTCTTTCTTGAAGGGCGCGAGGTTCTTTTCCTTGCCGGTGATAAAGCTGTCCACCACCCGGACCCGCTCTCCCTTTTTGAGCAGGGCCTCGACCAGGTTCGAGCCGATGAATCCGGCGCCGCCGGTGACCAGCCAGGCGCGCATCAGGCGGACCCCGCCTTGGCGGCCGAGAGGTCGGCGGTGGTCTTGCGGAGCCGCTCGCAGAGGGTCTCGATGAAGACCTTGTAAATCTTGATGGCGATCTTGTCGTCGGATTCGAGGAGGTCGGCGAATTTTTCGCGGGTGATCTCGAAGGCCTCGGTCCCGTCCTTGCCGGAGATGACGCGGGCGGACGTCGGGGCCTCGTCCACCAGGGCCATCTCTCCGACGTGGGAGCCTTGGCCGAGCTCGACCAGGGTGGCGGTCTTGCCGCCGGTCAGGCGCTGCACCACGACCGAGCCGGCCTTGGCCACGTAGAGGGCGCGGCCGGGCTGGTCCTGCTCGATGATGAGCTCGCCGGGCTTGAACTTGCGCGTCGTGCAGATGGTCCACAGCCGCTTCATCTCGGTCAGAGAGAGGCGGTCGAAGAGGCTGGTGTTTTTGAGGAACTCGAAGCCCTCCATCACGCTCACGATCTGGGCGCGCGGCCCTTCCACCGAGGGGTGCGGTCCGGGCACCGCGACCACTTCCTGCTCGACCGGCTCCAGGTCCTCGATCACCTCGAACTGTCCGCCGGCGGGGGCCTCGACCACCTCGACGCTCTCGGCCAGCCTGGCATCGAGCCGGGCCGCGTGCGCGCCGGCGTCGCGGTATGACGGATCAATCGCGGCCACCGCCCTGTACTCGGCGATGGCCTCGGCCAGGCTGCCCTGCTTTTCCAGGAGCTGGGCCAGGTTGTAATAGACCGAGAGCGAGCCCGGGGAGATGGGCACGCTCTTGGCGACGCTCCGGTACTTGGCGATGGCCATTTCCAGGTAGCCGTTGATGGCCAGGATGTTGCCGATCATGACGGCGGCTTCGAGGTGGCTCTCGTCATCGTTGCCGACCTTCTGCAGGAGCTCCATGGACTTCTGGTACTTCTTGATCTGGAAATAGTACTTGCCGGCGAGGAAGTGGTTGACGGCCTTTTCAAAGCAATAGGCGGCGCGCTCGTAGTTCTTGAGCTTGGTGTAGAGGTCGGCGGCGGTTTGCCAGGAGCTGAATTTCTCGTAGTTGTGGGCGGCGCGGTCGAGGTCTCCGACCTTGATCCACATCTCCGCGGCGCGGTCGTACTGGTCGGTGCGCTCGTAGAGCTCGGCGGCGCGCTTGAACTCCTCGTTGGACTCCAGCACCAGCGCCGCCTTCTCGTAGTCCTTGGCGGCGAAGAACATCTTGGCCAGCTTGACCTGCACCGGCCGGTCCCGCTTCACCTTGGACATGAGAACGTACCCGATGTCCTCGGCGCAATGGCTGTACAGCTTGGCCGCTTCCTCCAGATTGCCCGCCTCCAGATAGCCGGCCACCGCGCCAACCACCTGGTTGGTGGTAACGTATTGCCGCTCCTCCATGGAAAGGCCCGTGTCGTTCATGCTCGTCCCATCCTTTATTCAAAATATGATCAACGATGCGCGCCGGCGCCGTGACTTCCCGGGCATCGCCGTACCGCCCCGATAATATCCAGAGGGCGGCGGGTAGTCAAGAACGGCGGGCCCGGGGGCCGGCGCCACGGCCTTTATATTGACTTGGCGCGGCGCGGCTTTTAGAATGGAGAGCGTGGCATATTTTCATCTCCAGAGGGCATACTTTCGCCCGCTGAAAAATCCGTCTCCACTCATTTCCGGAAAGCGCCGCCGCCCATGAAAATCCTTTACGTGATCCATTCCTTCCCTCCCTTCCACTGGCGGGGGACGGAGGTTTACGCCCTGGAGCTGGCCGGGGCCATGGCCGCCTCGCACGAGGCGCACGTGTTTTACCTGCGCGACGATCCGGAGGCGCGGGCGGTAACGCTGGAACATGATGCCTTCCGGGACCTGCCGGTGCACCGGGCGCGGATGAGGATAAATCCGGCTGACCCGGAGACTTATTTTTTCCATGCGGCGCAGGAGGGCGCGTTCTCGGAGCTTTTGAACTCGCTTCGGCCGGACGTTGTCCATTTTGTGTATTACACGGGCGGGCTGTCGCTCAAGCTGCCGCGGCTCGCCGGACGGAGCGGGGCCAGGGTGTTGCTCACGGTCACGGACTTCTCGGGGCTGTGCCCGCGCGGGCAACTGCTCGATGACGAGGGAGTGAGGTGCCGGGGTCCGCGGGAGGGACTGCGCTGCGTGCCGTGTCTGTTTAAGCAGACCGCGCTCACGAAGCAGCCGTGGCTCGATTACCTGCTCCGGGAGTATGCTCCGCTCAAGCTGGCGCCCGCGGGGAGCGGGCGGGAGCTCGGGCTGATGCGGCGGAGGCTGGACGCGGTTCGGGCGGCGTTCGGGCAGGCCGAGCTGGTGATCTATCCCAACGCGAACGCGATGCGCTTGTATCATGGCTCCGGGGTCAAGGCGCCGCGCGAACGGGTGATGGACTACGGGATTGACACGGCGCCGTTTCGGGAGCACCGCAAGTCGGCGGCGGCGTTTGCCCGGATCGGGTTCATCGGCCAGCTCCTGCCCCACAAGGGCCTGCACGTGCTGGCCAGGGCGCTCAGCGGGCTTACCGGCGAGTGGAAGCTCATCATCCACGGCAGTCTCGACGACCCGGGCGCGCGCGAGTATTATGAATCGCTCGAGCTCGACCCGGAGCGCGCCGAGTTCCGCGGCACGTTCCCGTTCGAGCGGATGAACCGGGTGCTGGAAGGCATTGACGTGCTGGTGGCGCCGTCGCTGTGGGACGAGAACTGCCCGCTGATCGTGAAGTACGCGCTCGCCACCGGGACGTTCGCGGTGCTGGCGGACCAGCCGGGCATGGTCGCGGACCGGAGCGGGATCAGGAGGGCGCGGTTTTTCAAGCCGGGCGACGCGGAGGCGCTCCGGGATGCGCTCAAGGAGGCGATGGAACGGAGCCAGGCCCCGGCCGGACCCGCGCTCAATGAAGCGCTTGAGAGCAGGGCCATCATTGACATCAAGGACCAGGCGGCGGAGCTGGAAAAAATTTATAAGGGAGGAGCGGAAAAATAGATGGCGCGGGCGGTGATCATCGGGGGATCAGGCTTCATCGGGCGGTGGCTGACTCGCGCGCTCGAGGGCCGCGGCTATGAGGTCGCGGTGATTGATCCGGCGCCGCCGGCGGAGCAGGCCGCGTGGATCGAGCTTGACGCGCGCGACCCGGCGGCGGTGGCGGACGCGGTGCGGCCGGGCGACGTGGTCGTTCACCTGTTCCACTCCACGGTTCCCGCGGAGTCCATGGCCGATCCCGCGGCCGAGCTCGGCCAGAACGTGATCCCGTACGTCACGTTGCTGGACCGGTTGGCCGGCCGCTCGCCCGGGCTGTTCGTCTATTCGTCCACCGGCGGGCAGATTTACGGTGAGATTGACGGCCCCATTCCCGAGACCGCGGAATGCAAGCCGGTGTCGGCCTACGGCGCGGCCAAGCTGGCCATGGAGCGGTTCACGCGCCTGGCCTCGGAGCTGCGCGGGTTCCCGCACCTGATCGTCCGGATCGCCAACCCCTACGGCCCGTACCAGGAGCTCACCAACCGGCACGGCGTGGTGCCGCACCTCTTCCGCGGCATTCTGTTCCACCAGCCGTTTATCGTTTACGGCGGCGGGTCCACGGTGCGGGACTACATATATATAGAGGACGCGGCCCAGGCCGTGGCGCGGCTGATCGAGCGGGGCGTGAAAAATCGGACCGTGAACATCGGCACGGGCGCGGGCACGGCGCTCGCGGAGCTGATCCGTCTGGCCGAGCGGGTGAGCGGGGGCAAGGCGATGATCGAGGATGCGCCGATCCGGGCGTGCGACGTGGGCCGGAACGTGCTCGATGTCAGTCTGCTCCATGACCTCACCGGCTTCGCCCCCGCGGTCGGCCTGGAAGAGGGGCTCCGGCGCACCTGGGAGTACATGAAGGCCCATGCGAAAACGTGAGTGGCTGATCGCGGTCCTCGTGCTCGCGGCCTATCTGGCCCTGCGCGGCCCGGACCTGCTCGGCCCGTTCATCCTGCCCTTCGAGACCGCGTTCCAGGAGGCCATCGCGCTGCATCACGTCCGACAGGGCATCGTGAGCGACCATTTCCTGCCCGTGCTCACGCGCCTTGGAGACCAGAATTTTTATCACACCGCGCACCCGCCGCTCCTGCACATCATCTACGCGCTGCTCTACCGGGCGGTGGGCGTGCACGAGTGGGTGACGCGGGGCTTAAGCCTGCTGCTTTATTTCGTCTCCGCGCTCTGGTGGCGCTCGATGCTGGGCCAGGAAGCCAGGTCGGGGTGGGCGGTTTTTCCGCTCGCGTTTTTTTTGCCCGCGCCTTTCATCCTGGCCACCACCACGAACTACGAGCCGCTGTCCATCTTCATGGTCTCGCTGATCGCGTGGCTCATGCTCCGGAGAGACGCCGGGGCCTTGTGGCTCGCGCCCGTTCTCACCATCGGGCTCCTGGTGGACTGGCCGGTGTATCTGGCCGTGCCCGCGCTGATTGTCATGCAGTGGCGCGAGCCGAAGAAACGGAGCGTGCTGCTCGGGCTCTTCGCTTATGAGATCATTTTTTTCGCCGGCCTCCAGGCGTATCAGTATTCGGTTACCGGGGAGGCCGCGTTTTTCTCGCACGCCGAGACGCGCGCGAACCCGCTGGCGCTCGTCCAGGCCGGGACGTGGACGGAGCTCGGCGGCCACTTCGCGGACCTGATGGGGGCGCCGGCGACAATGGTCGCGGCGGCGGCCCTGCTGGTGCTGATCGCGTCACTGGCCGGCGCCATCCGCTCGGGCGCCGGCCGCGGGCGTCTTTCCCGCGATCCGGCCGTGTTCTTCATCCTGTTCCTTTGCCTGCTCCTGCTCACGGCGACCCAGCTCGTGTCCCGCCATTACGTGTACCTCTCTTACTTCGCGCCGCTCATCGTGTTCGCCCTTCACCGGTCGCTCAGCCGCGCGGGCGCGCTCAAGATCGCGCTGCTCGCCGTGATGGCCCTTTTTCTGGCCCGCGACTATATTCTGGCGCAGCAGCGCGGCCCCACGTTTTTCGGCATGGCCGATCGGCTGAAGAGCGCCTACATCAAAACGGCGTTCGCGAGCGCGGCGGCGGGGCCGTGGTATTTTTATGACAACATCGAGACCATGCACCCCATGTCGGCCGCGGCCTCCGAGTGGATCGCGGCCAACCGCCCCGACCTGCTTCACCTCGACTTCCGGCACGGCGAGGTGGAGCAGTTCACCGGGCTTGTTAATGGAGCGGACGATTACCGCCTGATTTTCGCGGTGCCGGGGCAGAAGGTGCTGGTAAAAAGGGAGCTGGCGGAGCGCCTTCCCGAATACCTGATCGTTGACTATCAGAGCGGCGCGGGCTCCATGTTCATCATGACCGGCCGCGGCCGCGCCTGTTCGGGCGGGACGTGGATCCAGACCCGTCCTTACTACGGCGCCAATATCACGGACTGCCGTATCGCTTCATACGCAATACGCGAGCCGCCGGGGCCTTGGGGCTCGAAGCTGACGAAGCCGCTGGCCGGGACTGCCCAGGCGCTCAGCGTCCGTCCGGAGATCGTGCACTCGCTTCCGTTCGCGCGCTCGGACGGCGTCGCGTTCATGGCGATGGCAAGATATAGTAAGGTAGGCGGAAGGGAGCCGCGGCTGTTGTTCGCGAGGTTCATGAGCGACCGGGAGCCGGCGCGGACGCAGAGCCTTGACGTCGCCCATGCGGACGCCATCGTTCTCCTAACGACGCCGGGGCCGAAAATGAACGCATCATTTGACGACGCTTATTGGGTGGAGCCGATTTTGCGGCGGGACGGCGCGGCGGCGGAATAAGAAGAAGTCATTGTTACTAACGGGAGCGATAAATGTTGGACCTAAAGATAGGTGGGCCCGACACTCTTGTCGGGCGGCGGCGCCATGGTTGAGAGGCGCGCGGGACAGGAGTGTCCCGCCCACCCTGGCGCCATTGTCGGCGCGGCGGCGGAATAAGGAGAAGTTATCGGGGTAACGGCATGGCAGCGGCTTCTGCAAAACCCGATCTTTCCATCATCGTCCCGGTCTACAACGAGCGGGAGGCGGTGGGGGGAGTGCTGGATTCGATCCGGGACGCGGGGATCAGCGCGTCTTACGAGATCGTGGCGGTGGACGACGGAAGCACGGACGGGAGCGCGGAGATTCTGGAAAAGCTCGCGGCCGCCGGACGGATCAGGGTCGCGCGGCACGGGCGCAACGTAGGTTACGGCGCGGCGTTGAAGACCGGGATCAGCGCGGCGCGCGGCGAGCTGGTGATGATCATTGACGGCGACGGCTCGTACCCGGTCAAGCACTTCGACGAGTTCGTGGGTGAGGCCCGGGACCACGACATGGTGGTGGGCGCGCGGGTGACCGCGGTGTTGCAGGAGCCGAAGATCCGGACGCTGGTCAAGCGCTTCATCATCCGGATGCTTAAAGTGCTCGCGGACATTGACGTTCCGGACCTTAACTCCGGGCTCCGGCTGATGCGGCGTGAGCAGGTCATGCGCTACTTCCATCTTCTTCCCGACGGCATCTCGTTCACCTCGACCATCACGCTGATCCTGCTCTCGGAGAACCGGCCGGTCAAGTTCGTGCCCATTGATTATTTCGCGCGCACCGGCGCGTCCAAGTTCAAGCCGCTGCGCGACACGCTGGGCATCCTGCTCCTGATTTTGCGGACCTTCCTTTACTTCAACCCGCTCAAGGTGTTCGTTCCGGCCGCGGCCGCGCTCATGGCGCTGGCGCTGATCATCGGGGCGGGGTCGGCGCTGGCGGGCCGTTTCATGGACGTGACCACGGTGGTCGTGTTTTTAACGGCGGTGCAGGTGTTCGTGCTGGGGCTGGTGGCGGACCTGATCGCGAAGAGGCGGCAATGAAGGTATTGCTGGTCAACCCGCCGGCCAAGCGCATGGTGCGGAGCATCCTTCCCGCGGAGGTCGAGGCGGAGCGCGGGCTGTTCCCGCCGCTCGGCGTGCTTTACCTGGCGGCGTCGCTTCGCGGCCTGGCCGATGTCACGGTCCATGTCATTGACGCGCAGGCGGAGGGTCTTGCGGCGGACGACGTTGCGCTCCGGGTGATCGAGCACGAGTACGACGTGGTGGGCGTCACGGCGCTCACCTTCACTCTGGTTGACGCCATGGACGTGGCGCTGGCGGTGAAGGCGGCGCGGCCGGGGACGGTGGTGATCGCGGGCGGTCCGCACTCGCATATTTTTCCGGAGGCTACGCTGGGGCTGGGGCCGTTCGACGCGGTGTGCCGGGGGGAGGGCGAGCTCAGCCTGCGTTCGCTGATCGCGGGCTGGCCGGGGACCAGGGACGATCCTCCTCCGGGCATCTGGTGGAGGGGCGGGAAAAAGGGCGAGCCGGACGCGGCGCCCGTGATCGAGGCGCTGGACGGTCTGCCGTTCCCGGCGCGGCGGCTTTCGCGCGTGGAGCTGTATCATTCGGTGCTTTCCGGGCTTCGTCCCATCACCACCATGATGTCGTCGCGGGGGTGCCCGTTCGGCTGCGTGTTCTGCGACCGTCCGCATCTGGGCAAGCGCTTCCGGCCGCGCAGCGCAACGAACGTGGTGGACGAGATGGAGGAAGCGGCGGGGCTGGGGATCAAGGAGATCGTTTTTTACGACGACACGTTCACGGTTGACCGGGAGCGGGTGCGTCAGATCGCGGAGCTGATACTCACGCGCGGGCTTCGGGTGGCGTGGGACGTGCGGGCGCGGGTGAGCGACCTCGAAGCGGACGACTACAAGCTTTGCCGGCGGGCGGGAATGACCCGCGTGCACTTCGGGGTCGAGTCCGGCGACCCGGAGCTGCTTAAGAGCCTGCGCAAGGGCATCACCATCGGGCAGGCGCGGGAGGCCTTCAAGTGGGCGCGGGAGGCCGGGCTGGAGACGCTCGCTTATTTCATGGCCGGCCTGCCCGGCGAGACCGGGGAGACCATGCAGCGGACCTTGGAGCTGGCCATCGAGCTGTCGCCCGACTACGCGCATTTTTCGGTGCTGATCCCGTTTCCGGGCACGCCGGTGTATCAGACGGGCCTGGACCGCGGGATCATCCGGAGCGACGTATGGTCCGAGTTCGCGGCGGCGCCGCGTCCGGAATTCACGCCGCCGGTGTGGGAGGAGAACCTTAACAAGGCCGAGATCCTGGCGGGGCTGGCCCGCATGTACCGCAGGTTCTACCGGCAGCCGCGGGTGCTGGCGCGGCGGATCAAGCGGGCGGGCAGCGTGGCCGGGCTGGCGCGGGGGGCGCGGCTGGGCCTGAGGATCCTGTTCATGCGGAGCGGCCGGCCATGAGCGGCGCGCTCATCAGCGTCATCGTGATTTTCGATCGCGGCCGGTTCGAGCCGTGCCTCACCTCGCTGCTCGCGCAGGAGGGGATGAATTTCGAGATCATCGCGGTGGTGCCTGACGAGACTGCCGCGCTCGGCGTGCCGAGGCATGGTCGAGTGCAGACGCTTTCCATCTCCGACCGCAACCCGGCCCGCAGGCGCAACCTGGCCGCGGCGCGCGCGCGCGGCCAATACCTTGCGTTCATTGACGACGACGCTTTTGCCCCGCCCGACTGGCTGAGAAAGGGCGTGGGGCGGCTGGAGGGCGGCCCGGGCCTGGCCGGCGTGGGCGGGCCGAACCTGATCCCGGAGGGCGCGGGATTTTCCGAGCGGGTCACGGACATGGTGCTGACCACGCGCCTGATCGGGGCGGGCAGCCGGGCATACAGCAAGCGAGGAACGGCAGCACCGGCCAAGCCTGGCGAGGTCCACCTGGTGAATTTTTTAGTGAGGCGCGAATGGTTCGAGCGGGTGCGCGGGTTTAACGAGGAGATCGGATACGGGGGCGAGGACACGGAGTTCGTGCTGCTGGCCGCGAAGCAGGGCGGCAGGTTCGTGTTCGACCCGGAGCTGTGGGTCTTTCACCGGCGGCGGCGCTTCGGCTGGTCCTACTTCGGGCAGCGGTTTAAGCTCCGGGCGCAGAGCGCCAGGCTGTTCATCGCCTATCCCTCGGTTTACATCACCAACGCCGGGTTCCTGTTCGCGCTGATCGGCTTTCCTCTGCTGGCGGCACTGGCCATTGCGCTTTTTGTTTTGAAAAGCGCGGCGGGGATAGCCGCGCTGGCCGGGCTTTATGTTGCCGCGTGCCTGGCCCTTTCCTGGAGACGATGGCGCCGGAGACCGTTGCTTGCCCTGATCGCTCCCTGGGCTTTTTTCGCGCACCACGCTGTAAACCTGGCCGGGCTGTGGTGGGGGCTGGCGGGAGCCTTGGTTAGCGGACCGTGGAGGGTGAGGAGGAAGCTCAGGAGTTCTCGGTCGTCCCTCCGGGACTCTGAGATTGATTAACATGTTCACCCGGGAATGAATTCCCGGGCTACGATCGTCTGTCCCTCCGGGACGGAAAATGAAGGTGGCCGCGACACTCCTGTCGCGGTCCGCGAAAAGACGGGGACAAGAGTGTCCCCGCCACCATCCTCATACGCTCAATCCATTTTGATGACACCCGCTCCCCTTTTGGGGGCCATGGGTGGGCGAGAGAGAGGGTCGCGATTAAAGCCGCTCGTGAAGAATGAGGTGTTGCGATTTTTATTGGAAACGGTTAGATTCAGGGACTGACAGGGGGAAGGGAAGGGAAGAGAAGGGTTGGAAGGGTGTGAAGGTGTGAAGGGTATGAAGGTGAGAAGGTGAGAAGGGAGAGAAGGAGGAAAAAACGATGATGAAGAAGACATTCTTGGTTTTGGTTCTGGCGGTTTTTGCCGTGGCGGCTTTTTGGTGGGGACCCCGGGCTTCGGGCGCGGACGCGGCGGCGGTGATTGCGCAGGCGCAGGCCCTGTCGGACCAGGAGAAGTTCGAGGAGTCGAACCAGCTTTTGATGGACCTTGCCAAGCAGGACCCCGACCACCCGGACGTTTACTGGAAGATCGCGGAGAACTACTACGACCTCGGGGAGCGGATCAACATCGAGAATGACAAGGACAAGAAGCTTTCGATGTACAAGCAGTGCGAGGCGTGGGCGAAGAAGGGTTATGACAAGAACCCGGGCCTGGCGGACAACGCCTTCTGGATGGCGGTGGGCATGAGCCAGCAGGCTCAGACCAACGGGATCGCGGTGACCCTGCTTTCCGACCGGACGCTGGCTAGGCGGATCGAGGACTTTTACCTCAAGTCGAGCCAGGCCAAGGAGTACCATTACCGGACGAAGAACGCCGACACCATCTCGAGCGCCTATTTCGCCCTGGGCCAATTTTACCGCAAGGTTCCGGACTTTTTCATCGTGAAGATACTGATGGGCACGAAGGGCGACATCAACCTGTCGGTTACGAACTGCCAGAAGGCGGTTGAGATGTATCCGAAGAACGTTGAGTACAACAAGGAGCTGGGGGTGAGCTTGCTTTGCCGCGGAGAGAAGGACGACAACGACGCGGACACGGCGGAGGGCAAGAAGTGGCTGCAAAAAGCCATGGCGCTGCCGGCGGAAAACGCGCTGGACCGGATTGACCAGTCGGACTCGAAGAAGCTGCTGGCGGACCCGTCGCTGGCTTGCGGTTACGGCCGGGTTCAGCAGGAAGAGGTCTCGGAGGACGCGTTCAAGAACAAATAGGCGGGATATTTCAGGGCGGCGCTCCGTGGCTTGTCCGCGGGGCGCCGTTTTTTATTGGATGGTGAGACGCGGGATTTGAGGCCTCATTGCGTGGTCTGGCCGGGCAGGATTTGCGGGGCGTTGTCCTTGCCGAAGTCCACGATCAGGCCTCCGGTCTCGCAGACTTTGATGTCCTTGAATCCCTTTGGCCTTCCCTTGTAGTCCTCGCAGCTCAGGGCCTTGAAGAGGAGGTCGGGCACGAACTGCTCCTTGATGCAGGTGAGGAGTTTGGCGCGGGGTTCGCGGGGGTCGTGGTAGTGGTGACACACGGAGCAGTCTTTCTCCTCGTGGCACTTGACGCATGAGCTCATGAGGAAGAGCTCTTTGGTGGGGGTGTTGATGGTTTTATCGCCGAGGCAGTGGCATTGCCAGCAGCGGAAGAAAGGCGGGAACTGGTGGGAGCGGTGCTTGTAGAGCTTTCTGGAGACGAAGGTATTGATGCGTGGGTGGGCGGCGTCCGCATAGAATGTCGACGCCGGGTCTTTGGCGAGCCTTTTATGGCAGTCGGCGCAGTTTTGCTGGGAGAGGACCTGGGGGATTAAGGCGCCGTCGGTGTGCTCGGGGTGGCAGGAGACGCAGGTCCGTCCGAGTCCGTCGTGGAGTGTGTTCTGGGCCTTGGCGGCATGGCAATCGGCCGAGGCGCAGGATTCGTCGGTGACGCCGATGAACGGCGCATGGCAGGCCATGCAGTCGGCCTGAAGTTGCTTGTGGGCGGGAGAGAGCTTCTTGCCCAGGAATACGGAGGGCGGCGCGAAATAGAGATAGTAAGCTCCCCAGATCATGAAGCCGATGGTCCAGAGGGTGAGCCACCATGAGGACTCGACCAGGCGTACCGCGATCGGGTCCTTGATCTCGACCTCTCCGGCGGGCCCTTTGTAGGAATAGGTCTTCACGGCGCACCGTACCAGGTCATGGAGATGATGTGGACGACGCTGAAGACGACGAGGCCGAGAGTGGATGGCACGTGGAGGAGGAGCCATCCTCGGATGATCCATCGGAACCTCATATGGCGGCCGAGGAGCACGAACAGGTCGTGAACTTCCTCGGCCTTGGAGGCGAGGGCCATGAAGTCGTCCTGTTCTCCCGGGGGGACCTTTTCGGCCCAGGGGCTCACGTCGGCTGATGGCGGGGCGCTGCCCACGTCGGTCCGATAGAGGGGAATGACCAGGTCGTTGAAGACTTCGAGAAATACGCCTCCCTTTTCGGAGCATAGTTCGGAGAGCTCCTCGTGCAGCCGGGAGATGCGGCGGCAGAGGTCGTCGGGGATGAGGACGGCGATTTCCTTTTTGGCCTGGGCGCGGGGCATGAAGTAAAGGATGAAGAGTCCGGCGGCGCCGGAGACGACGGTCAATGCGAGCATGCTGAGCGCGATGACGGCGACGGTGTTGCGGAGGTGGAAGCCGGAGTGTCCGACCGCGAGGTAGAGGCTTAAAGAGCCGAGCACGGTATGGGCGTAGAGCCACTGTTCGAGGTGGAAGGCCATGAGGCGGGGCCAGTCGCGGCGGACCTTGTAGAGAATGGAGACCGCGATCAAGGCGAAGGCGGCGATTCCCATGGCGAGTCCGCGGGGTGATCCTCCGGAGCAGTCCTCCCCGGACAAGCAGGGCCGCATCCAGGCTATGGCCCCGGCGGCGCCGGCCAGGAGGGCGATGACCCAGAAGACGCGGTTCCAGTTTTGCATCATGCCGCGGGCGTGTATGTTCTTACTCTTTGTCATAAGCCTCGATCAGGTCCTCCGGCTTGAGGACGCGCATGGCCCCGGTGGGGCAGTTGTAGACGCAGGCCATCTGCTGGTAGTCGCCGCACATGTCGCACTTGACCACGATCTGGCGATATTTTTTCTCGGCGTCGCCCCCTTCTCTTTTTCGGCGGCGCAGGATTTTTCGGGCCCGGCTTTTCGGGCCGCCCTCTTCGAGCTTGACGATCAGGATGTTGCCGTAGGGGCAGCGGCGGGCGCAGCCTCCGCAGCCGTTGCAGAACTCGGTGTGATGGATCTCTCCGTCCTTGTCGCGGACGATTCCGCCGACGGGGCAGAGGAGGCATTCGGGGTTCTCGCAGTGGAAGCATGAGGTGGGGACGAGGAATCGTCCGAGCCTCGATCCCCTGCGCTCGATGCGGGTGTGTCCGCGGTATGCCTCGCAGGCTTCGACGCAGCAGTCGCAGTTGATGCACTTTTCGAGGTCCACCACCAGGATCTCTCGGGCCTGGGCCAGTCCTTTCTGGACCACGAACCTCATGGCCTTGGCCTTGCGCTCGTCCTGGCTCATGGCCTTGGCCTCCTGCTCGCGGGCGGTGATGGTGGCCTTGATCTGATCTTCCACCTCGGGGTACAGGGAGAGGATCTGTCCGAACTCGCGCCTGCCGATGCGGACGGCTTCCACGTCGGTCATGGCCACGATATTGGCGCTGCGCTTCTCGTCGCGGACCAGGGCCATCTCTCCGAAGTAGGAGCCGTCCTTCAGATAGGTGATGATCTTTTCATGGTCGAGCGGGCCGCGGCTCACCTTGACGAAGCCGCTGCGGATCAGATAGAGGCAGTCGCCGGCGTCTCCCTCCTTGATGATCACCTCACCCTTCTTGAAGCTCACCAGCTCGACCTTGTTGGCGAGCGCGTCAATGATGTCCTCGTTAAGGGACGCGAAGAGGGAGACGCGCTTCAAGTGGGTGCGGAGCGAGCGCTCGATGTACTTCCGGTCAATGCGATTTTTGACCTCGGGCGAGCGGCGGAGCATCTCCAGGAACACGGCTTTGGGGACCTGGAGCATGACGGCGCGGGTCTTGGCGGTCACGGAGGCGGTTCGGGGCTGGCCGGAGAGCGGTCCCATCTCGCCGAAGAAATCGCCCTTGACCAGGGTGGCCAAACTCAGGGTCTCCTGGTTCTGGGCGGTGGCGGTGACGTCAACCTCGCCGGAGAGGATTACGTAGAAGGTCTCCTCGTAATCCCCCTGATGGCAGATGGCCTGGCCGGGCAGGAATTGCAGGAGCAGGGCCTGGTCCACGACCTTGGCGATGACCCTCTGGTCCACCCCGTCGAAGAAGGGGACCTTGTCCAGAAACTGCTCCGGCCGGAGCCCCTCCAGAAACGGGATCTGGTGCAGCTCCTCGGCGAGCTGGGCTATGGTCTTATTGCCGATCTCCAACTTTCAATCCTAAAGTTTCTCGTTTCTGGTTTCTAGCGCGCCGCCACATCTATATTGACGGATACAATCTTCTTGGTTTTATCCTGGCGTCCTCGGTCGTGAAACGCCGGCGGATGGGCTTAGGATGAAGCGCTTGATCCTCCAGCCAGGCCTCAACTTCACGTTTGAGGGTTTCAATGTCCGGAATCCTTCGATCCAGACATTGTTTGGAAAGGACGCTCAACTCGATTTCCGCCATGTCCAGCCAACTGCCGTGCTTGGGAGTATGGTGAATCTCCAGCTTGTCGGCGATCCGTTTGGCCTCCGGCGGCTCAAACGCCTCATCAAGAGAAGATTTCGAATGCGTATTGAGGTTATCCATCACCACCACAATCCTCTCCACCGCCGGATAAATGTCATCCGCCACGATCTTCAGCGGATGGGCAAAATCCGTTTGGGTGCGGCGTTCCGTGACCTGAAGCGATTTGCGCCCGGTGAGCGGCTCCACCACCATGAACAGATTGGCCACGCCGTTACGCCGGTACTCATGATCGTAAAGAGCGGGTTGTCCGGGCCGGGGCGGAAGCGGGATGCGAACCTCCCCGATCAACTGCTTGCTCGTTTCATCAATGCACACCTGGGGGCGCAACGGATCATAGGGCCGCTGGTAAACATCAAGCACGTCTTCCATCGCGCAGACAAACTCCGCGCCGGGCTGGCCCGGAAAACACCATTGCTTTTTCAACCAGGGCTTAAGCCGGTTTTTTTTAACGTCCGCCGCACGGTCTCGTCGGAGACGCTCTCCACCAATTCCATCTCCGCCAATTGGTCGGCGAGAAGCTGCATGGTCCAGCCCCGCCGGCCGCTCGGAGGGTCCCCGCAAGCCATGGCGATGAGACGTGCTTCCACCTCCCCATGGATTTTGGGCGGAGGGAACACCTCCCGCTTTTTCCGGTTCAGCGCCGACTCTAATCCCTCCTCCACAAACCTTCGCCGGACCCGCTCCACCGTGCAACGGCCAACATTCAACGCGGTGACGATCTGGTCGTCCTTCAGTCCCGGACCGTGGGGACCGGAATCGCCGGCGAGGAGAATCTGGGCATGAAGCCGGCGGGGAGCGGAAGCCTTTCCTTTGGAGACAATCTCCTGGAGATAGGAGCGTTCTTCCGCGCCGAGCGTAACCGCATAAATCTTCTTGTGAGCTCGCTCCTTTTGGAAAAAATTGGTATGTTTTTGATATGGACAGAATAACATGGCTGCTCGCATTTATCAATTTAACTGTGGTAGTGCACTAGCGGCCCAGCTCGCGGAATCAGCGCAAGGTAAGGCTGAAACCGACCCCCTTGTTGACACCTGTGAGCGGGACTTTTCGCGGCTGATGGACATAGACCTTAAGGCCGCAAAAATTCCGAAGCGAGGGCCAGGCGGAGTGGTGTGCTTCCATTCACTGCGACACAGCTTTATCAACATCCTCTTGGAACAGGGGGCAGGCGCGAAAGAGGTCCAGGACTTGGCGCGGCACCAGACGTTGAGCATGACCATGAACCACTACGCCAAGTCCAGCATTAAGAGACGGCGGGAGCTGGCTGAGGGCTTGGGTGAAACCATCAAGATGGGGCTGAATCCCATAACCGGCCCGGAACGGAAGGTGGTGGGTCTTGAAACCCACGATTATCCCGAAGGAATTTTGGCTCCCCGGAAGCAACTCTATTTATTAGCCGACATTCTGCCGCTAAAATTAAAAAATGTAGGCAGCGAAATGAGTTACATGAGGCCGCCTGTTAACAATGTGAGAGAAATTCCGTTAACTCGGATTGCACTACTCCGCCTTTTTTACCATCAGAAGCAGCCCCCAAAATGGCCTCGCATGAGGCCAAACCTCAACTGAACCAGAGTGCGATGTGCCGGATCACCTGCTCCTTGGGGGACTGATTTGCCCACACAGTTCAAGAAAACGACGGACATATCCGACGACATCAGCCTGAATGTTATCGTCGCGGCGGCCAGTGATGAATTCTGCGACTCGGCGCGGCCCAGTCCCTTCATGGTCCAGGAAATTTTCGCGGAGCCCCGCGCAAGCCTCCCGCGCTGAAGGATCATTGAGCAGAGGTTGAAGCCGGTCTTTCAATCGGTTGATAAGTCTAACTTTTAACTCCAATGTAAAGCGGTGCTATACAGTTTCTTTCGGAAATAAGCTGTTTCGACTTGACTTTCGAGCTGAGCAACTTAAATTAGAATGGACATTGGCAGACGGAAAGCTAGCTTCGTGGATCAATGCAATGGCTGTGATTGCCAAAGCAGAAGAAACTTTGATCGCAGGAGACGTTTAAACCGATGAAAACAGGAAGCGTTTTAGCCAGAGGCCTCTCAGCTTCAGATGTGAAACCTTACTGGAGATCCAGGTTGATTGATCACTTACAACAACCGCGAATACTGGAAGGCATCATGGTATCTCAAGACGGCCATCTCGACTTTAGATCTCGTGACTGGGAATCATATTGGAAAACGTCCGATCTATCAGATGAAATGCGCGCAGGGCTAGAGGAGTTGAAGAAACGCTGGACTGATTCCATCACGACCCTTCAATCGCCCCGTTTCAAACGCAAATATTGCGACGTTTATTTTGATCTTCTTGAAAAAGCTCTTTTGGCTGACGATGATTTTCTCATATCCCGGTTCGACTCTTTTGAGAACATTTATATCGCCAGCGATGAAGGACTTTTTCCTACGATAGCCATGACGACTAATTTTAGAAATCCGCTCTTGTTGTTTCTGGCCCTTAATGGCTTTCGCAAGCACAGAAGACAAGACTCAAGAATGATGCCTCTAATGACGGCGTCCTTCGATAATACATCCTCTTTGTATTATTGTTTGACCAAGGAAAGCCTGATCAAGCATTCTGACCGATATCTGCTGATCTATATTAATGCTGATATTGTAAACAGAAGTGGATGTTTCGAATTCCTCCACTTCTTAGATGGGATTTTATTTTCCAGACAAGGCCAATATATGCAAGACAGGGCTGAAAGGATTTCCTCAAAGGTGCTCCCGCCGATGGTGAACAATATACTTCTATCAAGAAGTCATTCCGGCGGTCCTATAAAAATACTGGACATCGGCTCAGCCGATGGGCGCCTCCTTCGAGATATCATCTCCGATCTCACTGGCCGTTTGGACATTCCGGGCAAATTTCAAACAACTCTTCTCGATGGGGCATCAATTGATCCCAAAACCCATTTCAAAACGCAAAAATTATTGCACCGAATAGCGCGCATAGACTTCATCAAGTCGGACTATAAATCCTTTCTGGATCAGCCCCCGGAGGATTCTTCGCATTATGATTTCATCTTTATGTTCAAAGTGCTCCATAATATGAGCTCTTTTTCAATAAGCCATGATGCCATCTCTCCAGACCCTCCCGGCAATTTGCGCGAAGTCTCTAATTACTATCAGGCTCAAGCCAAGTCCATAAACATTGTTCACACTACTGACTCCCCAACTCATTTCACGTTCTTTCCGAAAAGACGGTTTAACCAGATGTCATTGAGGACCGATTCCGGTTCCAGCGTGATTGGAAAATGCGCGGAATTGGCGAGATGGACACTAATAGATGACTACGATCTCGATCCTTCTTCACTACGGGAGCACTTAATTGGCGCCAAGCCCCATAACCCGTTCCTGGTTTATGATCTCACCAAAGCTCTTGGATTGAGGACGAATCATTTCTATTGCATATGCTCCAACCGAGATGATCGGCCCGACAAGGGGGAATTGATATGGCCCATCTGATACGTCAGGAACGCAAATCTCCCGTGCTGTCCAGGCCGACCCTTCCTTGCATTTCCATGCACTACACCATAAACCTGACAACCGGCTGCGTTTTCGGCTGCAGGTATTGTTACGCCCAAGGATACAGGCGCAATCTTGGTCCGGGCAAATGCATATTCTATTGCAACTCTTTTGATAAACTTAAAGCAGAATTGCCAAAAAAGAGAACTAAACCTCAAATCATATATTTCAGCACTGCCTGCGAGCCCTTTGCTCCATTTCCCGAGGTGCAGGATGAATTGTATAAGATCATGCATTTGCTTCTCGCCAATTCAATCTCCATTTATATCTCGACAAAGGCCCACATACCGAAAAAATTCATTGAGATCTTTTCCCGCCATTCCGACAAGATCTTCGTTCAAGTAGGGATCACGACCCTTGACGATAAGATCAGACGAGTTCTGGAACCACATGCCGCCCCGATCTCGTCGAGAATTAATAACATCGCCGAACTGCTTTCCGTTGGCGTTTTTACCGAAGCTCGGATGGATCCCATCATCCCAACTCTTACCGATCGAGAGGAATCATTAAGGCCTCTATTCCATGATTTTTCCGAGCTGGGTCTGGAAAACGCCGTTGCCAGCTATCTCTTTCTGCGAAAATCAAACCGGCCGTCAGTCTACCAAGCCCTCCGGGATCTGGATTGCCGCGTAGACGATTTTTATACCGATCGAATTGACAACTATTGCGGCGGCGGTTCTATTGAAGTTCCTTCCCGCCAATATCGAGAAGAAAAATACAAGTTGATGGCCTCGCTAGCCAACGAACACGGCATTTCGATGAAATTCTGCTCATGCAAGAATCCTGGTTTGACAGGCAACATTTGCCATCCCTATGGCCAGGCGACAAATGAACCCGAGGATCGATTGGAACTTTTCTAGCAAGGAGGACGCAAGTATGTACCAGGATATCGAGATTGACCGCCTGCTTCCCCATCCGGAGAACAGCAACCGCATGGACCCGAAACTTATGAAAAAGTTGGAAGAAAACATCCGTAAATCCGGCAACTATGAGACAATAACGGTCAGGCCTCATCCCCAATTTGAAGGAGATTATCAAATTCTAAATGGTCATCACCGGGTTGAAATTCTTAAGAGAATCGGATTTGATCGGGCAAAGTGCGATGTTTGGGATATTAATGACGCCGAAGCGCGCCTGCTCATCGCTACCCTAAATAGACTCGAAGGACAGGATGTCCCCGAATTAAGGCACAATTTGATACAGAACCTGTTGAGAGACTTCGACATCCCGTCACTGGAGTCCCTCATTCCCGAAAGCGCCAAGCAAATTGAAGACATGATCGAACTGTCGAAAGAAGAATTCAAAGACATCGAACAACAGATCAAAGAAATGTCTTCTCATTTTGAATTCAACCTCCCCGACTTGAGAATGCTTGAGTTCGTAATGAACAGTGAGCAATACAAAACAGTGGTTGAAGCTTTGGAGATTATGAAAACCCGTGAACAACTAGCGGATGAAAATGAGGCTCTCTACGAATTAGCCAAAAGGTATACAGAACAAACATGCGCCCTATCTTCCTCTGCTTCCAGTACTGATCATAGCACCACCAACTCATCCCTGATATCTCCGAACTTGGAAGCGAATTAAAGGCAGGTGGACTTGACCAGAGCGACTTGCTCGCTCCTGTAGCCAGCTGCGGTTTTCGGCTTATCCGCCATCTTTCTTCCACTTCAGATGATTGGCGCGCAGTTTTTCCGCGGCCTCCTGGGAGCGTTCCGGATGACCCTTCAGATCGAGATAGACCTGAACCGGATGCACACACCGCACTTTATCATGCATCTTGGCCTCGTGGAAAACCCCCGCATCGTTGGGGACCGCCAACCAGACGTTTGCGCCGCGCTCGTCCTCATGGAACGAGATGCTTTCGAGCAGTTTGGGCGATGGCTCTTCCGGCACGTAAACGGTCACAATCCTGAAACCGGCAAAATGGTCGAGCAGCCAGGACGCGGCCAGTCCGGTTGCGGCATAGGGTATTGAGGCCTTGGTCATGACGGCCACGATCTGGCGCAACAGGGCATCCCCCGACTGGGCGGGAATGTGACCGGCGATGATGTGATGCTTGGAGAAGTCGTACTCCTCCCGCCAGGCATCCAGCAACAGGTCCGGATCGCGAGGCTTGATCGCTCCCGCATAGTTTCGAGTGACAAGCTCGTCCTCCTCGAGGCGGGTGACGATCCGGCTGGTGAAGCCTTCGTCCATTTCCGTTGCCTCGGCGATCTCTCTCTGGGTGAACGACTGCTCTTGATGCATGAGCAACCAACGGGCGATCCGGGAGCTCTTGGGCGCGAAGGCGCTGACGGGACGGCCACGGCGGACGAAACGGTTGGGTTTCCCCTCCACAACTATCCTCAAACCCGGAGCAATGATTCGGGCGTTGCCGGAAAGGTCCAGCCAGGCCACCCCGGCCTCCTCGCACACCTGGCTTCCGACCTGGCCCATGAAGGGGACCGCTACCAAGGGAATGGCGGCCTTACCCAACTGGCGGACGTATTGCCGCGCCTGCTTTGCGGCCCAGGCGACCGCTCCAGCGCCCGCGACGCCCTTCCACTCCACCACGAAGGTGAACGGGCCCGCTTCGATCAGGGCATCCGCCGCCACATCGTGAACAGCCGACCGGCGCGGCTGTAGGGTAACCCGCACCTTGTTCGGGCTGACGCTGAGCAGATCGGCGAGCGCCTTGACGATCTGGGCCATCGCCTGTTTTTCCGAGGGCACCTTCATGATTAACTATATAAGCTATTTTGAGCATTTTGTCAAGTAGCTCAATTTAGTCAAGTCAGTTTTCGTCTCCTAACTCGAAACTAAGAAAAGGCCGCTGGCGATGGGAGTCAACCCTGTCGTTTGCAAAAAGAACCAGATTGGGGGACTTTTTGCAAGCGAGGGAGCAAAAAAGGGGCAAAAAGCTGTTAAAATGTTGGGTTAGAAAATCTATATTCTGGGGTTCAAAAGCAACCCTGCTGTTAAATAAGGTCATGCGTTAACCAGAGAATGGTGATTTCAAGTCAAAAGCGGGAAAAAGGGTTTGCAACTGGTTAACAACTGGGCTGCTTGGCCTCGACAGTCTCCCAATTCATCCCCCGAGGATTCAACTGATTGAAATATATAAGATTTCTCAGAAGGCCAGTACGAAATCAAGATTGGACACCAACGGCACTTTTTTGAAAAGTTGGATGGATAGAGAGCGTGAGTTGCCAGACTTCATTTGCAGCATTTCTGGCTCGGGCCTGAAAAAGGTAGATTAAATAAGGGGTTGTATTACATGGGTTATTTAGGGGGGAGTGAAATCTGGGTTAACAAGGATTTCACCCCCTGAAAATTCCTGGGGAGGGACTCGAACCCGAATATGGCTCTATGCTAAAAGGGCATAAAGCGGGTCAAAAATTACCTGTTACTGCACAGTCCAGCCAAGAACAGAGACAAGATCAAGAGCTTACAAAAGTCAATCCTGTAAATACCAAGACAATAGTGGCACGAACAGCGGTAAACGAATCCATAATAAAAGACCGACATTTTCCCATATCTTCCCATAACCGGCCCAGAACGGAGAAGGCCCCTGGCGCAGACTTGGACCCGGACTTGAAGGCAATCGTGGAGTCGTGGCCAGACCTGCCGGAACCCATTAAACAAGGGATCGCGGCGATGGTCCGGGCCGCGAAGAAATGTTGAAGAATGTTAAGGTCTGCTGGCGAATGCTCGCATTGGCATGGAAGGATGGTGGAGATCACGCGAGCCCCGGCCGCCCCGAAGAAGCTGACAAGAATTATGGGCCACGGCGCAGCCAGCGCTATCAGGACGGCGCTAAAGGAAACGAGGCAAGGACGATGTATAGCCCCGGCCGGATCGCCGCTCCTGGGCCGTCCTTTGGGCATCCTGGCCGGCAGTAAAAGCAGAGGGTGGGGCCGCCAACATAATACCTGAAACTGCAAACTAAAGCGTGAGGACGAGCATGAAGAAGAAGGACTCAAGGAAAAAGGCAGGGACGGTGAAGCAAGAGCCCACCAAGCTGGCTGTGCCAACCTACACCGACGATGAAAAAGCGATCATCTCGAAGTCAACGGAGCGGAGAAAGAACCCTCCACCCCAATATACTACTGAAGGGGAGAAGGATGGGAAGCTTCAGAACATTGCCATCTCTCCCGAGAAACCACAGCTCGATTACGCAAAATTTATTCTGGCTTTTGGCACGGTTCATGACCCTACCCATACTCTTTTTCTCAATCAAGCAACCAATAGCTTCCCGGCCCCCATAAAACTCATTGACCGGGTGAATATAACTGCGGCCCTAATGTATGGGATCGCGCCGAACAACGAGGTGGAAGCGATGCTCGGTCTCCAGATGGTGGCGACGCACAACCTAGCGATGGAGCTGTTGGGTCGGGCCATGAGGAGTCAAAACCGAGACGCGACCTGCGACGACATCAACATGGCCACGAAGCTGCTCAGGACCTATACGGCCCAGATGGAAGGCCTGAACCGGAACCGCGGCAAGTCCCCGAGCCAGAAGGTAACGGTGGAGCATGTCCACGTGAACGAAGGCGGACAGGCCATCGTCGGGAACGTCGAGCGAGCGCCGGCGGGGAGGGGGGAGGAGGGGGGTAATGACAAAAACTGAGGAGCCACCCCTTGCTATGCACCGTTCGCCACGGTGCGGTGCGAAGTGTAAGCGCACCGGACAGCCCTGCCGGATGCCCGCTATGGCCAACGGCAGGTGCTTCTTGCATGGCGGCAAAAGCACCGGCGCAAAAACCAACAAAGGCCTTGCGCGATGCCGCAAAACAGGCTGGAAACATGGCCTCTATTCCCGTGAAGCCCTGGACCGGCGCCGGGAGATAAGGCGTCTCCTGAACGAGTCGAGAAAGCTGCTACGGCAAATCCAAGAAAGCCAGCCCTGATCCCAAAGGCCCGCTGGGACCCGGGCCATGAATTGAGGAAATGGCAACTTGATACATTTATCCCGCCTTGCTATGATTGCTCCCGCATGACCCACGAGAGGCGCGGACCAGCGCCGGGAAATTTTCGGCAAAAGGGAGACACCACATGGCCAGGGGCAACAGTAACGGGGCCAATCTGGGCTTTGAGAAGGAGCTGTGGCAGCTCGCCGACGCGCTCCGCTCCAACATGGACGCCGCCGAGTACAAGCACGTCGTGCTCGGCCTGATCTTCCTGAAGTACATCTCCGACGCCTTCGAGGAGCAGCACGCCAGGCTCGAAGCCGCGGTGAAGCAGGGCGCCGACCCCGAGGACCCCGACGAGTACCGCGCCGTCAACATCTTCTGGGTCCCCAAGGACGCCCGCTGGTCGCTCCTCCAAGCCGGCGCCAAGCAGCCCACCATCGGCAAGGTCGTGGACGACGCCATGCTCGCCATCGAGCGCGACAACCCATCCCTCAAGGGCGTCCTGCCCAAGGAATACGCTCACCCGCGCCTGGACAAGCAGCGCCTGGGCCAGCTCATTGACCTGATCGGCAACATCGGCCTGGGCGACGAGGCCAATCGCTCCCGCGACATCCTGGGCCGGGTCTACGAATATTTCCTTTCGCAGTTTGCCAGCGCCGAGGGCAAGAAGGGCGGACAGTTCTACACGCCCCGCTGCGTGGTCCGGGTGCTGGTCGAGATGCTCGCGCCCTACACGGGCCGGGTCTACGACCCCTGCTGCGGCTCCGGCGGCATGTTCGTTCAGTCAGTCGAGTTCGTCAAGGCCCACGCTACGGGCAACGGCAACGGGGGCAAGGCCAGGGGCGATGTCAGCGTCTTCGGCCAGGAGTCCAACCACACCACCTGGCGGCTGGCCAAGATGAACCTCGCCATCCGCCAGATCGAAAACAACCTCGGCAAGGAGCACGCCGACAGCTTCCACCGCGACCTCCACCCGGACCTCAAGAGCGACTACGTCCTCGCCAACCCGCCCTTCAACGATTCCGACTGGCGCGGCGACCTCCTGAAGGAAGACAAACGCTGGAAATACGGCACGCCCCCGGCAAGCAACGCCAACTTCGCCTGGGTCCAGCACTTCATCCACCACCTCGCGCCCACCGGACAGGCCGGCTTTGTCCTGGCCAACGGCTCCATGTCCTCGAACCAGTCCGGCGAGGGCGAAATCCGCAAGAACATCATCGAGGCCGACCTGGTGGACTGCATGATCGCCATGCCCGGTCAGCTCTTCTACTCGACCCAGATCCCCGTCTGCCTCTGGTTCATCTCCCGCGATAAGAAAAATCATCGCTTCCGCGATAGGCGCGGCAACGTCCTGTTCATAGACGCCCGGAAGCTCGGGACCTTGATTGACCGCGTCCACCGCGAGCTCACCGACGACGACATCAAGAACATCGCCGACACCTACCACGCCTGGCGCGGGGATAATAGGGACAGCAAAAAGAAATACCAGGACGTGCCCGGCTTCTGCAAGTCCGCCACGCTCGCCGACATCCGCGGGCACGGCCATGTCCTCACCCCCGGCCGCTATGTCGGCGCGGCCGAGGTCGAGGACGACGGCGAGCCGTTCGAGGACAAGATGGCCCGCCTCACCGCCGAGCTGCGCGAGCAAATGGAAGAGTCCGCCAAGCTCGACAAGATCATCTGGGCCAACCTGAAGGACATCGGCTATGGCGGGTAAAAAACCGAAAATGCCGGGCCGGGAATCGCGCCGGACCCTGGGCCGGGGCCGTGCGGGGGTATCCTTCACCGCAGCCTGGCCGGACCGGGGAATTGTGCAAGGGGTCATTGCACAATTACCCTGTAGGCAGATCATCCCCCCGTTTGAGCGTCTGCACGGCCCAGATACCCCTCCCTGGTACGCCGGGCCAGCCCTCCGTAATGGATGCTACCTGCCCCAAAACCTCAAAGGCCAACTCCCCACCGTCGAACAGATCGAGGCGGAACTGGCCCCGCCGCCGAAAGCTCAGGGCAAGAAGCGGAAGCCGGGGAAAAAGGGGACGGGGTGATGACGGAGAGGTGGAGAACAATGGCGCAGTCGGTCAGGCTCGACAAGCTCATCTGGACCAACATGAAGGAGATCGGTTATGGCAAATGAAGGATGGGCATTATTGGCAGCACTTGGCTTGGGATATTTGGTTGGTAAACCACCTAATCCCCAGGCTCCTCAAATGGCCAGACCTCGACCTTTGACACCGGCGGAAATCCAAGGATTGTCTAAGTACCATTCGGGTTGGTCTCCCTTCACGGAAAAATTTATAAAACGTAGGAAAAAACTGGATGAGTTCGAATTGGTAGAGACCGTAAATGCTCTGCCGGAGGACATCAAAGCCGCCTATAAAGATGCTCTCAACTGCTATCTATTCGGACAGAATCTGGCTTCGACTAACATGGTTTGTCTGACGATAGAACAAATAATCCGTGTTGCCGCAGGAAGCGATGAGGGTAAACTTTTTGAAGTGATAGATACGGTCTGTAAAGAAAAAAATCTTTCTCCACACATACAGAGGGACTTGCACCTTCTACGCCAAATCCGAAATATTCATAGCCATTATGTTGAGCCACTGGGCGAACTCGATCTTCTAAAATTATTCAAGACGGTAGGCGACCTAGTCAAGGAGTTAAAAATTGGCGCGTGAATGGAAAGAAAAAAGTCTATCTTCACTCATGGAAGTGAAGCATGGCTACGCTTTTCCTGGCGAAAATATTCACGACGATCCGCGAGGCGACATCCTCCTAACCCCTGGCAATTTTTCCATCGGCGGCGGTTTTTGTCCTGCCTCAGTTGAAAATGGAGAGTCCTGCCGCCAAGATAGTTATACGAACAAGGAGGCGGGACGATGGAAGGGAAGCGGAGACGGTTTACGGCGG
>Ga0307379_10000457_pt1 | contig 69083 bp, 59 predicted proteins | sample UN2MG_FD_202237 | JGI IMG/M metagenome (GOLD analysis project Ga0307379, IMG submission 202237) | Soil microbial communities from Risofladan, Vaasa, Finland - UN-2 | ecosystem: Environmental > Terrestrial > Soil > Coastal area > Acid sulfate soil | place: Finland: Risofladan, Vaasa | collected... | reverse complement strand
GGCCGGGGGCACGGCCATCGTGATGGATCCGAAGACCGGAGAGGTGTTGGCGCTGGCGAGCCAGCCGGGCTTCGATCCCAACGAGTTCGGTCGGTATCCTCAGAAGAGCTGGGTGAGCCATGCTGTGGTCAGCCCCTACGAGCCGGGCTCGACCTTCAAGGTGATCACGGCCTGCGCGGCTATCGAAGAAGGGGTCATGAGCCACGGTGAGACGCACGAGTGCAGCGGAACTCGGCGGATCGGGCGGCGGAGCATCAGCTGTGTGCTGCACGGGGGCAGCCGCGCTCACGGCAGGGTGGACCTGGACCATATAATCATCCATTCGTGCAACACGGGAATTGCAACCGTCTCGATGGCGCTCGGGGCGAATCGGATGAGCAAGTGGCTGAAGCGGTTCGGCTTCGGCGAGGAGACGGGCATCGAGCTGGCCGGGGAGTCGCGGGGGATCGTGGCGCCGCCGGACACGTGGTCTCAGATGAAGCTGGCGAACGTGGGCTTCGGGCAAGGGATCGGAGTGACGCCGCTGCAGCTCCTGTCGGCCTATTGCGCGGTGGCCAACGGCGGCTGGCGGGTGCGGCCTCGGGTGGTGAGGGCGATCACGGATCCCGACGGGAACATCGAGTACTCGACCCGACCGGAGCCGCAGCGGATTCTCTCCGAGGCGACGTCCGAGCGGATGCGCGGTGTGATGAGGAAGGTGGTGGAGGAGGGAACCGGCAAGGCGGCCCGCATACCGGGCCGGCTGATCGCGGGGAAGACGGGGACCGCGCAGAAGCCGACGCCGGAAGCGGGGTTCCGGTCGGGATTGTACGTCGGCTCGTTCGCGGGCTTCGCCCCGGCTGACGACCCGCGTCTCGCCGTCATCGTGGTGATCGACGAGCCTCGGAGAGGCCACTATGGGTCTGTCGTGGCGGCGCCGGCTTTTCGGGCAATCTGCGAGCGGGGCTTGGCGCATCTCCGCGTGCCGCCCAGCGAACCTGCTCCGGGCATCAGCGTCGCGCTGGCGGAAGGTAGAGACTGAGAGGCCGTTGGCGGCGAGATACGGCCGCATGTGTCAGCGAGCCCGGGTGCTATAATCAGCTATGAGAAAGGGCCCCCCCTACGGTGAGCAGCGTGAGTTCTCCCCCGGAGCGGGAGAAGCGATTCGAGGCGTTGCTGGCTTCGGTTGCCAGCGTGAAGTTCGCGGGCCGTCCGCAGGTGATGGTGCGCGGCCTCGCCTATGACTCTCGCGCGGTGGAGCCAGGGTGGGTGTTTATCGCTGTCCGCGGCGAGCGCGCGGACGGACACGACTTCATTCCCGAGGCGGTAGAGAAGGGGGCGGCCGCGCTGGTGGTGGAGGCGGGGCGGGAGGCGGACGTTGCCCCCCCGAGGGAGGGGGCGGTGGCGGTGGTGCCGGATTCCCGGGCGGCGATGGCGGCGGTGGCGCGCGCCTTCTACGATGACCCATCGTCTCACCTCACGGCGGCCGGCGTCACGGGGACGAACGGGAAGAGCACGACTGCGCTGATGATGGACGCGATCTTCCGGGCGGCGGGGCACGAGAGCGGGGTGATCGGGACGCTCGAGTATCGCATCGGCGACCGCCGCGTGAAGGCTCCGCATACGACGCCGGAGGCTGTCGATCTGCAGGGTTTGCTGGCCGAGATGGTGGAGGCGGGGGTGACGCATGCCGCGATGGAGGTCTCTTCCCACGCGCTGTCGCTCCATCGCCTCGATGGCTGCCGACTGGCGGCCGCGGTGTTCACGAACCTCACCCCCGAGCATCTCGATTTCCACGCCAGCATGGAGGAGTACTTCGAGGCGAAGCGGCGACTCTTCGAGGATCCGCAGTTCCTTCCGGCTGAGGGCGAGCGCAGCAATGCGGTGAACATAGACGACGAGGCGGGTCGGATCATCGCGGGCAGCGCGCTTGGGCAGACCGTCACCTACGGTCTGTCGGGGGAGGCTCACTGCCGGGCGGAGCAGATCGAGCTGAGGCCGGGGGGGACGAGCTTCCTGGCGGTCCACCCGACGGGGCGAGTGCCGATTCGCATGAAGCTGCTCGGGGAGTTCAATGTGTACAATGCGCTGGGGGCGCTGGCGGCGTGCCTCGGCCTGGGCGTTCCGGCCGATACGGCCTGCTCGGCGATGGAGCGGATGCCGGCCGTGCGGGGGCGATTCGAGCGCGTTCCGTCGGAGGTGAGGAATGTGCTCGTCGATTACGCCCATTCGCCGGACGGACTGCGGCGGGCCTTGGAGACGGCGCGCAGAGTGACGAACGGGAGGGTGATCGTCGTCTTCGGGTGCGGGGGGGACCGGGACCGGACGAAGCGGCCGGTGATGGGGGAGCTGGCCGGCAGGCTGGCGGATCGATGTGTGATCACCTCCGATAATCCGCGCTCGGAGCGGCCGGAGGCGATCATCGGTGAGATTCTGGCGGGCATTCCGAAGGAGACGAGGGGCGGGTGCGCGGTGGAGCCGGACCGGGCGGAGGCGATTCGGCTCGCCATCGGGGAGGCGAGCCCGGATGATCTCGTTCTGATCGCGGGGAAGGGCCACGAGGACTATCAGATCTTCGCCGACCGGACGATCCACTTCGACGATCGAGAGGTGGCGGCCGGGGTGCTGGCGGAGATCGAAGGGACGGGGCATGCCTGATTTCCCGCGGGCGATGGTGCTGAAAGCCACGGGGGGCCGCCTCGTGGGCGGGAGTGCTCCGGAGGCGTTTCGCGGGGTCTCGACCGACAGCCGATCCGGTCCGCGGGGAGCGCTTTTCGTCGCGCTGAAGGGGGAGCAGTTCGACGGGCACGACTTCGTGCCGGAGGCGTTCGCCGGAGGGGCGGGGGCCGCGTTGGTGTCTCGCGAACTCCCGGCGGCGGGTCCGTTGATCGTGGTGCGGGATACGCTGGAGGCGCTGGGGGCACTGGCGGCGGCCAACCGAAACCTTCTGTCTCCGCGGGTCGTAGCCATCACGGGCAGCACGGGGAAGACGACGACGAAGGAGATGATCGCGGCGATCCTGTCCCGCGGCTGGAAAACGGCGCGGACGCCGGGCAACTACAACAACGAGATCGGAGTGCCGCTGGCGCTCCTCGAACTGGAGGCGTCGCATGAGGCGGCGGTGGTGGAGCTGGCGATGCGGGGGAAGGGGCAGATCGACTATCTGGCACGCATGGCGCGGCCGCAGGTTGGGGTGATCACGAACATCGGCGTGTCTCACCTGGAGCTTCTGGGCAGCCGACAGGCGATTGCGGAGGCGAAGTCGGAGCTGCTCGACACTCTCCCCGATGAGGGAGCGGCGGTGCTGAACGCGGACGACGAGTTCTTCTCGTTTCTGAAGGAGCGGGCCTCCTGCCGCACGATTTCCTTCGGTCGAAGCGACGAGGCCGAGGTCCAGGCGGACGAGGTGGCGGTGGGGAGTGATGGGAGCACCGAGTTGCTGCTGCGTGGGTGGTGGGGTGATCATCGCATCTCGCTGCGCACGGCGGGGCGCCACCATGCTCTCAACGCGGCGGCGGCCGCGGCGGCGGCGATGGCGGCGGGGGCGGAGGCCGAATGGGTCGGGGCCGGTCTGGAGGCGTTCGAGGGGGCGGAGATGCGGAGCAGGATCGTGAAGGCTCAGGGCGGGTTCACGATCATCGATGACTGCTACAACGCGGCGCCGGACTCCATGCGCGTCGCGCTGGAGCTGCTCGCCGATCTGCCGGGCAACCGGAAGTGGGCGGTCCTGGGAGACATGAAGGAGCTGGGGCCCATGTCCGCCGACTGGCACCGGGAAGTCGGAGAGCTTGCGGCCCGCCTGGGGGTGGCCGGTGTGGTGACAGTGGGGGACCTGGCGCGCGATATTGCGGCAGGTGCAAGAGAGGGGTTGTCTTCCGATCAGGTGGCCGAGGTGAAGGATAACGACGATGTCGTGCGGGTCCTTGCGGATCGCGTCTCGGCCGGCGACGTGGTGCTGGTGAAGGGCTCGCGGGCGATGAAGATGGAAGAGATCGTGCGCCGCCTGGAGGGGCCGTCGGGCGCGGCGAAAGGCGGGGGCGCGAATGAGTGACCAGCTCACCCCGGATCGGATGGCTCTGATCGCCGCGCTTGCGTTCGTTCTCGTGCTGCTCTTCGGGGTCCCGGTGATTGCGCTGCTGAAGAGAGCGGGGGCGGGGCAGCGGGTTCGAGACGACGGGCCGCAGCGCCATCTCCAGAAGGAAGGGACGCCCACGATGGGTGGGCTTCTCATCGTCGGCGCGGCGGGGGCGGCGGCGGTGGTGGGTCAGCTCTGGCTGGGGCGGGAGCTGATCTCGGAGCTGGGGCTGCTGCTCGCGGTCACGCTGGCGTTTGCCTGCATCGGGGCGGCCGACGATTGGATGAAGATCAACCGGGGCCGGTCACTGGGTCTGCGGGCGCGACACAAGCTCCTGCTTCAGGTCATCGTTTCGGTTGCGTTCGCGTATGCGCTGGTGGGACAGCGGGCGGTGGAGGCGGCCTCGGGCGGGGCCGGCGCGGGGCCGCTGAGTCCAGCGTGGGCACTCTTCTGGGTCATCGCCATGGCCGCCACCTCAAACGCGGTCAACCTCGCGGACGGATTGGACGGGCTGGCGTCGGGCCTGTGCGCCATCGCGGGGGCCGGTTTTGCGGTGCTCGCGGTAAAGGCCGGCGACCAGACGGCTGCGGTTGTAGCGATCTCGCTGACCGGAGCCTGTCTGGGCTTCCTCGTTTACAATCGTCATCCAGCCCGGGTGTTCATGGGCGATGTCGGGGCGCTGGCGCTGGGCGGTGGGCTGGCGGCGCTGGCGACGTGGCTCCATGAGCCGCTGGCACTCATCGGACTCTGTCTGGTGCCGTTCATCGAGGCCGGGTCGGTGGTGATCCAGGTGATCTCGTTCAAGGCGACGGGGAAACGGGTGTTCAAGATGAGCCCGCTCCACCATCACTTCGAGCTTTCGGGGTGGTCCGAGACGCGGGTGGTCGTGACGTTCTGGTCGGCTGCGCTGTTGGGCGCGGCGGCGGCGGTTGGAGTGTCGCTTCTGGCATGAGCAGGTCACGCGAGCGCCGGGATAGCTTCGGCGGCAGGCGAGTGCATGTCATCGGCCTCGGGGCCTATGGCACCGGGCGGGAGGTGGCGCGGGTGCTGGCGGCGCGAGGCGCCTCGGTGACGGTCTCCGATGTGAAGCCGGCCGAGCATCTGGCGAGCGAGATAGCAGCGCTGCGGGACACGCAGGTGGCGATCCAGGTGGGCGATGACGCCTATGAAGGGATAGAGAAGGCGGAGCTGGTGGTGCCGAGCCCGGGGGTTCCTCTCGATATCCCTCCCCTACTCCGCGCCCGCGAGTGCGGCGCAGATGTCGTCAGCGAGATCGAGGTTGCCTTTTGGATCGCGCGGTGCCCGATCATCGCGGTGACCGGGACGAAGGGGAAGTCGACGACCGCCACGCTCATCGGTGAGATTCTGAAGCAGGAGGGAAGGAAGGTCCGGGTGGGGGGCAACGTCGGCCGGCCGCTGATTGCGCTGGCCGATCGGGCGAGCGGGGAGGAACTGCTCGTGGCGGAGGTGAGCAGCTTTCAGCTCGAGGGGACGGAGAGCTTCCGCCCGCGGGTGGCGGTGCTTCTGAACCTCTTCCCCGACCATCTGGACCGCCATCCGAACATGGCCGGGTATCGAGCCGCGAAGGCGAAGCTGTTCGCGAACCAATGGCCCGAGGATGCCGCCGTCATCAACCGGGACGAGGCGGAGGCGTGGCGACTGAGGGAGTCGACGCGGGCGGAAGTGGTGCCGTTCAGCGTCTCGCAGGCTGTACCCGAGGGGGCGGATGTGTCGGAGGGGTGGCTGCGGGTGCGGGCCCGGCCGATCTGTCGGGAGTCCTCGGTGCGCCTCAGAGGCAGGCACAACCTCTCGAACGCGCTGGCGGCGCTGGCGGCGGCCGGCTGCGCCGGAGCCTCGCTGGAGCGGGCGGGCGACACGCTGGCGGGCTTCGAGGGGCTGGAGCACCGGCTGGAGGCGGTGGCCGCGGTGGGGGGGGTGACGTTCTTCAATGACTCGCAGGCGACCACGCCCGACGCGGCTGTCGCGGCGCTCGAGGCGTTTCGGGAGCACGTCGTGCTCGTCGCCGGCGGCCGGCCGAAGGTGCACGAGTTCGGCAATCTGGCCGAGACGATGGCCACGCGCGGCACAGACTTGGTAGTTATAGGTGAGGCTGCCGACGAGATTGTGGAAGCGGCGAGGGCGGCGGGTGTGAAGAGCATCGAGCGGGCGGGCGATCTGAGGGAGGCGGTGGAGATGGCGCGGCGGAGAGCGCGCCCCGGCGACGTGGTGCTGCTCTCGCCCGCCTGCGCGAGCTTCGATATGTTCCGGGACATGGGGGAGCGCGGCCGGGCCTTCAAAGAGATGGTCGGTAAGCTGGCGCAGGTCGAAAGGAAGGACTAGCAGTGGCAGCGATTCGAGCCGTACAGGTACCACAGGCGGAGCTGGCTCCGTCTGAGACGGAAGGCACGGACGTCCTGGTGCTCGTTCCCACGCTCGCGCTGGTCGCCCTGGGCATAGCCATGGTGTTCAGCGCGAGCATTCCCCTGGCCGCTCTGAACGAGAGCGAGGACGTGTACTTCTACCTGAAGCGCGAGATCCTCTTCGCAGCAATCGGGCTGCCGCTCATGTGGGGGGCGAGCCGGATTCCGATGAGATCGGTGGAGCGGCAGGCGGGGACGCTTCTCTTCCTCGCGACCAGCCTGCTCGTGTTAGTGCTCTTCGTGGGCATCGAGGTGAACGGCGCCCGGTCGTGGCTGCCGATCCCGGGCACGAAGCTGCGTTTCCAGCCGAGCGAGCTGGCGAAGATCGTGCTGGTGATCGCGGCGGCGCGCTACTTCACGAAGTTTCCGATGGGGATTCCGAATCGGCGTCGCGCCCTGCCTCCGTTCCTCGTGCTTGGAGTGACGGCCGGCCTGGTCGCCATCGAGCCCGATATGGGGACGGCGGCGGTGATGGTGGTGGCGATGATGATCTACTTTCACATCGCCGGGGCGAAGCTCTCTCATCTCGCGGGCGCGGGTGCCGTCGGGCTGCTCGGGGCAACTGCAATGATCTGGCAGCACCCCTACCAGATGCAGCGTCTGATAGGCTTCCTGAAGAGAACGGAGCTGCCGCTGGAGGAGGGGTATCAGGCGACGCAGTCTCTGATCGCGCTCGGGTCGGGCGGTCTGACCGGACGCGGGTACTGTGGGAGCGTGTGGAAGTACTTCTACCTGCCGGCGGCGATTACGGATTCGATTCTTCCGGTGATCGGGGAGGAACTCGGATTGATTGCGACGTGGACGGTGGTGGCCCTGTTCATGTTCCTGGTGTGGCGGGGCCTGGCCATAGCGGTGCGCGCCTCCGATCGGTTCTCGGGGTTGGTGGCGGCGGGGATCACGTGTCTGCTAGGAGTGCAGGCGTTGCTGAACATCGCGGTGGCGACGCACACCGTGCCCTCGACCGGGGTGCCGCTCCCGCTCGTCAGCTACGGCGGCTCCTCCCTGCTTTTCTCGCTGCTAGGAGTGGGGCTGCTGCTGAACGTGTCCCGGCAGCAGAGGAGACGGGCGGGGGCCGCGGAGGAGCAATGAAGTTGCGGCTCCATATGATCGGAATCGGGGGAATCGGGATGAGCGCGCTGGCGCAGATTCTCCTTGCGCGCGGGTTCGAGGTATCGGGCTCCGATGTGCAAGCGTCCGAGATGACGGCGCGGCTGGCGGCGCAGGGCGCCCGCGTGAGCATCGGGCACAGGGCGGAGAACGTGGCGGGGAGCGCACGGGTGGTGATCTCGGACGCGATCCATTCGGACAATCCGGAGCTGAGGCGGGCGCGGGAGCTGGAGCTGCCGGTGCAGAGGCGATCCGAGCTGCTGGCGGAGCTGATGGCCGGGTGTCGGGGGATCGCCGTATCGGGGACGCATGGGAAGACGACGGTGACGGCGATGATCGGGGCGATCCTCGCCGAGGGCGGGCTCGACCCGAGCGTCGTGCTGGGCGGCGAGTTTGCTCCCCTCGGGGGAAACGCGCGGGTGGGGCGGGGGGATTGGTTTGTGACGGAGGCGTGCGAGGCGTATGAATCGTTTCTCGACCTCCGCCCGGAGATCGCGGTCGTGACGAACATCGAGGCGGATCATCTGGACCACCATAAGACCGAGCGGCACTTGAGGGGGAGCTTCGTCCAGTTCCTGGAAGGAGTGGCGCCGGAGGGCAGCATCGTGATGTGCGCCGATCGGCGCGAGCTGGCGGACCTTCCTCTTCCGCCGGGTAGGCGAGTGATCTGGTACGGCTCGGAGGAGAGGGCGGAGGTGCGGGGAACGGACATCGGGACCGCGGGGCGGGAGGGGCGCTGCAATCTCGTCCTGGGCGGAGAGGCGGCGGGGGTGGTTCGCGTTGCCTCCCCCGGAGTCCACAATGTCATGAACGCGCTCGGCGCGACGGCGGCCGCGCTGGCCGCCGGGGCGGAGGTCTCGGCCTGCCGGGAGGCGCTGAAGGCATTCACCGGCGTAGGACGTCGCTTCGAGGTGGTGGGGGAGCCGTCGGGCATCACCATCGTGGATGACTACGCGCACCACCCCACGGAGATCGCGGCGACCATCGCCGCCGCTCGGGCGGCTTACCCGGGACGACGAATCGTCGCCCTTTTCCAGCCGCACTTGTATTCGCGCACGCGGGACTTCGCGGGGCAGTTCGCGGAGGCGCTGCGGGAGGCGGATCTGACGGTGCTGACGGAAATCTACGCGGCACGGGAGGCGCCGCTGCCGGGGGTTACGTCGGGGCTGATCGCCGATCGGCTTCGCCCGCTGGTGGGAGAGGACGGGGTGCTGGAGGTGGCGAAGGAGGAGGTGGCGGCCGAGCTTCCGGCGCAGCTACGATCGGGGGATGTTGTGCTTTCCATGGGCGCCGGAGACATCGGCAGGACGGCTCGAGAGCTGGTACGGCGCCTGGGTGGATCGCTCCGGATAGACCAACAGGTCGTCGCGAAGCAATGAACAGTGGACAGCAGACCTCTATCGCAGCACCAGTCGTCGCAAGGCCACGCCGACAGATCGAACTGGCGGGAGCGGAGCTCGGCAGGATGATCCGGGGCCGCGTTCTCGTCCACGAGTCGATGGCTCGGCACACGACGTTCCGGATCGGCGGGCCCGCCGACCTCTTCGTGCAGCCACTCGATGGAAACGATCTTGGGGAGCTGATCCGTTTCGCTCGTGCGAAGGGCCTGCCGTTCAAGGTGATCGGGAACGGGAGCAACCTTCTGGTGGGCGATGGGGGAATCCGCGGGATCGTGGCGCGTCTTGCGCCGAACTTCAGCGAAGTCGAATGGCTGGAAGACGGAGCAGTCGTTGGAGGGGGCGCGAGGCTGGCGCGCTTGGTGAAGGAAGCGGGAGAGGTCGGGCTGAGCGGACTCGAATCGACGGTGGGGATTCCGGGGACGCTGGGGGGAGCGCTGGCGACGAACGCGGGCACGGACACGGGGTCCATCAGCGATCTGGTCGTTGCGGCGACGGTGCTCGATGAGGCGGGGGAGCTGCGGGAATGGACGGCGGCGCAGTTTGCGTATCGATACCGCTACAGCAGCTTGGGCACGTCGAAGGCGACGGTCGTGTTGGCGCGACTTCGGCTGGAGCCGGCGGCCACCGAGGACATCCGGGCGAAGGTGGATCGCCTGCGGGCGAAGCGGGCGGGAAGGCAGCCGCTCCGCGCCTGGTCGGCGGGGAGTGTCTTCAAGAACGAGCGGGCGGTGGCGGCGGGAAAGGTGCTGGACCGGGCGGGCGCGAAGGGCCATCGCATCGGCGAGGCACAGGTGTCGCGGAAGCATGCGAACTTCTTCATCAACCGAGGCCGGGCCACGGCCGAGGCAATGCGGGAGCTGATCGCCTGGTCGCGCGCGCGGGCGCTGCGGCGGTACGGGATCAGCCTGGAACTCGAAATCGAGCTGGTTGGCGAGTGATGGGAGATCGGAGACGGCTGCGGGTGGTCGTGTTGACCGGCGGCACATCCGCCGAGCGCGAAGTATGCCTGATGAGCGGCCGGAAGGTGCTCGGCGCACTCGACCCGGACCGCTACGAGGCCGTTTCCGTGGACCTGGCGGACATTACGAGGTCGGGGGACGTGACGCCGCTTCTGTGCGCCTTCGGCCCGGGACAGCGGCCGGATGTCGTCTTCGTCGCTCTCCACGGCGGCGCCGGGGAGAACGGCACCGTCCAGGGGATGCTGGATCTGCTGGGGATCCCGTACACGGGCTCGGGCGTGCTGGCGAGCGCGCTTGCGCTGAACAAGGCGGTGGCGAAGAAGCTGTTCGAGCGGGAGGGAATCCCGACGCCCAAGTGGGTGCGGGTACGGGCGGCGGAGAGAGCGCGCGCGGCGGAGCGAATCGCGTCGGCTCTCGGACTGCCGTGCGTGGTGAAGCCCGGACAGGAGGGGTCGTCCATTGGAGTGACGATCGTCAGGGAGCGCGGGGGGCTGGAAGAGGCACTCGACGCAGCCTTCCGCTACGGGTCGGAGGTGGTTGTGGAGCAGTACATCGCAGGCATCGAGATCACCGGTCCCGTGCTCGGGAATGACGAGCCCCAGGTGCTGCCCTTGATCGAGATCGTGCCGAAGAACGAGTTCTACGACTATCAGGCCAAGTACACGCCCGGGGTGACGGAGGAGATCATCCCCGCACGCATCACGCCGTTCCAGGCGGAGCGGGCGCGGGAGCTGACCCTGGCGGCGCACCGGCTGGTGGGATGCCGCGGGATGTCTCGGGTCGATATGATCGCGACGGAGAACGAGGTATACGTGCTGGAGCTTCAGACGATCCCCGGGCTCACTGACACAAGCCTCGTCCCGCGGGCGGCGGAGGCCGCCGGGATGAGCTTCCCGCAGCTGGTGGACCGTCTGATCGAACTCGCCCTGGAGGAACGAGGGGGTGGTAGCGTTGGACGCGACTCATAGGCCGGCGCTCGGCGCCGTCCGCGCGGGCGGTCCGGGCCTTCTCTGGCGCCTGCGGCTGGCGGCGGGGCTCGCCTTGGCCCTGTTGGCGGTCGAGCTGGTGTCTGTGGTGCTGACCTCTCCCCGACTGGCGGTGCGCGGAGTGACGGTCCGAGGCGGTCCTCCGATAGCGGCACTGGCTGCGGCGAAGATTCGCCTTCCCGCGAACACGAACGTGCTGCGGGCCCCGCTGGCCCTGGTGAAGCAGCAGGCCGAGAGCGCGCCCGCGGTTCGGGAGGCGCGCGTTTCCCGCGCCTTTCCAAACGGACTGGTGGTGACCGTGGAGCGGAGAGAGGCGATTGCGGTGATCAGGGGGGCGAAGCGTGCGATCCTGGTGGATCCGGAGGGAGTCGCGTTCACCGTGCCGGAGGAGTGGGGGTGGGGGCTGCCGGAGCTGGTGGGCCCACACCTGGGAGGCGATGGAGTGGAGGCGGAGGCGGCTTCTTCGGAGATCGAGGCCCTGCTGGCCGTGCTCAGGGCGCTGGGGTCGGATCCGAGGCTGCGGGTAACGCGGCTGCAGATCGGGAAGGACGAGCAGATAGAGATCACACTTGCATCAGCGGCGCGGGTGAATCTGGGTAAAGGGCAGGGACTGGCGGTTAAGGCGAAGCTTCTGGCGGCGGCCATCGACCAGATCGGGGCCGATCGGATGGCACGGCTCGATCTGGCAGAGCCGACCGCGGCATTCTGGGAGCCGCGGGGGAACGCCGTGGCTGCGAGAGTGAGGTAGATCAGCATGGGGACGCCCAGGATAGACGGGAAGCATTGGGTTGCACCGATGACAGTGGTATGTCTGGTACTCGGCGGGATGCTCGGGGTGCAGGTGCACACGCAGCAACTGCGGGGTGCGACTCAGGTGGGGCGGCAGACGAGCGCGCTGGTCGGCATGCTCACCCGGAACGAGGCCCAAGTGGAGCAGCAGCAGGAGGAGATCGAACGGCTGCGGGGGGTGCTGTCGGAGTATGAGAGAGAGGCGGCGAGCGAGAAGGGGCTGACGAGGCTCATGCAGGAGGAACTGCACACGACCCGGATCGCGCTTGGGACGGTGGCGGTGAAGGGGCCCGGCGTGGAGCTGGAGCTGTCCGACAGCACCATGAGGGCGGGCGGCGGTTTTGGGGACCAGGACGTGTACGTGATCCACGATTTCGACTTACTGCAGGTCGCGAACGAGCTGTGGTGTGCGGGTGCGGAAGCGGTCTCCATCAATGGTCAGCGTCTCTTGGCAGGCAGTCCCATTGCGTGCTCGGCACGCCTTATCGAGGTCAACAAAGTTACTGTCGCCTCTCCGTTCAAATTCAAGGCTATCGGCGATAGGGACAAGCTCATGTCAGCGCTCAATATTCGAGATGGAGTGCTGGACCGTCTGCGCGTGCTTCAGTTTCCGGTGAAGCTGATGCCCAAGGAGGAGGTGGTGATCCCGCCGATCTCGGTTCCGCCGAAGTACGAGCACGCGCAGCCTGTCGGGAAGGAGGCCAAGCAATGATCGCAATCCCCTTCAGCGCCTTAGTGCTCGGATTCCTGGTGGTGTACGTGCTGCTGCCGCCGGTGCCGCCGCGCTGGGCGGACTACGTGGCTATCGCCATTGTGGCTGGGCTGGATGCGTTCGTGGGGGCGGCGCGGAACTGGCTGGAGCGACGGTTCGACGAGGCGATCTTCATCAGCGGGTTCTTCGTGAACATGGCGCTGGCGGCGCTGCTCGCCTACTTTGGGGATAAGCTGGGGGTGGACCTGTACCTGGCGGTCCTGGTAGCGCTGGGGATCCGTATTTTCAACAACCTGGGACGCACGCGGGCGCTGCTCGTGACGGCGCGCGTGGAGGCGCGACGGGTACGGCCGGCCGCGCCTTCGGAATAGGCGGCACTCGGAAGGGACGCAAATGGCGGGGGAGGAAGCCCTGCTCGGACTCGATATCGGAACGACGAAGGTGGCCGCGGTCATCGGAGCTCGCGGGGCCGAGGTGAAGATAGTAGGCGCGGCCTCCGCACCGTGTACGGGGCTGCGCCGCGGCACGGTTGTGGATGTCGGGGAGACCACCCGCGCCATCCAGGAGGCGGTCGCGAAGGCGCAACGGATGGCCGGGGCGGAGCTTGAATCGGCCTGGGTGGGGGTCACCGGGCAGCACGTTTCGTCGTTGAACTCGCGCGCTGAGATCCAGCTTGCCCGCGCCAATAGAGAGATCGCGTGGAGCGATGTGGAGCGCGTGATGGCGGCTTCGGTCAGCGCGGTATCGACCCCACCGGACCGGCAGATGATCCACGCCATCTCGCGGGGATTCGTGGTGGACGACGAGCCGCGGGTGAAGAACCCGGTGGGGCTTTCGGCAAACCGACTTGCCGTCGAGACCCACGTTGTGACGGCCTCGCGGAATCTGGTGGACAACGTGGTCCGGTGTGTGGAGCAGGCCGGGTTCGGCGTGGCGGAACTCGTCGCGGAGCCGCTGGCGACTGCGGACGCGGTGCTCTCGGAGGAGGAGCAGGAACTCGGGGTGCTCCTGATCGACATCGGAGGGGGGACCACGGACCTGGCGCTTTTCGCGGAGGGGAGCATCGTGTACACGGGGGCCGTCCCGGCGGCGGGGACGAACGTGACCCATGACCTGGCGGTGGCCCTCGGGATCACTCATCCGCAGGCGGAGCAGATCAAGCTGGTCCACGGCTGCGCCCGGGTCAGCATGGTGCCGGACGAGCAGATGGTGGCCGTCCCCCGCGAGGGGGAGGAACGGATGGTGAGCCGCCTTTTCATTGCCGAGGTGATCGAGGCCCGGGTACAGGAGATCTTCCGACTGGTGTCTCAGGAGGTGGAGCGGTTTGGCGGGAAGTGGCCTCCCCCGGGCGGCGCGGTGCTGACGGGCGGGGGGAGCTTGCTGACCGCGATCGGGACAACGGCGCAGCAGGTGCTTGGATGCAGGGTCCGGCTGGGACGCCCGCGCGTCACGTCAGGCCCGATGCACGTGCTGGAAAGCCCGGCTCTGGCGACAGGGGTGGGGCTCGTCTACTACGCCCATCGAGAGGCTCAATCGAGGCGGGCGGAGCCGCGGCCGGCGGTCAAGGTGCTTCCGGTCCTCGGGCGGGTGATCGCCTGGGTCCGCGACTTGTTCAGCTCCTAGGCCGGCCCTCGAGGGCCGCGTTCGGAGACGATGACCACAGCAGAAGGCTCAGGCCCCAAGATCGTCCTCACCGGCGGCGGGACCGGCGGACACGTTTATCCGGCGCTCGCCGTCGCGGGGGCCGTCAGGAAGCTGGCGCCGCAATCGGAGATTCTCTACATCGGGGGCGACCGCGTCGAGGCGAGGGCCGCTCCCGCGGCGGGCCTCCCCTTCCGGGCGATCTCAGTTCACGGTCTGGCCGGCAGCGTGTCGCTCGGCCAACGACTTCGTTCGCTGGCCGAGCTGGCGGTAGGTCTTCCGCTCGTTCAAAGCCTGCGGATACTGCGCGGGTTCGGGGCGAACGTCGTGCTGGGGACGGGCGGGTATGTCTCGGGCCCAGTGCTGCTGGGGGCGCGGCTGGCAGGGGTGCCGTCGGCGGCACTGGATGGGAATCGGGTTCCGGGCCATACGAGCAAGATCGTGTCACGGCTCGTGGATGTGATGGCCGTGGCGCACCCGGAGATGGAGCGGTTCTTTGCGGCGCGAGTGCGGAGGGGGGCGCGGGTGGAGATGACGGGGCTGCCGGTGCGGCCGGAGATCGTTGCCACCTCTCGGGAAGAAGGGGCCTCAGCGTTGGGTCTGGACTCGTCGCTGAGGACCGTGCTCGTGTTCGGGGGCAGCCTCGGGTCCCGGCGGATGAACGAGGCCCTGACAGGCGCTTTGCAGGGTCTCGCCGACAAGGACTGGGCGGGCGACATCCAGGTGCTTCACGTGACGGGCCGGCGCTTCTCCGTGCCGGAACAGGAGTCGAAGGGGCTCGCGGTGCGATACCGCGCGGTGCCCTACCTCGAAGAGCGATACGCAAGCGCCCTGGCCGCGGCGGATCTGGTGATCTCACGGGCGGGCGCTGGGACGGTGGCTGAGGTCACTGCGCGGGGGCTGCCGGCGGTGCTGAGCCCGTGGTCGGAGGCGAGCACGGGTGAGCAGGCGTTCAATGCGGAGCCGCTACGGCAGGCAGGGGCCGCGGTGGTGATTCCGGATGCGGAACTGACGCCGGAGCGACTGGCGGAGGTCTTGATTGAACTCCTCAGCGACCCGGCGCGGCTGAAGCGCATGGCCGATGCGAGCAAGAGGCTCGGCCGGCCCGGGGCGGCGGAACGAGTGGCGGAACTCGTGCTGGAGCTGGCAGCGAGGGGGCGGGGCTGACTCCCTCAGAAGCCCTACCAAGGCCTGGTGCCTCGGTGTCGGGAGCGCCTGGCCCGGGTCCTGCAAGGAGGAGCCACCCGTTTTGGCGGGCGCTCTTAGGCGGAAGCCCTGAGTGAACGCATATCGGCGTAGGGGGCCAGATAGGGACGCCAGGCGGGGTTGGCGGCCGCCGCGAGGAACTTCGTGTAGCTGATGTAGGGCAGGTACTTGGGGCGGAAAGGCAGGCGCCGCATCCGCATACCGGCTTCCTCGGGCATGCGGTTGCCCTTCTTGTTGTTGCACTTGGTACAGCAGCAGAGGAGGTTGGTCCAGTCGTCCCCGCCGCCGCGCTCCCTCGGCACGACGTGGTCTATGGTGAGGGGGACGCTGTGCGCCCCGCAGTACTGACAGGTGTAGTGGTCGCGGGCGAAGATGCTCTTCCGGGAGACGCGCAGGACCGGCGTCGGCCGGCGCACGTGGTGATTGAGCCGCACGACGGTGGGCAGCTCGATGGCGATGCGCTCGGAGCGGAAGACCTTGGAGTCCGCCTCCACGACATGGGCCTTGCCGACGCACAGCAGACCGATGGCCCGCCGAGCGTTCGTGACGTTCAGGGGCTGATAGTTGTCATTGAGAACAAGCACGCCGTTCGAACTCACGTTCTGCTACCTCATCCAATTAAGAGACCCGCCGACGGTGTACGCGGGCGGGCCAGGTATCTCCTACGCCAGACGGCCTCGTTGGCGGACTAGTGGGAAGAAGGCAGTCCGCACCAGGAGGTCTCTGAGTTGATCCCGTCCCGTGCGCAAGCTGGCTATGGGGCGCTCGAACATCTGCATTCCGGTCACCGTTTCCTAGTGTACCCAGCATCGATGCTACTGGATGTGGTCGGGCTTTGTCAAGAGCGCGAAGCCGGACTAGGGGATGATTCCCTTGGCGACGAGGTACTCGACGTGCCGGCAGCAGTATGAGTGAGGGTCATCCGGTTGGGACGTCACATCCGGGAAGGTGGGCGTCGCCGGCCCCTCGGGGATGCCCGCCTCTCCCCCCGCCAGGAGCCGTGCGAGGAGGACTGCCATCTCACTGCGGTCGAGCCAGTCTTCGCGGCGATAGAGGCCGTCCGGCGAGGGAGAAAGGACGCCCTTGGCCAGGGCGTAGTCCACGTACTTGTAGTCTGCATCGCCGGGCTGCACATCGGAGAAGGACGGGCGGCCCGCCGGGGCCGGCACGCCGGCGTCTCCGCCGGCCAGAGCGCGGGCGAGGAAGGTCGCCACCTGGCCGCGATCTACGCGCTCGGTGGGATGGTAGAGACCGTCGGGGAAGCCGAACATGATGCCCCTATCCAGCAAGTACTCGACGTATCTGTAGGCTGGATGGTTCGGCTGCACATCGGGGAACGAAGGCACGGGAGGCGGGCCGGCTAGGTTGGCCTCGCCTCCAGCGACGGCGCGCGCCAGGAGGACGGCTACGTCGCTGCGGGAGGCCGGCTGGTCCGGATGAAAGAGCCTATCGACGTCCGGGGGAGCGGCTTCGGCCGCTTGGATAACGTCGGGGGCGGAAGGCCGCAGGATGCAGGCGACGGCTCGGCGGAGTCGCTGGAGGGCGCGGCGCGGCAGGCCGGGAGGAGGTCGGCGGGCAGCGGAGAGGGTCCGCATCCGCTCAAGGAGCTTCACGACGTTGGCGCCGAGGGAACGCGCGGCCTCGATTTCGGCACGGGTGGCAGGGAGTCGGTCCCACCACGGCAGGAGCGAGCGCGTCGCAGGGTCCGGGAGGCGGTACGCTGCCGCCTCCCTTTCTATTGCTCGCCACACCTTGGCGGAGCTGGAGCAGTCAAGGTCGGGGGCGGGCGTGTCGCCGCAGACACCGAGGAGGGCGAGCTCGATATTGAGGAGATAGCAGAGCAGCCTGCTGCCCGCGGGCCGGGGGGCGGTGAAGATGGCCCGCAGGGTCCTCCCCTCTTCGGTCAGCCAGGGCCATCGGGAGTGGTGTGCGGGGGCCTCGCCGTCTTCCGGCCAGAGGCAGGGGACATCTCGCTCGATGGGAAACCGGCGGCGGCAGCGAGGACAAGAGATGCCTCCCTCGGAGTCGGCGAGTGTGACGAGGCAGACGGGACAGGCGATCAGGTCCCGCAGAAACGGGTCGATTCCCTGCGGGCCGGGCGGTGTCGGTGGTTCCTGGGGGAGTCTGTGGGCCAAGACGGCGTCCAGCAGGGCTTTGTCGCCCGCCTGGGAGGTAGCGATCGGGGGGGCGCTTCCCTTTGCCTTCATCACGAGGATTCCGAGCTCGGGACGGTCGGTGGGGCCGAGACGGGTCATCTGGAGGACGAGGTCGCGGATCTCCTCCGGCGTCGGCTCCCGCCCCGCGGCGAGCTGCTGGGAGAGAGCTTCAGGGATCACGGCCTGTCGCTCGTGAGTGACGCCCTCGCCGAGGACGGTGGAGAAGTCGTCCGGCAGGAACCAGTGGAGCTCGGCGTGGGGAGACTCCATGTCGGCGAGAAGGAGGCGGATCTCGCGCTCGCGGGGTAGGTGTGCGATCTGCTCCGTCGTGAAGACCGCGTATCGGCGGGCGACGCGAGCGACTTCGCACATGACGGCGACGGGATCGGTGACGTGTTCGAGGACCTCGCAGCAGAGCACGACGTCGAAGCTCTCGTCGGCGTAGGGGAGCCAGTGGGCATCGCCGGCGACGGCGGGAAGCCCGAAGAGCTCGCCCGCGCGGAGGCTCGCCTCGACTGAGACGTCGGAGGTGACGACCTGGGCGGAGAGGAGGTGCCGCGCCAGATCGGCGTGGTAGCCCTCTGCGCCCCCGACATCGAGGAGGGTGGTGAATTCCATCTGGGAGAGGCGCCGAAGGAGGCTGTAGGCGCGGGCGAACTTCGCCGCCTGATGGGGCTCGGAACGAGTGCCTCCGACGCCGTACACGGGCTCGTGGGCGTAGTATTGCCCGCGGGAGAGGCCGCGGCGGTAGCGGCTGTCGAGGTAGCTCAGATTCTTGCGGGTACGTTCGTCCAAGGCGCGCCCTCCCGGCACGAGTTCCCAGCAAGCTACGGATTCTCTTGCATGACGGTTACGGCCGTGATGCAAGAGAATCTGCTGTGTGAGCCTCACGCCGTACGCGGTAGAGTTTCACTATGGGGAGGGGCGATCCTCTCCCGTGCGGCCGCGTGCGCTTCCGGGCGCCGACTGGAGAGGCTTGGGTCTGCAGTGGTGCGGGCCGGCCAGGGCGGGTTGAACGGTCCCAGGGTTTGGACTATAATGGCGCCAATGCGAAGGCCGCGGTTCGGCCGAGGCGAACGATCTTCGACCCAAGGGAGCACAGACATGGGCAAACGAAGCGCGCCCTGGCGACTGTTGGGGGCAATCGGGATGGCGGCGCTGTTTGCGAGCGTAGGCGGGGGACTGCTGTTGGCTGCGGAGCGCACGGGTGTGATGATTCCGGAGGGGGCTCGCGGGGAGGCCGCCGCGGTCGAGGATGAGCCTTTGGCGAGGGCCGCGCCGAGCGTTCCGGAGGCGGCCGCGTATTCGGGGAGCGTGGAGATCGCGGCGCCGGAGTCCGGGGCGAAGCTTCGGGGCACTGCTCTGGTCAAGGTGGATTGGGCGAATCCGATGGGTTACGTCATCTTCCGAATCGACGACGACTTCGCCTATGCGACGACGCCGCCGTTCGAGATGAGGTGGGATACGAGCAGCGCGGTGGATGGGCCGCATGTCATCGCGGTGGATGCGTATGATGCGTCGGCTCGGTATGCGGGGACTTCCTCGATCGGCCTGACAGTTGAGAACAGCATCGCGACGCCGCCGGAGGGGGTGCTGCTGGCCGTGAAGTTCGACGAGCACGACATGATGGAGCGGACGGTCAGCGCGCGAGGGGAGCTGTCGGCCCTGCGATCGGACGAGGTGCTTCCGGCGGGCTTTGAGGTGCTGGAGGGAGAGCTGCGGGCCGATCTCAGCGTGTCCGTGATGGACGCCTTCTACGAGGGGACGTCGGCCCTGGTGCGGAGCCGACTGCGGAGTGCGGCGCTGGTGACGGACGGAACGAGGACCAGCGCGCCGGACGTGGGGCTGTATGTGATGCTCCAGGTGTCGCGCAACGGGCTCGCTATTCCCGAGCCATCGGCCTCGTCGAAGCCGCGGCTGGGGCTGGCGGAGATCTCGCTGGCGTTGAGGGATTTCCCAGTGCTGCCTGGGGACACGTGGCAGTCGCCGATCGGGGTGGTGTGCGATCTCTACTCGCGGCGGGCGGTCTACGTGCAGGGCCGGCATGTGTTCGAGGGTCTGCGCTGGTATCGGGGCCATGAGTGTGCGGTGATGTCGTCGAGCTACTCGATCCCGGAGATGCCTCTTTTCTCGCAGCGCGCGAGCCAGACGGCGACCGCGGTGGGGACGGGTGTGAAGGGGATGAAGGTGGAGCTGACGGGAGGTCGGGGCGGGCGCGGAGGACGCGGCGGCCGGGGTGGAATGCGGGGCGGAGGTGGGCGAGGGGGCCGACAGGGGGGCGCGGGAGCGGGAGGCGGGGTTCAGCGGCCGAGTGTGCCGACGCAACTGGTGAGCGCGCGGCTGGTCGATCTCCAGGGGACTCGTCGCACGTACCTGACGCGTCAGAGCGGGCGAATCCTGCATACGGAGGATACGCTTCTGGGGCAAGTGGAGTTCAGGTCGGCGACGCAGCGGACGGCGTCCATTGTCGACAAGCCGTTTGCGGTGGAGCTGACGGGAGGTCGGGGCGGGCGCGGAGGACGCGGCGGCCGGGGTGGAATGCGGGGCGGAGGCGGCCGCGGGGGCGGTGAAGGTGGGCGGCGTGGAGAGGCCGGCAGAGGCGGGGCACGCAGGGCGGCCGGCACCGGGGCCGGGGCGGCACAGAGGCCCGGGGCCGGCGCCGCGGGCATTGTTCCGCCTCGGCTCGACTACGGGTTCAGGTTGACGAGCGATCTTGTGATCCAGTAGCTCAGAGCGGCGGAACGGGAACACGAATCGCGCCTGTCGTCCCCGACAGGCGCGATCTCTTTTGAGGGGGCGCGGGAGGGACGGCCGCCAGCTTCATCTGCTCCAGTCGAGAAGTCGGGGGCGCCGGCGCGGCTCGAAGCGCCTGACCAAGGCCCAGCCGGCGATGAAGCCGCCGATGTGGGCGAAGAAGGCAACGCCGCCGTGGGAGCCGTGGGGCTGCAGGCTGCTCCAGACCTGCATGAGGAACCAGAGGAGCAGGACCAAGCCCGCGGGGAGCATGATGACGGTGATGAAGATGAACAGAAACACGAGGCAGCGAACGCGGGCGCGGGGGAACTTCATGTAGTAGGCGCCGAGGACGCCGGCGATGGCGCCGCTGGCTCCAACCATGGGGAGGGGCGACCCGAGGCTCATGAGGACCTGGGCGGCCGCGGCCAGGAGGCCGCAGAAGAGGTAGAAGAGGAGGAAGCGGAGATGCCCCAGGAGGTCCTCGACGTTGTTGCCGAATACCCAGAGGTAGAGCATGTTGCCGGCGAGATGCCAGAAGCCGCCGTGGAGGAACATGGAGGTGAAGATGGTCAGCCACGTCGGCTGGACCGGCGCCATCGGGAGATCCGACAGCAAGGCCGCGGCTTGGGCCTCGCGAGGCAAGACCTGGGCGAGGGTGACCTTGCCGAGGAGCACGGCCGGAATGGCGCCGTGGGTGTAGACGAAGAGGACCTGCTGGGGCAAAGGAAGCAGCATCTGGTAGAAGTAGACGACGATGTTGGCGGCGATGATGCCGACAACGACGATGGGGAAGGTTCGAGTAGGATTGTCGTCGCGAAATGGGATCATGGTGCGCTCGGGCCCGGAAGGGATTGTAACATCGCAGATAGATGCGGGTCAAACGGCGCCGGCCCCGCGCGTGCAGCCCGATGGGCGGGGCCGGCGAGAGGACCTTTTCGTGGCTTTCTTCTCTCAGCTTTCTCTGAACTTCCCGAGGGTGTCGTCGGGTGTGAGGCCGACCTCCTTGTAGAGGCGCGCGCGCGAGTTCTGGTCGACCTCGAGAATCGCCCGTGCGAAGTCGACGACGATTTCGGCGCGATCTCTAGGGATCACGAGGACGCCGTCGTCGTCGCCGCAGACGATATCGCCCGGATTCACGGTGACGCCGGCGCACTCCACGGCGACGTTCACGTCGCCGTTGACGAGACGTCCGTAGACGTGGTTGAAGGTGCGGGTCGTGCACCAGACCTTGAGCTGCTCCAGGTTGCACTCGTAGGAATCGCGGCAGGCGCCGTCGATGACGGTGCCGGCGACGCCCCACTTGACGGAGTTGAGCCCGATCTCGGAGCCCCAGATGCCGCCGGGGTAGCCGTCCATGTCGATGACGACGACCTTGTCCTTGCCTCGCCCGTCGGTGAGGCCGCCCACGAAGGCGTAGGCGTCATTGCACCACTTGCCGAGATCCAGCATGTACTTGTCGAGCGTGGTGCAGACCCTGACATCGGCCTGGGTGGGCACCAGCTTCACCGTGTAGGCGATTCCGGCCATCTTGATGCCGGGGCGGAGGGGCCGCATGGCGCTCGACATGGTGCCTGTGCCGACGAGGCCGACGGCGTCCATCCCGTCGGAGAGGTCGGCCAGGCGGAGACCGCGCACGTTCTCCAGCACGTCCTGATCGGTCATCTTTTCCTCCAGTTGTACTCCCCGGCCCGCGATCTGAGTCGGGCCGGCAGTTCCCAGCAGTTTCTGTCTCGGGACGATGGGACCTGGGAGCACGTGCGGATTCCGGCAGGCGAGCTGTCGGGCTGTGCGGGCCGGGAGGCGGGCGGAGTTTGAATTGACAGGTCGGAGCGGCAACTGCTAGAGTTGGGGCGAGCCGTTAGCTCAGTTGGCAGAGCACCGGACTTTTAATCCGGGTGTCCTGGGTTCGAATCCCAGACGGCTCATTTGCGTTTGCGCTGCTGCCTGCGACTTGCCTCGTTCCAGGGGATAAGAGGACTCACCCGTCGAGCTTAAGGCGTCTCACGGAAGACAGGCGGCCGAGAAGAAAAAGCCGACAGCGACAGCAACGTATATGTCAGAGAACGCGACCCGCATACGCGTCATCAAGCCCCACCGAGTCGTGGAGCGATCCCCCGCAGGTGCAGTGGCCCGTCTCCGACGCGCGCTGGGGACGGCGGGCGTCTATGCGATAGGGTACGGGAACGTCGGGTCGTCGATTTACTATGCGCTGGGGATCGTGGCGGCGTACGCGCTCGGTGCGACGCCAATCGCCCTGGGGCTGGCGGGCATCATCTTCATCTTCACGGCGATGACGTATGCCGAGGGAGTATCGATGGTGCCGACGGCCGGCGGATCGGTGGCGTTCGCCCGGCGGGCCTTCAACGATCTGTTCAGCTTCGTGGCGGGATGGGCGCTGGCGCTGAACTACGTCGTCACGACGGCGATCTCAGCGGTGGCGGCGGCCTTTTACCTCTCCTATTTCTGGCCGCCACTCAAGGAGCAGCCGGCGCTGGCGGCGATCGGCGGCATCGTGATGGTGGGGATGTTGATGCTGCTGAACGTGCGCGGAGTGCGGGAGACGGCGCGACTGAATATCGGCTTCGCGGTCATCGATCTGGCGACACAGGGATTGCTGGTTCTGTTGGGGATCACGCTCATACTGGGTGGGTGGCGGAACCTCTTCGACTATCCGAAGATGGGGCCCGCCTACTGGCCGGAGCCGCGGCAACTGGTATTTGCGGTGGCGATCGCGATGGTGGCGTACGTGGGGCTGGAGTCGGTGGCGCAGATGGCGGAGGAGACGAAGACGCCGACGCGGACGGTGCCGCGGGCGCTCTTCTGGTCGGTGCTGACGGTGGTGTTCATGTTTGCCGCGCTCCCTATTGTGGCGCTGTGCGCGATGCCGCCGATGGAGCTGGTGACGGAGTGGGGGAACGATCCGGTGGCGGGGATTGCGTCGAAGCTGCCGGACTGGAGCGTGTCGCTGTCGTTCTTCCAGGGGCGGTTGATGCTGTCGAAGCTGATGATGCCGTGGGTGGCGATTCTGGCCTGTACGATTCTGCTGATCGCGTCGAATGCGGGGATTCTGGCGGGGTCGCGGATCACGTACAATATGGCGCACCACCGGCAGCTCTTCCGGGCCTTCAGCTACGTGCATCCTCGCTATCAGACGCCATCGTTCGCCATCCTGGTGATCTCGGGGATGGCGGTGGCCGTTATCGCCGCCGGGATGCGGGCGCAGGACCTGCTGCTGAGGCTGGGCGACCTGTACGTGTTCAGCGCGATGATGGCGTTCTCGATGGCGCACCTGTCGGTGTGGCTGCTGCGAGTGAAGGAACCGAACACGGCGCGGCCGTACTGGGCGTGGCCATCGGTCCGGGTGGCGGGAAGGCCCATCTCCGTGACGGCGACATTGGGATTCCTCACCTGCGCCGCGATCTGGGTGTGGATGGCGGTGAGCCCGGAGCACGCGTTCGGGCGGAACATCGGGGCGGCCTGGCTGGCTGGGGGTCTGGTGTTCTACGTGTGGTTCCGGCGGCGGCAGGGGCTGGATCTGCTGAAGCCGGCGGTGACGGAGGAGCTGCACCCGTTGATCGCGTTCTTCCCGGCGCCACGGCGGAAGGAGATGACGCAGCAGATCCGGCACATTCTGATCCCAGTGCACTCGAAGGAGTACGCCGACCAGCTGGCGCGGATTGCCTGCGACCTGAACAGCCTGTACACCGCGGACATCACGGCGGTGTACGCAATCGAGGTGCCGCGCTCGCTGGCGGTGGATGCCGACCTGGGCGTGCAGATGCAGGAGGCGGGGGATGTTCTGGAGACGGCGAGTCACATTGCCGAGACCGTGTACGACACGAGCATCGAGACGGCGGTATTGCAGGCGCGAAGCGCGGGGGTGGGGATCGTGGAGTATGCGAGGGAGCGGGGGAGCGACCTGATCCTTCTCGGCGCCCACAGAGACCGCCCGGAGTCAAGGGAGGACGTCATTTTCGGGGCGACGGCCGACTATGTCGCGCGCAACGCGCCGTGTGCGGTGTGGACGGTGCGGGCGGGTGTCAAGGGGGCGAAGGCGCCTGTGGCAGAGGGTCAACCGGGGGACTCCCCGAGAGGGAAGTGACAAGGGGTTGACAGGGGCAGCCCGGCCTCTTTAGAATCGGGTTTCTCCCGCGCAGAGACAGGGCTCGGCGCGTACTGGCAGCCTTTCTCTCCTCAGTCTCCAGCAGCAGTGGTGCGTCGCCTGGTGGCGGAGCCGAGGCAGACGAGTGGGTCGCGTACGCGTGTTCGAGAGGAGGGGCAATGGCCGTCATCGAGGCTCGTGAGCTGGTCAAGGATTTCCCCGTTCGTCGTCGCGGGGCGGGGATGCTGGCCGCCGTACGGAGCCTGCTGCGCCCGGTGCGTGACTGGAAGCGGGCGGTGGATCACGTGACGTTCGAGATCGAACCGGGAGAGGCGGTTGGGTATGTGGGTCCGAACGGGGCGGGGAAGTCAACGACGATCAAGCTCCTGACGGGGCTGCTGTGGCCGACGGAGGGCGAGGCACGGGTGATGGGCATCTGCTCGAGCCGGCGCCGCACGTCCATTGCGCGCCACATCGGGGTGGTCTTCGGCCAGCGAACGCAGCTCTGGTGGGACCTGCCGGTCGCCGACTCGTTCGAGCTGCTGCGCGATATCTATGCCGTCCCCGAGTCCGAGTACGCCCCGCGGCACGAGGAGCTGGTGGAGCTGATGGGTCTGGGAGAGCTGCTGAAGGTGCCGGTGCGCCAGCTCAGCCTGGGGCAGCGGATGCGCGCGGAGCTGGCGGCCGCGCTGCTGCATGGGCCTGGGATTCTGTACCTCGACGAGCCGACCATCGGGCTCGATGTGATAGCGAAGGAGCGGATCCGCTCGGCGCTGGCGCACCTGAACCGAGAGAAGGGAGTCACGATCCTTCTCGCCAGCCATGACCTGGATGACATCGATCGGCTGTGTCGGCGCGTGCTCGTCATCGACCAGGGACGTCTGGTGTTCGACGGATCGCTCGACGCGATCAAGGAGGCCTACGGGCAGGAGCGCACGCTCGTCGTGGACCTCGAGGAGGACGGGGGAGAGAGGCCGGAGTGCTCGGGGGCTCGATTGGTCCGGAAGGAGGGGGCCCGGTATTGGTTTCGCTTTGCGCGCGATGAGCGCACCGCGGCCGATGTCATCAGCAGCATCGCATCGCGACACCGGATCATCGATCTGACGGTGGAGGAGCCGGACATCGAGTACGTCATCGCACGGATCTATCGGGAGGCGGGGTCATGATCCGGGTCTGGGTGCGGTTTGTGAAGATATCTCTGCTGGCGCGCCTGGCCTACCGGGGCGATCTGCTCCTATCGATGCTGTCCAGCTGTCTGTTCTTGCTCGTGTATCTCTCTATCTGGAGGGCTCTGTACGGGAATCCCGGGGCGGAGGCGGAGGTCGTCCCCTACTCCGCGATGGCGCTGTACGTCGCGGGGGCCGCGGTGCTGCGGAGCTGGCTGAGCAGTGACCCGGAGTTCTTCATTCGGAAGATCCGGAGCGGCGACATCGCGGGGGACCTGATGAAGCCGTACCCGCTGCCGCTGGCGCTGCTGGCGCAGAATGTGGGCACGGGGCTGTGGCGGGTGGCGACGGGCGGCGTGCCGGTGCTCATCGTGGGCGTGGTGCTGATGGGCGTGCCGCTGCCACGAGGTACCGATGCCGTCTGGTTCCTGGCGAGTGCGCTGCTCGCAGGCGCGCTCTACTTCTGCTATACGCTGGCGATCAGCCTGACGGCCTTCTGGACGCTGGAGATGCAGGGGTTCCACGATCTTCAGTGGGCGATCATGGCCTTCGCCAGCGGAACCGCGGTGCCGCTCTGGTTCATGCCGCCGGCGCTCGCCAGCGTGCTCCGGGCGCTGCCTTTCCAGCAGATGGGTTTCGTGCCGCTGACGTTCTGGAGCGGGCAGGCCGGCGAGGCGGCGTTGGGGCTGCTGCTGGGGCAGGTGCTGTGGCTCGTGCCAATGGCCGTCCTTGCCGCGCTCGTGTGGCGTGCGGCTCAGCGCCGTGTCGTCATCCAGGGAGGCTAGCCGTGAAGACGCTGAAGGCGTACTGGCGAATCTGGGTGATGGCGCAGAAGGGCCGGATGGAGTACCGGTTCAACTTCTTCATGGATATCTTTGCGCTGTTCGCGGGCTATGTGGGCTTGGTGGTCAACATCTGGCTGATGACGCATCGCTTCGGTCCGCTCGCCGGCTGGAAGTTCAGCGAGATCGCCTTTCTGTTCGGCACGTTCACCGCATCGTACGGGCTGGCCGCCTACAATTTCTGGCAGTTCACGCTGATGGGCGGGCTGCTGCGCAGCGGGGAGTTCGACCGTTACGTGCTGCGTCCCCTGAATCCGGTGGCCTACTACGCAGTGGAGCGATGTCAGACGCCGGCGCTGGGCCAGGTGCTGGGAGGCCTCGCCATCATGCTCTACTGCGCGGCTCTGCTCGAGCTGGAGTGGACGGCGGCGAAGATCGGCTTCGTCGTGATCATGTTGGTGGCTTCTTCGCTGATACAGGCCGGGGTGATGCTGCTGTCGGCTGCGAGTTCGTTCTGGACCATGGAGTCGGGCGCCGCCTGGGGCGTCCTGTACTATCCGCTGAGGGAGTTCTGTTTCTATCCTCTAGGGGCCTTCGCCAGACCCATCGTCTGGATCGCCACCGCGGTGATCCCATTCGCCTTCGCCAACTACTTTCCGGCGCAGTATCTACTCGGCAAATGGGACATGTTGGGCTTCCCTCGCTGGGTGGCCTTTGCGAGCTTCCCCGTGGCCGCGGTCTTCTTCTCTGTCTGCTTGTGGTGTTTCGGGCGGGGACTGCGCGCCTACCACAGCACGGGGACGTAGCGCCGGGCGGGTCCGAGGGCCTCCGCTTTGCGCGCTTTTCGACGGGGGCGAGAACCGGTACAATGTCTGGCAAGGAGCAATACGGCGTGTCGAGCACGAGCCTCATCTGTCGGCGATCATCGCTCAAGGGCGAGGTGCGGATTCCGGGGTCGAAGTCGCACACGATCCGCGCGCTTGCGATCGCCAGCCTGGCCCCGGGCGAGAGCACGATTCGCGCCCCCCTGGACTCGAATGACACACGGGCGGCGGTTGGGGCGTACCGGGCGCTCGGGGCAGAGATTGAGACGGGCGCTGATGTGTGGACCGTGAGGGGGACGGGCGGAGAGCTGAGGGCTCCCGAGGACGTGATCGATGTTGGGAACTCCGGGGTCACGATCCGCACGAGCATGGGCTCCTGTGCGCTCCTCCGGGAGGGGATGGCGGTGCTCACGGGGGACGAGCAGATTCGGCGGCGGCCGGCGGGGCCGCTGGCGGCGTCGCTGAACGATCTGGGGGCGAAGGTGCGGTCCACGCGAGGGAGCGGGACGGCTCCGTTCGTGGTGGAGGGACGGCTGCGGGGCGGGGAGACGTCGATTGAAGCGGTGACGAGCCAGTATCTGAGCGCGCTGCTGATCAACTGCCCCTATGCCGACGGGGAGAGCGTCATCCGCGTGCCGGTGCTCAACGAGGCGCCGTACGTGGAGATGACCTTGGACTGGATCCGCCAGCATGGGATCGAGCTGGAGCAGGAGGATTTGAGGAGGTTCCGCATCCCCGGCGGGCAGCGATACCGGCCGGTCGAGCGGGCGATTCCGGCGGATTTTTCGTCGGCGACGTTCTTCCTGGGGGCGGGGGCGTTGGGCGAGAACGACATCGTCCTGCGGGGGCTCGATATGAGAGACACGCAGGGCGACAAGGCGGTGGTGGACTTCGTTAGGCAGATGGGAGCGGAGGTGGAGGTGGCGGAGGATTGCATCCGGGTGCGGGCGGGGGAGCTTGTTGGGTGCGAGATCGATCTCAACGCGACGCCGGACGCGCTGCCGACGCTGGCGGTGCTGGGGTGCTTGGCTCGGGGAACGACGCGGCTGGTGAACGTTCCGCAGGCGCGGGTGAAGGAGACGGATCGGATCGCGGTGATGGAGGCGGAGCTGACGAAGCTGGGGGCGCGCGTCGAGCAGCTCGAAGACGGGATCGTGGTGCACGAGAGCGCGCTGACGGGGGCGGAGGTGGAGGGGCACGGGGACCACCGGGTGGTGATGGCGCTGGCGGTGGCGGGGTGCTCCATTCCGGGGACGACGGTCGTGCGGGGGGCGGAGGCGGCGGCGGTGACGTTTCCGCAGTTCGCGGATGATATGATCTCGCTCGGCGCCGACATCGAGGTTCGGAGATAACGGAGGCCGTGAATGCTGGGCTGCACGATCGGGACGCTTTTCAGCGTGACGGTGGCGGGGGGGTCCTACCAGGAGGGACTCACCTCGCACATCCAGGGGGTGCCGCCGGGGCTGCTGATCACGGAGGAGGAGATATACCGCGACCTCCTGGTCAGGAAGCCGGGCCAGGGGGAGCTTTCCTCGCCCCGCCGGGAGCCGGACATTCCGGTCATTTACAGTGGGGTGAACGCGGCCGATACGATGCCGGGGTTCGCGAATGCGGGATACACGAACGGGACGCCGTTGGTGGTTCTGATTCCGAATCTCGACCGGCACTTCGAGCATATCGAGCAGTATCAGGTGACGAACCGGACGCCGCGGCCGGGGCACGCCTCCTACGCCTCCTATCGTAAATACGGGGAGTGGGATGATGCCATCGGGGCCGGGTTCTTCAGCGGGCGCTATACCTCCACGGTGGTGGCGGCAGGGGCGGTCGCGAAGCGCATCTTGAGGGACCACGGCATCGAGGTGACGGGATACGTCAAGGAGGCGGCCGGGGTGAGGGCGCCGGAGCTGCCGCTGGAGGAGGTGCGGGAGAAAGTCGCCGCCTATAAGGAGGTGCGCAAGGGGCACGATCCGGTGTATCGGGCCATCTTCGCCTCGGGGAGGATCAAGCCGGGGATGCGATTCCTGGAGAAGATGGCGGTGCTGGCGGAGTTCGAGAAAGAGATACCGGAGCTGAAGTGGCCGCCGATGGACGAAGAGGCGATCCGCAAGGAGCACGGGATCCACCCGAAGCTGAACTGCCCCCATCTGCCGACGGCGGACGAGATGTACCGGCGGATCATGGAGATCACGGAGAGCGGCGATTCCAGCGGAGGGGTGGTGGAGGTCATTGCGACCGGAGTGCCGGCGGGCGTGGGGGAGCCGGTCTTCCGGAAGCTGGACGCGGAGCTGGGCCGGATGATGGGTATCGGGACGGTGAAGGCGGTGGAGATCGGCGCCGGTGTTGCGGCGAAGGACAGCACGGGGTCGCAGTTCAACGACCAGATGCGGATGAAGGACGGCACGGTGGCGTTCGGGTCGAACAACGCGGGTGGGATCACGGGGGGCCTGACGACGGGGCAGCCGATCGTCGCGCGCCTCGCGGTGAAGCCGACGCCGACGATAGCGAAGCCGCAGCAGACGATCGACAAGGTGTCGCTGGAGGACAGGGAGCTGGCGGCGGTGACGCGACGGGATCCGACGATCGTGCCGCGGGTGTGGCCGGTGGCGGAGGCGTTGATGGCGATGGTGCTGCTCGACCACTACATGATGCATCTGGCGTACCAATCCCTGGCGAAGGGCGTCAGGAGGGAGGGCTAGGCCGGCGATGAACTCGCTCTCGCTCGCTGCGGTGAGCTGCGGCGCGCTCTATCTGGGCTACCTGTTCTACGGACGAGTGATCGCTCGGCTTTGGGATTTCCAGCCGGATCGCCCGACCCCCGCGACGGAGTCTCCCGACAGGGTGGATTACGTTGCGGCGAGGCACTGGACGGTGCTGTTCGGGCACCACTTCGCGAGCATCGCGGGGGTGGGGCCCGTGGTCGGGCCGCTGCTTGCGTGTGCGGTGTGGGGGTGGCTGCCGACGGTGATCTGGGTCGTGATCGGCTCCGTCTTCCTCGGGGCGGTGCACGATTTCTCCAGCCTGATGGCGTCGCTGCGAGCGAGGGGGCACTCGATCGCGGAGATCGCCGAGTCGCATCTGGGGCATCGGGTGCGGGTCATCTTTGGCGCCTTTCTCTGGCTCGCGCTGGTCCTGGTCGTGGGGGTGTTCGCGCATTTCGGGGCGCAGACGCTGGCCGGGACACCGCAGGTTGTGATCCCGACGCTCGGCGTGATCGGCGCGGCGCTGATCGTCGGCGTCCTCATGTATCAGCGAGGGATGTCGCAGGCACCGGCGACGGTGATCGGTCTGACGCTCCTGGCAGCCTGCATCTATCTGGGTTACCGCTATCCCGTCGAGCTGCCGTGGGGCGAGAAGAACGTGCTGGCGTGGACCCTCATTCTGCTGGGGTACGCATACGTCGCGTCGATCACGCCGGTGAATCTGCTGCTGCAGCCGCGCGATTATCTGTCGACGTTCGTCCTGTATGCGGGGATGATTGCGGGGTACGCGGGGTTGGTCCTGACTCGTCCGGACATTCAGGCGCCGCCGATGCGATCGTTCGCGAGCTCGTCGCAGGGCCCGCTGTGGCCGATGCTCTTCGTGATCGTGGCGTGCGGGGCGATCTCCGGTTTTCACAGCTTGATCGCGAGCGGGACAACGGCGAAGCAACTGGGGCGGGAGGCGGACGCGCCGCGCATTGGCTATGGCGCGATGATCGTCGAGGGTGCGCTGGCGATTCTCGCGGTCGTCGCGGTCATCGGCGGCCTCCGCTGGGGCACGGGCGAAGGGACGTACACGACGCTGCTGGGCAGCGAAGGCCCCCTGCGCACGTTTGCGGTGGGGTTCTCGGTGCTCACGGAACCGATCTTCCGCGACCCGGCGCTCGGGGCGCTCGTCGCGCTGACGATGCTGAAGACCTTCGTGATGACGACGCTGGATTCGGCGACCCGGATCACGCGGTACATCGGGGACGAGCTATTCGCAGACGGCTTGGGGCTGGAGTTTCTGCGAAACCGGTTTCTTTCGACCGCCCTGATAATCGCCGGCGCGCTGTATCTGTCGCTCGGCTCCTGGCAGACCATTTGGCCTGTGTTCGGGAGTGCGAATCAGCTTATCGCCGCGCTGGCTCTGCTGGTATTGACGGTGGTGCTGTGGCGGCGAGGGAAGGCGGTGATCTACACGCTGCTGCCGTTCGCGTTCATGATGGCGACGACGGTGGGGGCGCTGATCTACCAGGGCTGGGGTTTCCTGGGTGACAGGAAGATCGGGCTGGCAACGATCAGCGTGGCGCTGATCGTGCTGTCGCTGATGATGCTGGTCGACAGCGCGCGGGTGGTGGTGCGAGAGCGCCGCGCGCGGAGCAGCGCGCCGGGGGAAGAGGCGGCGGCGGCCGTTACGGGGGTCGGTTCGGGGAGGGAATGACGGCCGGCTCAGGGTTCCGGCGCTAGTGCTGTCTTTCGAAGACCGACGGCCGCCTCCAGGTTCCGGCGCTAGGGCTGTCTTTCGCAGGCCGACGCCCGGTACCAGGCGACGGTGCGCCGAAGGCCGTCCGGCACGGTCACGCCGACGCGATATCCGAGCAACTCCTTCGCGCGACGAATGTCGGCGACCGAATGTCGCACCTCCCCTACCCTGGCCGGCCCGTGAGCCACCGGGGCGGCTGCGCCGGTCAGATCGGTGAGGATTTCCACGAGGCGGTTGATCGTCACTCCCTCTCCGCAGCCGATGTTGACGACCGCGCCGGCCGCTTCCGGCGCGGTGCAGGCGAGGAGGTTCGCCGCCACGACGTTCTCGACGGCGACGAAATCGCGCGATTGCTCGCCATCGCCGAAGATGGTGATACCGTCGCCGCTCAGCAAGCCGTGTAGGAAGCGGGCGATGACGCCGGAATAGGGGGAGTCGGCGTTCTGGCGGGAACCGAAGACGTTGAAGTAGCGCAGAACGACTGTCTCGAGGCCGTAGGCGTCATGGAACGTCCGGCAGTAGAGCTCTCCGACGTGCTTGGCGACGGCATATGGGGACAGGGGCTGTGGGATCATGTCTTCGCGGTGCGGCCGCTCGGGGGGGTTGCCGTAGGCGGAGGCGGAGCCGGCGTACACGAAGCGCGTGCACCGGGCTTCACGGGCCGCCCACAGCATGTTGAGGGTCCCCAGGGCGTTCGCGCGCTGGTAGCGGAAGGGGTCTTCGAGGGATTCGGCCACGGAGACACGCGCGGCGTGATGAAGGATGTACTCCACGCCCTTGCAGGCCTCGCGGCACGCCTCGAGGTCGGTGACATCGCCCTCGAGCAGCTCGACCGAAGGCTCCACGCTCGCCAGGTTCTCTTTCTTGCCTGCGGAGAAGTCGTCGAAGACGCGGACGCGCTGGCCGGATATCGCCAGTGTCTCCGCGAGATGGGAGCCGATGAAGCCGGCGCCGCCGGTGACGAGGTAGAGGGGCGCCTCGGAGCTGTGCGATCCCCGAGATTTCACTTCACCCCCCGCCCCGGCCGCAGTTGCTTGCGCAGCCAGCTCCGGAGCGCGGCGCCGTGGTCGGGGTCGGAGAGACTCAGCTCTATGAATGCCTGGTAGTAGCTGAGGAAGTTGCCGATGTCGAGTCGGTGCTCGCCTTTTCCGAGGCGGACGCACACGATCTGGTGGCCCTCCTGAAGGAGCAGGCGCAGCGCGTCGGTGAGCCAGATCTCGCCGCCAATCCCGGGCTTCGTCCGTCGTATCGCGTCGAATATGACGGGTTCGAGGATATAGCGGCCGGCGGCGGCAAGATTGCTCGGGGCCTTGCTCGGGGAGGGTTTCTCGACGAAGCCGCGGATGGGGAAGACGCTGTCGGGGGCTCCCTTGGGAGCGACGATGCCGTACCGATTGACGGCTTCGTGGGGCACCTCTTCGACGGCGATGGTGGCGGCGGGGCGATGTTTGGCGTGGGCGCGCATCATGCGGGTGAGGACGGAGTGTCGAGCCCGGGAGACGAGGATCGAGTCCCCCAGCGCGACGACGACGGGCTGACCGCCGGCGAAGGGCTCTCCGATCGCCACGGCGTCGGCGAGGCCGCGCGGCTGAGACTGGCGCGCGTGGAAGAATCTGAGGTCCATCCAGGGTTGGTGCTCTTCTTCGTTGCGGCCGGCGTCGCGGTCGAGGTGGTCCTCCAGTGCGCGCTTGCCCTGGCCGGAGATGAGGAGGACCTCCCGAAGGCCGCTCCGGGCGAGCTCTTCCACGACATGTTGGATGGTCGGCTTCCGCCCGACGGGCAGCATTTCCTTGGGCTGCGAGCGGGTGGCGGGCATGAGCCGGGTGCCTCTCCCCGCGGCGGGGACGATGGCTTTGGTGATGAGCGCGGGTGGTTTCGGTTTCATCGCTCTTGGGCGCTTTCGCATCGACCCCTTCCTAGAAAGCCGTTATGGTCTGGTATCGGTAGCCCTTGGCCGCGTAGGCCTGGGCCAGCGCCTCCTCAACCTGTGGGTCGCCGAGGAGAATGAGGGCAGCGCCGCTGGAGCCGGGCAGCTTGGCCGCCAGACCGTGGTCTCTCGCGATCCGGATGAGCTCGAGGTTGTGCTGTCCCAGCGCCTCTTCGCCATAGAGCCGCTTGCGCAGATCGAAGTTCCGGTTCATGAGGCGAGCCAGGGCGTTGGCGTCGTGCCGCCGCAGCGCCTCCCTCCCCTTCTCTGCGCAGCGAGCGAGCTCGCGCATCGTCCGCCTGACCTCGGAGTCTCCCTGCTCCCAACGGTACCGGACCTGGGCGTGTACTCGCCCCGACTCAATGGTGCCGAAGTGATCCTCGGCCAGGTAGGCGAGGCCGAAGGGAGGGAGCGCGGAAGAGGTGATTCGAGTGCACTTCGGAGTGCTCCCGGTGAAGTCCATGTAGGTCAGGCCGCCGCAGCTCTGCACGACTCGGTCCTGAAGTCCGGCGGCGATGCCGAGTTCCTGGGTCTCGACGCTGAGGGCGAGCTCGGCGAGCCGCCTCGGCGGCACCTTGCTCTGGGGAACGCGATGGAACTTGAGCAGCGCCCGCAGCGCGGCAATGATCATGGCGCTGGACCCGCCGAGCCCCGACTGGCGCGGTATGGTGGTCTCGTACTCGAGTGTGAAGCCGGCGTCGCGGAGCGCGATCCCTCGCTCGTGGGCGTAATCGGCGAATCGCTTGCAGGTGGCGAAGAGCACGCGCTGCATTCCGTAGTAGCCGTGGCGTCGGACGGAATTCGCGAGGTGGGGTAGGTTTTCGAACTCCGTGCGGTCGTGCTCGGGGTGGGGCTTCAGCATGAGGGTCGGGCTCTCCCACAGCCGCACCTGCGCGGAGAAGTCGCGGATGAGAAAGGAGAGCACTTTCCCGCCGTACATGTCGGAGGGGTTGCCGAGGAGGCCGGCGCGGGCGTGGACTTCGGTCCGGATGATCACTTTGTCGCTCGCCCTTCGGCGGCAGAGTTGGAGCCCGGCACTCGAGGGCGGAAACGGTCCTGCCCGCGACGGCGAGCTTCGGCCACGACTCGATTGGCCTCGAAGAGGCTGTCGAAGGAGCCGCAGTCGAGCCAGAGGCCGTCCAGCTCGCTCCAGGTCATGAGGCCGTCATGGAGGTAGAAGTTGTTGACGGTGGTGATCTCGAGTTCCCCGCGGGCCGACGGCTCCGACCGATTGATATACTCGAAGGCGCGGCTGTCGTAGATATAGAAGCCCGTCACGGCGTAGTTGCTCTTGGGCTCCTCGGGCTTCTCCTCGATCGCCACGATTCGGGAGGGGTCGTTTTCGTCGAAGACGGCCACGCCGCAGTCCCGCGGATCGGGGACTTCCTTGAGAAACAGATGCGCGCCCTCCTTGAAGTCCCGCGCGGCGGGGCCGAGGTCGGCATCGGTGAAGTTGTCGCCGAGCACCACCATAATCGGCTCTCCTTCAGCGAAGTCTGCGGCCACGTCGAGCGCATCGGCAATGCCCCCCTCGCCTTCCTGATAGCCATACTCCAGGTGGTTGATCCCCAACTCCTTGCCATTCCCGAGCACGCGGATGAAGTCGCCCGCGTGGGGACCGCCCGTAACGACGAGAATCTGATCGAGGCCCGCGCGCAGCAGATTGTCTATGGCATAATGAACCATGCAGCGATCGTACACGGGAAGCAGATGCTTATTGGTTGCTTTAGTAAGAGGAAAGAGGCGGGTGCCCAGGCCGCCGGCCAGAATCACGCCCTTCACGATGTTCCCTCCTGCCGTGCCTCGATCGTGGTGTCACCTGCGAGTTCTGCGGACCGGGACGCTACTCCTTCCACCGGCGCCCATGGGAGAGGGGGCCGGCGGTCGTGAGGCGAAGTGGGGACGCGCAAGGGGGCGGTTCGGTGACGGAGCCCGGGGCCGGACAACTCGACGTCTGCATCGTCGCCTGGAGGACGCGCGATCTGCTGCGGGCCTGTCTTCGTTCGGTGGTCGGCGGGCCGGAGGTAGCGCGGGTCATCGTCGTGGACAACGCCTCCGGCGACGGAACCGTCGAGATGGTGAGGGATGAGTTCCCGGCTGTAGCTCTCCTCGCGAACCGCGAGAACGTCGGCTTCGCGGCCGGGAACAACCAGGCTATCCAAGCGGGACGGGCGCCGTTCACGCTGCTGTTGAACCCGGACACGGAGGTGAGGGAGGAAGCGCTGGGGGCCCTGCTGGATGTGTTCAAGCAGGAGGAGCATGTCGGAGCGGCGGCGGCGCAGCTTATCCGCCCGGAGGGGTCGGTGGAGCCCTCCTGCCGGAGCTTCCCCGAGCCGGCAGCGGTTCTCTTCGACGCTTTCTGGCTGTCCCGGCTCTTCCCCGGCAGCGAGCGCTTTGGGCGCTACCGCATGACGTACTGGGGCCACGACTCTCGCCGGGAAGTGGACCAGCCGATGGCGTCGGCGCTGGCGCTGCGCCGGGCCGCGCTGGACGAGGTGGGGCTGTTCGACGAGGGGTTCCCGCTCTACTTCAACGACGTGGACCTATGCTATCGGCTCCGCGAGGCGGGATGGCGGATCGTGTTCGAGCCCAGGGCGAAGGTGCTGCACCATCATGGGCAGAGCACGCGACAGGTTCGGCCGGCGGCCGTCCTCGAATCGCACCGGAGCCTGATTCGATTCTACCGGAAGCACTACCGGGGACGGGTGGGATGGCTGGGATACTGGGCAGTCGTCGCCCTGGCCGGGCTGACGATGTACCCGCGGGCTGCGGTGGGTGTGCGGGTGTGAAGACCAGGCTGACTGGTGCTGCTCGATGCCCACGGGCCGGGGCCCGCCGAAGGGAGGACACACGAAGGGGGGGAACCGGTTTATCAAGGAGCTGTGGGCGAGCGCGTGCAGCTGCGACTGCCACAAGGCTGGAGAGCGGGATTGCCGAGGCACGGTGAACTTCCGGCGGAGGGAGTGGCGCGGGGATAGCGCCTTGCTGTTGAAGGACACTCAGAAGGAGAAGCACGTCAGGGGGAAGTGCGTGCCGTGTGAGGGATGGGAGGCGCCGGGGCCGGAGGAGGAGGGATGTGGATTCCGGGATTGCGAAGAAGACTGGCCAAAGGCGGTCCCCAGACAGTTCGATCCAACGGAATGGCGCCGCTCGAAGTGCATCCGCCCGTATATCCGCGCGAGGCCTGAGAGTTGCCCTAGTGGTCTTGTGGGTACGAGCCCCGGCATGGACCTCGTTTTCACGTATAACCGCGCAGAGCGCTTCCGTTGCCTCCAGGCACTGAAGGAGATCGTAGTCCTCGTCGAGTCGGATGTAACGGTTGCACGGCGAGGGACTCGGTTCCTGAAGCTAAGAGATCTATCGGCGTGGCAGTCCGCGCACGAGTGGGACACGCGAGACAAAATCGGGCAGTATCTCGCCAACTATATTGGTGGTCACGTCTCATACGGCAGAGCGTGTGTCAGGGCATTGGGGCCCGACGAGTGGTCTATGGACTTCATGTGGGTACTGGAGGATCAACAGCACCCTGTGGACTTTCCGGGGTTGCGAAACGACTGCTGGATAGATTCAAGCAAGCAAATGTACTTCCGTTGGGAGCAGGGGATGTTCGTAGGGGGATGCTGACCAGGATGCCTAGCGTATGGTTGTGGCCGTACGGCGCGCTGTTCACGGCTCTAGGCCTGGCCGGCGCGCTGCTGACGTGGGGCATATCCTATCGGCTCCCCACATGGCGCAGACTTGTGCGAGCCGGCATGGTGCTGTTGGCAATCGGTGCTCTGTCGGCGGTTGAGCGCTTCATTGTCCACCAACGCATAATGCCTGAGAGTCTGGGCGAAGTTGGCAGGCTTCTTTCGGAGACTGCGCTAGCCGTAAGTGGCGTATCTCTCGTGCTGGTCGGCAGCGGTATGGCCGGCGTCAGGTGGAACGCGCGCGGGAAAGCGCTGGAGATCGGCGTGGTCATCGGCGTCGTAATGTGCATGTTTTGGATGACTTTCACGGTGTTGCCGATGAAGATTGGGAGGGCGCTGGGATGGGGTTGGTACGGCGTACTCACCGAGGTTCACCTCACGACGTTGCAGCAGGTTGCCTACGCGACGGGCCTACGGTTCCCGCGTGGCACAGCCCTCACGGGCGGAGTGTTCTATGGCGGCTATGAACCATCGCTAGTCGCCAGGCTAAGCCTGCCGGCACGACAAGTGGGTCTCTTTCTCGAGGGGCAGACATTCCAGTGGCTGGATGTGCAGACTTCGGAACCGGCGTACAATGCTTCAGTGTTGAGCGCGCTTTCGGAGCAGGGGTGGAGTCTCACCAGGGCCAAGCAGGGAATGCAGGCATATGCAGCACCAGATGAGCAGCAGATCTTCGCCGTGGTTGATCCCCAGTCAGACCGTCGGTCTGCGTTGTACATAGCATGGGGATCTCGTACGTCACTGCCAGTCTACCGGCTGCGGGCCCTGGCCAGAGGCCTGGAGGGGCATAACGAGCCGGAGGCGGATTGGGTGATTTGGGAGCCGGTGCTTAAGAAAGGAGCAGAGACTCCGCCGGCCGAACCGTGAGGGTGGGTGCGAACCTTCAGCCTGTTTGCGGCGTCTAAGTAATCGAAGATGACAACAGCCGTCGCGACAATGCGAGGGAGCGCAGGCAGCCGGGATCAGGAAATAGGTGACTGTCCCTGGTTTTCCCGGGATACTGGGCAGTCGTCGCCCTGGCCGGGCTGACGATGTACCCGCGGGCTGCGGCGGCGTGGGTGCTGAGGCGCTTTTGCTAGCTCAGATCGAGTGCGCCACGTGCCGCCTGTCGGACTGGGTCAGGCCGTAGGCAAGCGCCGCTGCCCTGTCGATGGCCGCCAGCAGCTCTCCCCGGAGATCCTCGTCTCTCTCGGCCAGCATTCTGTCGGCCATCTCGGCCAGGCCCCCCTCCCCTACCGGCGGCACGGGCACGACCTTGAGCTTGCCGACCTTCACCTGGGCGAAGGGGCGGCCGGCCTCGGGGGTGCCGGCGCGGTAGAGCGCGGCGAAGGCGGCTGAATTGAGGAGGGCGGCGAGCCAGAGGAGGTCACGCTCGCTCTCGGCCGTGACGGCGATGACGCTGCGGCCGAAGTAGACGCCGCGACGGTCTATGGTGGCGATCGGCCTGTCGCCGGTCTGGCGCAGGAGCAGCTTGGGGGCGCGGCGGTAGAGCTCTTGGCGCACGGACACGCCGTCTTCGGGGCGAACGCGCGTGCGCCAGTCATGGCGGAGCCAGGCGGAGTGACGGAGGGGGGTCAGCGGCCCGAAGTCCCGGCCGCGGACTACAGGGATGTCGCGCGCGTGCTCCCGCCGGCCGTGATAGAGGATCGCCCGGCCGATGTCCGCGCGGGGGTAGTTGATGCCGACGTCGTGGAAGGCAAACAGCTCCTCCAGATCGCCGAGGGTCCGATGCCGGACCAGCATGAGCCGGTGCAGTCGGCGAAGCCAGGTCGGCCCTACGAGGAAGCTGTGGTGGGGCGCTCCCAGGGGATCGTCTCTGCGGGCGAGCCAGCCGGGTCGGGCGACGGCTGCCGGCAGGTCGGCGCGGGAGGCGGAACGCAGGTCGGCCGTGCTGAACGCGGCGGGCGCAATGCCGCGCCCTGCCAGGCAGAGGAGGCACGACGGCGCGGTGGCGCCGGGAAAGATCTTGTCTCCAAGGATGGCGACTCTCAGCGGGCGAAAGCGCGCCAGGAGCGCGCGCCTCATCCCCTCGTAGCGGACCTGCCAGAGCAGAGCATCCGGGAGGAGCATCCCCACGGCCCCGTCATCGGCGGTGGCTTCGGCGGCGAGATGGAGGAAGAAGAGCGCGCTGTCTCGGTGGCCGGAGAGGGCTTGCGGATTCGTTTTGGCGAGCTTCGATGCGCGGGCGGAGGGCAGCTTCACGCCCCAGGGGGGATTGCCGAGGACGAGGTCGAAGCTCCCCCGCTCCGGTGGCGCGACGAGCGCGTCGCCGACCCGGATATGACCGGCGGGCAGAGATGCCGGCCGCCCGGGCCGGGAGGCGGCGAGCCACACACCGAGGCGACATGCTTCCGCGGCCAACGGGTTCTTCTCGACGGCGTAGAGGCAGTGTTCGGCGGCCCGCCTGCGGACCGCGTTCCGGTCCTCCCCTTCCCCGGCCGCGCCGGCGATGGCCTCGACGAGGGCGACGGCGAAGGCGCCGGCGCCGACGGCGGGGTCGAGGGCCTTGAGGGAGGTTGCCGCCTCTGGACCGCGGCCGCGACCTTCCAGCACTCCCCGCACGACGGTCTGCGCGATGGCGTCGGCGGCCCAGGGCGGGGTGTAGTAGCTGCCGCTCAGACGGCGCTTCCGGCCGGCCGCGGCGAGGTGCTCACAGAAGCGCGCCAGCCTTTCCGCGGCAAGGCGAGGCGCGGTCTCTCCTTGGGCGCAGCGGCGCGCAGCTCGGGCCGCCCAGGTGACCGATCTCTCCGCCGCACGCGGCCAGCCGAGGTCGGCCAGCTTCAGGTTTTCTCGGTGGTCGAGGAAAGCAGATCCGACTGTGCGGGCAGGAGGCAGGGGGTCGGTGTGCTCCTGGACGGCGGCGGAGAGGCGCAGGACGGCCTTGGCGAGGGGCGACGGGAGCAGGTCGAGGTGAAGGGCCTCGAACAGGAAGTGGAATCGAAGCGCCAGAGCGGAGCGCTGAGAATAGCTGGTGGGCCGCTCGCTCACCGCTCCTCGTACTGTCGCCGGTAGTATTCCTTGTAGCGGTCGCCCGATTTGATGGGCTCCCACCACCAGCGGTTTTCGGCGTACCACTGCACCGTCGCCCGCAGCGCCTCCGTCGCATCGTAGCGAGGCTCCCAGCCGAGAGAGCGGAGCTTACCGGCGTCGAGGGCGTAGCGGCGGTCGTGGCCGGGACGGTCCTTGACATGCTCGATGAGGGACTCGGGCTTGCCGATCTCGGCGAGAAGGAAGCGGGCCATGTCGATGTTCTGCATCTCGTTACCCGCCCCGATGTTGTAGACCTCGCCCGGCTCGCCCTTTTCCAGAGCGAGGAGTATCCCGCGGCAGTGGTCCTCGACGTGGGTGTAGTCTCGGACTTGGAGGCCGTCGCCGTAGAGCGGGAGCTGGATGTCATCGAGCGCGTTGGTCACGAAGAGCGGGAGAACCTTCTCCGGGTACTGGTAGGGGCCGATGGTATTGGCGCCGCGGGTGATGACCACGGGGGTACGGTAGGTCGTCCAGTAGGAGAGGCAAAGAAGGTCGGCTCCGGCTTTGCTGGCGGAATAGGGGCTGCTCGGCCTGAGGGGATAGGTTTCGTCGGCGGCGCCCTCGGGGATGCTCCCGTACACCTCATCGGTGCTGACCTGGAGGAGCTTGCCGGCTCTGCCGTCGCGGACGGCCTGCAGGAGGATGAAGGTTCCCTCCATATCGGTACGAAGGAACGCCATGGGCTCCATGATGGAGCGATCGACATGGGTTTCGGCGGCGAAGTTGATGATGGCGTCACAGCTGTCCGCCGCGCCTGCGACCGCGTCGGAGTCGCAGATGTCGCCCTCGACGAAGCGATAGCGGGGACCGCTCTCGATGCCCTTGAGGTTCTCGAGGTTGCCGGCGTAGGTGAGCTTGTCGAGGTTGACGATCTCCCAGTCCGGCCGCTCGGCCAGCGCCAGATGAACGAAATTGCTTCCAATGAATCCGGCGCCGCCGGTTACGAGCAGCTTCATCGGGTCCTCCTATTGGGCGCTGAATCCCGCCGATCTCAGCACTACTTCGGCGTCCGAGTCGAAGCCTCCCTGCCCCTTTTGCAGGAAGTCTCGCACGATTCGCCAGCCGAGATAGATCCCTGCGCGGGAGGCCCAGGGGCCCTTCTGTCCCTGACCGTACAGAATCCGAGCGGCCACGGCCTCGTCTTCCGAGGCGAGGTGGGGCGCGATGGCACGCCGGAGCCGGTCCTCGTACTGGCGCATGGCGGCGAGCTGGCCGCGGCGCATGAGAAGGTGGTCGGCGGCGGGGCGATCGGGGAAGGCCCTTGCGGCCAGCTCGACGGCGAAGCCCTCCTCGACAAGACGCTCGCCGAGTCGCGCCGGCTGTGTGAGCTGACGACGGTAGCAGTGGGCATATTCGTGGGCGAGCAAGAGAGGGATAAGGCGAGTGGAGGTGAGACGCTCCAATCCGATCCCGATGGCCCAGGCGCCTTGCACCTGAAACGCGAACCCGTCGGGGCTGAAGAAGCCGACGAGGTAGTAGACGTGCGGTTCGGGGGAGAGGGGCAGGAGGGTCTGGCAGCGGGCGATCGCGTCGTGGGCAAGGCGCGTCAAGTCCTCCTCGCCGACGAGGGTGCGGAGCAGCTCGTACTCCTGTGCACGGATTCGCCGGACGCGGTCGGCCCAGGCTTCCTCCGGGAGCCCGAGGCATTGATCCCACCAGGCAGCGAGGACGACGCGGTTGGGCTCGAGGTAGTGCTCGCGGTAGAGATGCCAGGGATCGCGCTCGCCCGCCGCCAGCGCGTCGATGAAGCGGAAGAAGTCCTGATAGAGGAGGTGGACGCTCACCATTCCTCCGCGGGAGCCTCCTCGATGCCGGCCGCGCGGCGGAGCCGCCGGGCGACGTCTTCGGGGACGCGGGCGGTGAGGGCGACGCCGTTTTCCTCGAAGTCCTCGGAGAGGACGCGGCCGCGCCGATGGACCTCGGAGAGCAGGTTCTGGGCCGTCCAGGGCAGGGTGAGTTCGACCGGCACCAGCTCCTGCTCCAGGCGCTCGCCGACCAGCGTCAGGAGGGCATCGAGGCCTTCTGCGGTCTGCGCGGAGATGGCGACTGCGTGCCCCTCACGGCTGATGCGCTCTTCGAGCCGCTCCCGATCGGGGACGATGTCGCACTTGTTGAAGGCCATGATCGTCGGCTTGTCCGCGCAGCCGAGCTCGGCGAGCACGCGACGGACGGCGTCGATCTGCTCGGCTATCTGGGGGTGGCTGGCGTCAATGACATGGACGAGGACATCGGCGTCGATAGCTTCCTCGAGGGTTGCCTTGAAGGCTGAGACGACCTGGTGGGGGAGGTTGCGGATGAAGCCGACCGTGTCGCTGACGAGAAACCCGCGGCCGTCGCGGAGCATGACGCGGCGAATAGTAGGGTCGAGAGTGGCGAAGAGAAGGTTCTCGACGAAGACGCCGGCGCCGGAGAGCGCATTGAGGAGGGTCGACTTTCCGGCGTTCGTGTAGCCGACGAGGGCGACAGTCGGCATGCCGGCCTCCTGGCGATGGCGCCGTTCGATGGCGCGGCGCTTCCCGATCTCCTCGACCTCCGCCTTGAGAACGCGAATGCGGCGACGGAGGCGCCGGCGGTCGGATTCAAGCTTCGTCTCTCCTGGGCCCCTCGTGCCGATGCCGCCGCCGAGGCGGGAGAGCTCGGTGCCCTTACCGGTGAGGCGGGGCAGCAGGTAGGTGAGCTGTGCCAGCTCCACCTGGACCTTCCCCTCTCCGCTTCGTGCGCGCCGGGCGAAGATGTCGAGGATGAGAGCGGTGCGGTCGAGGACACCCATGCTGGCGGCATCCTCGAGGTTCCGCTGCTGGCTCGGCCTCAGATCGCCGTCGACGAGCAGCACGTCGGCCCCCAGGTCGCCCTTGATCTGTCGAATCTCCTGGGCCTTGCCCTTGCCGACGAAGTAGACCGGGTCGGGTCGATCTCGTTTCTGGGTGACGGTGCCCACGACCTCGACGCCGGCGGTTTCGGCCAGGCGGTCGAGCTCCTCGAGCGACTCTTCCCAGTCTTCCCTCCGCGTTTCGATCGCCAGCAGCAGCGCTCGCTGGCGAGGCCGCGGGCCGTCGGCCAGGGTCATCCGAGCTTCACCTTTTCCTTGATGCGGGCGACGGCTTCGACGATGCGTTCTTCCTGACGCTGGCCCTGCACGGTGAGGGAGAAGCGAAGGTAACCTTCGCCGTGCTGGCCGTAGGCACTGCCGGGGGTGGCGAGGACGCCGGCGTCGCGCAGCAGCGCCTCCGCCAGGCCGGCGGAGGTGTACCCGTCGGGCACCGGAGCCCAGACATAGCAGGTCCCCTTCGGCCTCGGGATCCTCCATCCGATCTCAGCAAGGCCGTCCACGAGCAGGTCGCGCCTCTTCTGATAGAGGGCGCGCATCGTGTCCGCGCAATCCTGCGGCCCGGTGAGAGCGGCCGCGCCGGCCTCCTGGATGGCGAGAAACGCGCCGGAATCAAGGTTGGACTTCAGCTTCTCCAGCGCGTCGAGGGCGTCGGCGCCCCCGACGGCGAAGCCGAGCCGCCATCCGGTCATGTTGTAGGTCTTCGAGAGGGAGTGTATCTCGATAGCGACGTCTTTCGCGCCCTCGACTTCGAGGATGCTGTGTGGCTTGTGGCCGTCGTAGTACAATTCGGAATAGGCCATGTCGAGGCAAACGAAGATGTCCCGCTCGCGGGCGAAGGTCACCAGGTCCCCATAGAAGTCGATCCCGGCGACGGCGCCGGTGGGCATGTTCGGATAGCAGAGATACATGAGCCGGGCGCGGTCGAGCGCCTCGGCGGGGACGGCGGCCAGGTCAGGGAGGTAGTCGGCGCCCTCGACCAGGGGGAAGCGATGGACTTCCGCGCCGGCGAACATGGAGGCGACGTTGTAGACCGGATAGGCCGGGTCGGGAACGAGGGCGACGTCTCCCGGGTCGAGCACGGCCCAGGCGAGGTGGGCCAGGCCTTCTTTGGCGCCGATGAGCCGAAGCACCTCGCGGTCGGGGTCGAGCTCGACGCCAAACCGATCGCGGTACCAGGAGACGATGGCATTTCTGTAGGCCGGCAGGCCTCTCCCGGTCTCGTCGTACTGATGGGTTACCGGGTCGGCTGCCGCTCTCTGCAGTGCCTCCACGATGTGTTTGGGTGTCGGCTGGTCGGGGTCGCCTATCCCGAAGTCGATGAGATCGACGCCGTCCTCGATGGCCTTTCGCTTGAGGCGGCCCAACTCCGCGAACGGATAGGGGGGTGTTCTCAGCAGCCGGTCTGCGACCTGCATGTGCTCTCCTCCCGAAGTGTCGTTTCCCATGTTCTCCTCTGCCGGATCACAGCGCTTCGTCGAGGCGGGTTTCGCCGGTGCACACTTCCTCCGCCGGCCCTTCGATGAAAACGTGGTTGTCTTCCTGATTCCAGCTCGCTTTCAGGTCACCGCCGCGCAGATGGATCGTCGCTTTTCTGGGAGACAGCCCGTTGAGAACGGCGGCTACGAGGGCTGCGGAGGCGCCGGTGCCGCAGGCGAGGGTCTCACCCGCGCCCCTCTCCCAGACCCGCATTGTCAGCTCGCCATCGCCCACGACTTGCGCGAATTCGACGTTGGTGCGGCGGGGAAACAGGTCGTGGTGCTCGATGGCCGGCCCTACCTCGTGCACCTTGACTCTGTCTGTATCGTGCACGAAGATCACGCAGTGGGGATTGCCCATGGAGACGGCGGTGATCTCGTAGCGCCGCCCGAGGACTCGCATGCGTTCGCCAACCACACGCTCCTGATCCGGCCCCTTCATGGGGATCTCGGAGCGGCGCAGCCTTGGCTCTCCCATGTCGACGCGAACGGCTGTCACTTTTCCCCCGCGGAGGCGGAGGCGCGGCCGGATGATGCCGGCGAGAGTCTCGACCTCCATATCGCGCTCCCGGGTGTAGCCCCGTTCGTACACGTAGCGGGCGAAGAGGCGCACGCCATTGCCGCACATTTCGGCTTCGCTTCCGTCGGAGTTGAAGATGCGCATCTTGAAGTCAGCGACTCGGGAGGGCTCCACCAGTATGAGGCCGTCCGCTCCGACTCCAAAATGGCGGTCGGACAGAGCTCGAGCAATGGCAGGCAGCTTCTGCTCGGGCGGGGAGCCACCTCTCATGGCGTCCACCAAGAGATAATCGTTTCCCAGCCCGTGCATTTTCGTGAACTCGATCATTGCGTCTCTCCCGTAGCCTCCGTTTCCAATCGACTCGGAGTGAGGTGCGAGCAGTGCGCTCTCCACCATGCAAAAAGGCGCCGGTCGGCTTTCATCTGCCCGCTCCGGCGCCCTACACTCTTTCCTTCCGTCGCGCTGATCTCAGTGAGGTCTGTCTCCCCGAGCCGGCGCGAGCGAGTGCAGGGCGAGCCGAAACGGCTCACCGCGCTTTCCGCGCTTCTTCATGCTCGTCATGTTGATCCTCACTGCCATCTGCTCCTTATTGCTTCCACGACCGCGGCCGCCCCCCCTGCCTGGCCGACGTCTCTCCATTCGATTCCCGGATCCGCTCGAAACCAGGTCAGCTGTCGCTTTGCGAACCGCCGCGTATCGCGCTGGAGACGGCTGACGGCCTCCTCCAGCGAGATCTTGCCTCGCACGTAGGGCGCGAGTTGGGCGTAGCCGAGGCCCTGCATGGACACCAAGTCTTCGCCGCAGCCGCGCGCCAGCAGGCCCTTTACTTCTTCCACAAGCCCGCGCGCTATCATCGTGTCCACGCGGGCATCGATCCGCTGGTACAACCTCTCTCGCTCAAGCGTGAGACCGAACTGCGTGCTATTGTAGCGCGGGCGCCTCTGCCGGTCAACCTTGCCGGAGCGGGAAGCGGAGGCGGCGCCGCCTTCGGCCACTTCGAGGGCGCGAATGATGCGCTTCTGATCGTTGGGATGAATGCGAGCCGCGGCTGCGGGGTCGACCTCGGCGAGCCACTCGTGCAGCGCCCGCGTTCCCTTGCTCTTGGCTTCCGCTAGGAGCCGGCGGCGGAACTCGGGGTCGGGGGGCACCGCCGCGAAATCCATCTCCTCCAGTACGGCCCTCACGTAGAGCCCACTGCCTCCCACGAGGATCGGCTGACGATCTCTCTCCCAGATATCAGCCAAGGCGGCGTCGGCCCGCGCCTGGTAGTCAGCCACGGAGAAGGGCTCGTCGGGATCGATGATGTCGATGAGGTGGTGTGGAACCCGCGCTCGCTGCTCCAGGGTGGGCTTTGCCGTTCCGATGTCCATCCCGCGGTAGACCTGCATGGAATCGGCAGAGACGATCTCGCCGGCCAGCGCTTCGGCCAGGAGCATCCCCGCCTCGGACTTCCCCGTGGCGGTGGGGCCGACTATGGCGAGCAGACGCCTTTCCATCACACTACCGGTTGAACTTCCTATCGATCTCGAAGTTCGAGATAGTCATGACGATGGGCCACCCGTGGGGGCAGGTGTACGGCCGGGCTGTTGCCGCGAGGGCGTGCAGGAGCCCCGTCATTTCGTCATAGGAGAGACGATCTCCGGCCTTGACCGCGGCGCGACAGCAGAGGGTGATGAGCATCTTCTCCCGCCTGCGATCGACCGAGCTGTCGGCCTGGGGTTGAGACAGCTCGTCCGCCAGGTCTCTGACGAGGGCGGCCGGGTCGCCGTCTTTGAGCTCGGCCGGGACGGCGCGCACGATGAAGGCGCCGTGTCCGAATGGCTCCAGCTCGAGGCCCACCGCGCGGAGGTCGGCCACTTGCTCGGCCATGGCGGAGGCTTCGTGCGAATCGAGCTGCACGGAGACCGGCGTCAGCAGCGCCTGGCTGTGTCCCTTCCGGGAGAGCCGCGCCTGGGCGAATTTCTCGTAGAGCACGCGTTCCTGGGCTCTATGCTGGTCCACGAGCAGCAGGCCCCCGCGGCTTTCGGCGAGGATGTAGGTATCTCTGAGCTGGGCGAGGGGCCGGAGCTCCAGGTGGTTTCCGGCAGCGGTCTGGAAAGCTCGCGACAGCACGCCCGGGGCGGCGAGTGTCCCGGCCCAGCCGGGGCCGAGATCGCGCTGCTCATCCCCGCCGCCATCGGGGGCGCCTCCCGGCTCGACGCCGGGGTGCGCCTGCGACGAGGCCGACGCGGCGAGTTCCACCTGGGGTGCTCCCACGGCGGCAAGCGATTCCCTCAGCGCACCGAGGACGAAGTGATGCACCTCCGGCTCGCGGCTCAGGCGAACCTCCGCCTTCGTCGGGTGGACATTCACATCGACTGCATGTGGGTCCACTTCGACGAGCACGACGGCGGCCGGATGTCGCCTCTCTGGAAGGGTGCCGCGGTAGGCTTCTTCGAGGGCGTGTGTCAGCGCGCGGTTGCGCACCCATCTGCGGTTGACGAAGAGGAACTGCCGGTTTCTGGTGGCGCGGTGCTGTGAGGGGTGAGAGACGATTCCCGAGACAGAGACGGCGTCGCCCGGCTGCGCCACGGGCAGCATGGCCTCGGCCGCGGCTCGCCCCCAGGCCGCCAGCACTGCGTCCCTCAGCTCCGGCGACCCTCCGTGCTGGATGACCTCTCTGCCGTCCACCCGCAGGCGGAGTGCGGTCTCGGGGTGAGAGAAGAGAAACCGCGTGAAGGTCTCCGTGATCTGGCCGACCTCGGCTGCGTCGCGCCGGAGGAACTTGAGCCTGGCCGGGGTGTTGTAGAACAGGCGGCTCACCGCGATCTGGGTGCCGACGGGCGCGCCGGCTTCTTCGAGTTCGATGACCTCTCCGCCGACGACGGTCAGCTTGGTCGCAGACTCGGCCTCTTCCGGCCGGGTGATCAGGGTGAGATGCGACACCGCGGCGACGCTGGGGAGGGCCTCGCCCCGGAAGCCGAGTGTGGTGATCGAGAAGAGGTCGGCGGCGGTCCGCAGCTTGCTCGTTGCATAGCGCTGGAGCGCCAGCACCGCGTCCTCTCGTGACATCCCGCTGCCGTCATCGGTCACCCGAATGAGTCCGCGCCCGGCCTCCCGTATCTCGACGTCGATCCGGCGCGCGCCGGCGTCGAGCGAGTTCTCCATGAGCTCCTTCACGACGGAGGCGGGCCGCTCGATCACCTCGCCCGCGGCGATCTTGCCTGCGATCGATTCGTCGAGGATGACGATGCCCACGCCGGAGCAGATTCGCCGGGCGCGGGGGCGGTCCTGCCCCTCCGCCGGCGAGGGGGCGGCATCGACGGGCCAGGAGGGGACAGAACCTCGCGGCGCCTCCGTGTACTGACCTGGCGACGGCAAGAGGAGACTGTAGCATCGCTGACAGGCATTTGACACATAAGGTTCATAGCTGGTACCTATTGTCTTTGTGAAGCACAGTACGCAGTGAATCCGCTGTTGGGGTAAGGATGAGAATGCGGAATCTTCGGCGGTGGGCAATTGCCTGTATGTGTATCGGTGCGTTCGGCTGTGGGAAGCCGGCTTCGACGCCGCAGAACCTGACGCAGACGGGAGGCGCGGTGGAGGGGGAGGCGGCTCCGGTGGAAAGGGGCGAGATCGCCTGGTCGTACGATTTCGAAGCCGGCCTGGCGGCGGCGAAGGAGGCGAACAAGCCGGTGATGGTGGACGTGTTCGCCACCTGGTGCGCGCCCTGCAAGATGTTGGATGAGAACGTCTTCTCCAGAGCCGATGTCGCGGAGGCGAGCAAGAGCTTTGTGACCATCAGGGTGGACGGCGACAAGTATCCTGAGATCAGGCAGCAGCTCAATGTGAACAGCTATCCGACGGTCTTGTTCCTTACACCCGAGGGCCGGGAGATGAATCGGTCGATGGGCAGCGTTTCGTACGATATCATGCTCGAAGCGATGGGGAAGGCGCAGGAGCAGTTCGCGGAAGGGCAATAGCGTCCAAGAACCTGGAGGGGAGGAAGCTGATCTGATGAGAGCGGCCGTTATCATTGTGCTTGCGATCCTGGTGGTGGTCGGAGGGGTGTTGGCGCGGCGGGCCCAGGGCCCCGGCCCGGGGGGAGCGGCGGCGGAGCCTGAGGAGACCCTGTACCTGGCGGTACCCATGGGGGTTTTCGTTCCGGTGAGCCAGGTGATGGATAAGTTCACGGCCGAGCACCCGAAGGTGAAGTTCTCGACCATGGTCGACACACCGGAGGTGATGGCGCAGGCGGTGGAGGAGAACGAGAAGAAGCCCGACATCTTCATCTCGCCCGGTGGGCACGAAGCGACGGTGCTCGTGGAGAAGGGGTTTGTCGATCCGGACACGATGACGGCCTTCGGGAGCTACGAGGTGGCGATCCTCGTGCCGAGGGGGAACCCGGGGAAGGTGAAGGAGCCGGCGGACCTGCTGAACCCGGAGGTGAAGCTGATTTCCTTCTCGCCGCCCGACCTGACGGCGGCCTCGCATGCGGCGCGGCAGGCGCTTCAGAACATGGGGCTGTGGGAGAGGCTCGAGCCGAAGATCAAGGTGACCGGATGCTGTAACGAGTCGTTCCAGTGGGTTGTGGACGGCAGGGCGGAGGCGAACGTGCAGTTCCTCGGCTGCCCGATGGACACGAAGTCCGTCGACCTGAGCAAGACGAAGGCGGAGATCGCGTGCCTCTTTCCGCGGGACTCATATTATATCCCGCGTACGGTCGCCGGGATTCTCACGACGACTGAGAAACGGGAGCTGGCGGAGGAGTTCCTCGGCTTCATGACATCGCCGGAGATGATCGAGTTCATGGCGACGACGAAGCTCCGGAACGACCAGGATCTTCCCCTGGCGCCGGGCCCGTGGGGGCCGGCGCAGGAGGCCGGTCCGGCCACGGTGGCGAGCAAATGAGTCGCGGCGCGCAGATTCTGGTCGTCGCGCTGCTCCTCGCCGTAGTCGTTATGGGCGGGGTGCTGCTGGCGCGGGCGCGGCAGGCTCCGGAGGCGGCTGCACCGACGGCGGGGCTGGTCGTGTACGCGCCCTGCGGGATGAGCAGCCCGATAGCCGTGGCGACGCAGCGCTTCCGGGAGGCGAACCCCGGCGCCCAGGTGCAGGTGGTCTTCGACAACGCCATCGTGCTCGTGCGGAAGATCCGAAAGGGGGACCGCCCGGATGTGTTCATATCGCCGGGCGAGCTGGAGATGAAGCAGCTCGTGGAGGAGGGGTTCATCGAGGCGGCGACGGTGGCGGATTTCGGCACGCTCGACCTCGTGGTCATCGCGCCGACGAAGACAGAAGGATTGGACTCGGTCGAGGGGCTGAAAGCCCCAGGTATCAAGACGATTTCGCTGGCCGATCCGAAGTACAACTCCATCGGGTACTACGGGGAGGAGGCGCTGAAGTCGCTGGGGCTGTGGGAGGCGCTTCAGAGCAAGCTGCTGCTTCGCGAGTATCCGCTGGAGGCGGTGACGCTGGCTACGAACGGACAGGTGGATGCCGGGATCACGTACCTCACGTGCCCGCTGGACACGGCGCCGGAGAAAGCAGACGGGTCGGACGTGCGGATCGTTGCGACCTTGCCCCGGGACTCATATCCGCCGGTGCGACTGCAGGTCGCCATGCTGAAGGAGACAGAGAAGCGCGATGTGGGCCGGCAGTACATCGACTTCCTGATTTCGGAACAAGGACAGGAAGCCATCGCCGCCAACGGGATCCTCCCGGTGGAGGTCATAGAATGAGCGAGTCGACTTCCGCCCCGAAGAAGAGCAGCTCTCTGTTCCTGATCGTTGTGGTCGTGCTCGTGGCGGCGCTGGGCGTCGAGGCCTTCTTGCTGATGCGGCCGAAGCCGAAGCAGCGCCCGGCGGAGGCGCAGCAGGCGATTGCCGCGGGCGCCAGCCAGAAGGTGGAGACGTTCGGCGAGTCCGAGGCGCCGATCAAGGTCGACTTCTATGCCCCGCTCGTGCTCGAGTGGCACCGGAAGACGATCGGGCTGCTGCGGCAGTACGATGCGGAGCATCCGGGGCGGATCTACGTGAGGCTCATGCCCATGGGCCAGCCCGAATGCGATGCGGAGATCCAGGGTCGCGGAGTCACCTGCGCCGTCATCTTCATCAATGGCGAGAATGAGTTCACGCTCCCGGACGGAAGGAAAGTCGAGCTGTACCAGCGGCCGAACCAGTCGACGTCGACGTACAACAGCGAGGATGTGATTGCGCTGCTGGAGGAGATGTCGGATCAGGCCGGGTAGCTGTCCGGCTGACGGCGGCGCAGAACCCGATGAGGGCAGGCGACGGTGGCCTGCCCTCTTGCTTGTGAGGGCCGAGGCGCGGGCTGCTCTCTCTGGATCGAATGGTCCGCCAGGAAGGCGTCCGCGCCACGGAGAAAGAGATGTCCATAGAGGGCCGGCTTAGGTGGAGCGCCAGTGAATTGGTTCGACTGCAACTGCGGATTTGGAGTGCCGGGGAAGCCGTTTGGCGGCGTGCTGCCTATGGCGGCTGATCTGTTGGAGGAGATGGAGTTCTGCGGGGTGGAGGAGGGGCTGGTGTACCACGTCGCCATGCAGGGGGAGTCGGCGCAGGTGGGAAACCGGCTCGTGCTGGAGGAGACCCGAGGGGAGCCGAGGCTGCACGCGACGTGGGCGATATTGCCGCCGCAGACGGGGGAACTGGGAACGGTGGAAGAGCTCCTGGCGGGGATGCGCGAGCATGAGGTAAAAGCGGTGAGGGCCTATCCGGAGGAGCATCGGTACCTGCTGAACGCGATGACGTTCGGGCCCCTGCTGGAGGGACTCATCGCTCACCATGTCCCGCTGCTTGTCGGGCCCTATTGGGAAGCGATCACGACCTTGCTGGCTGACTTCCCCGAGCTGCGCGTGGTCGTCATCGGTCACGGGAGCTGGGGAGATGACCGGTACTTCAGGCCGCTGGTGGAGCGATACGCCGGGTTGTACCTGGATACATCGAACTACCAACTGGCAGAGGGCCTGGCCGATTTCGTGCGGAAGTACGGTCCGGATCGGCTCCTGTATGCGAGCGGGGCTCCCGATCTCCAGATGGGCGCGGCGCTGCTGGCGCTGGCGGGCAGTGACATGGCGGCGGAGGCGAAGGAGGCGATTGCCGGCGGCAATCTCCGGCGGCTGCTGGCGGAGGAGCGGCTATGAGGAACGACTCGCAGATCGGGCGAGAGTTCATGGCGACGGGCCGCTGCGAAAGCTGCCCCGTGATCGATATGCATGGGCATTACGGGCCCTTCCACGGGATCTACCTCCCGCGGCCGTGGGCGGACGGGATGCTCGGGACGATGGACCGCAGCGGCGTGTGCTTCATCGTCTGCAGCTCTCACGCGTCGCTCGCGGACCCGGGGCGCGGGAATCGGGAGATGGCGCAGGTGGTCAGGGATCACCCGGGGCGTTTCTACGCGTATCGGACGGTGAACCCCAACTACCCGAAGAAGCTAAAGGAGGAGGTCGCCAGGTTCCCTGACGACCAGGGATTCGTCGGCTTCAAGTTCCACCCGAGCGGGCATTCTTATCCGATCACGGGGGGCAACTACGTTCCGGCGCTGGAGTACGCGAACGAGCACCGGCTGCTGCTGCTGTCTCACACCTGGGGGTTCAGCGAGTACGACGGTCCGTCGCTGGTGGCCCAGGTGGCGGAGAGGTACCCGAACGCGACGTTTCTGATGGGGCATTCCGGGTACGGGGAATGGGACACCGCCCTCCGGGTGGCCGGGGAGCACGGGAACGTGTACCTCGAGCTGACGGCGGCCTCCCGCGTGTCGGGCGTCATCACCCGGATGGTGGGGGAAGTCGGATCAGAGAAGGTCCTCTTCGGGACGGACTTGCCCTGGTTCGATCCACACTTCGGCATCGGGTCCGTCTGCTTCTCTCGCATCACCGACGAGGATCGACACAACATCCTCCACCGCAACGCGGAGCGGCTGCTGGCGCCGTTTCGCGCAAGGCAGGAGGACTGAGGCGGAGAAGAGATGGAGTAGCTGGCCCTGGGGGTGGTTTGCTTCGGGGCGCGGAGATGCGTCAGCGTGCTCGACACCCGTCTGCTGAAAAGGCTCGATTGGACGCTTCTTCTGGGTGTCTTGGCCTTGTGCGCTTACGGCCTGGTGATGGTGTATTCGGCGACTCGCTCTCCAGAGATGACCGGCTTTGCGCCGCCCAGCTCATTCGCCCAGAAGCAGGCGATCTGGATGCTGCTGGGGCTCGTCGTCTTCGCCTTGACGCTGGTGTTCGACTACGAGCGAATCGCTCAGTGGCACCTGCCGCTCTACCTCGCCTCGCTGCTGCTGCTCGTGGCGGTGCTGATTGTGGGGCAGGCGCCCACGGGGGCGGTGAGCTGGATCGCCCTCGGGAGCTTTCGCCTCCAACCCTCGGAGTTCGCCAAGATCGCCGTCATTCTTTCGCTCGCCGCGCTGCTGAGTCGACGAATAGACGCCATCGGGGAGCTGCGAGTCGTGCTGCCCTCTCTGCTGGTTCCGGCGCTGCCGGTGGTGTTGGTGCTGATGCAGCCGGACTTCGGAACGGCGCTGGTCATCGTCGCGATCTGGTTCGGCGCCGTCTACCTGGCGGGGGCGAAGGTTCGGCATCTGTGGGCGGTTCTCGCCGCCGGGCTGCTTCTATTCACGCTGATGTGGAATCTGGACCGGCTCCCGCTTGACCGGGTGGGGGCGAAGCCGCTGGCGCGGGTCGCCGCAAAGGCCGCTCTCAGGGATTACCAAAAGCGGCGTCTGACGATCTTCCTCAATCCACAGGCCGATCCACTGGGGGCGGGGTATCACATCATCCAGTCCCGGGTGGCAATCGGGGCCGGGAAGCTCTTCGGGCGGGGGCTGTTCCGGGGGACTCAGAGCCGGCTGCGGTTCATCCCGGAGAGGCATACGGACTTCATCTTTTCGGTGGTCGGGGAGGAGCTTGGGCTGGTGGGAGCGGGCATCCTGCTGTTTCTCTATCTCTTCGTATTCTGGCGCGGGCTGCGGATTGCTATTCGAGCCCGCGATCCGCTGGGCTCCCTGCTCGCGGCGGGAGCGATCTCGATGCTGATCTTCCACACGGTCGTGAACATCGGGATGAGCGTCAACGTCATGCCGATTACCGGACTGCCGCTGCCCTTCGTGAGCTACGGAGGGAGCAACCTGGTGGCGAGCTTCATGGCCTTTGGCCTGCTGCAGAACGTACACATGCGACGAGACAGAATCATCTTCTGATTGTCTCCGGTTGGGAGGTGGAAGAAACGTGACGTCTCGGGATGATCTCAAGGGAGAGGGATTCGAAGTCCTCGGGCACGAGGAGCCAGGGCCCGGCGAGGGCGAAGAGCAAGAGCAGGCGGCCGCACCGACGGGGGAGCCGGAAGGAAAGACGGAGGAGACGGCGGCGGAAGAGACGGCGGACACCCAGGGGCAGGTGACGGCGATCGACGTGTACGCGGTGTTGCGGCTGTCCATCGCGCAGCTGGCCGGGGTCGCGTGGCAGACGATGGGGCTGCAGCCGGATCCTTTCACGAAGGAGATCCGCAAGGACATGGCCCAGGCGCGCGTCGCCATCGATGCGGCGGCCGCCCTGGTCGAGCGGCTCGAGCCGCACATCCAGGGGCAGGAGGCGAGGGACTATCAGAGCCTGCTCACCGACCTGCGGCTGAACTTCGTGAGCCATTCGACCGAGGAGAAGAAGGAGTAACCGGCCGGATACTGCCGCGAAGAATCGCGGCCGGCGGCGGCGAGAACGCTCGCCGCGTTCGGCGCGGTTTCGGAGCCGCGATGGGGCATCCTGCGCTAGCGGCCCGGGGGACACACCAGCGTGCGTCGGAGGCTGCGCAGCGCCCGCACACTCGTGCGCCCGCGTTCCGTGAACACGGCGGTGAACCACGATAGCGGCGTCGCGTCGAAGGCGATGTTGGTGACTCGCGCCTTTCCGACGCGGGCGAGGTCCCCCGGGTCCTGGGGGGTGAGCGCGAGCGGCCACCCAGGCGGCGAGACTTTGTGCGTCTGCGCGAGGGCGTAGCACGGGACTCCCGCCTCCCGCGCCGCCAGCGCGGCGAGCCGCGTCCCGGCTTTGTTGAGGAGCTGATCGCCCGGGCCGATGGCGTCGGCGCCGACCAGCACCGCGTCGCACCTGGGAACGAAGAGCCCGATCTGGGCGTCGCTGATAACGGTGACCCGGAGGCCCCGGGCCGCCAGGTCGCGGGCAAGCTCCAGCCCCTCCTGCTGGGGCCGCGATTCAGTCACGACGATTTCCCGCCCCTCCCGCCACCATTGCAGGAGCGCCTCTCGGCAGGCGGTGCTGGCGCTGTGCGTGAGGAGGCGGCGGCACCCGTGCAGGGCCCGGGCGGCGCGGCGGGCGGACTCCCGGGTGGCGGCCTCAACCTCCTTGCGGAGGGCAGCCGGGGCGATGTGCTCGCGCAGCGCGCGCGCGGCGAGGTGGGGGAAGATTCCCATCGAGGGATGGAGAGAGGCGAAGGCGAGAAGGCCGCGCCGGCGGGCATCTCCCCGAAGGCGCCCGACCGCTCGCAGCCCCTGGAGCGCGAGATCGGTGGCGCCGGTAACCGTGTTCGCTGCGATTGCCTCCATGACGTCCCAGAAGCCGGCTCCACCCCAGGGAGGCCAAACTCGCGCCAGGCCGTCGGCCAGGCCTGGGACGGCGTCTCGCCTGCTGACCTCAATCGGGTCGACCCACTCGGCAGCCGCTGACTCCCAGTCGGTCACGATCCTGACCCCGTGTCTCAGCCGGAAGAGAAAGGTGAAGACCAGCCAGGGGATCTGAGCGTGCGGAGCTGCGACCAGCAGCGGCACGCCGAGGCCGCGGAGGGAGGCGTCTTCGGGCACGACGCCGACTTCCTCCTGCAGCTCCAGGCGCGCCTGCGACAACGGCGGACGCTCGAGGTAGCCGCTGACTCCCGCCCAGCGACCGGGGTAGGTGCCCGCGCGCTCGCTGCGGCGAAGCAGGAGGATCTTCCCGCGACGGTAGAGGAAGGCGGTCACGACCGGGGTGGCGTCGAGCGATGTCGTTTCCATGGCCGGCCGGTATGTTAGCGCCGGCGCGCCAGGAGCGCAAGGCAGTTGCGGGGAACTCTCGCGCATCCAGGGAGTGTCTCGTTCCGCCAATGAAAGGAGACTCGCATGGCCGAGGATGCGGTCAGACTGGCGACCACGCAGTGGGGGTATCGGGAGACGCCGGCCGAGGCCAATCCCTATAGCGACGTGTTCTCGCTGGAGGCGGCGCGGCGGTGGTCGCGGGAGCAGATCGAGGGCGCGCTCGGCCTGGTGGCCCGGGCGGGTGACTCCAACGCCGATGTGGCGGTGATGGGAGAGGACATCGCCAGCACGGGGTACGCCCTGACGTATCTCGACGATCCGTCGGTGTTTCGGACGCTGACGGAGGAGAACGCCGCGCTCGCCCACCGCCTGGTTGGCGAGATGGCTGCCCGCTATCGGATGCACGTGGTCGCCTGCTTCTTCGAGCCCGAGGGAGACCGCATTCGCAACAGCGCGGTGCTGTTCGGACGCGACGGAAATATCATCGGCCGCTACCATAAGGTTCACCTGCCGGTGTATGAAACATGGTTCGTCACGGCGGGGGACGAATTCCGGGTGTTCGAGACGGACATCGGGGTGATCGGGATGCTGATCTGCTATGATGACATGTGGTGCGAGTCGAGTGCGGCCTGTGCGCTGAACGGGGCGCGGATCATCTGCCATCCGTCGGCCTATAGCCCGCCGGAGTACCGCGTTCGGACCCGGTCGATGGACGCACAGGTGTTCTACCTCACCTCGACGGGCGCGGGCTCTCGCATCTGCGCTCCCGACGCGAGGGTGCTGGGCGACTGTGGAGAGGAGGGCGACAGCATCGCTGTCGCCGACGTGGAGGTGACGGCCGGCTCGCTGGCGCCGGAGAACTACTGGGAATACCTGTACTCCGGCATTCGAGACCACAGGGAACGCCACCTCAAGCTTCGCCGACCGCAGGCGTACCGGAGGCTCGCAGATGACCACCCGCCGGCGCTGAACGCCTATCCCCCCGGAGGCCTGCGCACCACACGAGAAGCGATGCGCGAGGTATATGAGAAGCAGAAAGAGGACTACCGTCGAGGGCTGCGGGGCGAGAAGCAGCGCTATACGTGGAAGTGGTCGGCCGCGGGGAACGAGACGGAATAGCGCGGCCCGAGACAGCGGTAACCTCGTCGGGCCCGGAGCGCGATCGCCAAAGGACTGTCGCAGGAGGGCGGGCCGGGCCCGCAGAAAGGCGTGAGCCGTGACCTCTGAGGAGCCCCGGTATACTGAGATAACAATCCTCACTCACCCGGAGGCGGCCGAGGGCCTCGCCGACGTGCTGCTGGCCCTGGGCGCGAACGGTGTGGCGGAGGAGCGTCATCCACTCCACGTCCGCCTGCTGGCGTATCTTCCCGTCGACGACGCGCTGGAGGAGCGAGTTCGCGAGGTGCGGGCGCGGCTGACGGCGCTGGAAGCGCAGGGGCTGCGCATCGGCCCCGGCACCGTCGGGGTGCGGACGTTGGAGCAGCAGGCCTGGAGCGAGGCGTGGAAAGACCACTTCCAGATTCTGAAGGTGACCACGGGGCTCGTCATCGTCCCCACGTGGGAGGAATACGAGCCGGCGGAGGGCGAGTACGTGGTGGTGCTGGAGCCGGGCGCGGCCTTCGGAACGGGCGGGCACGCAACGACGCGCCTCTGTCTGCGGGCTCTCGTCCAACACCTGCGGCCCGGCGATCACGTGGCAGACGTGGGGTGCGGCAGCGGAATCCTGGCGATCACGGCGGCTGCGCTCGGAGCGCGAGCGGTCGTCGCCACCGACAACGACCGGACGGCACTGCCGGTGGCGCAGGCCAATGCCAGGCGGAACAAGATCCTGGACCCGATCACCTTCAAGGAGGCGGATCTGCTGTCCGATATTGCGGGACCGTTCGATCTGATCGTGTGCAACATCGTCGCCGAGGAAGTGATTCGACTTGCTGAGAGCTTCCCTGCCATGCTGACGAAGGGCGGTCGCTGCATCGCGTCAGGGTTCGTAGCTGCCAGCATCCCTCGGGTGGAGGACGCGCTGACCCGGGGCGGGCTCAGGATGCTCGAAACGCCGAGCGAAGAGGGTTGGGCGGCCTGCGTGGCGGTGAGGCCGGAGCGACGGGGCTGAGAGCAGTCCCTGCGGTCTATTGCTGAGGTTTTCCGGAGCGCAAGGGCTCGCCCCTGCGGGGCCGCCGCCGGGGTATGAGCCTTCTCGAGGGCCGGGAGTCAATGGTCACATCCCTGGGTATCGACATCATCGAGATCGACCGCATGAGGCGGGCGCTGGAGCGGCGGCCGCAGATGGCCGGGCGGCTGTTCACGGAACGGGAGCGGGCCTACTGTGAAGGGCGCGGGGACCCGGCTGCGCACTACGCGGCACGGTTTGCGGCAAAGGAGGCAACGGCGAAGTCACTGGGGCGGTGGCTTCGATGGCAGGAGGTCGAGATCGTGAACGACGCCGCCGGGCGTCCGAGCGTTGCCCTGTACGGCGAGGCGGCCGCGCTGGCACGAGTGTCTGAGGGCGGCCGACCGCTCGTGTCGCTGTCGCACAGCCGAGACTACGCCGTCGCCTGTGTGCTGCTGGTGGGTCCGCAGGAAATCGCCTGTCTTGACGAGAACCTACCGCCGGGGAGCGTCTGGACGTGAAGATCGTCACGGCGCAGCAGATGCGGGAGCTGGACCAGAAGGCGATCCAGGAGCGAGGGATCTCAGGTCTCACGCTTATGGAGAACGCCGGCCGCGCGGTGGCCGAAGCGGCGGCGCGGCTGACGGCGGAGTGCACCGACCGACCAATCATCATCGTCTGCGGCCGCGGGAACAATGGCGGCGACGGGTTCGTGGCGGCTCGCTATCTGCGGGACCTGGGGCGCCGCGTGAAGGTACTGCTGGCGGCTGCCCGGAGCGAAGTGACCGGGGAGGCAGAGGCCAACCTCCGCCGCCTCGAGGAGGTCGGCATCGAGGTCACAGAGGTGGAGGGACCCGAGCCCGCGGCCGAGCATTTCTGCGCGGCCGGGCTGGTTGTGGACGCGCTGCTGGGGACGGGGCTTTCGGGGAAGGTTCGCGGGCTGCCGGGGCGGATCATCGAAGCGATGAATGGGTGCGCGCGGCCGGTCCTTGCGGTGGATGTTCCGTCAGGACTCGATGCCGACACGGGAGAGCCGCTGGGGTTGGCGGTGCGGGCGGTCGAGACCGTTACGATGGGTCTGCCGAAGATGGGGCTGTTCCTGTATCCCGGGATGGATTGTGTCGGCCGGGTGACCGTGGCCGATATCGGGTTTCCTCCGGATCTCGTGAACGAGACCCCGTCGGTCGCCGACCTGATGGAGCCGGAATGGGTGCGGATGCTGCTGCCCCGCCGACGGCGAAGCGCACACAAGGGCAGCTTCGGACGGGTGCTGGTTATCGCCGGCTCCGCGGGGATGACCGGCGCGGCCTATCTCTGCGCGCAGGGGGCGCTGCGAGTGGGGGCGGGGCTGGTCACGGTCGGCTGCCCCGCGAGCGTAAACGACATCCTCGAGGTCAAGCTGACGGAGGCGATGACGTTCCCCCTGCCCGAAACCTACAGCCGGGCCCTCGACACGCGGGCGCTGGCACTGATCCTCGAACTGGCGGAGGAAGCGAGCGTCGTGGCCATGGGCCCAGGGCTTTCGCGAGAGCCCGAAACTGCGGTGCTGGTGCGAAGACTGGCCGCGCGTATGGAACAACCCATGGTGATAGACGCCGACGGGCTCAACGCCCTGGCCGACGCCTCCATGATCTTCGAGGGTGAGCATGCGCCGGCGGTGCTGACACCTCATCCAGGCGAGATGGCGCGGCTCATGGGCGTCGCCACGGAGAAGGTTCAGGCTCGCAGGGCTCACTTCGCGGAGGCGGCGGCGAAGAGGTTCCGTTCGGCCATCGTGCTGAAGGGGGCTCGGTCCATCGTCGCCGAAGCGGGCCGGCCGCTGACGGTGAACCCGACGGGGAACCCGGGTATGGCAAGCGGCGGGACCGGGGATGTGCTTACCGGAATGACAGCCGGGTTGATTGCGCAGGACCTCCTGCCATTTGAGGCGGCGGCCGCCGCGACCTATCTTCACGGCCTCGCCGGAGACATTGCGGCGGATCGTGTTGGCGAGGCGAGCATGGCAGCGAGCGATCTACTCGAGGCAGTGCCGGCCGCCATCCGGCAGGTTGAGGGCCGGCATGTGGGCGATTTCCCTCTGTCCTCGGATACATGAGCGAATGGCAGGATGAGAGCAGCCGCATTCAATCGACCCGATCCTAGCTGGAAGCCCCGATGACGACGGAGGCGACGTCGCCAGGCGTCGTGCAAGCAGTCGTGGCAGCGGTGCTGCTGATCGGAGTGCTGGCGCTCTATCTGCTGCGTTTTGCGCGGTCGTGGCGTTGGGTCGCCATCGCTCTGCTGGTGTGCGTGCTGGACCAAGCGGCAAAGGCGGTCATCGCGCCCGGCCTCCAGCATCGGCGGATCTCGCTTCTGGGCGGATGGCTACAGATGAGCTATTCGCAGAACTGGGAGCAGGGATTCGGCGGAAACGTCTCTCATCTGCTGCTGATGACCGCGGTCTGCGTGGCCGCGCTGTACTTCCTGTACGAGAGGCTGCTCAGGGCGCGCTACCGCATGTCGCCTCTCGCGGAGGCGGCGGTGGCGCTCATGGTGGGCGGCTACGCGGGGATCCTGCTGGATCGGGTCAGGCTTGGGTTCGTTGTGGATTTCCTGGAGTTCGGGCCGGCCAGCGCCTTCGTCTACAACATCGCGGACCTGGCGGTCTTCCTGGCACTGGCGCTTCTGACCGCCAGGCTTGGCCAGTATCTCCACCAGGTTTGGCTGCGCCGGTCCCGCGTTCGGGATAGAGCAGTGGGATGGCCGAGGAGTTAGGGGCCATCGGTCCGCGCGTGGCGCAGCGGTTTGTGTTCCGGGGCGTGCGTCCGAAGCCAAGCGACCTCGCCGAGCAGCTGGGGGTGGAGGTCGTCCGCGAGGAGTCGCCGCCGCCGGCCCAACCGCGACTGCGGAGCGAGTACCGCGCCGAGCCAGCGAGGATCATCCTCTACCGCGACACCATCGATCAACTGGCCGTCGCCATCCACGCCGATCAGCGGTTCGACATGATGCAGTGTGACCTTGCGGAGGTCCACGTCGCGCACGAGCTGTTCCACCATCTGGAGTTCGGGCAGCGGTTCGGGCCCCTTACGGTGGAGGAGGTGGAGGCGGGGGCCCACGCCTTCGCGCAGGAGCTGCTGGAGCTGGGCTTCCACCCGACGGAGTTCTCGGAGATGGTGGGGTGAGGGTAACGCGCCCTGCGGGCGAGTGATTCGAGCGCGCTCAGGGGCGCCCAGGGAACCTACTCCGGAGGGGACAGCACGATGTGCGCTCGCTCGTCGTCGACGCCGCACATTCGCCCCACGGTACAGCTGAGGCAGTAGTCGGGCGGGTTCTCGCCATTGACCCGGCGTCTCAGGTCTCGATAGGCCGGCCCGTTCCATATTTCCCAGAAGGACTGCTCTTTGAGGTCGCCCATCACAACTGCGCTCGGAGCGTAGCAGCAGGGGTGGAACTCGCCGTTCCATCGCACGAAGGCGGTCTTCCAGGGATCCGTGCAGGCCGCCGCGGACGCGCGCCGGCCGGCGCCGAAGCGGGAGGGGAATTCGACACTCAGGCCCACTTCTCGGGCCCGCTCTCTCGCCGCCTCGAGCATCTGATTCGCCAGCTCCTGGTGATAGAACAATGACTCCGCCCGAACGTCTTCCCCGTGGACGACCATGTACTGGACGGTGAGGTTATCCGCGCCCAGGTCTGCCACCAGGTCCACCATGGCAGGAAGCTGCTCGATGTTCCGCCGCATCGCCACGAACACGACATGGACGCTTGGCCAGGGGGAGGTCGCCTCCCGCTTCAGGCGGACGATGTGCCGGATGCGACTGGTGACATCGGAGAGCGAGATGCGGGGCCGGATCGAGGTATAGGTTTCCTCCTCGGGCGAGTCCACACTGATGTGCAGATGCCGCAGGCCTCCGGCCACGAGGTCGGCGGCCCTCTCCTCCGTCAGGCGGTAGCCGCTGGTCTGGAGCGCGACTCTCGCCCCAATCGACGACAGCCGGTGGAACCACCGATCGAAGCTGCCGGCGACCAGCGGCTCGCCAAAGCCGCCCAGGACGACCATCCCGACGCGCGGGAACACGCGCGCGAGCCGGTCGAAGACCGCGTCGTCCAGATCGCCGTAGCTCCAGTTCCGATAGCGGCGGGCGCACATGAGACAGACGATCGGGCACCGCCCGGTGATCTCGAGGAAGAGCGTCCGCGGCGTAGTGCGCATGACTTCGACCCGCGCTGCCGTCTCTCGGGCGTTGAGGTCGTCCTCCCAAGCCTGAGGCGACAGGCCGCGCAGGCGCGCCGATACCAGCGAGGGCAAGTCTTCGAATCCATATCCCTCGTGGCATCGGCGAATAGGCCACCCGAGCAGTCGCAGCAGTCGTGAGAATGGCATGGGACGAGCTGAGCCGGGCCTCCAGCACTCCATTTCGGTTCGCGGCCCGCTCCCCCCTTGCGAGGCCTCGGGTCAGAGTGCGGAGACGGGCCTGAGGCTCGTTTCGGAAAGCCCGGCGCGGTCCCTGAACCGGGAGTGGGCAGGGCCGCGCCTCCGGTTCAGCAGGAGGGCCATCTCGATCAAGGGGTTGCCTGGAAAAAGAAAACATCCCGTCCCGCGCATCTTCACAGAAAAAACATGACTTATACTTGAGGTCTTCAGAGGGCGAGCCTATCCTCATACACAGCAGATCGCCGGCAGCTCAATCAGCGTGAATCCGAGGCCGACCATCCTTCGAAGGATGGTCGGTCCGCGTTAGGGGGAGATCACGCGGAAATCGGCGACCTCCTGCACGGTGACGGGATCGTCCATATTCTCCGCGAGGCCGACGCGAACGATCCATCTCCCGGGCGGCGCATGGGTCGGAGCGATGCCGACGAACTCCTGCCGGTAGACGGAACCGGCAACGGTGGGAGGGAGAGGGGCACGGCCGTAAGCGAACCACGTGCCGTACCGGAGCAGCATTCCCTTTGGCTGAATGGGCGTGCCCGACTCATCGACATGGGCAAGGCTCAGGAGCATGAAGGGCGAGCGCTCCACGGGTTCGGTGCAGCGCCAGTCCAGGGTAAAGCGAAGCAGGTCCCGCGGCCGGGCGCCGTCAGGCCGGGCCTCGGCCCGCAGGAGGGAGATGCCGTTGTCGTACTCGGCCACCGGTGGGCCGCCGGCATCGGAAATGAGCAGCCCAGGCTCCTCCTTCGTGATCCGGAACAGGTCTGACCAGAGGGCGATGGCGGGGATGGTCGCCGGAGGCCGCCGGACATAGGCAAGACAAGAGATCGGCCGACTCCAGCCGATGGACTCGCCGAGGGCGGCGGCGAAGGCGAGCGAATCCTCGCTCCGGGCCTCCTGACTCGGCCCGGCCCGGAAATCCCAACGCGCCAGCAGCTCCGCGATGGCCGGAGAGATGGCGGGATCGTAGGTCCATGGCTCGTAGATCTGATCGCTGCTGCAGACCACAACGTCGCGTCGGCGACCTTCCACCACCTGGAGGTACATGGGAAGGAACGTCCCATGATCGAGATTGCTCACATAGATGCTGTTGGGAGGCAACTGGGAGAGCACGGCAAGGGCCGTGTCATAGTGCTGCCATTCGCCCCTGTGGCTCTTCGGCAGATTCGACTGCAGGAGGCTGGCGGGAATGAAGACGACGACGCCGATGGTCAGCGCTGCCTGGGCCCAGCGGGTGCGGTCGGGGGCGGCGCGACGAAGCGCCTGCGACAGGGCGACGAGGCCGAGTCCGGACCAGAGGCCTGCCGCCAACGTGGAGGGAACGGAGAACGCCTGCCAGTCTGAGACGCGGTAGCCAAGGTTCCAGATGGTGAGAGCGGCGGTGGACACCAAGAGGGCAATTCCGAGCCCCCGCCGGCGGAGAACCAGACCGGCCGCGCCGATGAGAGAGAGAATGATGCCGCCCGGCGTCAGCTCCGAGGAGGCCCCCGCCAAGAGCGTCTCTGCGAATCCGATCATCTCGCCGGGGGGCCGGGCGAAGACATACTCCTGGTAGGAGCGCCCCAGCACATAGGGGAGGAAGTGGCGCCACTGGCTGACATCGCTCCAGAGCACCGGCGGATGTGCCGCGGCCCGGATGGGCAGATAGAGGTAGAGAAGAAGCGGGGCCAGCCCGAAGGCCGTCGCCTTGCCCAGCGCGCGCCATCCCGGTCTTTCCTCCACCGCGGCCGCTATCACCAGGGGAATCGTGAAGAAAACCGATGTGCGATGGTGGGCGAGGCCCAGCCCTGCGAGCAGGGCGAGCCAGAGAAGGCGGCGCTGACCTCGGCGGCCGCCTCCGGCCGCGAACACCGCGATAGCCAGCGAGATGATGAGCGCGTTGAGCGCGTAGACCTCCGGCTCGGTGGCTGCGCTCCACCCGGAGCCGGCGAACGCGACCACGAACCCGGATAGCAGCCCAGCGGGCGCGGAGCCTGCGATTCGCGTCGCCGTCCAAGCGATCACGGCCGCCGAAGCGGCGCCGCAGAGTGCGGAGAGAAGGCCGACCCGCACGGGCGGCGCGGCGAAGGGAAGCAGGTCGAACAGCCTGGCGAGGAGCAGGTAGAGCGGATAGCCCGTCGGGTGAGGGATTCCCAGGACGTGGGCGGCCGTGACGAGCTCGGCGCTGTCGTCGGCGAGCACCGTCGGGGCCAAGGTCCACACGTAGATGGCGAGCGAAACGGAGCCGACCAAGGCGGCGACGGCGAAAGGGCGCCGCAGGACTTCGCCGGCCCGCGGGCGCGTAGGATCCGCCGTCAGTTGGCTCGACACCTGCTTCTGTGAGCGCCCAGCGGTCATCTTCCAGCAGCTCTCCCGGGAGGGCGGCCGACCTAATCAGAGGTCTCTTCGGCAATCCACCGCTTCTGTGCAAACGTCACGAGAACCAGGAGCCCACCCATGATAACAAACGGCCACCGATAGCCGAAGGCGGAGGCCGCCAGCCCCCCGATAGCGGGGCCGGTCGCCCAGCCGAGGGCGGAGGCGGTGGTGGTGAAGCCGTAGGCCTGGCCGATGTTCGTCCGAGGTACGCTGCCGGCGACGATAGCATTCATCGCCGGCACCATGCCACCGGCCGCCAGGCCGAAGAGAATGCGCAGGAACACAAGCTGAGCGACGCTCTGGGCGAAGAAGTGAGGGAAAGACAGCAGCGCGGTCAGGAAGGTGCACGCGACCAGCATCGTCTTGTGCCCGATGCGATCGCTGAGCCGCCCGACCATGAGGGCGGAGAAGGCGGAGGCTACGCCAGTCACGGCGAGGAGGATCCCGGTCTCGCCGGCCGCCTTCTGAGGGGTGCCGACGATCTGCTCGACGAAGAGCGGGAAGATGGGCATGGCAGACGACAGGCTCAGGTTCATGACGAAGTAGACGCCGAGAAGGCTGACGATGGTGGGCATTCGAAGGAGGACGCGCAGGGGCGCGGACTCGCCTTTCTCCTTGGGCTCCGGCCGGACGAAGCGCTCCTTGGCGCCGAAGAGAACCAGCAAGCCGCCGGTGAAGAGCAGCGCGGCGGTGACGCCGAAGGGAAGGCGGTAGCCGAAGTGGTCGGCGACGAGGCCGCCGATGTAGGGACCGATGGAGCCGCCGGTAAAGACCGCCATCTGCATGAGCCCAAGGCTCGAGCCGAGCCGGTTCCTCGGGACGACGCTCGAGATCATGGCCACCGAGGCGGGGACGGTGCCGGTGATGCTGCCCTGGATGATCCGCAGGGCGAGAAGCTGGTAGACGTTCTGGACCATGCCCATGAGGGCCAGCACGATGCTGCCGCCGAACATGGCACGCTGCACCATGAGCTTTCGGCCGTGGCGGTCGGCGACGAAGCCCCAGATTGGGCCCATGATGCTCATGGCGATACCGGCGCCGGTTCCGGTGAGGCCGGCCCAGATGGGGACCATCTTCTCCGAGACGCCCAGCTCGCGGACGAAGAAGGGCACGAAGGGCATGACGAAGGAGAAGCCCATGATGGAGCAGAGCTGGGCGACCCACATGACGGAGAGCGTGACGCGCCAGCGGGGATCGCCGTCGATCTCCGGGTCGTGGACCCGTGATTCCGTCGCGGTTGCAGTCTCCTCTGTCGTCAGATCGGGATCTCGATCCATTCCGCTCGCGCAGTTTCCCTTACCCCGTTCACCTATTCGCCGGCACGGGAGCGTTCCATTCTGCACAGTGATTGGCGGCCTCGGGTGCGGGTTCAAATCATGGGGGCGTGGAGGCGGAAGCAGCGATCCCGGAGAACCATACAGAGCTGCTCGTGCCGGTGTGGAAGCGGGATGTTGATGGGCAGAGACCGAGCGGAGACGGATGCGATGCGAGGGTTCAGCGGGATCGGTTGGGGACTGTTGGTGCTGGTTCTATGGGCCGCCTGCGCGGGAGGCGACTGCGTGCTGCTTGCGCCGGAGGAGTGGAGAGGGGACCTCTCGGAACAGATCCAACTCGTTGTGGTAGAGGTGCAGCCGGAGGGAACAGTGCGGGTGGACCTGTTCGTGTCCCTCCGCGACAAATCGGGCGAGGCCCGGGAGGTGCATCTGCTGCTGCCGCTGCAGGCGGTTCCGGAGCAGCTCGACGTTCGCACCATGCCTGCGAGGCGGTTCCAGAGGCAGCGGCTCGCCGAGTTCGACCACCTGTTCTATGAGGCGATAGTCGAGCGACTGCGCCACCGGGCGGCGCTCGAGTCCGCCATGAGCGCCGGCTCCTTCGCCGCGGGGCCGGTCGCGGTGGCGATCTCTCTTCCCCGGAGTCTCTTCCACCGACGGCGCCGGATCGGCTACGGTGGATTGGCTGTGGCATCCCTCCCGACGGAAGCGAGCGTCAGGGTGGAACGGGCACAGGTCGAGGTGTATGAGGTGCTCGAGATGGATGCGCTGGAGGCGTCCCTGCCCGAAGTCACGCACCTTTCGGCGATGACGAGAGAGGCGCTCTCTTCATATGCCGGCAAGCCGTTCGCGCTGGTGAAGCTGCGGACGCTGCCGCGCCGGCAGCGGGCGGCCCGTCGCCCGCAGAGGAGGGCGCCGGGGATCGCGCTCACGTTCACGCAAAAGATGGGCGAGCGAGACGGGGCGCGGTGCTATGACTACCCGCTGGGGACCGGCCGGGCGTGGGAACGCCCGATTCCTCTCACCCAGGTGTACGTCACGGCGCCCGAGGAACTCGACCTGGAGGTGATGCTGCCTCGCAGGCCGCGCACGGCCAACCTGGCCGACTACGAGGGGAATATGGCCTATTTGGACGAGTCGGCGGCGTGGGCCGCCGAAGGACGACAGGTCCATATGGCCAGATACGACCGCGGCAATCCCGCGGAGGACATCCGGATCCGCTTGAAGGCGCAGGATGGAGGCGAGTTCGTCGTCGCGCGCCAAGCCCGGGAACGGCGTTGGAAGGCAGCGAGAGTGGGCTTTCCCCTGCTCGGCGCGCTGCTTTGGACGGCGGCGTTTGGGGCACTCGTGCGCAGAGACCGACATGCGGTGTCGCTGGGATTCTGGAGAGGGCTTGGCAAGAGCTGGCTCGTCGCTTCCGTGCTGCTGCTGGGGCCGATTCTGCTGGTATACACGACGCGGAGGGGACTCAGCGGAACGTCGCTTTTCGAGCTGCTTGCGATGGGAGAACTGACGTCGAGGCACATCTTCCTGATGGTCTTCGTGCTCGTCTCTCTCGTTCTCATCGCGGCGGGGATGTTCGTGCTCCATCGGGCGCAGCGATCGCACCTGGGAAGCTTCCTTGCCCGCTGCCTGGCTGCCGCGGGTGTCGCCGGCCCGGCCTATTGGCTCGCGGGGCGCTCGCTGGTGGAGTGGTTGGCGAGATAGGCCGTGGGCGGGAAGCCGGCAAGAGGACATGGCGTGCAGTCCGTAGTACCTCTGTGAAGGGAACACGCTCCCTCTGCTCGATGCTGGCCGCCGCATCGACGGATGGATCAGATCATACCTCGTCAGTGTCGCTGCCGGCTGCGCAGCCGGCCTTGGCCATAAAGCGCGTGGGCAATGCTCCTCTGGAGCAGGCAATGCCCGCGAAAGAGATAATGTAGCTGTAGTACGGGAACTTGCTGCGAGGGCGAGATAGGATGAGACTTGTCGTCGGCGTGGACGGGGGCAGTACGAAGACGCTCGCCGCAGTCTGTGACCTGGAGGGCGAGCTGCGCGGCGTCGGCCGTGAGGGCAGCAGCAACTGGGAGGGCGTGGGCGCGAACCGCGCCGCCGAGGTGATCACGAGGGCCGCGGAGGCGGCGCTTGCGATGGCGGGCGGGCGATCCGAGGACGTAGTCCATGCGCACATGACGTTGGCCGGAGTGGACTGGCCCGAGGACGAGCCGCGCCTGGAGAAGGCTCTTCGGGAAGTGGGCTGGGGGTGTCCGCTGACGATCGAGAACGACGCCTTCGGAACCCTGAGGGCTTGTGCTCCCGAAGGGTACGGCGTCGGCGCCACGGCGGGGAGCGGCGTCTGCTGCTGCATCATCCAGCCGGATGGCGAGAAGTATTTCTACGGGGCGTTCACGGATCTCGGTGGAGGCATGGACATCGGCGCGCAAGTGTTCCACGCAGTGCTTCGCTCCGAGGACGGGCGAGGACAGCCGACGGCGCTGACGGCGGAGCTGTTGAGGGTGACCGGACACAGCAGCGTGATTGAGCTGGCGCACGCCGCACATCGACAGGGGAAGTTCGTGTCGAAGAGAGTCACAGACCCCATTTTGTTTGGCTGCGCGCGCGAGGGGGATGCGGTAGCGATCGACATCGTCACTGGATTCGGTCGCCAACTGGCTCTGGCCGCCACCAATCTGATACGACGCTACGGTCTGGCCGATGCAGATCCGGTGGTGGCGACGGCCGGGTCGCTGTTCCTGAAGACCGGACCGCTTCTCTTCGATGTGTTCGGGGAGGCGGTTCTGGAGACGACGCCGCGAGCGCGGCTCATTCGCGCCGAGCAGCCCCCGGTGACTGGGGGACTGCGGGGTGCGCTGGGCGCGGCTGGGGCAGGCGAGCCGGAGATCTGGGAGCGGGTGCGGCGGACGGCGACTGAGCGGGGGTGGTTCCGGGAGGATGTGGGCGCCGGACCGGAAGGAGCAAGGAAT
>Ga0307379_10000455_pt1 | contig 69208 bp, 78 predicted proteins | sample UN2MG_FD_202237 | JGI IMG/M metagenome (GOLD analysis project Ga0307379, IMG submission 202237) | Soil microbial communities from Risofladan, Vaasa, Finland - UN-2 | ecosystem: Environmental > Terrestrial > Soil > Coastal area > Acid sulfate soil | place: Finland: Risofladan, Vaasa | collected... | reverse complement strand
ATGCCTTCGATCTGTCCAGCGCCTTCCCACAGGGGTGGCCGATTTGCTCCGAAACGGTGGCCTGCTTTACTCCGAAAGGCCGGCCGGTTTGCTCCGAAAGCCCGGCCGTTTTACTCCGAAAAACGCAGCTTGTATTAGTTCTGGTAATTCTTCAGAGACAGCTTGTCCTCCATTCTCACTGTGGTAGGCTGAAATCATCATATGCTTAGTGTCGCCCCACCCAGTTCCTCTAACTGTTCTTTGGCTATATAGGTGAGCTATTTGTTTATCTCTGTAGTCGATAATACGCTTGTTCAGAAAGATGATATTTTGAGAAAAGCCTTGTGGATAAGTTAAATCTTTGGCCAAGCGGAATTTGTCGTGATTTTTCGTCCATTTATCGTGTGACCTTAGAGAAATGCCTCGTCCTTGGCCAAAATAGTGTTGTATGAACAGGGCAATCTTATCAAGAAATATCTTGGCAAACAGATAGAAACTCTCAATTTCCAGATGAACCAGAGTGTTTAATTGGCTCCATTCTTCCATTAGGCGCATTTGTTCATTTGTCATTGGAAATGGACCACCAGTCTGAGCAGGTGTGAGCTTCCTTTCCTTGTTTGAAATCGAAACCATCTTTTCACCAATTTTCTTATACCTGTCGGCAATAATCACTAAGAAATTGTAGTATCTCCGTGCCTCCCCAAGGGAGGAAGCAAAGAGATTGCCATCATTAGTAGTGTATTTCTTTCTGTGATAATGAAGTCGGATAGAATGCTCATAGTGCTGTGTCTTTCTGATGATAAGATTAAATTAATTGTAGCATATTTCCTTGTTTAAGCAATGCAAGGGGCGTTTAAGAGGGGCTTGCGCCCCTCTTTCTTTTTCTTCCCCCTCTCCTTTGAAGGAGAGGGGGACACAGGGGGTGAGGTAGATATAGAAAGAGATTGCTTCGCTTCGCTCGCAATGACAGGAAAGGTGGGGGGATAAAGGGGTATGGGGTCAACAGATAAAACCTGAAGAAGTGAGGTAGATAAAACCCCCCTTTTCTTATGCTAAGTAATGTGCTAGAATATAACTGCCTCCTGGTGGTTAGAGCGGGGCGGAACCGCCCGTTCCCATCCCGAACACGGAAGCGAAACACCTCAGCGCAGACGATACTGAGGGGGGAACCCCTTGTGGAAAATATGCCACTGCCAGGAGGCTTTAGTAACAAGCTATTGCTTTTGCCCAGAGAGGTGTGATAGGATTAAGATAGGTATAGACTGGGCGGAGTGGGTGGTCAGGATTTCCCCCCTAGCTTTTGACCTTCACTCTTAGTTGCCTTATAATAGGCAAGATGCTGGCTAGGCTGAAGAAGCAATGGTAAGGAGAATAGATGGCTAGCCGATTTGAGAAATTCTCAGAGCGAGCTCGCAGGGTTCTCACCCTAGCTCAAGAAGAGGCACAGCACCTCGGCCACAGCCATATTGGCACAGAGCATATTTTACTTGGCTTGGTAGGGGAGGACGAGGGAGTAGCAGCCAAGGTTCTTATCAGCTCGGGGGTAAGCCTGAGCAAGGTGCGCTCAGCAGTGGAATTCATTATTGGGCATGGTGAGAAACCTAGCAGTGGTGAAATCGGGCTAACCTCTGGAGCCAAGAAGGTTATTGAACTAGCTATAGATGAGGCACGCCACCTGGGTCATAACTATATTGGCACAGAGCATCTCCTATTAGGCTTGCTGCATGAGGGGGAAGGGGTAGCCGCTAGTGTATTAAATAGCTTGGGTGTCACCCTTGAGCGAGCACGTGCTGAAACTACCCGCGTCCTCAGTCAGGGTGCGCCTAGGTCTAGGCTCACCCGCACCACAAGCCGCACCCCTACTTTGGACCAGTTAGGCATTGACTTAACCGCAGCTGCCCGCGCCGGGAAACTTGACCCAGTTATCGGGCGGGTTAAGGAGATTGAACGGGTAATTCAGATTCTCAGCCGCCGGACTAAGAACAACCCAGCTCTTATCGGTGCGCCAGGAGTGGGAAAGACGGCAATTGTTGAGGGCTTGGCTCACCGCATTGTAGCCAGTGATGTTCCTGAGACTTTAGAGGGAAAGCGATTGATAACACTGGATATAGCGGCGTTGGTAGCTGGGACAAAATACCGGGGCGAGTTTGAAGAACGGCTAAAGAAGGTTATAGATGAGATAAAAACTGCAGGAAACTGCATACTCTTTATTGACGAGTTCCACACCATGGTGGGAGCCGGAGCAGCTGAGGGGGCAGTTGACGCAGCTAATATCCTCAAACCTTCCCTGGCACGAGGCGAATTGCAGTGTATTGGCGCAACTACCCTTGATGACTACCGTAAGTATGTTGAGCGGGATGCTGCCCTAGAGCGCCGCTTCCAGCCTGTCTTAGTCGAGGAGCCTTCCGTTGAGGAAACCTTGGAGATTTTACGTGGAATTAAGGAGCGCTATGAGGAGCATCACCGCCTAACGATAAGTGATGAGGCGCTGAGTTCAGCAGCAACACTAGCCTCCAGATACATACCCGACCGTTTTCTGCCCGATAAGGCTATTGACCTAGTTGATGAAGCGGCATCAAGGGTAGGGATTAAACACAGGACTGTACCTATTACCCTGAAGGAAGCCAGGCAAGTTGAGGATAGTATGCGTAAGGATAAGGAGGCTGCCCTAGCTACACAGCAGTATGATTATGCCGCTGAGCTGCGCAACCGGGAGCTCCAAATTGAAGAGAAAATAAAGAGGATGAAAGAGGAGTGGCAGGCTAAGCAGGAGCAAGAGAAGCCGGCAGTAACCGCTGAAAACATCGCTGAGATAGTGAGCATGTGGACAGGGATTCCAGTGGTACAGTTGGCTAGCGATGAGACCAGCCGCCTGCTTAATATGGAAGAGGTGTTACATCACCGCATTATTGGTCAGGATGAGGCTATTAATATTGTGGCTAAAGCGGTAAGGCGAGCCAGGGCCGGGATTAAAGACCCAAGGCACCCTATAGGCAACTTTATCTTTCTAGGTCCAACCGGTGTCGGTAAGACAGAGCTGGTCAGAGCTTTAGCTGAGTTTATGTTTGGCAGTGAGGATACCCTAATCCGGCTTGACATGTCTGAGTTTATGGAGAGACATACTGTAGCCCGATTGGTTGGAGCCCCGCCAGGATATGTTGGCTATGACGAAGGTGGGCAATTAACTGAGGCAGTGAGGCATAAGTCATATTGCTGCATACTCCTTGACGAAATTGAAAAGGCTCACCCTGATGTATTTAATATATTGCTCCAGATATTTGATGATGGCCACCTGACTGATGCCAAGGGTCGCCGGGTTGATTTTCGCAATAGCATTATCGTTATGACCAGCAATATCGGGGCTGAGCTAATCAAGAAAGGCACCACCATTGGTTTTGCCACTCACAGCGATGAGACTAAAAGCCAGGAGCAGGCTTATGATAGGATGAAGGAGAAACTGCTTGGTGAATTAAAGAAGACATTCCGCCCTGAGTTTCTCAATCGTGTTGACGGTGTGGTTGTATTTCATTCCCTGACTAAGGAGCACATCCGAAAGATTGTTGATTTAATGCTAGTTTCAGCAACACAGCAACTGGCTGAGAAGGAGATAAAATTAGAGGTAACTGATGCAGTTAAGGATTTTTTGGGGGAGAAGGGTTATGACCAGGTCTTCGGGGCTCGTCCCCTACGCCGGGTGATTCAAGACATGGTTGAAGATAAACTCTCAGAGAGTCTGCTCCGCGGCAAATTCCAGCCGGGGGATACTGTTGTTGTTGACCTCAAAGGAGAGGAAATTGTAGTGCATCCAGTAGCTGCAGGAGCATTACTGGGAGATGGTAAGCCATAAAATCATAACAGATAAAGTCAGGGTGGAACAGAAAGGGCGGGAAAACGAGATAGATGAAACAACCGCCCTTTTAATTCGCCTAAAATAGACAGGAGATAAAAATCGGGGTAAAGATATGGGAGTAGATTGGGGTTTTGCTGGACAAATTGGCGGTGTTGGCTTTGGTATGGTCTTCGCCTTGCTAATTATTCTAGCTGTGGTTATATGGCTAACAGGGCTGGTGGTTACTAAAACTAGCACCGGTAAGGCTGAAACTGGTGACAAGAAGGAGGGAAATTAGAAATTGGCACAAGAAATTATAGAAGTTCCCCTAACTGGTAAGATTACCAGTGTAGAGGTTAAAGTAGGGGATAACGTTAAGGAGGGAGATACCATCTGTTTTATCGAATCAATGAAAATGGAGAACCCTATTTTGGCGCCGGTAGACGGTACCATTGTTCAGCTAAATGTTACTCCAGAGCAAATAGTTAAGCCCGGCGGGACAATAGCCATTATAGAGTATTAAAAGGTTGGTGACTGGTGTTCGGTCTTTTTGAAAGCGGGTTCCAGCTTTTTTATTGGGGCAATGCCTTAATGCTGCTTATTGGGGGGGCTCTAATCTACTTGGGAATTGCCAAGAAGATGGAGCCCCTGTTACTAGTCCCCATAGGTTTCGGCATGCTACTAGTTAATCTACCTCTTGGCGGCTTGATGGATTATGAACTACAGATAACCAACACAACCGGGGTACCAGCCAGGGTTATCAGTATAGAGGTGGATGAAACCAGTAAGATCGGGGAAAACGATGTCATCCTACAATTAGACTCAGGGGAAATATTAGCTCCAATCTATGGCAGGATTAAGCAAGTTGAAGTTTCACCGGGTCAGGAGGTCGCCCCTGGCGAGGTAGTAGCTACAATGATAACCACTGCCCAGACTGACCAAGCAAGGTTACCAACCAAGCCAATGGGTTTACTATCTAGAATATTTGCCTATGGGATTATGTGGCAGGTGATACCACCTCTCATCTTCCTCTGCCTGGGGGCACTGACTGACTTTGGTCCGATGATAGCTAATCCCAAAACCCTGCTGCTTGGGGCTGCTGCGCAATTTGGGGTTTATTTTGCCTTTTTTGCTGCTTTAGCTACCAACCTCTTCATGCCAGGTGGGTTCACAATAGCCGAGGCAGCCTCCATCGGGATAATCGGCGGGGCTGAGGGTCCAACTACAATCTATGTTACCTCCATCCTTGCTCCTCACATAATAGGTGCTACCGCCGTAGCCTGCTATACCTACATGGCGCTGGTACCTATTATCCAGCCACCGATAATAAGATTGCTCACCACCAAGAAAGAGCGGGCTATATATATGAAACCGCAAATGCGTGAGGTGTCATCGCTGGAGAAAATAATATTTCCTTTAATCACCTCGGTGATTGTCATATTATTTGTTCCCATGTCAGCCCCCCTTATTGGCATGTTTATGGTTGGCAACCTGTTTATGACCTGTGGCGTTACTGACAGGCTTAGCAAGACTGCCCAAACTACGTTCATAGACATGTTGACCATATTTCTCACCCTATGTATCGGAGCTACCATGACTGCTGGGAATTTCCTTCAGCCAAAAACTTTGCTAGTCCTCTTTCTAGGGGTGGTGGCATTTGCCACAGCTACCGCAGCCGGCGTTTTGATGGCTAAATTGATGAACCTCTTTTCCAAGCAGAAGATTAATCCTATGATAGGTGCTGCCGGGGTATCGGCAGTGCCCATGGCAGCCAGAGTAGTGCAGGTAATGGGTCAGAAGGCAAACCCCAAAAACTTCCTCTTAATGCATGCTATGGGTCCTAATGTAGCCGGGGCTATTGGTGCTGCCATTGCCGGTGGTGTGTTCTTAGGTATGGTCGGCTGAGTTAACTATTTCGCCCCAGTCTAAATTTCTTTTCAACTCAAATTACCCCTTGCCTTATTGCTTAAAATCGGGTAAAGTCAATTTATGAACAAATCAGATAAATCCCGCATCAGGACTATCTTTGTCTGTCAGCAATGCGGTAAGGAGAGCTTAAAATGGCTGGGACGCTGCCCTAATTGCCAGGAGTGGAACAGCTTTGTCGAGAAAATAGTAACCGCTCCTACTACTTCCTTTCAGTCTGTTTCCCCAGTTAACCCACCTCAAGAGTTATCTCAGGTGGTAATTGAAGCAGCAGACCGCTTTCCTCTTCCCATGGCTGAGCTTAACCGGGTGCTCGGTGGGGGGTTAGTATCTGGCTCTCTGGTGCTTATTAGCGGCGACCCCGGTATTGGCAAATCAACCCTCCTGCTTCAGGCTTCAGCCCTGATGACGCAGGCTCAAGGTAAGGCGGTCTATGTTTCCGGTGAGGAAACACTGCATCAGATTAAGCTCAGGGCAGAGCGTCTGCGAATAAAGGGTGAGGGGCTTTACCTCCTGGCTGAGACTGAGCTTGAGGTTATCCTGAACCAGATTGAGCAATTATCACCCAGCCTGGTAGTCATTGATTCCATTCAGACTGTTTACCTCCCTGAGTTGGATACAGCACCGGGCAGTATAACTCAGGTGCGGGAGTGCACCCTACGGCTTATGCGCTGGGCAAAACTCAGCGCGGTGCCTATTTTCATTGCTGGGCACGTAACTAAGGACGGTGCCATCGCTGGTCCCCGGGTTCTGGAACACATTGTGGATGCGGTGCTTTACCTTGAGGGTGAGCCTTTTAGTGCCTACCGCCTGCTGCGTTGTGTTAAAAACCGCTTTGGTTCTACTAATGAGGTTGGCATCTTTGAGATGAAAAGCGAGGGTCTAGTTGAGGTGGATAATCCATCACAGGTATTCCTGTCGCGACGGGGAAGCCAAGCAGTAGGCTCAGTGGTAGTGCCTACCCTTGAAGGTAGCCGCCCCTTGCTGGTTGAAATTCAAGCCCTGACCAATCCCACCAGCTTTGGCTTACCACGACGCACCGCTAACGGGGTTGACTTCGGTCGGCTGCTGCTGATTACCGCTGTGCTGGCCAGGCGAGTCGGCTTAAAGCTCGGCAATCAGGATATTATAGCTAATGTTACCGGTGGGTTTAAGATTGGAGAACCGGCAGCAGATTTAGGTATTGCTTTATCTATTGCCTCCAGCTTTCGTGACCTGGGGGTTGACCCTGGCTTAGTAGCGGTGGGGGAGGTGGGGCTAAGCGGCGAGCTGAGAGCCGTCTCTCAGCTAGACAGGCGAGTAGCTGAAGCCGCCCGATTAGGCTTCAAGCGGTGCCTGGTGCCTCAGGTGGAAACCAAAGCCAGTTCTAAGGACATAGAGCTTATCCCAACCAGCACCCTGAGGGAAGCAATAGGGGTGGGTCTGGTTAGGGGAAAACCAAGAGCTAGAGCCGATTGAAAGAATAGGGAAGAAATGATAGAAAAGAATATATTACGCGCCCTCGTCTTAGAAGTATTAAGTTCCACGCCAAAAACACAGATTGCTAATACCATCAATGATGTGGAAAGGTTGGTTGCAGAATATGAACTCTTTCCAAGTTCGGATGATTGCCAGCGTCTTAGCATCGACTATAAATACTACGAACATAAAACTCTACACCCCATTGATAAACTCACAATCAATGAGATCATTTGGGACCTTGTCCTAGAACGGGTAGTGACACCCGGTGCGGATTGGGAAAATCAAGGTTTCCCTCCTCACTTTAGACTCACTGAATTTGGTAAGGATTATATTTCTCAATCAGCTCCTCATTACTATGACCCACAAGGTTATATGGAATTCTTGAGGAATATAGTCCAAAATCTTGACCCTGTTATTGAACAATATATTTTTGAAAGTCTGAATTGCTACAGACGACAACTCTTTTTCGCCTCAGCTGTTATGATTGGCGCAGCAGCAGAGAAGGCAATACTACTGCTATTGCAAGCAATTACAGATTCCATGAGTAATCCAAGCAAAAAAAAGAAAGCTGTACAATTACTGGATAGACCTAACCTGCCAGAGATTTTTGATACGATTAGGAAAACCATTGATCCGCTTATCAAAGCAAAGACCATACCTTATTCTGTTCATCAGGGTTGTACAGAACACTTGATGTCGCTTTTCGAGATGATTCGTGTACAAAGAAATGACGCAATTCATCCTATAACTGGGCAAGTTGACAGAACTAAGGTCTTTCTCTCATTACAAACTATACCAACAGCACTTGAGTCTATTAATCGGCTAATTGAGTGGTTTGGGAGTAATTCCATTCCGTAATTCAGCTTCTGCGTTCTACTTAACTATCGGTATCACACAGATAATCCGCAGAATCTCACTGCCCTTATTCACAAAGCAGTGGTGTTCATTAGGCGGAACAAAAACACAGCTATCTTTTGCTATTGGAGTCTCTACTTGCTCACCTACTGCTACCCCCTGACCGGAAAGAATGTATATCTCGTGTTCCCAGGGGTGCTCATGTGATGGAGTGGAGCTACCCGGCTCAACATCAAAGACACGCATGCAGAAGTTGGGTGCTCCCTTATCGGCACAGACAACCTCGCGCTTAACTACTCCGGGTAATTCCTGGACAGCTTTAGTCTCTTGATAACTGCTTACTATCATTATTAGCCTCCCTGTTTATTGTTGACATTATTATATCAATTTTCCATTTACCTAATATAGTCCCATATTATTGAGACTGTTTAGCAACCTATCCCCCTGACCCCCTTCCCTTAATAAGGGAAGGGGGATTAAGGGGGTGAGGTCAGTAAGCAACCTCATATTATTCAGTAGTAGATGTAGGACTCGTTTTGCTTTATAATCTAGTCAGGTATGATGAATAGTCAACAAAAAGTAGGAGCGGTAATTGTGGCTGCTGGTGAGAGCCAGCGGATGGGCGGGGTGGACAAGATGTGGGCTTTATTAGGCGGGAAGCCTGTCTTAGCCCGAGTGGCCGATACCTTTCAAAACTGCAGCCTTATTGACCAGATTGTCATCATCCTGAATGAGCAAAACCTGAAACGAGGAAAACAGCTGGTAGCTGAGCAGGGGTGGTCGAAAATAACCGATGTTTGTCCCGGGGGTAAGCGGCGTCAGGATTCGGTAGTTGCTGGACTTAGCCGACTCAGGAATTGCAACTGGGTAGTAATACATGACGGGGCTAGACCGCTAGTAACAGTGGACTTGATTAAGCAGGGTCTGGTGGAATCAAAAAAAACTGGTGCTGCTGTAGCTGCCGTCCCGGTTACTGACACCATTAAAGTGGCGGGAGACGATAGAATAGTGCACCAGACGCCACCACGTCAAAATCTATGGGCAGTGCAGACTCCACAGGTGTTTCTCCTTGATATAATAACTGAAGCCTATCAGCAGGCGAAAGGCGAGGTCACTGATGATGCTTCACTGGTGGAGCAGTCAGGTTACAGGGTTAAGCTATATATGGGCTCTTATGATAATATAAAGATAACCACCCCTGATGACCTGGCTTTAGCCGAGGTCTTATGGCAGAAGAAGTATGAAAAATAAGATGCGCATTGGCATAGGCTATGATATTCATCCTCTAACTCAGGGACGGAGGCTGGTACTGGGAGGGGTGGACATACCCTATGATAAAGGACTTAGTGGCTGGAGCGATGCCGATGTGCTGACTCACGCTATTATTGATGCCCTGCTTGGGGCGGCAGCTCTAGGCGATATAGGTAGACACTTCCCACCCGGCGAGGCACAATATAAGGATATTTCCAGCTTAGTTCTGCTTAAAAGGGTAAGGGATAAGCTTAAAGAAAATGGCTGGCAGGTAAGTAATATTGATGCTACTATTGTAGCTGAGCAACCCAAACTTGGAGGCTTTATTAACCAGATGCGACAGCAGCTCAGCCAGACGCTTAGTATTAACATAGGACAAGTAAGTATCAAGGCTAGCACCTCAGCCCAACTAGGTTCTATTGGTCGGGGGGAGGGGATAGCTACCTATGTTGTAGCCCTGATAGGAGGTATTTCAAAGTAGGTTTAGTTATGTTTAGACACGTGATAAGTCAAATAAATAAACCAGTCTGCCTTCCTAGGATGCTAAACTGCATCTGTTTCCCGCCCCAGTTCTATGGGGCAACGGGACAAGGAAATTCAGCATGGGAAGGAGATTAGTTCAATGTCGCTTATCACCAGCATTAGAAAAGATATCAAAGCTGTTTTTAACCATGACCCAGCAGCTATTAGCACGCTGGAGGTGCTGCTAGCTTATCCCGGATTTCATGCCCGGCAGTTTCATCGGCTGGCTCATACCCTGTTTCGGTGGCATATTCCGGTTTTACCCCGGCTCATATCTCATATTAGCCGATTTCTCACCGGCATAGAAATCCATCCTGGAGCTAAGATTGGGGAGGGGTTTTTTATTGACCATGGTATGGGTGTGGTCATTGGCGAGACCTCAGAGATTGGTGACAATGTTACCCTATATCAAGGGGTAACCCTGGGCGGCACCAGCCACCAGCGGACAAAGCGGCACCCTACCCTAGGCAACAATGTAGTGGTCGGGGTTGGGGCACAGCTTATCGGAGCTATTACTATAGGCGATAACACCAAAGTTGGGGCAGGCTCGGTGGTAGTAACCTCAGTGCCAGCTAATGCCACCGTAGTTGGCGTGCCGGGACGGGTGGTGACAGTCAGGAATCCCGATACTGACACCGTGGAGAGGTTGCCTGACCCGGTAGGCGAGAAGCTGAAAAAGCTGGAGGGGCGAATAGCCAGGCTGGAAAAAAGTTTAGCCACGGTTAAAGCAAGATGAAGGTATATAATACCCTTTCAGGGCAAAAAGAGGAGTTCTTACCCCAGGGTGATGAGGTAAAGATGTATGTCTGCGGGGTTACACCTTATGATGATTGTCATATAGGTCATGCCATGAGCTACATTCTCTTTGATGTTATCAAACGCTATCTCCAGTTTCGCGGCTACAGGGTGAAATATGTGCAGAATATTACTGATATTGACGATAAGATTATAGACCGAGCTGGTAAACTTGGTATCTCTACTAATGAGCTGGCAGAGGGGTTCATCGCTCACTTTTTTGAAGATATGGATGCCCTGAATGTTGGTCGGGCTGATATTTACCCCAGGGCTACCGAGGAAATACCAAAGATTATTGAGGTAATACAGGGGCTGGTGGATAAGGGCTATGCCTACCCGGCACAGGGCAGTGTCTATTTCAGGGTAAGGAATGTTGCTGATTATGGTAAGTTAGCCCACCGCAATCTGGAGTCTATGATGACTACAGAAAGCGCACTGGGCAGTGATGACAAAGAGAGTCCTATGGACTTTGTCCTGTGGAAGGCAGCCAAGCCTGGTGAACCATCGTGGGAAAGCCCATGGGGTCAGGGCAGACCCGGCTGGCACATTGAGTGCAGTGCTATGGCTCTGAAATATCTGGGCAACACCCTTGACATCCATGGTGGTGGGCAAGACCTGATTTTCCCCCACCATGAGAATGAGATAGCCCAGTCGGAGAGTTTTACCGGCACCAAGCCCTTCGCTAGATACTGGCTCCATAACGGGCTGGTGCAGCTTGGTGAAGAGAAGATGAGCAAATCCCTGGGCAACCTGATAACTATAAAAGAGGCGCTGGGGAAATATAGCCCTGATGCTATCCGCATTTTTGTCCTCAGCTCCCACTACCGTAGCCCCCTTACCTATTCTGAAGAGGCACTAGCGGCGGCGGAGAAAGGGGCAGAAAGATTAGGGCGGGTATACGGAAGGGTTGACCCTACCGGTGGCAAGGGCACAGCTCTTGATGCTGAGCCTTATCGTAAGCAGTTTGTTGAGGCGATGGATGATGATTTCAATGCGCCTCAAGCTATTGCTGCCCTTTTTGATTTAGCTCGGGAGATAAACCAGGCTGCTGATTCCGGTATCAGTTTTCAGGTTGCCAGAGACCTTCTCTTATCACTGGCAAGAGAGGCGTTAGGGTTGAAGCTTCGAATAGTCTATGGGAAGGCTTCATTTAAGGGTTCAGGAAAACTGAGCGCAAAGGCTACAGTCATACTTGGTGCGGTTAACGCTCGTGTCAGCCGTCTTGTTGAGGAGCGCTCGAGGTGCCGTAAAGCCAAGCAGTGGCAGCGGGCTGACGAAATACGGATTCACTTAGCGGAACTGGGCATAGTCTTGGAGGATACTGCTGAGGGAACAAGATGGATACGGAGGCATGCTCCAGAGGTTGGGCCTCTTGATAATCTTCTCGCTAAGCTGAGCATAGCCCTTGAGGATACCCCTCAGGGGACAGTGTGGAAGCGCAAGCGATAACTTAATACCTCCCTCTCCTTCTAAAGGGTAGATACTAAAGGAGAGTCAAAGAGAGGCGAAGCCTCTCTTATACAACCCATTCCCCCCTCCATTATAAAGGGAGGGGGATAAAGGGGGTGGGTTGCTAAATACTTGTATGATAGGGCTTATTCGGAGGTAAATTATGTGGCAGAATGTAGCCTTTATTCTAATTGGCCTGGGTATACTGGCTTTAATTGGCTGGGGAGTTAAGGGTTTTTTTCTGGCGGCTGATATTCCCCTGCTCATCAGGATAGCCGTTGGTGCTATTGGCGCCGGGGTATTAGTGCTTATTGGCGTGGCTATTAAAGACAGGCTTAAGAAGGCTAAGACTGAAGATTTCAAGGAGGTTGAGAGGTGATTATTACCACATCAGACCAAATAGAGGGAAAAACAGCTATTAACACTATAGGGCTGGTCAATGGCAGTACAATTCGGGCAAGGCATCTGGGCAAGGATATTATGGCTGGGTTGAGGGGTATGGTGGGTGGTGAGATAACCGAATACACCAAGATGATGGCTGAGGCCAGAGAGGAAGCTATTCAGAGAATGGTAGAGGATGCAGAAAAGAAGGGGGCTAATGCCGTAGTCAGTATGAGGTTTTCTACATCAATGATAATGCAGAATGCGGCCGAAGTGCTGGCCTATGGCACCGGCGTGGTTTTAGAATAATTAGAGCATCAGACCCTGTGTTGCCCCTAAAGGAAAGATTGCTTTACGCTGCTCTGCCTTTCAGTAACAATCTACCAATAATGGGGTAGGTTGGTGTTGAGACCAATAAAACCACATTAACAGGAGACTGCCATCAAGAAATTCAGCTTTCGCTCATTTTTTTCCGGGCTACTACCCCTCTTCGTGCTAGCACACTTTATGCATCACCTGCTGACCGCACTCCAGGTACCCCTTTTGCCATTTATCCGTGATGAGTTCACTCTTGATTACACTCAGGCGGGAGTGGTGACCGCAGCATTCAATATACCATATGGCATCAGCCAATTGCCGGCGGGGTGGCTCGCCGACCATATTGGACCACGCCTATTAATTGCCATAGGCATCTGCGGCGTTGCCCTAGCTGGGTTCCTAGTCGGCTTTTCACAAACCTATATTTTGATGATTGTCTTCCTGGGGCTAATGGGGGTGCTGGGTGGTGGCTACCACCCAGCCTCTCCACCGGTGATATCGGCATTGGTTGAGCCTAAGAACCGGGGCCGAGCACTGGGGGTCCACCTCATTGGTGGCAGCGCCAGCTTCTTCCTGACCCCCCTCATCGGTATCGCCATTGCCACTGCCTGGGGCTGGCGAGGCTCATTCATTACGCTAGCTGTCCCCACTATGGCATTCGGAATCGTATTTTATGTGCTCATGGGACGGCGAGCAGCCACGAAGAGGGTTGAGCACAGAATAACCAATAGTCATAACAAGGCACCACCCACTTCAGGCCGTTTGCGCCGCTTAACAGCGTTTATAATTCTAAGCACATTCGCCGGGGCAGTGACTTTCTCCATAATAGCCTTCGTTCCACTGCTCATGGTCGACCACTTCAGTGTCAGCAAGGAAACAGCAGCCGCCTTTATATCCCTCATCTACTCGGCTGGACTCTGGGCAAGCCCGTTGGGTGGATACCTCTCCGACCGTTTAGGCAGGGTGCCGGTGGTACTGGCAGTATGCCTTATTACCGGACCTGTCCTCTACCTATTGAGCCTGGCGCCTTACGGATTAGGTATCGGTGCCCTACTCCTTACTATTGGCATGATTCAGTATATCCGTATGCCGGTGTCAGAAGCGTATATTATCGGCCAGACCTCAGAGTATAATCGCTCAACGATACTCGGCATCTACTACTTCGGCAACCTAGAGGGCACCGGCTTACTAACGCCGGTAATAGGCTACCTCATTGACCAGTTTGGTTTCTCCACCAGCTTCACCATCGTGGCTGCCATTACGGTCACAGTGACCCTCGCCTGCTCTATATTGTTATGGGGTAAGCGGGACTGACCGCCTCTCAAACAAAAGAGCACACAACTCACCACCGCCCAGTCACCAAAGACCAGAGAGGGCGCCAAGGTTTTAGCTTAATGAGACCAACCGGTAGCTCTAGCTCTGTCTTTTCACTGACTGGAAACATATTTATCCTGTCTACCTCTGCTTTCAAATGGGGTAACTCTGCCTGATAGTTACCCCCAGCCAATATATCATCAATGCGATGCATCATCTCTGAAGCTGCTTTAATGCGCTGCTCCCCTGCCTCAGCCATCTGTTTAGAGATGAGCCCGTATTTTGCCTTCAAGCGGTTGAGGCCTAGGATAGCCTCATAAGCAGTATCCACAATCTGCTGGCGTGACATCCACTCTGTCTCATAATTCAGAGAATACTTCCAGCTTGGCGATAGCAGTGCCTGACGATGTTCCTCTAATGTCCGAAACAGGATACGGTAGCCATAGCGCTCCGGTTGCTCAAAGCCGAGACTGCCAGGGTCAAGAAAGGGTGATAGGGGAGCAATAAACAAGGAAAGCCGCTTATCTCCCTTAAACCTGTGTAATAAGAAGTCGCAGTAGTCAACAGTATCCATTACTGACTGGGGGGTTTGCCTCGGCAGCCCAATCATAAAGAACACGTCCAGTCGCCCACAGCCGACATCAAGGGCATCGCTAAGAGTTTGCTCCAGGGCTTGATTGGAATAGTATTTGCCAGCGGCTCTCCTTACCTCAGCGTCGTGAGACTCAGGCGAAATCTCTAGACAGAAGTTGGGACAGGATAGGCTCATCTGATGCAGAAAGTCCCCTGAGGCAGGCGAGAATAGTTCAAAAATGAGCTGATTCTTCACCCTATCCTTCTTAAGCAAGTGCAAAATCTCAGAGGCGTAATCATCTCCTGACTGGCGCAGGTCTCCCAGGATGAAAATAGGACCACTGCTGAAGTGCCCAATCTGCTTCACAGCTTGAGCCACCGATTCCGGAGAACGAAAACCAGCCTTTTCTCGATTATAAAAGCGGCGGAAGGCTGAAGCAGAGCCTCCACAGACAACACAATTCTGGGTGCAACCATGGCAGGTCAGCACAGCAGTGATGGGATAGTGAAGCCAGCCCTTAAAGGGAATGTGGCTGGCAAGGTCACGGTGTCTGATAACCGAGCGTATGACACTATTGTAGCCACTGACCCCAACATTGCTGAGGTCAGTGGGGATGTAACAGAAAGGATTTTCCCGTATCCTACCCTGGCTATCTCGCCAAACCAGGTTAGGCACTGCTTCAGGCCGCCTCCTGTTTACTATGCAATCCATTAGCTGGCGAAAGGGCTCTTCAGTAGAATCACCCCTCAGCACATAGTCTATCTCAGGGTATTGGAGTAGCTCTTGATAGTAATAAGAGGCAGAAAACCCTCCTAATATCACCTTCGCCTCTGGGTGGCATCTCTTCACCAGCTTCGCTACCTCAATAGCCCCATGAGCATGCACCAGCCAGTGTAAATCAATACCGAAGACTGGTGACCTCAGACGCCTTATCAGTGCCTCAGCATCAAACTTCCTATCGTTTAGCATACGCACCGCCAAGTTAACGATGCGCACTTGATAGCCGGCGCGTTCCAGATATTCAGCAATACTGGTAAAGCCGACAGGATACATCTCAAAAACCGGGGAGGGAGGAATCAGGTCACTAACCGGTCCGTAAAGAATCGTTTTTTGGCGAAAGTCATATACGCTGGGCGAATGCAGCAAAACCAAGTCAGGTGACATCACCCTACCCCCAAATCCCAGCCAGAATATAGCCGATGCCCAAGAGCAATTGAGTTAAAAGAACAACCAGAACATTGTTAGCCATAGCTGGTACTAGCTTAGTTATCTCTTGATGTCTCAAGGCACCCTGAATAGCCTTTACCGCCAAGGGAAGCGTTAATAAGGCTATTAAACAGAAGAGTGGCATCAGCCTTGCTACCACACCACCAATTATCCACAAATAGACTATCAGGGTCAGCATTGCATAGAGGAGGCTTGCCCTTGCCTTTCCCATAGTGATGGGCAAAGTTTTCCTACCTGCTTTCTCATCAGCTTCTGTATCGGGAAATTCATTTAATAGTAGCAGGTTATGCACGAAAATAGCTGAGGGTATGGATGCCACCACCGCAGGCAGGGTGTAAGCAGTGGTCTGAACAAAGTAAGCCCCTAATACCGGCAAAGCCCCCAACCCCACCCCGGGAGCCCACTCAGGCCATCCCAGCTTGAGTATGACGGGGGTATAAAGGAGGATGCATACCGCAGCTATTAGGAGCAGAGGTAACAGCTGCCAGCCTCTGGCTACCACGAAATAGACACCTATAGGTATGGCTAGCAGGAAAGAGGTCAGGCCTAGCCAAAGGACTTGCCTTGGTTTGAGAAGGGCAGAGGGGAGGATGCCACTGCCTCCACTAAAAGGAGTTCTTTTAACCTCCAGGTCTATGCCACTTCTATAGTCAAAGTAGTCGTTAAGGGTATTGACGCTAATATGAGTTAGGAGTAGCCCGACGAAAGCCAACAGAGCATAACCAAGATGAAAGGCATCATCTTTATACCACGCTAGGCAGGTGCCTAGGAATACCAGCACCACGGAGAGAAGCAGGAATTGCGGTCTGGTCTCTAAAAACCATATTTTCAGCTTCACTTCTTTTCCTTATGAGCTATAGCTACATGTTTCTGCCAGCATTTCTCATGCACATAAACAGCACATCTTGCGCAGTAGTAGATATGGGCTCTAGCCTCCTTTCCACAAACGAGACAATCCACTGGCTACCCCCTGAAATTATTTATTAACCCCCAGTTATCTTATTCTTACCTCATCACCTACCTCAGCATTAAGATAAGCACAAGCGCTACCCTCTTTTAGGGATACCTCAAGGTATCCGCTGCTGCCGATGAGAGCTAGCAGCCCTCTGCCTTCAGTGTAGGTGCGGCTTAACCCGGAAATAGGCTGGTTACCAACCTCAATAGTTATTGCCTGTTTCGCCTGGGGTAGGTCATCACTCTTGATATTAGTAATCAAATTACCGAAGCTATCAATGTGGAGGATTTGCCCCACAAGTGAGCCATCCGGTGCATGATATGGGTGAGGCAGCGGTAGCATTACCACCGAAGTAATTGCCTCACCAAAATCTATCGGCGAGAAACCCAAGGAAAGTCGAGCTGCTACCGGAGCAAAGATATCGCGTCCGTGGAAGGTAGAGCTGACCGGCGACCGCCAGAACCGAGGTTTAGTAATAGCAATTGCTTCTAACTCTGGCCCTAGCTCCACGTATTGTGAATTGGCCTTGTCCTCTACCAGCTTGGTTAAAGACTGCTGGATAACATAACTCAGGACGCCATTGTCTGGGGCAACAAAGTCAGCCGATGGTGTTCTCAGAATAATAGCTCTGCGCTCAGTGCCTACCCCGGGGTCAACCACCACTACATGGATTGTTTTCCGAGGGAAAAATGGACATGCCGTACCTAAGATAAAGGCGGCCTGGGGGACATCCTGTGGTCTAATAATATGACAAATATCAATTATCTTCACCTCAGGATTGATACTGAGTATTACCCCCTTCATTGCCGCCACATAGGCATCAGTTAAGCCAAAGTCAGTGGTGAGAGTTATTATAGGATTCATACTATCCCTAGTTCTACCGCAGTCGCCAACTATTAGCCAATCCTGATAGTCAATATGGAGACAATGATAAATAGAACCACTAAGACAATGGTAAGCTGGAATAGCGTCTTTTCCACGCCTCGTTTAGTGCGAAAGACGGTGTCAGGCTGACCAAAGATACCCCCCAACCCACCACCCCGAACCTGAAGCAGAATAGCCAGTATCAAGGCTATAGATAGCACAATCTGAGCTACGCTTAAGTAGGTTTGCATCTTAGTTCTTCCCCTAGCTTTTTCCTCAATAATTTGTTCACCAGCTTTGGATTGGCGCGACCCCTGGTAGCCTTCATCACCTGCCCAACAAGAAACTTGAGCGCTTGCTCCTTCCCTGCCTTGTAATCGGCCACTGCTGGCTGATTATTGTTTATTGCTGTAATGACCTCCGCTTCAATCGCCTCAGTATCACTTATCTGGCTTACCCCGTGGTGAGTAACAATGTCAGCGGCGTCTTTTCCGGTATTAAACATTTCCTCAAACACGAGCTTAGCACTGGTGCCGCTGACATTACCTTCCTGTATCAAAGCCAGCAACTGGCAAAGCTGCTCAGGGCTAACCCTGCTGTCACTAATCTTAGTATTAGTAGCATTAAGCAAACGACTGAATTCGCCTAGGAGCCAATTACTCACCATTTTAGCTCTTTTGGCTAGTGGCAAGCCGTGGGGCGTTTCTGTTTTCAGGCAGGCTTCAAAGTAGTCAGCCACCGCTTTAGAGCTGGCAAGCAGGCTGGCATCATAGACAAGTAGCCCATATTCAGCTACAAATCGGTCGTGTCTGACCTCAGGGAACTCGGGGAGCCTGTCCCTTATTTCCTCCACCCATGCCTTATCTAAAATTAGGGGAGGAAGATCCGGCTCAAAATAGAAAAATGCCTCTCCTTTGGTGCGTTGTGAAACCGTTTTCCCCTTCTCTTCCACCCAACCCCTGGTCTCCTGGACAAGCCTTCTGCCCTCGGCGGCTATCTCCCTCTGTCGTTTAGCTTCATACTCTAGAGCCTGGTAAACTGCCTTGAAGCTATTCATATTCTTGACCTCGGCTTTAGCCAGAGAATCCGAGCTATTCTCGGGGCGAATACTGATATTGGCATCACACCTGAAGCTCCCCTCCTCCATATTTGCCGCAGATACCCCCAAATACTGGAGTGTAGTCCGTAGTGCTATCAGGTACTGCCTTGCTTCTTCCGCAGAGCGCAGGTCAGGCTCACTGACAATCTCCATTAGCGGCACTCCAGACCGATTAACATCTACCAAGCTGTAAGTCTCTCCGTCAGCAGAGGTGCGGTGCACTAGCCTGGCTACATCCTCCTCAAGGTGCACATTCTTTATGCCTACCTTCTTTTTCTCACCATTAAGCTCAATGGTGAGCCAGCCGTGTTGCCCAATAGGAGCGTCATCCTGCGAAAGCTGATAACCCTTCATCAGGTCGGGGTAGAAGTAAAACCTACGGTCAAACTTGGTGCACTCGGGAATAGTGCAGTTTAGTGCTAAGGCTGTCATTACAGTGTATTCCACCGCTTGCTGATTAATAGTAGGCATAGCGCCAGGCATTCCCAGGCATACCGGGCAGACATAGGTGTTAGGTGGAGCATTAGCATAGTCAGCGCTGCAGCGACAGAACATCTTGCTCTTGGTCAATAGCTGAACATGCACCTCAAATCCAATAATAGTCTCAAAATTCATACTTACCCCACCCTTATGTATTAGCACATTTAGTATAGCAATAATATCAGTGGCCGACAAGGAAAAAACCTTATTTAAGTAACTTCACCCCCGAAATCCCTGTTCCGAGGAAAGGAAAAAGGGTTCTTGAAAAGGTAAAGCCCCTTCACACTGCCCTTAATAAATAATCTCATCTGTGGTATAATTTTTTTGTTATAGTTTGGGGGATATAGCTCAGTAGGGAGAGCGCTGCGTTCGCATCGCAGAGGTTGGGGGTTCGAATCCCCCTATCTCCACCATAGTTTAAGCTGAATAAGGAGGTGGATTTGCGCCCCTGTAGCTCAGGTGGATAGAGCAGCGGTTTCCTAAACCGCGTGCCCGGGTTCGAGTCCCGGCAGGGGTACCAGAGTAATTATATTATTCGGCTAGGGAAGGAGGAAAGTTTATCGGCATTCACAGTGATATGGTGTTATGCTATCGAAAGACAAAAAGTATGCTTTAATACTGCTCACGCCTGCCTTTGCCTTAGTTATCTTTCTCTTCATCTATCCTCTGGGTCACAGCTTTTACCTTAGTTTCCTCAATTATAACCTTATATCGGGTGATCAGAGTTTTGTTGGCCTCAAAAATTACATCCGACTTTTTGGTGCCCCCGATTTTCTCTGGTCCATTGCGCGTAATTTATTTTACACCGCTTTTGTGGTCACCTTTAATTTCATCATAGGCTTTGCCTCTCTAGAGAAATAATTGCTAAACAGCTTATGTAATAGTTTGGATAAATGTGATAAAATAATTTATTAAAGGAGTGTAGCTCAGTTGGAAGAGCAGCGGTCTCCAAAACCGCAGGGCGGGGGTTCGAGTCCTCCCACTCCTGCCAATTTTTAGCTTCAAGAAGGCTCAAATTTCCTCGCTGGCCGCATCTCTTCAGGGTCTATTGCCGACATTTTCCATTAGCTCAGGCTCCAGTACCTCTGAATGCCCTAATGCTTCACTAACTATCTTAGGATGGATACCAGCCAGTAGCATTAAACTAGCAAAGGTATGCCTCAGGTCATGGAAGCGAGTGCCAGTGAGCCCAGCCCTGCGGGCAATCCTGGCGAAGTTATGGGTAAGAGTGCCTGGGTCCATAGGGCTGCTTTTCAGGACCTGGCACGGGAAAGTGTCAAACAATGTGCTTGGGCTAGGCAATATTTCGCTGAGCAAATGAGACTGGGGCACAAACCTTCCAAGGCATACCGAGCTCTGGCAAACCGGTGGGCAGCGATTGTCTGGAAAATGCTTCAGGAAAGAGAGCTCTTCAATCAATCCCGCTTAGACAAGAGCCAGATTAAAGCACTATCAGCTGTCTAGATTCCTGCGCTCCATTCGCAAGCCAGTAAAATCTGTACTAGGGGGGATTGACAAAGGGAGCCCTTTTTTTATCTACTTTCAGGATGATATTTCCTTCTATGCTCTCTAAGGAACTTCTCGGTCTCTAACCACTCCAGCATCACATCAAGCCTCATGCCCAGCCTTTCATATGGAGTTATAAAATCTTCAAGGCCGTGAAAGTTCTCCTCTTTAATACTCTTTATTGCACGGTCAATCGTCTTGTCACACTCCACTTTTCAATCCTACGCCTCACCCCATCAGCAACCACCCTCGGGTCAAGTTCCATCAAAGCGTTCTCAAATCTTTTCCCAGATAGCCTCCACAAAAGCCTAAGTAATAATGCACTAAAACTGATTTTCATCACTTAGCTACTTCTATTAGGTATTCTACCACAAAGAGAGGCTTCGCCTCTCTTATCCCCTTTATCCCCCCTTCCCCTTATCAAGGGGAAGGGGTTGTTTATCTACCTCACCTGTCCCCCTCTCCTTTGAAGGAGAGGGTATGAAACTGGACCTAAAAACCACCTGCTGACAGGTGGGATGCCACTTGCCCAATTACGGCTGAGGCTACCCACACGGGAGGGGGAGGTTTCAGAGGGACATTAAGCCCCTAGCCCCAGTTTCCCCTGGCAGAGCCCGCCAGTTACTGTTCCAATAAACCCTCGGTTGCTGTGATATTCTCCCTCAAAGTGAATTTCTACAAAGCCTTATTTTAGCCTAAAACCATATTTATAGGGGTCATCTTCGTCCATCACAAAAGTATGCATTCCGGTGACAAAAGCACGTCCGGTTACCTCTGGAATAATAGCCTTGATGCTGCCAACGCTAACTTCTTTAACAGCTTTTGCGTGAAAACGTGAGCCAATAATGCTTTCGGTGACGAGTGTCTCCCCCAAGCGCAGCTTCCCTTTAGCATAGTGGGTAGCTACCCTTGAACTTGTCCCTGAACCGCATGGTGACCTATCTATACAATTATTACCTAGCATCAATATGTTCTTGACAGTATCTCTTGCTTCTGCCTCTGGGTTAGTAACTTTGTCACTTATCAAAATCGCACTAAGCCCTTTGATATAATCCTTCTCAGGGTGCTGAATCTGCACCTGCTTATTGATAGATTCGATGATTTCCTCAAAAAGCCCAGAGGTATAAACCCCTTTGATGCTAGCCACATCACTTTTAATTCCCAAATCTTTCGCTTCTATGATAGCGTAAAAGTTTCCCCCAAATGCGATGTCAACTGGCAATTCACCTAGGCGAGGAACTTTGATCACCCCTGGCTTATATAGAAATGAAGGCACATTTTGCAGCGTGCCACTCCGCACTTTGCCGTTTTCAACACTCACCCTGACACGAATCAACCCAGCTGGCACATCTATGGCAACCTCAGTCTCAGGTTCTCTTGTCTCGACAATTCCTATCTCAACGGCGAGGGTTGCGGCTCCTATTGAGCCGTGCCCGCACATATCACGGAATCCCCCTGCCGACAAAAAGATGAGGCCAAAGGCCGCTCCATCTGTAACTGGAGGTGTCATTATACAAGCCCACATGTCAGTATGGCCCCGAGGCTCATTGAGTATCGCTGTCGCCAAATGATTAAGATTCTGCCGGGCAAAATCTCTTTTCTCTGGCATTGTCTTTCCTGGGATATTAGGAATTCCCCCGGTTACTATCCTAACAGGCATTCCCGCCGTGTGGAGGTCAACCGTCGTTAGCATTTTGTGAAATCTCATAACAATGTTCTCCTTTCCCTATTTCTTTAGAACATCGTAAGTGAACAAAACCATTAACCCTCTTTACTGTTTCTTACCTTTAGCAGCAGCCGCAATCGCCTCCACGTGTTTAAGGCTTGTTCCACAACAGCCACCTACAATTGATGCCCCGGCGGCAATCCAGCCTGGAACCTCTTTAGCCATCTCCTCAGGGGTAATCGGCTGGACTACCTTACCGTTAATTAACTGGGCTAAGCCAGCATCAGGCTTTATTGATAGTGGTTTATCACAAGACTCCCTCATTTCCTTAACAACGGTAAGTGCATCTCCTATAGGACTGATGCCACCGCAGACAGCACCTATAACATCAGCCCCAGCCTCGTGAAGCCTTGCTGATGCTGTCCTGACATCGACACCCATGAGTGTTCTAATTCCCTTCTTTGTAGGATAAAAAAGGTTTCGGGCCATCACAGGCAGGTCGCAGTGATCCTTTATTGCTTTGATGGCGATTGCTATCTGTTCTGTATCGTTCTCGTTGAGCACGAATAGGTCAACTCCAGCCTCTAACGAGGGGATTATCTGCTCTACGAAGCTTTCGTAGAGTTTATCAACGGTCATATCGCCCACAGGCTCTAAGAAAACACCGGTCATGCCCAGGTGCCCAGCTAGATAGCAATTCTTCGGTGTAACCTCTCTAGCGAGCTGCGTTTGCCTAAGGGTTAATTCGTAGACCTTATCCTCTAAACCAAACTCCTTTAACCTATATCTACCATTACCCTGAGCCCCCGCTGCTCCAATATCGCTTCCAGCTGCGTATGTTGCTTTGAGGACACTTTGAAACTCTTTGGGGTGGTTAACAATCCAGTCAGCCAAGTGCCCATCTAAATTACGTCCCACCTCTTGTTCCAATAATGTGTGTATTGGTCCATAAGTAACCAATATCTCGCCATCTCTTAGCCTTTTTAGAAAGTCTGTTGCCATTTTCTTATTCTCTCTCCCTTCTCATACGCTTATCTAACCCAATTTCAGGTTAAACCCAGAAGCTCTTTTGCTTTATCCACTGCGGAGCCGGCATCTGGAGCATACCCATCAGCACCAATAAAGTCAGCGTATTCCTGAGTTACAATACATCCTCCAATCATTGTCTTTACTCGCTCTTTCAAGCCGGCTTCCTCTAGAGCCTCCACAACAAATTTCATATTTTGCATGGTGGTAGTAAGAAGAGCAGACATGCCAATTATCTGGGCACCGTCTAGGGCAGCATCAACAAACTTCTGGGGAGGAGTATTCACTCCCAGGTCGGTGACCTCAAAACCAGAACCTCTCAGCACCACCATCACAAGATTCTTGCCTATACTGTGTACATCTCCGGCTACTGTCCCCAATGCTATCTTTCCTTTCACCCTTTGCCCACCACTCTTCAATAACAATGGCTCCAATACCTGCATCCCTGCATCCATAGCCTGTGCAGCCAACATTACTTCAGGAAGAAATATCTCATTTTCTTTGAATAGTTTACCCACCACAGTCATGCCGCCAATCAGCCCTTTATCAAGCACATCGCCTGCACTTACTCCCTCACCCAGAGCTACTTGGGTCAACTCTCTTACCTTGGAAACCTGACCCTCTTTCAGGTTTTCTACTATTGCTTCTAATGTGTCCATTCCTTCTCCTTCTTTCGTTCCTTCTGGGAAGACAGCAATCGTGCCCACACGGGAGGGAGGAATTGAGGGGAAACCAACCCCCAGCCTCAGTTTCCCCTGGCAGAGCCCGCACTAGCTAGTTTTTGTTTAGTAATATAGATACGGCGTAACCCAGCCCCTATTCTAGTAAATACCTCAGAGTTTATAGTATCAGCCCAATTCGCAATCTCATCAGCACTGACCTCCTGATTGCCTTGGTATCCCAGCAATACTACTTCATCACCGACTTTTACCTCAGGCACAGTAGTTACATCTACAATGCATTGGTCCATACACACCCTTCCCCGAATAGGTACTCGTTGTCCATGTATCAGAACCTGCCCCCGATTAGATAGTAAGCGGGGAACATCCTCAATGCTAGCCCCAGAGCGGTTAAGGCCAGTATCTACCTTGACATGCACAGCAATGGTGGTGTCGAGCTCCCTGGCTGCTTTATCTAGAGCGAGGGGAAGTTTGGTTTCGGTTATCGTGGGAGTCAGTTTTTTCTCAACTATTGCGGTTGCCTGAGCAAGTGGTACCTCGCCTAATATCAAGACTGGAGCCGTAATGCCAGCATTCCGCAGTTCCAACCCCTCTTCCAGAGAATGAACACCGAGCCACTCCGCACCTGCTGCCACTGCTGCTTTCACAATCTGAACAGCACCGTGCCCATAAGCATTTTTTTTCACTACTGCCATTAACTGTGTCCCTGGTCGCAGGTGCTGACGCAAGTTTTTGATATTATGAGTGAGTGCTGACAGATCTATTTCGGCCCAGCTCAGCAAATCACCTTTAGTCATATAGCATCTTTGGGGTTCTCTCCTTCAATGACTCGCTTACTGCCGCCGCAAGTCTAGTCATATTCCCTCTTCGGATATGCATGCTCAAGGCCTACCTGTTTAAACCAAGTTCCTTCTACTTTCTTGAGTTCTTTGACCAAATCCTCAGACAGCGGCTTTGGTTTATAAGTTTTTAATATTTTGAGGGTTTTTTCGTTTAACAGTTCCTCACAATTCTTTACCCCTTTGCCTTTTATTAAGCTACGGTCAAAGACCGTTGGCACCCAGAACTTACGAAAATGCTTTAATGTGTGCCTCTGGGAAAGGTAGTCCCCTCTCGGCCCCACACGCTCAATAAGGTCAAGGGGAAGAGTTTCATCATTGATTTCCAAACCACCCATTATAACCTTAACCATCTCAACAACCTCATCGGTAAGGACTATAAGCTCGGGGAATACCATCCTCGCATGGTATGCCAGACCCACATCATGAACGAGGTCAGCCCCTGATAACATCGTCATAAGAATTTGATAGGTGATTTCTATCCCTATCTGAGCACCAATTATATCAGCGTCTGTGCACCCGGCGGTGCCGAACATAGGAAGCTTGTAGTAATGACTCATCTCGGTTAGTCCTGCAACAATAAGGCTCATTTCCGGAGCACCGTAGGAGAAAATTGTCGTCTTCATGTCCATAATACTGGGCAAGGAGCCAAAAATAATAGGTGTTCCAGGCCTCTTAAGCTGCAGAACAACCAGTGCGCTTAAGCATTCAGCACTCCCAATAACTAATGCCCCGGGAAGGGTAGCCGGGGTAGTGGCACCAGCCATCGGCATACTATATACAATATTGGGGATCCCCTTCTCGGCGCATAGAAGGCTCTTCTCCATGGCATCTTTCCCCTGTATCAGTGGACTAACTGGCTCAGATGCCCCAATAAAGAATGGCTTGGCCTGCAACTCTTTCTCCCCCCCGGCAACCATAGAGCAAACCTTCAGCACTTCTCTAAGGCTTGAGACACCATTGAGGCAGCAGGCTACTGGCTTTGAGCTATTAAGTACTACCTGGAGAAGAGACACCTTATCAGCAATAGCCCCCGGTAGGCTTGAATAAGCCCCAGTTGTATATGACCATGTGATGTTGGGCAAGGCATCAATTAATCGTGCTGTATCAGCGACATCCTCGACATAACATGGCCTTCGCTGTCGTGTATAAGGGTCCAGGTAATCTGGAGAATCAGGCATTGCTCCAAAATACGACCCGGTCATTCCATCTAGAACCATCGCTGGTTCACCTTCCCGTGTGTATAGGGTAATAGTCTTGGGAGTAGTTCTCAGGGCTTGCTCAACCAGATAGGAAGGAATTTTTACCCTTTGGGGGTCAGATACATCAGCGCCAGCCTCACCTAGTATATCGACTGCTTCCTGGCAATCAAAAGCAACGCCTGTCTTTTCCAGAACCTGAAGAGTGGCGAGGTGCAGTTCTTCCTTTTGCCTATCTGATAAAAGGCGAAATTGTGGACTGGTAAAATGAATATAATTACTGCGCATAAATGCCTCCTTTACGAACTCGTGATTGCCCTTTTCACCCATTCAACAGCAGAACTCGCTTCTGGAGCATAGCCATCGGCTCCTATTGATTTAGCAAACTCCTCAGTGATAGCTGCACCACCAACAATGACTTTCACTTTATCACGTAATCCTCTCTCTTTCAGGACATCAAGTGTGTTTCCCATGTTGAGCATTGTCGTTGTCAGTAAGGCAGACATGCCAAGAATATCGGGTTTATGCTCTTCTATTGCTTGGGCAAATACATCAGGCTTAACATCCACTCCAAGGTCTATAACCTCAAACCCATTTCCCTCAAGGAGAAAACAAACTATTTTCCTCCCTATATTATGTATATCTCCTTCCACAGTACCCATAACAATCGTTCCCCTCCCTTTCTGCCCCGCTTTAGCTAATAATGGCCTTAGGATGTTAAGCCCCTTATGCATAGCCTCAGCGGACGCCATAACTTCGGGGAGAAACATCTCTCCCGAGCCAAAACGCTTGCCTACAATCTCCATTCCAGCAATGAGCCCGTTTACCAGAATGCCTCGGGCATCAGCTCCTTCCCCCAGCGCCCGGCTAACCTGGGATTCAACTGCTTCCACATCTCCTTCCATAACAGCCTCATTTAAAATACTATATGTTACCATTTATAATTATCTCCTTTCCTTAGCCTAAAATCAAAGGATGCCAAACATGAGATAGACGATTAATATCCTCATCTGATGAAACTAGTTATATTCCCACTTATAATTATCTCACTTCAAATTTTGAAGCTTGCTACTTGAGTCCGAAGGCTACCTCGGGAAGCCATAGGGCAGCTAGCTGAGGGAAAAACAACGCTAAGACACAAGTCAACTGAAGCGGTATAACTAGAGCCTATGTCTAGCCGCATATATCCCTTTCCTAGATTATGAATACCTTGTGCTAACCCTACTACATAAAACCGGCAAAGGGGCGCCGTACTACAGCATTGTAGACCCAATTTATCATGGTAGTAAAGTCAAAGACCGGCAGCCTAACTGCTTCTTGAATAGCCCAGGCATAAGTTGGAAAGAGGCTGCACTCGGCCAGGATTGCACCAATGTCCGGGTTCTCACTGACCATTTTCTTTACAAGTCCAACTAATTCCTGCTCAAGCTTGGCGGGGTTGTTATGCCCTATGCCCTGAAGAATCTTCTGCATCTCAGGCAGGTCCTCGGCGCCAGCAATAACAATGGTGGATAGGTCATTAACCCCGCAATTCTTAAGGGCAGGGGCAGATGATAAAACACGACCGTTAGCACAGATAATACCTACCTTCTGATGAGGCTTGAGCGCACGGCTTATCATTGGCACCTGCATAAGACTGGAGAAGAAACAAGGAACATTTAGTGCCGCAGTAACCTCTGGCAAATAATTAGCGAAATAACCGCAGGCACCTATAATTGCTCGACAACCCTGTTGCTCCAATTCCTTTCCTGCCTCGATGAGCTGTTCTAAAACAAGGGGGTCAACCTTAGGAGATACTACCCGTTCTACAGAGGCTGCCTCTATGGCTTTAAAATGCACCGGGAAATCAAAGGTAGTCGCATTTTCTACGCTGCCTGGAAGCAGGATATACCCGGCCTGACCAAATAGGATAATCCCGATGGCAACGCCTCCTAATACCTGCCCTTTCGGTATAAAAACCTCTTCTTGCCCATAACCAGATGTATAAGTGTACATAATGTATTCCTCCCTTTTTTCTATTTTTTAAACAACCTTCTTAATCCCACCTCTAAATAAAGATATTTAACATCCCTTATTAAACACGCTCAATACTCCTCAGGGCGCCATAAGAACCTTTGAACCTAGGATTAGCTCAGGTAGCCATAGGGACAGCGGCGGGAAGTAAGTGGTGACCAGAACGAGCGGCAGGTATACAAAGACTACTATCAGCATTGACGTCTTAAACATCTCGCCGAAGGTAACTCCTCCGACGCGTTGTCCGATATAAATTAGCGGTGCCATAGGTGGCGTGAAACACCCCATGGTTATATTTGTACATACAATAGCGGCAAAATGCACCGGGTTAATGCCTATTTGCTGGATTATCGGGAACAGTAGAGTTGTTCCTATAACCAGAGAGCTAAGGTCATCCAAAAACATTCCGAGAAAAATCAAAACGGCATTGCACATAAGTAATATCACATATTTGTTCTCCGAGATGCCCAACATCAAAGCAGCAACCTGGGCTGGGATTCCCTCCATAACCCACATGCGACCTAGCATCATCGCCCCGAAAAGCATAAGTATAATTGAACCAATAAGGGCGCTACTTGCTATCAAAGTGTTGCCCAGCAGCTTTGGCGTCAACGTCCGGTATACAAGGAAGCCGACTAAGATGGCATAAAACACCCCCCCCGCTGCCGCTTCGGTTGGGGTAACGAGACCAGCAAAGATGCTGCCTAAAATAAAGATGGGCATCACCAACGCAGGAATGGCAGGCCAACCAGTACGAACTACTTCCCTGCCTACTTGTTTAACACTACCCCAAGGGCGAGGTTTTTTCACCGTAGGCAGCCTACCAACCATAATCCAGTTAAAAAGAATGAACGATAACATGAGAAGAATGCCAGGAAGCATGCCAGCCATGAAGCAAGCACTTATCGATGTAAAAGTCATCCAGCCATACATTATCATGAAGATACTAGGGGGGATAATAAGTGCTTCTCCGGCGGCGCCGGTGATAAAAGAAACAGCATAATTACGAGGATAGCCTTCCTCTACCATGCGTGGTACCATGATGGGAACAATACAGGCTATTGCTCCGGAGGCAGTTCCAGAGATAGCGCCAAATATCCCACAGGTAACACTACCGACTGCCCCCAAGCCCCCCCTCACCCTGGATACTACAGAATCGACAAAGTTGATTAAATATTTACTCAAGCCCCCCTTTTCCATTATGCCACCAATCAGGATAAAGAATATCAGAGCGGCTAACACCAGTGTGCGCATCCCAGCAAAACTGAATGGTAATAAGAAGCTAGGGTCATAGCCAAGGGCAAAAATCATAAACAGCACACCGGCAGCAAAAGCAAACGCCACTGGAACCCCTGCCAGTAGCAGACCAATTAAAATCAGCAAGCTAATACCAGTTTCTAACATTTATTATCTACCTATCAAGTTCGTAGTACGCCGCGAACTGATTCAATTAATTCGGTAAGAAAGTATAGACTCATCAAGCCAAATCCAACAAAGATACTCAGGTAAGAAAATGCATCAGGGAGAAATAGCATTAGGGTTATCTTGTGCACTTCAAGGTTCCAGAGGAATTCCTGGTAACCCCAGACGGCAAACAGACAGCCTATCGCCAGACAAATGAGGGCACTCCCAACGTGGAAGTAGCCCTGAAGCCTGGGCTTTTTAAAAAGCACCTCTACTACCCCGCCTTTGATATAACTACGATTATAGGTAGAATAAGACGCTCCCAAAAAGTAAAACCAGAAGATAACGTATAGAGTCAGCTCCTCGGCCGCCCCACCCACGAACGGTATTTGCAGGAAATAGCGGATGACCACCTGAAATACTACAAGTATGGTTAAATACAAACTTAATACTACCAGACTAACTCGCTGTAAGCCGAGTAGCGCCTCCCATATTACCCTTCCTGTTCTTTGTAGCCAAAACACCGCCTTTTCCTCATAGAAAAAACTTTAACTTTAGAGGCTGTCCAGAAATTAACATGTTTCTCTTCCGTCATTGCGAGGGGTGAAACCCCGAAGCAATCACAAAGAGCTTAGTGAGATTGCCACGCTTCGCTCGCAATGACAAAGGTATGCTTTTCTGTAGTTTTCAGACAGCCCCTTTACCCAATGCACGGGATATCCGGTTATTGAATATCCCGTGCACCCTCTGTCATGGGCTATCCAACAGCATCCACCAGGGTGATTACCTTATTGCCCGACAATGGCGGCTGCATCATCCATCAATTTTTTACCAATAATGGGCTCTAACTCAGGCCAAACGTCCCCTATCAACACCTCCCTGAACATAGCATACTCCTCGTCAGTAAACTTTATTACCTCAATGCCGTAGTCTGTCAGCTTCTGTTCATAAGCCTTCTCCATCTCTATAAGTTCCTCATTTCGCTCGCGTTCCAGGGCAAGACCAGCATCCTTGATAATTTTCTGGTCTGCAGGGGAGAGGGCGTTCCACAGGTCTATGTTAAATATGGTCTCATCAAAGTAGAGGTAGAAGCGATAGTCATACCAGTGAGTTATGACATCACGCATCGCGTCGTAAGCGCCGAAAATATCATAGCCGTAGAACCCGTCAACCACTCCCACCTCCATGGCAGTATAGAGGTCTGCCATAGGTATGATGGTGGTAGTAAAGCCAAAGCGTGTTAGTAAAAGCTCCGGAGGCTTGGCCGCCCAGTGCCTTATCTTCAGTCCCTTGGGGACATCGGGGTCGGCAGGACTGGGAATAACCTTGCTGGTGGCTACGCCACTAAATCCGCTGTTAAACACAGCTACAATCTCATAGCCTAGACCTCTCCCTATCCCGGCATATAGCTCCAATAATGGCTTACCCAAGCCTAGGTTGTCAGTTACATCCTCCCAGGTGGTAAGTAGACCGGGTAAATTGACCAAGTCGGCTCGTGGGTCATAAACTGTCGGTGGCCAGACAACTGACATTTCAATGGTGCCTTTCATTACTTCCCCAATGGTCGCCATCCAGTCGCCTAGTATACCCGCATAGTGAACATCAATAACTATGCGCCCATCACTCGCCTCCAGAATGCGTTCGGCGAATTTGGCAGACGCAATCCCGGAAGGGTGCTCTGCGGGCCAGGGTTGTGCCAGCTTCCAATGATAGGTAGGTTCCCCAACCTCAGCCGGTGCTTCCTCTTTAGCACAGGCTGGAAGGAGCAGTGCCGCTAACACCAGGATTAGGCACAGGCTGCCAATTAACATCAATAATCTTTTGTTCTTCAATTTAGTAAGTCCTCCTTCTAAGATTTTAGTCACCCGGGTTTAATCTAATCACCTCATTTCTCACCCCCCTCCGGGTCTCCCCCTTATCTTAAAGATTTCTTTATAATTAAAACAACTATTTGATATCACTACCTAATTACCCTAGAAAGACCTGTTGCCGGCAGGTCTCTTCTATTTTAGCTTCTTTTGTTGTCTCTTAATCTTCTCCTCTATTGCCTCCTCAAGCCACTCACCTAATGTCTCGTCGGAGCTAAAAAGCCCTCACGCGGGCTTTCTTTAAGATAGTTGGCCTCAGTTTTATGTATTTCTCTTGTCTAGCCTCGTCATTCATTGTAACCATTTAATACACAAGTAGTGAATTTATAGCACTAGTTAGACAATCTGTCAAGCCCTTCTTTTCCTGCCAATTTTTGAGGAATAAAAAACCGGTGTGACAGGCTCTCTTTTTGCCCTGTCACACCGGTAAGGACTACCAGGAACATCCAGCTACTGGCAGCTAAATGTTGGCGTGGTCTTCACCTTTTCTCAGGTCTATGAGTTCGTACTCTATGTTCTCCTCCTCTAGTCTCCTAATCAAACCCGAGGTCTCATCATCAACACAGACTATAAGGGGGCAAAGTCCGCTGTTAGCCGCCTCAATGGCTGCGACCTTCTCACCCATACCAACCATCTCATCAATGTTGCCTATACTTCTCAGATAGCCGGAAAAACTATCTGGGATTGTAACTTCTTCCTTAAATTTTTTACTTTATAAGTAATCATACCGTCTTCAGCTGCTGAAATTATGATCCCGTTAGGCTTTTCCTCACCATTGAGTAACCCCTTTAGGGGGACTAAAGGGATGCTCTGCCAGAACGTATAGCCACCAAGGTCCTCAGGAGTGAGTAAAGTATAATAATAGCCGAGAAACTCCGGCTCTTGTAATGGGATAGAATCTCTCCACGGTAAGTTGAGGAACGAGGAGAGCGATGGTGAGTGAGAGCGCAGAGCCTGATGAGCGAGACAAAGTACGAAGAAAAAACTCCTCTTGATTGAGCATAACCAATCAATGGCTATATTACCTTGAAGTAGGCTCCACACTTAAATTGCTAGGCAGGTCACGGTTCGAGAGATGTTAGGAATGGAGTGGATTTTGGCGGTAACCAGCTCGCCAATATCATCCAGCGTTTTTCCTTCTGCTACAACAATAATGTCATAGGGGCCAGTAACGGTATCAACCGCTTTCACCCCTTTTAGCTGCCTAAGCTCATTGGCGGCTTCTTTGTTTTTACCAACCGCCGTTTCAATTAGGACAAAAGCCTTTGTTGCCATTGATTTTATCTCCTATATTCTAAATTATACCCCGCTTCCATCAATAGGACAAATAGCACCAGCTACTCTGTCATAGACCCCTATTTTGCCGACATTTTGTCGACAAACTGTATAGCACCCAAGGGCACAAGGTAGCACAGCCAGATACAAAATCGGGCTTGACACCAAACCAGATGAGGCGTTATGCTATCTGATGGCACAGGGTGGCACATCAGGCTTAGAACTCCAAAACCGCAGGGCGGGGGTTCGAGTCCTCCCACTCCTGCCAGAATATTGCCGAGGTGGCGGAAGCGGTAGACGCGCTAGCTTGAGGGGCTAGTGAGCGAAAGCTCGTAGGAGTTCAAATCTCCTCCTCGGCACCAAGTAGACGGGCGGAAGTAGTTCAGCGGTAGAACGCTTCCTTGCCAAGGAAGAGGTCGCGAGTTCGAATCTCGTCTTCCGCTCCAGAGGCGACGTAGCCAAGTGGTTAAGGCGGCGGTCTGCAAAACCGCTATTCACCGGTCCGAATCCGGTCGTCGCCTCCAGCGCATTTGAAGAAACTTCTATTCAATATGTTTGCCGGGGTGGCGGAATCGGCAGACGCAGCGGACTTAAAATCTCGAGCCTAAAATACTATTCCATCGTGTCCCATATCGTCTGGCACAGTCCCCTAATCCCTGGAACCACGATCGGTGTGGTCAACTATTAGTAGGTGTTATTGGACGTCAACGTCAAAGTCGACGTCAAAGCCAGCTACGGCTTGAGCGTATGAAGTGTTTAGTTGTTGCTGGCTACATATTTTGGCAGAATGTGCAATGTATCTTTACGACTTGGTTCTACTCAATCTCAGTTGTCTTATCGTTACGCGGGCAACCGCACCTACTGCAATTTCTAGCCATTAATTCGTTCAAAGCTATACCGCTTGCTCTATCTGCTAATAGTCCTTGTATATCCATATGACCGTGCTCATGTGTCATTGTTGTTGCCAGTAACACTATAAATTGCCTATCTTGAGATGATACACTATCAAGGCTGCCTTTCTGTGGTTCAATTATTTGCCTTGTTTGAGTATGCTGCACTTCTCTATTCTGTGTCTTTTCATATTCTTTTTTCCGAATACCAATATCACATAACACGAAAGCAGCAAAACCTAATATAGCCACAATTGGCCATCCTATGATGGCTGGTATTACGGGGTACATGCCTTGCAATACCCCCGCGATAATTGCCAGCAATCCAACTGCCAGCCCAAAGTAACCTTCTCTAGGCATACGCCTATTCTACCATTCACTGCCTACTCCCACAAACCATGAATGAGTAAAAGCCGAAGTTCTTCCACCTTGAAATAATGTCGGATGCTCTGCTAGCTCGGAAGGAATTCAAAGTTGGTCTCTTAATTACTTAAGCTATTGCGGCTATGTTGATGTACGACGTAATAATAAAGCAAGCCCAAGCACTTTGAGCTCCTCTGGTGGTATGAAATTAAAATGCGCTTGTTCAGAACCTTCCCTAGTTATAGCTGGATCATCGCTAAAACTGCTAATAGCAAAGGTTATGCTGTGTGGCTTAGTACTCGATAATGTGAAGGAGGGAAGTTGTTGTATCTCAAAAGTATATACCGCATGCGGTTCTATAGAACCAATAATTAGAAAAATAGCTTTATTGCCTGCCTGATCAATGCATAACATACGAAAAATAGAAGCGGAGACTTCTACGGAATTCGCACGTAGCTTCAGGTCATCATGCCCTCTAATAAGTTCAATAGCGATATGGTTAAATTGAACTTCATCTGACTCTATACCTATCTTAACCCATACCTGGTAGTAGAAACGTTCTTCCTTATTGTACACATTCAAGAGGGATTTGGTTCGCCACTCGCCATGCCCTAGTTCAATTCTTGACGGTGATACTGAAACTGGATTCTTGGGCAACGAGACACCAGGATTATCCTGGCACCACTTCCACCAATTGTCTCTGTGAATTATCAATTCACTCACTGAGTATTTGTTTCCAATTGGGTGTAGGTCATTGTAATGACCTACTTCACCATGACATCTCAAACACAAGACCATAGCATTCTCAATTGTGTCGGGGCCACCTTGGTTCTCAGGTACTATATGATGTACGTTGGTATACAAACCAGCGAATTCATTACATATGCAACAACACCGCCGGGATTTTACAAGAGCTTCTTCTTTTACATTGTGAGAGAAAGACATTTCCTCATTCTCCTAATGACCTGTCTCCATAAAGGATACCACTCTTTAAGTTAGAGCCGCCGATAGGATTACGTACATCAAGCACCCTTATCCCATTTATCCCACAAAACTCTCACTTCAGGTGGACTCCTTTTGGGAAAGGGCAGATCACAGCCAGCTAATGGGATGCCCAATACTCCCAGACACTTCTCAACTCATCACTCCAGAAACGATCCTCATCGCCTCCCATGATAAACTTCCCCAGACCAGAGGCACATGCCCAAAAACCTGAACCTGGCCTATTCTCTCCTTGGGCAATAACTAACGCTGAAATCATGGGACGGTTATTCTCATGTTCAAACCGGTTTATCTCATCTAACATCGCCCACAAACGGGAGTCATGAGGCCCAAGACCAACTAGAGCTCCCATTTCTGTATAATTCGTCAATCCATGTGCACAAGCGACTGCCTGTAGCTTGTCATATATAACTTGTTCCATCTCAAACTCCCTTCCCGTTAGTATTTGCCCCACGTAATGATTATGACCTGTCCTCGATACTTATACAATTTTTTAAGTTAGCCCCACAAGCATAATGACATCAGGAGCCAAGTGAACGGTCTAGGCCACTGGAAGCGTCAAAGTCGAGAGGGTAAGCGTCGAGCCTCCCCTCGCTCATTTTGGTCTAGTAGAATTCTTAACGATGATAAATGAGGATTACAGCAGTTCAGGGACAAGAGACAAAGCTTTCTCTGCTCTGGACTTTTTCCATTCATCTACTTTAAGCTCGGCGAAAAGCGTCTCGCAACTATTTTCGATGGCTTCAATTAATGCAGAGACATCCACCATGAGCGTAGGTTTTTCGATATATGAAGTACCATTACGTCGTTCAATCATGCCAAAAGGACGATATGGGTCTACCTTGCCTGCTCCAATAAATATAAAACCTACTTGTTTCACACGTGGCAAATACTGGTGCGTTAGCCCGCAGCGTAATGCCCACATTACATCTTCATCAGCTGGCAGCATTTTAGGATAAACAAATTGGACACCATAGTTAGTTCCTAACAACCTGACACCCTCTCTGAATCGAGACTCAGATTTTCCTCTCATCCCTAATTCACCATTTCGCAATCCACCCAGAAACTCAATTGTATTCATACATCCAACTGCAACTAAGAAATTCGCTTTAGCGAGCTCCGAACCACGCTTCAAATCATTTATTTGGAAAGCTAGGACACGATTTAAATATTCAAAGAAATCCATTTTAGATAGTATTCTGTCGAAAAAATCCATTTGTATGTCCTTTTTTAAATTATAAATATAATGGGCGATATGATTATAGCACGGCATTACGGCGAGTTTCTGCCTTTTAGAATACCCTCAAGGTATGTTTAAAGGGGATTGGCATCGTCCGCGGGGAGCGTCACCGGAAGCGTCAAATATCCATAAACGTTTAACGGTCTTGGTTGATCTCGAACTTGAGACCGCATTTAGGACATTTGTACGTGTGTGTGTATGGAGGGACAGTCCCGTCCCTTCTTGTTATCCGGTACTTCATCTCATTTCGAGGAACGTTCTCCAAGTTACCCTTGCACGCTGGGCAGTATTTTACGTCTGGCTGCGGACCACTTATATTACCCATTTTTTCTCTTAATCTACGTCAATAGTCTTTCCTCAACTTCTTAAGCCTAGTCTAGTTTTATACTCCACTATTGTCAACGCTATTTGGAATTAGGGGAAGCGTCGAGGCTCCGTTCTCTTTGCCTCCGATCCGTAGATGGCACAGGGATAACGTTTGAATGTTAGCTATCTAGGTGAGCGATGGGACCATGCCGAAATTTCATCAGTCAAATAACGCCAATATATATTGCATTATTATGAGTATAGTGTACTTATATTAAGTCATTATTATGCTAATAATATTGTATATCTTGACAATATGATATAATTATTGTAATATATTGTTACCATTGAAGGAGGTAACAATATGACAACTAACGAAGTCAGGATTACAAAGGCAGATGCATTTAAGAAAATAGCTGAGAAACGCACAGTTCGCGTGCTCGATTCGCTGCGGCTTCTTGGACAGTGTGCAAATCGACGTAGTTACGAATATACCGATACCCAAGTAAACAAGATATTTAGAGAAATACGCAATGCTTTTCGCGAGACTGAACAACATTTCAAGGATGGTAATAGGAAAACGCAATTTAAACTATAACTATAGAAATGATGCCAAAGGTCAGGAATATCGGAGGTTTTTATGTGGATATTTAGTAAGTTGCCGGAAGGTGAGCCTGAGAGGGATCCTCGTGAATCTGAATTCTTTAATGTCGGCGACCTAGACCCTTCAGCTTCACTGGTCAGAGAAATAATACAGAATACGTTAGATGCCAGAAAACTTGGGAATGACAAGGTATTTGTAAGATTTAATTTCGGTAATCACTCTTATTCAGACAAGGGCAAATACTATGACGAGCTAATACCACATTTGAAAAGTTCGGAAATGATACCAGATGAATATTCATTTGGCGATGTAATCCCGTTTCTAACGATAGAGGATTTTGGTACTACAGGACTTGACGGGCCGGTGAATCGCGCAGAGATTACTGGCGGGATAAAAAGTAACTACTATGATTTTTGGTGGCGAGAAGGAAAGTCTAGCAAAGAAGGACAGGACGCAGGCAGATGGGGTCTGGGGAAAACTGTGTTTTTTAGTGCATCATCCTTCCGTAGTTTTTGGGGACTTACCCATAGACAGGATGACCAGCAGGTATTACTTCTTGGGAAAAGTGTAATGAAGACTCACCGGCACACTGATGGAGAAACATATAAGTATTTCAGTTATTTTGCTGAAGAAGGATCCAAACCAATCAAGGGTAAAGAGTTACTTGATGACTTTCGAAGTACATTTGCATTGACTAGGGGAAATGAGCCCGGTCTTTCAATAGTGATTCCGGCTCCTCTCGAAATAACACCTGAGGCGATAGTCAGATCCGTAATTATTCACTATTTCTTTCCCATAATGAGAAACATGCTGGTTGTCGAGGTTAATCACGACTCATCAAAAACAACGCTGGATAGCTCCACACTTTGTGATATTTCCTTGAAGCAGAACTGGATAGATACTGCATGGAAAAATCGCGCAGTAGATTCCTTAATGGCTTTCTTGGACAATGTAGCGGCCAAGCCCCCTACAGAAATGATCTCACTAGAAAAGCCACATGGTATACCCCGTATGAATGAAAGTTTGTTTGTTAATAAGCTGGAGGAATCCAAGAAGCTTTTTGCAGATAATAAATTGTTATGGATACGCGTGCCAGTAGATATCCAGAAAACCGGAGAGGCACCCGCCGAGTCATATTTTGATGTTTATTTACAGAAAGATGATGGTCTCAACCAAGCAGATGAATTCTATATTAGGTCAGGAATTACAATATCGGAAATCAAGATGCTTGGAAATCGACGAGTCCGTGCGCTACTCTTTATAGAAGATAAAACAGCATCAACATTCCTTGGCGATTCGGAATCCCCCGCACATACGGATTGGAAGGAGAGAGCTCAGGATTTTCAGAAAAATTATTCTCACCCACGTGATACTTTGCGATTTATTAGATCGAGTATGAGGGATTTAGTGAAGATTCTGGATCAACCATCTCCCGGCTTGCATCCTGACTTTCTACAGGACATATTTTTCATAAGTGATGAAACCAAATCGGGCGATGATAAAGGGAAGCCACCACCTCCTCCCCCACCACCCTCACCGCAAATATTCACGATAAACAGGATTCAAGGCGGATGTAGAATTTTACTTTCAGATAATCAGGTTCCAGTGCCACTGCAAGCAACAGTCAGAATTGCCTACGATGTAATAAGAGGGAGTCCGTTCAGCAACTATCATCCATTTGATTTCAATCTTGGTAACAAGCCAATAGAGCCGACAGTTGAGGGCGGTAAAATAATCAGCATAAATGAAAACAAGCTTTCAATTAAAATAGATTCACATGATTTTGAACTCAAAATCACGGGTTTTGATGAGCGTAGAGACTTGGTGGTAGATATCAGGGAGGAGAAAATATGAAACGCAGACTGAATTATACTGAACGTAAGAGGATAACACAAGACAGGGTTTCGGTTGAACTCATTCGTGAAAATGGGCCGGTAAAAGGTTTTGATGCATTAATAAATTTAGATGGGATGACCTTACCTGATGATGCCAGTGTCTATGTGGAAGCCTACCATCAACACGAACTTCTAAGATATCCGTTCGGGAAAGCTGGAAATCCGGCACCCATGGTGGGTACAGATCTCACAGAACTTGCTTACCATGAGAATTTGAAATTTAGAGTACTGGTTGTAGATGAGTCTGGTGAAAACGGTTTAGTATTGGCATCTGCTGATAAGATACAGCCTGCTGACAAAGGTAAGGGCGATCAATATAAGAAGAGCATTTTACCAGTGGATTTTCAAGATCTTGGTCGCCAGGTCTGGAGTATTTTATATGATAGTAATGATATTCTTCTCCAGATAAATATTAATATACCAAACATTAAAAGTATAGCCAAGACAGATCCAAGGTTCTTTCTACACATATACCCCGCCGTTGTCCGAGAGATTCTTACACATATGATTTTTATAGACGGAGTTGATGACCCGGATGACCCCGACATAGATTGGCATCGCAACTGGTTAGATTTTTCACGACAGCTAATGCCAAATATAGAGATTCCTTCATATCTGGATCCAAGGCAGACAGGATTTGATCGGGTTGAAGTTATCGGATGGATAGACCACGTCGTGGCCGAGTTCTGTGCATCGCGCGGGAGTGAATGGCGAAGATACATTGGACTTGAGGAGGGAAGCTGATGCCTACGATACGCATACTTACTGACCGGGGGAAGGAACGTTTTATAGATTACATAGAAAAGATAAAAACAGGTTCAGAAGAAGCTCCTCCAGTTACACAGCTCAGCAAAGAGCCATGGTCGTCTGAATTATCACCAGTAATTGAAATTGATGGATTATCATCAATAACACGCTTAGAACTTGGTGAATATCTGGCGAAATTATTTGAGAGTTCAGGATTAAACCGAAAAGAGCTTGTAGAAAACACTGGTATGTGGAGTTGGCTGGCACTTTTCTGGTTCGATCGTATATGTCCCAAGGATGATAGTGGCAGCAGGAGAGTGCGTGAAATTGCCAGATATGCATGTAGCTCAGAGTGGCGCAATTACTATAGGCACCTTATTGCGGCATCTTGGGATATTTATTTCATGCATCAGGAGCTCTCACGGCTTTTTCTCTGGAGTAAGCTCCATATTCATAACGACTTCATGGAACAAATGGCTTCGAGACAGGACATTATCACAAACAAAGCGTTAATTGAAACAGTAGACAGGCTTTATTGGGATACTAAGATGAAGCGACCCAAGATAAATGCAACAAATCGTAAAATCGCGGGAAACATCAGGAGGCTTCTTTCTTTAGTATATCAGCTTGAATTAACCTACGACCTGCGTACCATGTCTACAGACGACATAATTAAGCTCCTGCCATCTGAATTTGATTCTTGGAAATGAATGGTATTATCATCTTCAAACATGGAGATAAAATGAATAACAGAAACAGGTTTTTCGCAATAGATCTTTTTGCCGGATGTGGCGGTTTGAGCGAGGGATTTAAACAGGCCGGGTTTGAAGTAATAGCACAGGTTGATCTTGACGGATGGGCATGTGAAACCTTGCGAACTCGCCACCTGTATTATGAGCTAAAGAGGTTGAAGAAGCGGAGATTATATAACAAATACCTTAGAGGACAGGTGACTAAAGAAGAGATATTAAATACATACCCGGCAATTGCAGAAGTGATTAATCATCGAGTCATCCAGGCTGCTTTTGGTGTTTATGAAACGGACTCAATAACGAGAAAAATAGAAGCTAGTAAAAATCTGCATGCTGCTTCGAAATTCCACGTTCTTCTTGGGGGACCTCCATGTCAGCCATATTCACTTGCTGGAAGATCAAGAGACCCTTTCAGAATGGAGAATGATGAAAGACATTATCTTTATACATACTATCTGCAGTTTCTTGAGCAGTTACAGCCGGATCTCTTTATTTATGAGAATGTCCCTGGCCTATTTAGCGCAAAAGCAGAAGGGAACGCTATATTTACCAAGCTGTTAAATGACTTCTCATCACTTACACCTCCCTATGAAGTCACCCCGCCTCTCCAGATGGTTCGTGAAGAGCCTAACAACTATGTTTTAAATAGTGCGGATTTTTCAATACCACAAAGCAGAAAAAGACTTATCCTGATCGGCTATAGAAAGGACTTGGGACAAAAGAGCCATGATATTGATAGTATCTTTTCAAGATTGCAGAAGAATGCGCTCGTATGTAGAAGAAAAGGATGTCTCACTGTTGATGATGCGATAGGTGATCTACCCCGATTACATCCAGGTGAAGGAAACGATCATTGGTGGGGAATATATCCCGATGGTGCTAGGCTGAAAAATTACCAGATAAAGATGAGTAAGGAATCTCCGGGTATTCTAAATCATAAAGCAAGAACACATATGGCAAGTGACCTTGAGCGATATCGGTTTTTTATCGAACATCACTTAAATGGAAATGGTCCGGCGACACTGGTTGATTTGATGCAGGATAGACCGGAACTTACACCGGATCACTACAATCTGGATAAGTTTATTGATCGATTCAAAGTACAGTGGTGGAATAAACCTTCGTCCACTATTATGGCTCATATTAGTAAGGATGGTCACTACTACATTCATCCTGATATAAATCAATGTCGTTCATTTACAGTAAGAGAAGCAGCTCGCTGCCAATCATTTCCAGATAATTTCAAATTTGAGGGTCCAAGAACCGAACAATTCAAACAGGTGGGCAATGCAGTCCCCCCTCTGCTGGCAAATATTATCGCGAAAGCAATATATAAAGAATTATTTAAAATATACGCATAGAATAATGATAAATATATTACCTTCAGAAAGTCAGATAGTTAATTTCAGGAAAAAGATGCTTAAGTGGTTTATTAATAATAAAAGAGCGTATCCATGGAGAGAAACTGATAATCCTTTCAAGGTATTAATCGCAGAAATTATGTTGAGGCGGACCAAAGCAGATCAGGTTGTAGATGTGTATAACAAGTTATTTACCAAATATCCAGATATAATAGATCTGGTTAATGCTGATGATAAGCAACTTGAACAAATAATATATCCACTGGGATTAAAGTGGCGAAGTCCGACATTTAAGATGGTTGCCAGAGAGATTTTAACCAGACACGATGGTAACGTGCCGCAAACACGTGAATTACTTCTTTTACTACCAGGTATAGGAGACTACGTAGCCGGAGCTGTGCTATCAATAGCTTTTAATTATCGAGAATGGTTAGTAGATAGTAACATTGTCAGAGTATTCAGAAGATATTTTGGTATTAGCACATCAAAGGAAGGACGTCGTGACAAACACGTTATTGAATTGGCTAAGACCTATGTATCATGTGCAAACCCGCGTGAAGCAAATTTGGCAATACTAGATTTCTCGGCGACTGTCTGTACACCTAGAAACTCCGACTGCAGTAATTGTCAACTCAGTTCCGATTGTCATTACTACCATCATAGTGATATCCGCTTATAGATAATAAAGTGGGGGGTGTAATATGCCCGCAAGAATTAATGACGAAGATTGGGGACTCGACACATCTGATGAAGATTTTATACTGTACGTTCCGCCTGAATATCGTAATATTGGTGCAACACAAAGAAAAGCCACAGTTAAAAGCCTATGGGAAAGATACTGTGGCGCAGAATTAATCCTGCAGCCTGACTTTCAACGGCACTATGTGTGGGATAATACTAGGGCGAGCAGATACATTGAATCGCTACTACTTCGTCTACCAACTCCACCTATATTTCTTTCCGAAGAAATGGATGATAAATTTACAATCATAGATGGGCATCAGAGGTTGGAATCTTTATTCCGATATATGCAACCACTTCTGAGTGGGCCAGCAGGAATCAAGAATGTACGAATACCATATGGTTCCCTTGCTCCACTTCGTTTGAATGGTTTGGAAATTATGTCGGAATTAAACAGGGGTATGGTCACAGCCTTACCAATTGATGACAGACAGAAATTATGGGACACATCGTTAACGATTATAGTACTTCCAAAGACTGCTCACCCTGATATGAAGTACGTCTTGTTCGCTCGACTAAACCAAGGTTCTATGACTTTAAACAGTCAGGAGTTGAGGAATTGCCTTTACAGGGGACCATATAATGATCTTATTGCGCGTCTAAGCGAAGAGCAAACATTTCTTGGTCTCTGGGGTAGAAGTAATCCGGATAAGTGAATGAGACATAGAGAATTGGTTCTTCGTTTCTTTGCACTGCTGCATCGGAGAAACCTGTACAGGCGACCTTTTAAAGCATTTCTCAATGACGAGATGGATTCTGCTAGGGAGATACCGTCACAAGATATTCAGAAATATCGAAATCAATTTGAAACCGCCATATCTTGGGTGAGCAGGATATTTGGCAATGAGACATTCCGCCAGTTCCAAGTTGGTAGCGCAAACAATCCATCCGGACAGTGGGGAAGTCGCAAGTACGATCTCATCTACGAGATAGAAATGGTGGGCTTCGCACAGTTCGGTGATTCCCTTGAGAAAATATGGAATTCTCTTAATCCACATCAGCAAGAACTGTTTCGTATGACATTAAGAAACAGACTTATTGATGCGATGACGACCGACAGGTTTCTTGACAGCATTAATCAAGGAACGACGCGACCGGAAGCAGTAAATGCAAGATTTGAACCATGGCTTCAAGCACTACAAACGTCAGTTACGAACCACTTAGGTTTGCTCAAAGAGGGAGAGGAAGTAGAAAGACATTTAAACGAAACCAGCATCTGTGCGATTTGTCCTTACCCGGTTATGTCGGATGATGCAGTATGGGTTAATACGAATAATGGGAAAGGAATTGCTCACAGATATTGTAAGAAAAGCCAAAAATAACCAGCTGATGTATTTACATATTACTTCTGGCTGGACCGACTCCTGTGTCTGGAGCTCTAGCATTCCAGGAGATATACTATTGGGGGTAGGTCATATCGCAGAGACACCAAGACACTGAAAGCAGCGACCCCCCATAGAAGAAGGAGGGGCTAAATGAGCAAACGTGAAGACCTAAAGCCTTGGGTAATTGACGCTCTCAGGGCGCACGGAGGTAGAGCAACACTAATAGAGGTCTGCCAGCACATCTGGGAACACCACGAGAGAGAGCTCAAATCATCCGGGGATCTCTTTTATACATGGCAGTATGACGTGCGTTGGTCCGCACAAGAGCTTCGGAACAGCGGTGCTCTCAGGCCTGTCCATGGTAGCCGATCCCAACCTTGGGAACTAGCCTAGCTAAACCGGCTCTTGGGTAAAATCATATTAATAAGGCAGCCTAGCTCCGCTCATTCGGGAAAGAGGCAGTGATTATTTTGCCAAGGAGTTATTAAGAAGATGTTAGCCAAAACGAACACTAACACTTCTGAATATTATCTTTGATGTGTTGCTTAATACGACTAATAAGCGATTCTATTTTCGGGGAATCACTGGGTGCTAAAAATGCAACAAAATGAGGAATCCCATCATGCATTTCAACACTATTCAGGTCCTTAGCTTTGGTGGGAACAGGATACCGCCCTTGCCAATAAGATTGTCGAGAAATTCTCACTAGTAGATTTTTTTCATCCTTATTAATATTAATATTCAATTTGTTGACTAGGCCTAACAGATTGTGTCTTAGCGTTTTTAATTCCTTTGGTAAACCTCTTTTTTGCCTTATCTCTTGTTCATATTGTTTCTTATTTTGAAGTATCAGGCTGGCTTTGCATAGATTTTCGATGGCATATGCTACCAACATGGAATGAATCGCCTGTAAATAGGGACCTGCTTCTTTCCAAGGTCTCCTGTCTCTACCTTCTCTTACATCCTCCCGCTCTGCTTCTAAATTCTCCTTTGATATCGTCCAATATGTCTTGATGCTGGGTTCTAACTCCCCTGCAGCAGCAAGTAGGTCGTCTGCACTTTTAACCCATAGTTGCCAATTAAGCGCCTGCTCTAGATATTGAATTAAATAGTGAAATTCTGTATTTGACATCTGCTTTTTAGACATTTTACTCATAATAACATAATAATAACCTTATGTACTTGGCTTTTCCGACGTCCTGTTAGTAGGGCAGCGGGACATGACTATCGCTTGGGACGCCTCTTCTTAATGATGTTGAGGATGATGATGGCAGCACCGCTGACTATGAGTGCGCCGGCGACTCCCCAGACAACGATCGCGTATTCCCTGGCTTCATTCTCCAGCGCCCCCGTGAACAGCCCTGACTGGCCCGCAACGGCAAGACCGCTAAGGCCGAGTACCAGGGCGCCTGGCATCAATGCCCAGCCAATTCTCGATGAAGGCAATCGCATAGGTACATTGTAGCACAGGCAGCGGTCTCCCAGTCCGAAGTCATATAGCAGCTTCTCTATTGTGACGCTTACCCTGACGCTTTCTCTTGTCCGGTAGACCCATCCTCTGCCCCTGCAACCCTGACGGGTAGTTTATCCATAATGGCAGCGAGCTTTGTTCTTGCGTTCTCAACCACGGTCACACTGGTTATAGGTGCGACGGTCACGCTCATAGGCTTCTTCTTATATGCGCCGTCGAGTTTGCATAGTTCCACTATCGCATCTATGGCATCGTGAAGCCGTATGCGTATGGGGTATGCTTCCCTCTTCACAGGATCCCAGCCATAGGTCACCTCTGCGATGGCACTGGGATTAGGAGCATCGTCGTCTAACGGCCTGAACCTGCCATTACTATCTTGATAATCCTTCAGGCGAGCCCGTCCGATCTGCGAAAGTACTTGCTTAATTTCAATTACGGTCATTATAGCCTCATCAGTCGTTGCCTTTCTAAGTTCCTTGAGGCGAGCCTGTACGTCCTCACGCTTCAACAAAGTCCACGCTATAATGTGAGCGTTCTTAGGATTCCGAGCGCTATAGCCTGCTGCCAATGCTGACTGAGATCCATTCATAGTACTCATATAATGCAGACAGAAACTTTCATGCCGCTTGCGAGCGAGAGCTACATTCATATACCCACCCCTTTAGTCTCTGTCTCCAATGTATCCTAAGGTTTAGGCATTGTAAACTCTAATAATAATCTAATCCTTAGATAGTAGTGCTCGTGCCTCTTGCCTTGAACTTTCTTGTTTCATGGCTATCTCCAACCTTTTATTATCCTTGAGGGTCCCCCCTCACCCGTGACACTTGCGACACTAGTCTACGTTTATATGTTCCCTCTCCCACGCACTCACGCAGGATCCTCTTGCATAAGTCTATGCTTGCATCGCAGAAGGTGGAGATCTGTATGATGGCTTGACCCTTAAGGATAGCAGGCTCAATGATGGGAAATGCGACACAGGCTAACGGCCTCACAGCATATATGGAACATCCGTCCTTATAGAAGGGGCAAGGTGCCTCGATCCTCCTACCGTCACTCTTTAGTACCGTGAGCTTCTTGATAGACTTAGCACTCACACCCAAATATTCAGCTATCCTCTTAGGTTCATCATTCATTAGGGGTATGCCCCCTATCTCCAGGCAGCATCTACCACATCGGTCACATTGGAATTGCTTCAGCAGCTCCAATGGGTCTACGGTATCAATGGGAAGCCACGTGCAGTATGGCATACCATTCTTGCGTAGATAGTCGAATACCTTATCTATCTGCTCTTCTGAACAATCAGCAGGGTTCAGATGAGGATCTATCCCAGCCTCTCTAGCTCTCCTCTCACCCTCAAGTCTAGCAGTGTCGTCGCCAAGAAAATTCTTCGGTTTGGCTTTCACCATTCTAATCCCTCTATGGCTCATTCTTATACCTCCTCCTCTATTAGTTGCAAATTCCTATTTAATCGTCTACTCGTGGTCGTAGTGGATAATAAGAAATAAGCGTCCTCCATTTCGGTATCGGCCATCTCTACGAGAAACTTGAACACTTTGGTCGCTTCTTCTCCCTTTTCCATCTCTGACCTCCTGCCTTCATTATTCTTAAGGGCTTTCCCCTTAGCCACAGTGTGGTGGGTGTGGTGGGTTGTGGTGGGTTTTCAAAAGTCTTCCTAAAGCTTTTTTTTTACACATGAAACCTTTTGGGGGAAATTGTGGTCGGCATAGCCAACTATCCACAACCCACCACACTAATCGCTACCTGACATATTTATATATACTCCTCTATCCACCAGGGTGATGCCGAGATAATGAACACCCCTGCGGTCCGGATATTTTTCAAACCTCTTGCCCATTTGGGTTCCGAATTTGGTTTCAGATAATATTTTGTTCTTATCCACTGCCCCTTCCGCCCAGGTCTTATAGGCTGAGTATAACTGTCTAGCCCTTATTTCTTCCCCTTCACCCTTGATGCATCGATCAGCAATGAAGCTAATTATAGTGTCGGTTTCCTTCCGATATTCAATCGTCGCTGCTCTAATAAATTCCGGTACTGGCGTTAGGCTTCGTTTCTGCCACTCAAGACAACCCCTAACCAGCCATGCTAGAATACCCTCAGCCTCAGCCTTCAGCTTATTTCCCAGATGCTTATCTTCTGCCTTCTTAATGAATGTTTCGGTAAACGGAATCAGCCTCACCCTACGCCATGTCGCTATGGTATCATCATCTATATCTGGTTTGTGATTCATGAATAGCCACAATTTTAGATGTGGCTGGTCGATCTCAAATTCTTTATAGAGATATCGGGCAGTTATCTTGTCCCCACCACTTATTGCCTTGATTCTTTCGATATTTAACCGTGTGCCTATGTTGGTTTCTGAGCTGGTGACGAACCTTCTACGCTCCAGCGCCGCCAGGTCATTAGTAGACGATGGTGCTGGTAAACTAAAAGTGGCGAAAGGAGTGTAATAAGCATAGTCCCCAAGAGTATTACTGATAGCTTCGAAGAACTTACTCTTGCCGTTGGCACCCTCACCATATCCCATCAAGAAGATTTGCTCGGTCATATCTCCACTAATTGAGTAACCAAGCGAACGCCATAGCCAATTGATTAGGTCCTCATTGTTGTTGAAGATCTCAGAGAGGAATTTCTCCCATCGAAGGCACTTAGCGTTGGGGTTGAAGTCCACGCCTGTAGACATAGTTATCCTGTCCTCAGGTCTACCTTCTCGCAGTTCTCCATTTCGTAGGTCTACCACCCCGTTAGGCACTCCCAGTAGCATGGGGTCAGTGTCCCAGTTCTTACCCTCATCGGTTATGGGCTCCATGATCTTAGCCAGAGCTACGCAGGCGTCAACCTTCGCCCGTGACTCACTGGACATACCCCAATTCAACTCTTTCTTTCTTATATCTATATCTTTAATGGCTAATGCTCGATTTTGCCTCACTCTAGCTATTTTCTGAGCCAGCCTTGATATGTGACCATCGTAATTAGTTTCCCATTGGTGCTTGCCCCATCGCAGCCACCGCTTCCGCTTATGGTCATAACGAAGCGTGTCGCCGTATTCCTTGACCAACATGGTAGCGTTTCCAGTATCCGACCTGTGGACGTCAACTGCTGGCTCATGTTTAGCTATGCTCTCAGCAATCGTGCGAACCTCTTTCTCATCTAGCGATGGTTGGCAGCGCAGGCGGTTGACTTCCATAAGCCCAGCATATATCTCCTCGCTGGTCATACCTGGCCGTCTCATGCTCCCAGCTAGGCTGGTAAGCGTGGAGTTGCGCTCCCCTTCCGGTATTAGCTTCCCTGGCTCCGCCTCAGCTGCTGGCTCTGACGCCTCCTTTGTGACCATCTTCACCAGCCATTTAGGAGGATCTTCAATCTCGCCCTGGTTCTCGGCTATATACCTCTTACCGCTTACATGAAGCGACGGGGAAACTATAACATATGCTCCGTCTGCTCGGGTCTCAATACCTTGGTAGACTTTTGTGGTCGTAATTTTGGCATCCTGTGGGTATTTATATCTGAAATGATAGCCGCCGCCGCCCGTAAGAACCCTCTGGGTGGTGAGCTTGCCGTGCTTCCGCTCTAGCTCCTCAAGACTCTTGAGGCCATCGCTTTTAGCATCAACGTCCAACACCCAAGACCCGTTCTCATAACTACAAGGTATTCCGATATTGGCGTCCGGCCACTGCTTCCACCATTTTCTTATCCGCTCAGGATCGGACGAGGCATCCAGCAAGCCATGCTCAATCAGACCCTTCTTATATACTGGTGATTTACCAGCCTGATGAGACTCGGATTTATTGCCACATCCACATTTGCCTTCTGGCGTCGGCCAGCAACAGGGAAATACCTTGAACCCCTGTTCGGCATAATCCAGGGCTGCTTCAAGCATGTTCGGCTTGCTGCTGTTCATCATCGCCCACCTCTACATAATGGATAGATCGTTTGCCACAGTCCACGCACTGGAATTGTGGTATTCTCTCTCTTTTTACTGGTGATAGGTAGTCCCGGAAACCACACTTGCGCAGGCGTCCACCGCACGCTTTACACCTTAGATTTTTAGTATCCATCTCTCACACCTCCTCTATTGTATTGTTATATATTCTACTATACTATATAGGAATTGTCAATGGTAACCCTCCAGATTGAGGTTTGCTTAGCTCCTATGACTCCTTATCTGCGTCATTGCCCTCGATCATTCTCATCAATTGTGCCCTCGGAACCCTGCGCAGCTTACCAATCTGCAATATTGGAATATCCCCCCTCCTCGCTGCTTCATAGGCCGAATATCTACTGATGCCTAGCACCTTAGCAGCTTCAGGGATGCTGAGGGTAAGAGCCTGATCCATTGTGTATTTAGTCATATCTCTACCTCCTGTTTTCAACTTAGCACGCGTTTGGAATTTATGTTAATAGCGTGTCCCGGAAAGTTTTAGGCTATCTATAACTGTTGAAGCTATTTACATTCGTGCCCCTCTGTTATTTGATGTTTGAGGCTGGAATCAGTATTAAAAAAGGAGGGAGGGAAATGACAGAATACAACGAGGAACTGGAGGCACGGTTAATAGCTATGGAGGGAAGACTAGCTTTTTCGGAACAACGTCTAGCTGCCCTAGAGAGAGGTGGCAAGGTAACCACCAAACGGCATCGACGAGAGCTTACCGCAGAAGAGAAGCAATTAGTCAGGGAACGGCTAGTAAAAGGTCAAGAGGCAGCCAGGTTGAGAAGAGAGACCGAAGCCAAAACGACTAAGAAGGAGGTCACTAATGGGACATCTAAGACAGAGGACTAAAGGTAGCTGGCAAATATGTGTCTACTCTGGCTATGTTAGCGGCCAGGCCGTCAGGCACCACGTAACTGTGAAAGGCACTAAGACTGACGCCATGCGGCGCATGAGGGAGTTAGAGTCTGGTCTCGATAAAGGCGTGCCTATCCCAGTAGGGAAACTCACCGTAACGGAGCATCTTCATAACTGGCTTGAGGGGTATTCCCGAACTGCCTGCTCACCGAGAACGGTGGACGGCTACGAATCTATAGTCGAAAATCACTTGATACCAGCATTGGGACATATCCAGCTACGGCAGCTACAGCCACAGGCGATACAGGCGTATTACGGCAGGGCTATGGATAAGGCTGGTAAGGACTTATCGGCCAGGACAGTTCAGAAGCACCACAGGCTACTGTCTCAGTCCCTGCGGTATGCTGTTAGGCAGGGTATTTTAGGCAGGAACGTTTGCGAACTGGTGGACTCACCAAAATGGAAAGGGAAGGTCATGCGCACTCTAATTCCAGTAGAGGTAGAGACCTTACTGGAGACAGCATCCAGTAATCAATTCTTTCCAATCATCTATATGGCTATCTCATCAGGGCTACGCCAGTCAGAACTGCTTGGGCTTAGGTGGAGAGACATTGACCTTGATGCCCTCTCGACCTCGGTTGTTCAGACGCTCTATAAGCGGCGTGGAGTCTGCACGTTCCAGCATCCTAAGACCGACCGCAGCAGGAGAAGGGTTGCTATGACCCCGAAGTTGAGTCTATTCCTGCGAGACTACAGGAAGAAACGAGAGGTTCTATATCTGGAGTTGGGTAGAGTCCTCGGCCTGGACGACCTGGTATTCTCCAATTACGATGGGAGACCAGTCGACCCATCAATGCTGAGCCACGAGTTCGCCAGGATAGTGAAGCATGCAGGGCTTGAGCATGTGAGGTTCCATGATCTTCGGCATACGTTTGCTTCTCTTGCACTGCTTCGAGGAGCGAAGCCGAAGGTTATCAGCGAGGCTCTCGGGCATAGCTCGGTAGCCTTTACAATGGATGTTTACAGTCATATAATTGAGGGGATGCAATCTGAGATGATGGCTCTGTTAGATGAGGTGCTGCCGCACGGGGTGCCCCGAGCGGAGCGGACACCAGGAGTGGCAGTCATGAACGAATAGATAGGGAAAAGGAGACTAACAAAATGCCAACGAAGTTAGCGAAGCCTGAACCTATTCCTATCAGGAAGGTGGGCCCGAAGTTACCCTCGCCTGAGCCTATCACGCCGTGGCCTAAGCCACCCGTTACTTCCCCTGGTGTCATAAGGCCAAGAAAGACAGATGGGAACAAAGATGATGCTGATCATAGAGCTAGATAGAGCTTGAGCGGATGTCTGGAGACGCAGCCGTCAACGTCAAACGAACGTCAACGGGCATCCAAATCTCCAGCAATCCATCGTAAATGCCGGGGTGGCGGAATAGGCAGACGCAGCGGACTTAAAATCCGCCGGAGCAATCCTTGTGGGTTCGAGTCCCACCCCCGGCACCAATAGAGAACAAATATGCCGTGGTTAATAGTATTACTGGGTTACCTTCTGGGCTCCATCCCCACCGCCTACATTGCCGGGCATCTGGTCAAAGGCAGGGATATTCGGCAGATGGGTGATGCTAATATGGGTGCCGCCAATGCTTTTCATCAGCTTGGGGCTAAAGCAGGGGTAGCGGTATTCTTCATTGATGCCGGCAAGGGGGCATTGGCTATTCTCATTGCCCAGGTAGCCAATATCCCCCAGCTAATTGTTCTAGCTACTGGAGTAGCCACAGTTATGGGTCACAACTGGCCGATTTTTCTCGGCTTCAGGGGTGGGCGGGGTGAGAGCACTACTATTGGGGTGTTACTAACTGTAATCACTCAGCCAATGCTAATCCTAGCTGGACCAGCCCTAGCCACCCTGTTTGTCAAAAGGAATGTAATTCTAGCCAGTTGCGTTCTGTTCATCCCGCTACCACTGGTATGCTGGTGGCTGGGGATTCCAGGAATGCTTACTGCTTACGGTATCGCCCTGCCGTGTCTGGTAGGTTTTACCCATTTCATCAGGGTGAAGCGAGCAGTTAATATCTCGGGGGCAGGGAGCGCTTAGTCAACCTATATTTACTGCTGGCATATTAGCAATAAAAAATAGGGAAACAATTCCTATCTGATTAGCTTTGATTTGTTTTTAGAGTTATGTTAACCCTTTTTGCCTTTTGTCACCCTGTGGACAGTCTGCGCTGTATAAACTCAGTTCTTAAATCTTTATGTGTCCTGTAGGCTGCCGTGTTAATCCTGGCTAATGCCCCACTACCTAAATCATCTTGGGATAAATTACGAACCAAAAATGCCAATACCGTATCTTTTTGCCCATCTAACAACAGAGCTGACATGCTAGTTGACCAATTACCCGGATTTCCTTTTAATCAGCCTGCGAACTGCTTGCTCTATGTCTTTAGCGGTTAAGCCGTATCTCTGTAAAAGCTCGGCAGGTTTGCCTGATTTGGCATAGGTATCTTTAATGGCGACAAATTCCATTGGCACGGGGTGGTATTTAGCTACCACCCGGGCGACCGCACTGCCCAGCCCACCGTGCTCTAAGTGCTCTTCAGCGGTAACAATAGCCCCGGTCTCAGCGGCAGCCCTAATAATAGCCGCCTCATCAACAGGCTTGAGGGTAGGCATATTCAATACCCGGCAGTCTATGCCTTCCCGCCCCAGGTTATCAGCGGCTTCAAGGGCGGCTGTCACCATAATGCCAATAGCAATAATGGTAATATCCTTGCCTCGCCTCATAGTTACTGCCTTACCCAGAACGAAGTGATAGTCGTCATCATAGACCAGCGGCAATTTGAGGCGGCACAGCCTGATGTAGAATGGTCCGTAGTTGGCAGCAGCCACTCTTACTGCCTGGGCGGTTTCAATGGCATCGGCAGGAACGATAACAGTAAATCCAGGCAGGGAACAGGCTAGAGCCAGGTCTTCAATAGCCTGGTGCGAGGTGCCATCCTCACCAACACTAATGCCACCGTGGGTGGTAACCAGCTTAACATTGAGCCCAGGTTGAGCTATGGACATACGAACCTGGTCAAAGCAGCGTCCGGGGACAAAAACGGCAAAGGTGCTGGCAAAGGCAAGCTTGCCTGAGACTGCCAGCCCAGCGGCAATACCCACCATATTCTGCTCAGCGATGCCGCAGTCGAAGAAGCGATTGGGAAATTCCCTGGCAAAGAAATAGGTCATCGTTGACCGGGACAGGTCAGCATCCAGCACCACAACATTGGGGTTCTCCTTGCCCAGTTCAACCAGGGTTTTACCATAGGCTTCCCTCAGGGAAAGTTCTTGAGCCAAGTTTCTACTCCGAAATTATTTATTAATCTCACCCCTGTAGATATTTGTTTAGAACCTACCCCCTTTATCCCCCTCCCTTACAAAGGGAGGGGGAAAGATTGTTTTTGAAGGGGCTTTGCCCCTTCAAACTACCCTTGATAAACGAATTCTATTGCAGTTCCTTCAGGGCGAGCTCCACCTCAGCCGCATTGGGGGCTTTACCGTGAAAATCAGGGTTATTCTCCATAAAGCTGACCCCCTTGCCCTTGATAGTATGGGCAATAATGATAGCGGGCTTTCCTTTTATCAGTTTTGCCTGGTCAAAAGCCTCAATAAGTTGAACGAGGTTGTGACCATCAACCTCAATAACATGCCAGCCAAAAGCCTGCCATTTCTTACTGAAGGGGTCAAGGTTCATTACATCACGGTTCCAGCCATCAATCTGCTGTCCGTTATTATCAACAATAGCCACCAGATTATCCATCTTAAAGTGGGCGGCGGCCATAGCCCCCTCCCACACCTGCCCCTCATCACACTCGCCATCACCCAGCAGAACATATACCCTATACTTCTGTGAGCTGAGGCGACCAGCCAGGGCAACACCAATGGCAAAGGATAATCCCTGTCCCAAGGCACCGGCTGACATCTCCACCCCGGGGGTAGCCGTTCGGTCGGTATGACCCTGAAGACAACTATCTAACTGCCTTAGAGTGATTAGCTTATCAACCGGGAAATAGCCACACTCGGCCAGGGTAGCGTAAAGCAAGGGGGCAGCATGCCCCTTGCTCAGGATGAACCTATCCCTATCTGGCCAGTGGGGGTCTAACGGCTTATGCTGAAGTAGCCTAAAATAGAGAGCGGTAACAATCTCCACCGCCGAGAGGGAGCCACCGGGGTGACCACTGCCAGCCTTCCCGGTCATAGTGATGATGTGACGGCGCAGCCTTTTAGCCATCACCTTCATCTCTTCTATAGATGCTGATGAAGAAAAAACCTCGGCTTTTATCCTATCTGCCGAGGTTATTGATGATGAATTTTTGCCTTCAGATAGTGGCATTAATACCCCTCCAGCCATTATTATAAAGAATTATACAGCAGTCGTAGACATAAGTCTACATAGTGTACTCGTTCATATGATTAGTGACACATTGTTTTCTTACCTCGTCATTGCGAGCCGAAGGCGTGGCAATCCCCGGGCATTCCTGGAGATTGCTTCGGCACTTTGTGCCTCGCAATGACAATAGAAAGGGATGCCTCGCAATGACAATAGGAAGAGGCTCCTCACAATGAAACGAACAACCAGGGCTTGCTCCCAACCTAAAGTGGAGGATACTCTTATACTTTGAACTGTCACTCATCTATCTGAACTAGCTCACATAGGCTAACTTGATTTTTTATATTCATCTATGCTTAAATAGGTAGAATAGGAGAGGATGAATGGAAGGTCTAAAATTACGAGCTACCAAAAGAGACTTATTAGGTAAGAAGACAAGATTTCTACGCCGTCAGGGCATCACCCCAATTCACCTTTTTGGACACAATCTTGAGTCATTATCACTGCAGTGTAATACTGCTGAACTGCAGTGTATTATAGTCCGGGCGGGAACGACAAGGCTCCTTAGTTGTAGTATTGAAGCCGACAAGCAACCAAAAAGTGTGTTCATCCGTGAAATCCAAAGGGATGAAATAAGCGGACAACTGCTCCACGTAGACTTATACCAAGTACAAAAAGGGGAAAAGATAAAGGTAGATGTTCCTATTGTCCTGTTTGGTGAAGCCCCAGCATTGAAAGAGAAGGGGCGTAGCCTAACTCATGGGGTCACCAGCCTCAGTATTGAGTGTCTGCCGGACAAACTTCCGCCCCAAATAGAGGTTGACCTAAGCCATCTTGAGGAGGTGGAGCAGGCAATCCATGTCAGGGACATCACTCTTAGCCCGGATATTACTCTTCATACTGACCCTGACCAAATGGTGGTGAAGGTTAGTGAGGTGCATGTGGAGAGGGTAGAGGAGGTGGTAGCAGAAGTGGAGGCGGAAGCACCTGCTGAAGAGGGAAAGGCAGAACAGAAACCTGCTGATTAAGCCGATACCCGGTTTGGAATCATTCAAGTGTTCTGTTAATTTATAATGATTATTGATTTTCACACCCATGTATTTTCGCCCCAGATAAAGAAAAAACGCAGTAAGTATATTGATAGTGACTCCTGCTTCGCTATTTTGTACTCCAAGAAAGAGGCTAAGCTCGCCACTGCTGATGAACTCATTGCCGATATGGATAAGAACAAGGTTGATATTTCGGTTATCACCAATATCGGCTGGACTACTCACGAGCTGTGTGTTGAAACCAACGACTACATCTTAGAATCAGTAGCCCGTTATCCACAGCGTTTGATAGGTTTCTGCACTGTTCAGCCAAATTCCTATGAAGCAGCCATAGCTGAGATAGAACGCTGTGCCAAGGGGGGGATAAGGGGGGTTGGTGAGATGAGACCAGATATGCAGCTATTTGACCTCAAGGATGAGCAGGTGATGGAGCCATTTATTGAGGTTATAAGGAAGTATAAGCTAATCCTGCTCACCCACGCCTCTGAGCCGGTAGGTCATGAGTATCCGGGCAAGGGGGGTGTTACCCCAGATATACTCTACCCCTTTATTACTAGCTTCGCCGATTTAACCATAGTCTGCGCCCATTGGGGTGGTGGTCTGCCCTTCTATGCTTTAATGCCTGAAGTAAAACAGGCGCTACATAATGTCTATTTTGATACTGCAGCCTCCCCCTTCCTGTACAGTCCTCAGGTGTATAATCAGGTTATTCAGCTTGTCGGTGGGGACAAGATTCTCTTCGGCAGCGACTACCCCCTGCTAACACAGAATCGGCTGCTTAGCGAGATTAATTCTCTGGATTTGCCTGAGGAAACAAGGAACCTGATTCTATCAGGTAATGCCCAAAGGCTGCTGGGCATTAAAACCAAGTAAGGCTTGAGTTATGGAACAGGTTCGCTCTTTTATTGCTATTGAGCTACCTAATGAGTTAAAGCTGGGACTTAGCCAGCTTGAGGCTCAACTGAAATCGGGTAAGCAGTCCGGGGTGAAGTGGGTTAACCCGTATAGTATCCACCTAACTTTAAAATTCCTGGGTAGCATTGCCGTAGACAAGATTAGCCAAATAACCAAGGCCATGAGTGAGGCTGTCCAGGGAATATCTCCCTTTCACCTAGAAGTCAAAGAGCTAGGGGCTTTCCCCAATTTGAGGCGAGTTCAGGTAGTTTGGGTGGGGATAAGCGGGGAGGTAGATAGGCTTGGTCAGCTTCAGCAACGCATTGAGTCTAATCTGGCTTGCCTTGGCTTTGCCCCTGAGTCGCGCCCGTTTACCCCCCATTTGACCCTGGCTCGCCTGCGTAATCAGGCGTCACTGGATGAGCGACAAAGATTGGGGGAGCTTATAGCCGGCACCAGATTTGAGGTAGCCTATACCATTAAGGTTGATACTATTAGCCTGATAAGGAGTCAGCTAACCAGAGAGGGTGCTATTTACAGTAGAATTAGCGCAGTTGGGTTAAATAAGCCCTTGTCAACAGCTACCGCTTAGTGTATACTACAAAAGATTAAAATTTGGTCGGGAGGAGGACCTCGTGGAACAGTTTAATTTTCCCAAATGCCAGAAGTGCAAGACCGGAGACCTAGTGCCCCTATCTGATTTTGGTAGTCAAGGGGCACCTATTCAATACAAGGCATGGGTTTGCACCAATCCTGATTGCGGTTTTAACCTAAAAATCAGGAATGGCGATGTTTATATTAATGAACCCATTATGAGTGGGGCACTTCACAGCTCTCGCTCCCACTAAAAATATCTAGCGGTTCACTATCTTTAGGTTATGATGAATGTGTTCCCTCAAGTAGCTAAGCTTAAGGGGATGGCACTTGACCTTTTGTTCCCGAAACGGTGTGTAGGCTGTGGGAAGGAAGGAGACTTTATTTGTTCTACCTGCAGCCGCTTAATACCCCGAATTATGCCCCCGCTTTGTCCCCGGTGCGGTAGGCCTCAACCCAACAGTGTGCTTTGTCCTAGCTGTGTTGGCTGGCGGGCAGAGATAGACGGCATTCGCTCCCCATTCCGATTTGATGGGGTAATGCGCCAAGCTATCCATCAGCTAAAATACAGGAACCTCAGAGCCCTGGTTGAGCCCCTGGCTCAGCTACTAAACGATTACCTCATCACCAACCCTATGCCTGGAGAGGTTCTAGTGCCGGTGCCACTGCACCAGAAACGATTAAGGGAGCGGGGCTATAATCAATCCAGCTTGCTAGCCAAGGAGCTAAGCAAACTTACCAACTTGCCTGTAGTTGATGATTGCCTCATCCGACAGCGGCATGCTCCTCCTCAAGCCAGAACAGCGACTGTGGATGAAAGGCGGAACAATGTAACCGGTGCCTTTACCTGCCGTGACCACAGGCTAAGGGGTAAGCAAGTGCTACTCACAGATGATGTCTCTACCTCCGGGGCTACCCTTGATGCCTGCGCTGCAGCATTAAAGATAGCCGGAGCTATCTCAGTGTGGGGGCTAGTGATAGCCAGAGAAATTTAAAAGAATTAATCGGAGTAAGAAGATGGAGCTACAGATAACCGGTAAAAATGTGAAGTTAGTGCCGGCAGTGCGCAACTATATTGAGCGTAAGCTGGGTAAGCTCGGTCGTCATCTATCTGACATCATAGAGTCTAAAGTAGAAGTTTCTGAAGAAAAGACAAAGTCTCCTCAGCAGCGCTTTGTGGTGCAGGTAACCATAAATAGCAGCGGCACCTTGTTCAGGGGTGAGGAGCGGGGGCAAGACCTATTCACTGCTATTGATAAGGTGGCAGAGGTTATGAATCGGCAAATTGAGCATTACAAGGGGAAGCTATATGAGAAGGGGAGGGGTAGCTCATTGGCTAGAGGGGGGTTCAGCGAGGAAGCCGAGGAGAAACAGCCTGTTAGCCGGGTGGTCAAGGTCAAACGGTTTGCCATCAAGCCAATGTCTGTGGCTGAAGCTATAGACCAGATGGAACTTCTGGGGCACGACTTTTTTCTGTTCCTTAACGCTGATACTGAAAAGGTTAATCTGGTATACCGACGAAGGGATGGTAGCTACGGGCTGATTGAGCCTGAGCTGGGCTGAGGTAAAAAATCAGAATTGATTCTATATGATAACCAAGCGAAGGTTTATATATCTGTATCTGGCTCTGGGCTGCTTTGTCGGTTTTGCAACCGTGTTTTTTGTTGATGGTTACATGGGTATCTATGATACCCTCTCTACAACCTCTGGAGAGCGGCAGCAGAAAATAGAACTTTACGAGTGGCTGAGGAAGGAGGGGACTTCGTCAGGTGGGGCACGGTGGGGAGAAAAGGTTTCCTTCTGCTATGAAATCAGTAACCGAGAATTTTCTACCTATTCAGCTGATACTGAAGTATCATTATGGCATGACGAGGAAGAGATTCGTTCTTTAGCATCCCGGCATATGCAAATAGCTCCTTTTGGTAAGGCAAAGCTAGAGTGGGCAGTGGACACCTTGGAGCTAGAACCCGGTAGTGCTCCACCAGCAACACACTCCTACAAATATTCGGTAATCATAAAAAGTGGTGAGATAGAACGGAAATTAAAGCTTTATATATACACACCACCCTCCTAGGAGTTAAGATGAAGCTAATCTATAGCTATATACTGCTGTTTCTAGGTTCATTTGGCGCCCTGGTGACGGTGGGCACTTCAGGTGTTGGTGTTCGGATATATATAGAAGCGATGCGATATATGTCTAGCGGGGGCAAGGTAGCCCTGGCTCTGTTCGGAGCAGGTATGCTCTTCTTTCTGATGGAATTTATTCTTGCGCCGGGGAGGGAATAAATGTCAACCGAGGGGCTAAAATACATCACATTTGATACCGATATGGGCTGGATAGGAATATTGGGCTCGGCAAAGGGGTTATTGTCCATAACCCTGCCCCAGTGCTCAGGTCAAGAAGCGCACCAGCTATTAGGTGATAGCGTAAATTATGCCACCTGGTCACCCCATCTGTTTGAGGACTTAATGCAACGGCTCAGGATTTACTTTAGCGGTCATAGGGTAACCTTCCCTGATGAACTTGACCTGTCCCGGGCTACTCCCTTTCAGCGTGAGGTATGGGAGATAACCAGGCTAATCCCTTATGGTAAAACTAGAAGCTACAGCTGGGTGGCTGAGCAAGTTAAGAAGCCGAAGGCGGCGCGGGCGGTAGGGCAGGCTCTGTCCAGAAACCCTCTACCTATTATCATTCCCTGTCATCGGGTATTAAACATTGATGGCAAGCTCGGTGGCTTTGGTGGGGGGCTGGAGATGAAGAGGCGTCTTCTTGGCTTGGAAGCCTCAGTCAATATTTAGGTGAAGTTTACTTTATGTTAACTGTAAATACCTTCTGGTCTAGAATCTCTTCTTCCCAGGGTCGCTTATAGACCAAGGTTATCTTGGTTTCACCTGTTTTCAGTGCCTTGAACCGGAAATACTCAATGCCACCAGCACCGACCACACCCTGTTCAGCCTCTTTACTTTCCTTATATGTACTCTCACCACCCACAAGTTCCAGCCTGGTCTCATCGTGACTTACCTGCCAGCTATAGCCGGTAGTAGGATTAGAACCGAGGGCGATAACAAACTCCTGGCTAACGCCAATGCCTATTGCCTGCCCTGAATCAGTATAGGTCTTAACTCCTCCAGCGCAGCCAGCCACCAGGCAGATAGCTACCACTGCCACCAATATCAACAATCTCCTCATAAAATCCCTCCTGTCAATTAGTTACTATAATTATAACGAAAATGATGGGAAAAGGTTAGCCTGAAAAGTCGTTTATTAGTTATGGGTGCCAGTGAAGCTCGGAGTCAAATAATTTAGCTCTGTATAGCCTTCGCTTAGCCTCGGACACCCCTCTTATTTTCAGATTTAAGAAATTCAGTTCATATTCTTCAATTAGTCCTTCACCAGCGAAGCTAAAGTATTTATTCCCACCTATTATAACATGGTCTAAGACCTTAATCCGCATAATACTTCCGGCATAGACCAGGTCCCTGGTCAGCTCTTTATCGCTGGCGCTGGGCTCAGGGTTGCCTGAAGGGTGGTTATGGGCAAAAATCAGGGAGGCAGCATGGTATCTAATGGCATTTTCCATAACCTCACGGGGGGAGATAGCACTACTATTTATAGTTCCTTCAGAGAGGTCAGTGGTATCAATAATCTGGTTCTGGCTATTTAAATAAATAACCTTGTTTACGTAGTCACAATACACCAACTTTAGCCTTCCGTGTGCGGGTACCCCCTTCTTCGATGAAAGAATGATGATAGGTTGGTGAGATGACACAGGTTACGTCTATACGACTCGAGGAGGTAGAGAGACTCATTGCCGTTGCCAGCAATCCTAGGGACAGAGCTTTTATTGCTCTTCTAGCAAGAACGGGTTGCCGTATTTCTGAAGTTATCGAACTTAAGATAAGTGAGATTGATTTCAAGAGAGAAATGCTGACAATCGTGCACTTGAAAGAACGAACTAAGCTGAAATGTCCACATTGTGGGGAGAGTTTGGGTAAAAAGCATCTCTTCTGCCCGGGTTGTGGAAACAAAGTAGGTGAGGCTCTGAGAGAAAAGATACAAAAGCACCGCCAGCGCATAATCCCCATTGATTCTGCTACTTTACGACTTCTAGATGAATATCTGCAATGGCGGCGCCAATTTCCTTATCGTGGGCCGTTGGTGTTCCCGTTTACTCGCCAACGTGGCTGGCAGTTGGTTGAAAGAATTGGCCGGCGTGTAGGGATAAAGGGGCTCCATCCCCACAGCTTGCGTCATTTGCTGGCTACAACATGGGTAGGTAAAAACCTTGATGTGAAGAAACTCCAAGTGCTACTTGGCCATGCAAGCATAGCCACTACCATGGAGTATGTTGATTCCAATTTTGAGCAACTGAGGTCTGAATACGAAAAGCTATGGAAAAGCAAAGAAGATGGAACAGAAGAGACCAAGAATTAAGAAAGTAAGAAGCGAATCAACCCGGGAGAGGAAATCCAGAAATCCTTCACAAATAACCATTCCGTGGGGAAGAGCAGCATCAGCTTGGCGTCCTGGCTTGCTTATAAGAAAACATTTTGAAGAGCATCCCGAAACTTGTTGTGCTGACGTCTATTACAGTTTGAGTCAGCAGATAGAGAGTCTCAATAAGGAAAGAGTTGAAATAGGTGAAAAGCCTTTCAGGAGACCAAATTACAGTTCGTTTTCACGCTATTTCCACTGGTTCTTCATACTAGGGCTCATAGAGCGCACTGACAAACGAGAGCGTGCAATTTACGATTTCTTGCAGAAGCGAGTGTTCTACAGACTAACTAACAAGGGTAAAGCTGAAGTGGAAGCATGGCAAGACCCGGTGAGGGCGAAACACCCAGAATTTCGCTAAATAACCTACTAGTAACAAAGGAATCTCTTTACAGAACAGTATTTTGAAAAGTATAGCGAGTCTTACACTGCTAACATCCCAGCCAGCTCACAGGAGCTGCTTATCTCATACTCGAAACCAACTAACATTCTCATCAAGAAACGTTCGTCAATAACAATCCGATGTTTTGTGTCCCAGATGGCTATGCCGACACCTTGGCTCCCGCTACTATCAATGTAAAACTTTAACATAAATATGATAGTATTAGTCTTGAGTCTAGCAGTAGAGGGGTAAGGAGGTAGAATAGAATGAAAGCAACAAAGTGGCGAATAGCCCTCACAATGGTACTCGTACTCATCTTAACAATCTCCTTCAGTGGCTGTACGGTGGGGAAAGGGAAAGTAGCTGTGATTCGCTTAGGCGGGATCATTGCTAGCTCCAGTCAACAGGGTCTGCTGACAACCGCAGGTATCAGCCCCAAGCTAGTACGGGACTACCTGGGGAAGGCTGAAAGTGATGGTGGGGTAAAGGCGGTGGTATTGCGTATCAATAGTCCTAGTGGGCCGGCTGCAGCTTCCCAAGAGATTGCTTTGGAGGTACGCCATTTCAAAGAGGAAACAGGTAAGCCAGTGGTGATATCTATGGGGGATGTAGCTGCCTCCGGCGGTTACTACATCTCAGCATATGCCGATAAAATCGTGGCTAACCCCGGTACTCTCACTGGTAGTATAGGTGTTATCAGCCATTTTATCTACATTGAAGGATTACTAGAGAAATTAGGGCTGGAGTTAGAAACCATAAAGACTGGTAGGCACAAGGATATGGGTATTTGGCCCCTCACTGAGGAGCAACGTCAGATAATGCAGGATATTACTGATGACCTTTACCAACAGTTTGTGGCTGCGGTAGCCGAGGGTCGCGGGCTACCGGTCGTAGAAGTGAGACAGCTGGCTACCGGTCAACTATATACTGGAGGTCAGGCGCTCGACCTAGGTCTAGTAGATAATCTAGGAGGCCTAGACACAGCAATAGACCTTGCTGCCAGCTAAGCTGGCAGCAGCATCCCTGAGATTGAAGAGTATAGTCCACCGACTTCCTTTTTCGAGAAGCTACTAGGAGGACTTTCGCTGCCGTCATTACTGCCGTTCTCTGAGGATGAACTGCTGTTCTTGAGAATGCTCGAGGGCTGGCAGGGTATACCGAGATATTAAAGAGGATAGCTACTTTGGGTTATCGGGTTGTAATAGCTCGGCTTTTGCTGGTGAGTGAAAATTACCCGGGTAGCTAGATTCGACTGAGCAAGTGAAGACAGAAGTGCTTGAAATTGGAAATTAAGAGAGAAAGCTACCATAGAGACAGGCTTCTTGAATTTGCCAGACTTGATTAACACCTTGAGCCCAGCTAGCCCCACTTACTCTAAGTCAGCCCCGGTTATTTTACCTAGCAGGTCTTTTCCTCCTGCCAATAAGACTGCCTGCTGCCGATTCTGGGCATGCAATTTTTCCATAATATTCCGCAGGTGTACCTTCACCGTGAGCTCGGAGATAAACAAGATAGCAGCAATATCCCTGTTGGTAAGGCCTTGCGCCACCAAGGATAGCACTACTGTTTCTCGCTTGCTCAACAGGGCAACGTATCCCAAGTTTGCAATCTCCGTATACTTATTGAGGTAATTGTGTCTCCAAAGTAATCTGGCTATCTCTAAAGGTATTACGATGACCTCACCATCAGCAGCCAGATGGATGATTCTAACGAGGTTTTCAATGCCTATATCCTCAGATATATACCCCCTAGCTCCGGCGCTAAAAACAGAGAGGAATTCGTCGCCCCCCTTGGAGTGGGTGAGGGTGATGATGGCTACTTTTGACGGCATTTGATGAACGTGCCGCAGCGCCTCAATGGTGCCATCTCCAAATAAATCGGTATTTATGGCGATGACATCCACCTCATACTCCGTAAGGGCTTCAATGGCTTCTGAGCCCGTACGGCACACACATACTACCTCGATGCTCGGCTCAAGCTCTAGGAGTCTCACTAGCCCTTCGCGAAAAATCTGCCTCCTGTCCGCCAGGAGTAACTTTATTTTCTCCATTGTGTACTATTAACTCTGTTGCTCATTATACTATCAAATTAATTACTTAAAAAGTGCTACTCATTTTATCACTATTCAATGGAGATTTGTCAACCCTGCGCATTGACTCATAATAAAAGTTACCGAAAGAAGGGTAGTTGCGTCAAAATTAGTGTTACCGAAGGAGGTAAAAGTGACACGACGCAGCATAGGGGAATACGCACAGGCACTAAGGAGCCGATATTTGGGGGCATCAAAAGAAGAGAAGGGCAAGATGCTGGACGAATTTACACAGGTTACAGGGTTGCACCGCAAGGCGGCCATCAGGTTACTGCATTGGCTAGGCCAGCCCAGAGCGGGCAAACGGCGCGGCCGGCCACGTAAATACGGTACCGGAGAAGCAGAAGCGCTTAGAGTGGCATGGGAAGCCAGCGACCGGCTGTGTTCCAGGCGCCTCCAGCCGTTCCTGCCGGAGATGGTGAAAGTGCTCAGGCAGCACGGCGAGCAGATTATTGATCTGGCTACGGAAGGGCAGCTCTGCCGGATGAGTCCGTCCACCATCGACCGGCTACTGAGGCCACACCGCCGGCTGGGGGGACGAAGGGGACTTTCTACTACCCGGCCGGGAAGTCTGCTTAAGAGCTCGATACCCATCAGGACCTTTGCCGACTGGCAGGAGAACAAGCCCGGTTTTATGGAAGTAGACCTGGTGGCACACTGCGGTGAGGCCACAGAGGGCTTTTACCTGAACACGCTCTGCGCCGTAGACGTAGCCAGTGGCTGGACAGAATGCCTGCCTGTCTGGGGGAAAGGCCAGGAGCGTGTTGGTGGTGCCATCCACAAGATACGGCGGCGCTTACCCTTTCACCTTTTAGGACTGGACTCGGATAACGGCAGCGAATTCATCAACCGGCATCTTTTCACCTATTGCCACCAGCAAGGGATTACCTTTACGCGCTCCCGGGCCTACAAGAAGAACGACAGCTGCTACGTAGAGCAGAAGAACGGTAATGTGGTGCGCCGTTTGGTGGGCTATGACAGATATACTTCTAAAGCGGCATATCAATGTCTGGAAAGGCTTTATTCCAATGTACGGCTGTACATTAACTTCTTCCAGCCGACCATGAAGCTGGTGAGTAAGACGCGGCATGGCGCTAAAGTGAACAAGGTCTACGACATGGCACGGACACCCTACCAGCGATTACTGGAAGCCGGTGTGCTTACGGAAGCTAAACAGCAGGAACTGGCAGCCACCTATCACGGGTTAAACCCGGTGCGGCTCCTCAAGCAGATAAACAGCAACCTGGAACAGCTATGGCGGCTGGCCGTGCTCCCCGCCAGTTTGGGTAACCGTAATTATGACGCAATAAGGAGGCCTTCGGTAACAGTTTAATTTGACGCAATACGAACTGTAGTAAGTCAAAGTGATTAGGTTAGGGGGTAATACCAAGGGGTAATACTTTGTCAGCTTAAAATAGCAACTATGAGGTATTGCTAACCAATAAACACTCGTAGTAGTCTCTAAAAGGACTTGATTTGACCATATAGCCATTGAACATGTATACCTGAGAGGAGTAAAGATATAACTAGCTGGCGGGCTCTGCCAGGGGAAACTGAGGTACTAGGCGTTTTTTGTAATCTTTTTACCCCTAGTTTGGCTTCCTCCCCCTCCCATGTGGCACCTCGGCTGTAATTGGGCAAGTGGCATCCCGCCCTTTTTCTTACGCTTTTTAGCGACGCAGCTTCTACCGGCTAACGGTGAGCAGTTGCAACGGTGATTAGAGCCGCAACAGACAGCCCAGCAAGGGCTAACCATAAACCCTGATAACTACCCCAGTTATCAAATACCCATCCAGCTAGAGGCGCGCCTATCACGCTTCCTAGCTGCACTATGCCCATAGTGAGACCAAGGATGGTGCCGAACCTGCTTCTGCCGAAGTATTCTCTTAGCAGAGGTGCTCCCATTGTGCTTATGCCCCCATAGCCAACCCCGAAAAGGATAACAAAAGGCACTAGTAGCCAAGCGCCTAAAGTGGAGGCGTATTCAAAACAAAGCATACTTAGACATATGGGGACAAGGGTGCCAGCTGTTACCCGCTTCTTATCGAGCCTATCTCCAGCCCAGCCAAAACCAAGGCGCCCGCTAATACTGAATAGAGGGATAGCACTAGCCACCAGGCTGGACATGACTCTAGTGATGCCAATGCTACTGAGGTAAGGCATTACATGGGTAACCACGGCGCTTAGCATCAATGAGTGACCCATAAGTGCTAGTGTAATGTGCCAGAAGGTAGTGCTCTTTAGAGCCTGCTTAGCTCCAATATCCTCCTCAACAATTTGTGCTGAGGTTTGACCTTGGTTAGGAATTACTCCAGCGCCTATCTCGCCGTCAGGCACATATCCATATTGTTCAGGACTATGCCGAATCAGGAGTGAGAGTGGCAAACCTATTACCAAGCAGCCAAGGCCAAAGAAGGCCATTGCTATTCGCCACCCAAATCCGTCGATAAGGCTAACTACTACCGGGATTAGAAGACCACTAAACCCCCACCCACAAGTCATAATGCCAGTAGCAATACATATTTTTCTCCAAAACCAGTTGGCTACCGCTGTAATCAGTACTGTTTCAGCACAAGTACTTATGCCTACAGCTATCAGGATGAAAGTACCGTAGAACATGCTGAGGGAGGTGGTTTGGCTCAGCAGCACTAAACCCACGCCTATGATGATTACCCCACTGAATATCAGCTTCCTTGGCCCCCAGCGGTCAACCAGCATCCCAAGAAAAGGGGCAAGAAGGCCTATTCCCAAGCTGCGTAGCGAAGCGGCCAGCGAAATTTGGGCGTAACTCCAGCCAAACTCATTGGCTATTGGCTCAAAGATAGCAGTGAACCCGAAGAAGATAACTCCAGCGGTATATAGTGCAATTGAAAAACAGGCACCAACAACCCACCACCCGTAGAATATCGGGGGATGCTTTTTACCCATAACCACGGTCAGACTCTACTCTAACATATCTCAAAGGCTGCCCCCACCATATCAGATATTAGCTAGCGATATATTGCTAAAAAGTCATGGGAATAACTGCCAACCCCCAAGATTATCAAAAACCTTACCTCAGTTTCCCCTAGCGGAGCTCTCGCTGCAAATTCCGTGTCTTATAGCCTGAAACCATATTTGAAGGGGTCATCCTCATCTATCACAAAGTGATGTATTCCTGTAATGAAGGCGCTTCCGGTCACTTCTGGTATGACAGCCTTCAAGCCACTGACATTGACTTCCTTGACGAGCTTCCCATAAAACAGTGTGCCAGTTATGCTTTCGGTGACAAAGGTTTCTCCGAGGTTGAGCTTCCCTTTAGCGTATTCGGTAGCCATTCTGGCACATGTTCCCGTGGCGCATGGTGACCTATCTATACCACCACTGCTCCCAACTTCTATGTTCCTGACACTTGCCTTTGGGCTGGTCGGCTTATCACTCACCAAAATCATACTAATCCCTTTAATATAATCCTTCTCGGGATGTCGAATCTCCACCTGCTGGTTAAAAGATGTTATAATTTGTACAATAACGTCTCTTGCTCTCTTAATATCAGCTACACTAGTTGTAATTCCAAGGTCTTTCGCTTCCACGATAGCATAATTGTTTCCCCCGTATGCAATATCAAACGGTAGTTCACCTAAGTCAGGAACCTTAATCACCCCTGTTTTATATAGGAATGAAGGAACATTCTGTAAGGTAACACTCTTAGCCCTACCGTTGTCGACATTCACTTTGGCGCGAACAATCCCAGCTGGTGTATCTATAATAATCTCAGTTATAGGTTCCACTGGTTCTACGATTCCCATTTCAACGGCAGTGGTGGCAACTCCTATTGTTCCATGCCCGCACATGTCAATATATCTTGTTGGCTCCATCTGCATCCCCGCCTGCATCCATATAACACCAAATGCCGCTTCATCTGTAACTGGAGGAGTCAGTATGCAACCAAATGGACTCACAACACCCCTTGGTTCATGCAACAATGAAGTCCGTAAGTAATCAAGGTTCTGTTTCACAAAATCCCTTTTTTCAGCCATTGTCCTCCCCAGAATATTAGGAATTCCGCCGATAATCATCCTGGTAGACTGACCCTCTGTATGTGAATCAATTGCTGCTATTAATTTTTTAAACCTCACGACGTCCTCCTCTACTTTCTGTTATCAATGCCAAGCCACTTAACGCAGCAACCTTTTCTCCTACCCAGGAATTCAACTTGACAGAGGTGGCTAAATGTTCTTAGGCAACCTTCATTGCTGCGGTAAGTTAGATCTCAGGCTTTGCCTAGCATCATCTCTAAAGTTTGCTGCCCTAAAGCTCTCTGCCTACCTTGCTCCCTTCAAATATAGCGTTTTCAATCCGGCGAGGGGCTATACAATCTCCTATGGCGTAAAGTTCCTTTACCTTACCTTTAAGCGATTTATAAATCTGGTTATCAGCAACGCCTAACATAACATGGACTACTGTGTCTATATCCTCAATTTTATCCTCTTTATGGGTAAAGGTGTTATAGGTAATAACTTCCCTACCTGAAATCGACCTAATCCAGGTGAAGGGCATCAGAATAACCCCTTTATCTAGCAAGCTGCGGTAAGCCAAAGGTTTTGTCATTGAGTCGATGTTTTCTCCTACCTGGTAGCCCTTAGCCAGGAGATAAACCTGCTTCCCACGCTCTGCCAGAAATTCAGCAGTGGTACAGCCCTGAGTATCCCCGGTCCCATCCAAGACAACAACCCTTTGCCCTGTGCTGACCCTATCTAGCAGGACACTTCGCTCATCTACTAGGTTACGGTCGGTAGCACCGGGTATGGATAGGTGAGAGGGAGTGGAGCCAGTGGCAACAACCACGGCATCCGGGCTTTGCTTGACTACCAGCTCCGGTGTAACCTCAGTATCAAGGTGTATGTCAACGCCAAGCTTCTGAATTTGAAGGGCAAGCCAGTCAGTAATACCTACTAACCGCCGACGACTGGATACTCTTGAGGCAATGAGAACCTGTCCCCCAAGCTCATCGGTCTTCTCATAGAGGGTAACCTTATGACCACGAAGAGCAGCCACTCGAGCTGTCTCCAACCCACCAGGGCCTCCACCAATGACCA